>Ga0209619_10000084_pt1 | contig 50805 bp, 63 predicted proteins | sample Rifsed16ft3_FD_184011 | JGI IMG/M metagenome (GOLD analysis project Ga0209619, IMG submission 184011) | Soil microbial communities from Rifle, Colorado, USA - sediment 16ft 3 (version 2) | ecosystem: Environmental > Terrestrial > Deep subsurface > Rock core/Sediment | place: Rifle, Colorado... | reverse complement strand
ATTACCCACGATGAGCACATATCGTGAGTCAGGCATCCCCGCGATGTCTGGCTGGATGACGAGCGTTCTTTCTAGTGTTGATGGGAGTGTCGACCCCGTCGGGTGGATATTTAGCACGCCGAGCCTCCTTGATGGTGATGTCGATGTACTTCCAGAGTTCTTCATTCCAGCGCCAAGCTGAGGGGTGAAGGATGAGATCCGGCTCAGCCCACGGGCCTGGTTGGCCCATATCCACGATAGTATGCCCTTTAGTCTCCAGTTCACAGATGGCCGGATGCTTGGCCCAGCGAGGATGGACCCAAATGGTCAGGGGTTTAGTGGGTGCCATCTAACGTCGCGGCCAAGGTGACGTACCAAGATTCCGCATCTGTTTCAGAGAGTCCTCCGGGGAAACTATGAGCGCGGTCTTACGCTCGCGTTGTTTTAGATCCGCTTCCACGAGCAGCAAGCCGTTGGCCAGCAAGGTGTTCTGGATAAACTCGCGTGCCGTTGTAGACGGTGGAAGCAACTGCGCCGCGGTTGCTGCTGTCAAGCACGTCTTGATCCTCATGGCAATCGCCTTAGGCACAAGGATTACGTATTCTTCCGACACTTTGCCCTCCGCTTCGCCCATACGCGCTTCATGGCTGTGGCGCGCTCGTCCCGAAATGCACGTATGAGGAGCTTACCCTTCCGCACGGTGAAATCCATCTTATGAACCAAGTCACAGTCGCAGCAAGCAATCCGCTGATTACGCCAGGTGGCGCGGAACCACTCACCCACCTTGGGGCTGTAGTAGCGCATTGTTAGCCCTCCTTTCCCACCCGTAATCCACCGAACATGAACGTCTTGTCAGGAAGGATCGGGATTTGCTGGACGTTAAACATGCCATCCGGTGCCACGTTGACAATGGCAAAGCCCTGCTGCCAGTTAGGGAAATGCACCCACTCCCGGGCGTTGACGACGCACAAGCATCCGTTCTCCCATGCGCCGTGTACACCCTTCATGTCTGTGCGGTAGTGGATGCCAAGGCGATGCGTGTGGCCATGAAGCACTGACGTCCCAAAGCGATCCATGTGCATCTTGGCACTGAATGCTGAGTGCTTGCTGATGAACTCGCCGTGGGTGACCATAAGCTTTCCCAGCATGTGATATGTCCCATATGGTGTATACTTAAAGCCATACTTGCGCGGCGTAAAGAGACTCTCGAATGACACGTCGATGCTTACGCCGAGCACCCCGAGCGCACGCGACCACTCTTTTCGGTTGCGCCAGACGTGGCTCCGTAGACGATCTTCGTGGTTTCCTCCCAGCCAGATTTTATGTTTGACGTGGCTGAGACGGTTCATCAGGTCGCCAGCAATCATGCGCTCGTTGGTGAGGCTACTAGGCTCCATAGGATCTTTGGTGAAGTTGCTGATAGCATAGCACTCGACAACGTCACCATTGAGTATAACGCCCTGTGGCTTGAGGTCTTGGATGAAGCTCAGGACGTTTGCCAACACCGGAACGTCGTGGAAGGGGATCTGGATGTCATTGAGCACGGCCCACGTCTCTGTCTTCTTCATGCGGTCACGACCTCTTTCCACTTCGCCGGGACGGCTAGCTTCGTGCCATACACGTCCCAGGCTTGAGTAATGATGGGATACGCAGCGCGCTGAAAGTCCTCGACCATCTCCGTGGGTACTTCAAACCACGCGGCGTCGTGGACGGTCCATGCCAGTATGGCATAAGGACAGGCGCCCGCTATCTGTACAACCACGATGTTGAGAATATCAGCGACGGCCCCTTGCATTGGGTGATTGAACGCGGCACGCTCTATCGCTCCCTTGTTGCCCTCAAGGCGCCTCAGCCGACCCATGAAGGTTCGAGACTGCCGGGTCGTGTGTGCCTGCGCTGCCGTCGCAACACGCCAAGAAGCCATCGCAGGATGTGCAGCAAGATATCGACGAGACGCCTCAACGAGCTGGGGTCCGTCGAGTCCAAGTTGTCGCGCTCCAGGAATGTCACCAGCGCCATGTGGGTCTCCTCCGTAGTTCAGTCTGTAGACGAATCGCTTAGCAAACGTGCGCCTGATGTCTTCTTTACCAGCCCAACCGACCACCTTCACCCACTCGGCATCTTTCGTCGGGTCGCGGCGCTCCGTGGGCTTTGGCAGGTCAAAGATGTCGCACGCATTGAGCGTGTGAACGTCCCAGTCGCGCTCAAAGGCTTCCAGATAGGCTGCGTCTTTCGCGAGTGCTGCCAAGATGCGAAGCTCAATCTGATCCCAGTCCCAGCCCACGAATGACATACCCTCGTCGGGTATTAACGTACCCTTTAGCTCGCTTGGGTCTTGCTGTAGCGGTGGTTCGGTAATGCTCCACCGCCCGCTGGCTTGCGCGTGGAGCTTCATTGAGGGATAGATGCGCTCAGCGTCACGCGGCGCCAAGTAGTGCGTCAAAATCTGCTGAGCCCCGGCATAGATGACACGAGCCTCAAGGAGAGGGTCGGCGCCCTGTCCAATACGGCTCAGGGCTTCATCCACGCTGAGCCCGTTCTTCTCTTCTTCTTCGAAGTCTGGGATTGGGTCGATTGCCTTACGGAGCTCAGCGATGGCATCTCCATCAACCGTGGCAGATCTGGTGTCCCTGTTGATTTGAGCCTGATAGCCGCGCTCCTTATAGAGCGCGGCCTTTAGTTGGTCGTCGCTGCCCACGTTAAAGGGCCGGCCCATGCATGCCTGAGCAATCTGGGAAGCCACAGTCTTCTTCGTCTCATAGAGCCGGGTCTTCTCGGTGACGAGGCCACGATTGACTCTTAGCCCACGTTGCGCGCGCCGGAGGATGATGGGCACAAGTGGCAACGACTGCGCCCGGTAGATAGCCGCAGACGGGGCATCGTGCCGTAGCTCTTTAACCAGCCCTTCGTAGACAGCAATGGTGTCTATCACGTCGCCCCAATTGTAAAGCTCCGGGTCTACTTTCGCAAGGTGCTTCATCTTAGGATACGAACCGTAGAGGGACGCCAGGAACTCTAATGTATGTGGCCAATCGCTCCACAGGAGAGCGTGCATGAGCATCGTATCATCTATGGCGCGATAGTCCGCATACTGGATGCCCAGGTTATCCCGCAGCACCGGCACGTCCGCCATAGCGTTCTGGAAGACGATAGGACACGCCGCTACCAAGACCAGCAGAGCGTTGCGGAGCATGCTTCGACCCACAGGGCTTAACGTATTCACAGCGACCTGAATCCCGTGCGGCATCTCAGGATACCCAAGTCCAATCATCAGGAGGTAGCGCGATCCGCGTGCGTATTCGGTGTCGATCACTACGAACGGCGCGCGTGCAGCAGCCTCTTCGACCCACGGCAGCAAGATAGACGGGTCAGCCGTCTTGGGGATACGCTCAAACGGCGGTACGGCTAGAGGCCACTTATCATCCAGCCACCGACCAATCTTAGCCCAGTCAACGCTGACTGGGAGCGCATTCTTTGGTGCCCGGAAAAGATCCGCAGGGTGAAGTGTCCCAAAGACACTCGCCCCATTGAAAAGCTTGGGGCCAACAAAGCCGCGCCAGTCGGTGATAGCAAAAGCCTGTCCTAGCGCGCGCCAAGCGACAGCGCCTGCGGCAATGATCTTGCTCAGCCCCTGGACGTCGTCATATTGACGACAGTGTTTCAGTGCCGCGCTAAGTATGGCTGGCGGCGGTAGTTTGTTGACCTTCTTACCCGTTTTAGGGTCACGCCAGCGACAGCGGAAGGCATTACAGACTGATGTATTGACGCTTCGGGTCAGGCCCGCACGTGGGAGCCACTTGCGGTCCAGGTCGTCACCAGTCGCACCAACTGCGGGCTTGGCTTTACGTTCCTCGCCATCGCCGGGGTTCTGGAGCCATACTTGGGTGAGTGCACCTGCTATCAACTCGTCAGGTACAAAGCCCTCACCGTCATCGTAAAGCGGGCAGCCCTTACATGTATCTGGTTTTTTCATCTAGTCCCACTCGAAGTCTGCATCGGAACCCCATCCACACAGATGAGAGCAGCACACATCGGAATATATTGTGCTCCCGTGCTCACTTGTATATGTTGAGGTCCCGTGTCGGTTGCAATGCGCGCGATAGCCTTTACCCACGAGCGCGCCACATACATGACAGATATGTTTCCCAGCTAGCACCCACTGTGCGTACTCAAGTGCGTCGATTTGTGTCATATCGCACCCACCACAAGTATGCGGTGCTGTATTTATAGGACGGATGACAGTACGGGCCGTGCGTCCGCAAACACCAATCGCAGTATTCGTAGGCGACCACGTGATCCTTATTCACTAACCCCGGCATCATCCGGCAACACTCACAAAGGTGGCCACCCGCCAATATTGCTTCGACAGTTCCTAGGGGAATCTCAGGTAGCTTTCTAGAGCCCAAATGTAACTTCGCGCCCGCATTTTGGGCAGTACCATTTGTGGATGACTTCGACCGAGCGGTTGTTGAATTCAAGTGGGGCCTCAGTTAGCGTAACATTTTCGTGTCGATCTTCCCAGCAGACAACACACGTAAATGCCTCTCGTCTATCGGGCTCAATGGTAGCAGGGGAGAGATTCGAACTCTCGTCATGCGGGGTATGAACCCGCCGCTGGCGCCCTTCCAGTCCACCCTGCGGTGTCATTACTGAGCCTCCTAAGAAATCACCAAGAGGAGTTCTCTGCCCAAGCATATCACTAGGGCGTGTGGCCTCCTCCTGGCGTAGCCTGGCCAAATGGCTAGTAAACCGCTGCCACACTAAGCGGGCCCCGCGGCTAAGCACCTGAAAGGCTTAGACGCGAGAAACACTGTCCACGAAGTTCTTGGCATCGTAGCCCGCCTTACGATAGTCGCGGCGCTGCTCCGGAGTGCGAGCTGTGCGCCAGCCGTCAGGAGTCTTGAATGCCTCAGTGACATAGAGGCTGAGTTGGTAGCCTCCTGCGGCCTCCACAACCTTACCGACCGTTTCCGCCTTCATGTCCAGTGCCGTGACGAGCTGACCCCACAGCTTCGAGGGGCCATCCAGCTTGTTATTCTTCATGCGGCGCACGTCCCATGAGCCATCGAAGCCCACCGACCCCTTACGGCTACCATCCTCACGATCAAATAGCTGGCCAAATAGACGCACCATCTCACGCCCCGGCCAGGGGGAGCGGTCGCTTGCACGCTGCGTCTGGACTCGCTTTGGCGTGAACGTATACCGCCCCGTCGGCACCGTGAAGCGCTCGAAGGATTCCTTGATCTGCTCCTCGGACGTGTACGTCTGGTAAAGCTCCGCGACATCCAGCCCAGTATCAGTTCCCATCGTGTCTACCATCACTTCATTTTCCTTCCCGCCAGGGCCATCTCAGCAGCCTCTGGCATGAAACACTCTGCAATCGCAGCCTTGATCTTGGCCCAGCCACCTGGACCTTCTGGAAGCGTGAGCTCCGCTGGCAACGATCGTGGCAGTCGCGCCCGGATAACCATGTTGCCGACTGGCGCTGTTAGGACATAACGCTCGATCTTTGTTGGGTTAACAGGTCGCGTTTTCAGCACAAATACGAAGTCAAACATGCCCCCGACGCCTGCTGCCTGGCGACCCGGCAGGTCTGGAGTGAGTGTGATTTCGCCAGTAATCTGATCCATCGAACGGTCACTCGATGCTGTGGCCATGACGATAGGTGCCATCCAGCGGAGCGTAGGAACCACTTGCTCAAACGCTTGATGAATCTTCTGCCAGTCATCGCTACCCTTGCCGACTGATGGCAACCGCTGCCCACACACGCTCCGGATGACGAACTTGCCCAGCCACTGAAAGCCGTCGATGCCAACAGCGGCTAAGCCTTGCATCTTAGCATCGTCTATGATAGCCTTGAACTCCTCAAGGTCATGGGCAGTGTAGCCAATATCCCCAAGGCCAAGCGTAGATACGGATAGGCTACCATCTTCGCCAGCCATGTTGATGTAGCGCACGGGGCCGGTTGCAGCCTCCGTTCGGAGCATGTCGCCAAGCAGGCTCGTCTTGCCAACACCATAGTTCCCGTGGATCAAATAGGTTGAACGTTCAGGCTTGGCCTGGTCAAGATTGAACCGCAACTTGGCGATGTCGATCATTAGTCGTCGTTCTCATTCTTCTCGCAACCCTCTATGCGGATCTCTACGCCGCCGATCCCCGCATAGTCCGTTTCCGCAAAAATACCGATCTCAGATAAGTCACGCAAAAGACCGTCGCGATCCTCCCTACGAAAGTGCATCGTAATCTTTCCATAGAACATTACACACTCTCCTTTACCCGTTCCAGTTGTACGTATTCGTGCGACATCAGTGTAGGGTCAAGATGATGGCGGAAGCACGCATTATACATTTCACAGAGCCCATAGCGGTCAGCGTGCTGCGTTGCCATCCAGGGAGCCACACCTTCCTTTTCGATACGTTCCATCACCTCCCACATCCCCTTAGCGGATTCGTACCAGATCGCAAGCGTCTCATGAGATACTGCGTCAGGCGTGATGAATGGTGTATACCCCCGCGTCCCGTGAAGCTCACAAATGCCGACGTGCTTGACCGGGCGCCCATACTTTTGGCCCACAAAGTAAGCATAGTGAAGCAACTGATGCGAGACGCTCCGCTCCAAGCGGTCGATGTTTTCCCAGTATCCAGGTTGCGCGCCAGTCCGGGTCGTCCACCGAGATTTGTAGTCAATCACGAGAAGGTCGCCCGCTTTGTCCTCTACTACCAAGTCTGGGCGGGCGTTGCCAGCTTCAGGCCCAAGTTCCAGCTCTACCCCGACGATGTGGTAGTGTTGCGTGGGATTCTTGGCTGTGTAAGCGCCAAGCATGCGCTTGGCATTCTCAAGAATCTCGTCTGCTTCGGACACGATAGCCGTATTTGGCAATTGGCGTTGTGATGCTTCCAGCTCCTCGATGCCTTGGTGGAAGATGGTAGACATGACGTCAGCAGCGCGCTTAAACCTGATTTCGATTGCGCTCGTGTCACCTGCTTGGGTCATGAGGTTGTACGCGCCCACGCCAGACGCGATAGCACGCCCACCAATGGCATAAAGGTCACGCTTGGACAGGACACGTGGACGCCAACCGTTGCGGTCAAGTGCCCATAGGAGCGGACATCGTGAAAATCTGGCGGTTGCGCTTGGGCTATAGACCTTCATTTGTTACCCCCGCGCTCGCAGTGCATCCTACCAATCATGGCACCCTCCACGCGCGCCCGCTCGTCGTCTGTGAGATCCATCGGGGTGTTGTCGGTCATGGTGGCGGTCCCGGACCCCCCGCAGACTCCACACACCTCGTCAGGCCCCGTCCGCTCGAACTCCTCGTGGTTGGGGAAATACCCGACGCGAAATCGACCTGATCCGCCGCACTCGCGGCACGTCGTCGACGTGATACTTGGTATCCTCCACGCGAGGTCTGCTTGCTCACGACAGCCACACATGTGCTCGTCACCGTGAGCACACATCAGCAGCGTGCCCAACGCCTCTTCCAACTCCCGCACGCGCGCCTGAAGCGTTGTCATCACGCGGATCGCCGTGTCAACGGCGCCTTCGCTCTGGCTCGGCTCACCCGGCACCGAGTCCACAATGAACTGAGCAAGGCGACCGACCTGGCTGCCTAAAGACTCGGGCTGTGTCACGGCGTCCTCCGCGCGAGGGCGGCGCGGGCAAGTCGCTCTTGCGTCTTGCTCATTCCCATTGGAACGTTATTGTGTGACCGAAAACACAGTTGCTCACCATTCTGCGACCAGATAGTCAAGGCGTGCAGCGCTTCCTCCAGCTCCCGCACGCGCTCCTCCGCGTCGGCGAGCTGCTGGCGGAGGGCCATCTCCATGAACTCATCGGTCATGGCGTTTTCTCCTCCTGTGCGCGGATCGCGGCGGCTAGATGCTCACGCATAAACGGGTTGATTTCGTCGTGGCACGTCACGCAATCGTCGTCTTCTACAAGTTGCGCATCCACTTCCCGCTGCGCCCGCCGCGCCTCGGCCACGAGGGCGGTGAAGGCGGCAGCGAGACACTCCTCGCACGCTTCGAGCGATTCAGTAGCCAGCCGTCCTCGCCACTCTTCGGTATAGCCGCGGTGCCACATACAGCAGCTAATCGCTACGCTCTTCGCCCGCGCCCGCAGCCCCTCCGGGGTCAGGTCAGGCATGTACATTCTCCTTGTATTCTTGGAAGAACCAAAACTTTGCCTCACAGATAGGAAGCGGGCGGCGGTCGGCTATTTCACACGAAATTTCGTGTCAAGTTGACAAAACGCTCATTTCCGTGCAATCTTGACACGGACCGTGAAAAACCCCCTGTCTCACACGCTTCCTCTGGCGAGGACAGAGGGGCAAACTTACGCCCACGTCCTCCGCCCCGTGGGCGTCAGAGTTTACGGTGTTCCCGACGCGCCCACGCCAGGAAGGGACAGATTGACACAGGCAACGCTAGTGCTTTTATCAATCCACGCTTGGCGCCGTCTGACATCACCTGGACCAGGGTAGGCGTTTTCCCCATTTTTGGGTGGTGGATACCACAACCCATCAACCTTGTAGTGTCCATGCTTGGGAGGCATGTTGTGAGGTATGCTGTACCCGCCTCGACTACAGAGCTTCCAGCAGGATCTACAATGGTTGGTCAGCCCGTTGCCACCTATGGTAGCTTTCACGCAAACCCCACAAACAGGGAACTCAATACCAGCTAGCATTAACTCGGCGACTTCGGTGAGTGTCAGATCACGAGGTCTTATTGTCGCCATATCTGGCCATCTAGCTGAATAGCACCATGCGTTGGCGTGTAACAGGGGTGCTTACATTCCTTCCAACACACATCACAATGGTTGACGAGCAAGGGGCCTATTGGGCGCTTTCGGCAAGCGTTACAAATGGGAAACTTAAGTCCGGCGAGCACGTATTCAGTTATCATTACCATTTCATCATCTCGTAACTTACTAGCCAATCTTTCATCGCGATTAGGAGGCTCAGACATTGACACGAACTGTCTCCCCTAAGGAATATCTCGATGTGAGCCAATCAGACCGCGTCAACTGGATTGTTGACAGCTTGGTGCCACGACCTGCATACATCCTAGTCATGGGTAGTCCAAAAGCCGGTAAAAGCTTTCTCATGTTTGATGTTGGCTCCCGCATCGCTGAGGGAAAAGACGTGTTCGGCTGTAAGGTGGGGCGGCCCGCTAGAGTCCTCTATTTGCAACTTGACACGAAGCGTCCCGCTTGGACAGAGCGCCTTGCCGAGCTTGAAGGCAGTGGCTATAAGCTCAACACAGCAAACTTCCGCTTCGTTCATCCTGATGACCTCCTCCTGCCAATGATCCTTACCATTCCGCAGCATCGCGAGTGGTTGTCAAAAGTGCTCGCCGCTGAGAAGCCAGACGTTATCATCATTGACGTACTCCGCGAGATCCACCAAGCTGACGAGAATGACAGCACCGCTATGAAAGTCGTGTTTGACTCCTTTGAGTCTCTGTTTGCAGGTTACACCGTATTCTTTGTCCACCACACGCGCAAGATGTCACGCGATGATAGCGCGGATGTCGAGCTATCATCGCTCGCGCGTGGCTCATCGTACATTACTGGGCGCGTAGACGCCTTCTGGTTGCTTCATGGTGGATACCTTAAGATGATAAGCCGATTCCATGAAGATCAGCGCCTACGTGCCGTTCAAGGTGATAATGGCATCTTCGATTATCCAGACTTAGACGAAGATATGAAACTCCTCCCCAAACTCTTAGACATGTGCGCGCAGAATGTTGCCACGTCACATAACCAATTGTGGAAAAAAGCCCACGTCGACCTTAAGATCAGCCGCGCGACATACTTTCGTGTGCTTGGGGGACAATCATGCGCGCATCGTCTCGCAGCCGCTGCTTTACCCGGCGAAGCGCCCGAGCCAGTTGACCACGAAGCGCCCCAGCAGACTCCGTGCGTTCAGTCCCAATGTATCGAGCCCCAAAACCAATCGCTTCCCTGACTGTATAGCCATACCACAAGATGTTCCAGAGCATCGGCCACATAGAAGAATGTGTAGACCGCTTGATGGCCTTAATCAAGTCCAGCCGACGGTCGATAGGCGTGCTTGGATCATAGACGCGCGGCCCTAGCGTTCGAGCACCAAAGCGAATGGCAACCTTACGCATGTAGTCGATCAGGCGTAGTCTTGCAGTGTCAAGCACGAATATTTCCAGTGCGACTCGCTTGGGAAAGTAGGTAGGTTTCTTAGACCACGCTTCCATCGTCGCGGTACATAATGCTTCGTCAATCTCTGTTCGATCTGCGCGACGAAACTCACCTGACAAACGATTACGGAGCTGTGGTGTTACTGCCACAATGGTATCAGTAAATTCTATTGGCGTCAAGGGTCACTCCTACGCTTCATTTTCGCGTACGCTTCCATGACTGTCGCGCGATATTGTTTCCAGTAGGCGTCTGCGTCTATAGAGTTTCCGCATATTCGTTCCAGCAGCATACACCACGCACAGTGTTCTGAGCAGACGTAGGTTGTCGGGCTCCACGGCACGAACATTTTATGACAACGTGGATTCCGGCATTTCCGCCGATCCGCGGCCTTCACAACGGGAGCAGTAGATGAAGAACGTGTATTCGCGCCCGGCGATTTGACGCGTTTTGCCGGTGAAGATTTTACCCGCACCTTTGCAGAGCGGACACGTCGGGATACCCGCGAGACGCTGTTCTGCTTGGATCGCGCGCGCTTCGTCATTTGAGAGTCCTTTTGGTATAAGGATCATGCTTTAGCCCACGTTGCGGTGTTTGCCAAACCCAAGATTTGGCGGTGCCGTTGACACGGGCATTCTTCTTCTTCCAAACGTGCACACGGGGTGCAGTGTGTGTCAACGTGGTCTAGAAGTGGACATAAACACCCTAAACACATACGCATCCCCGCGAGCCGACATTCTGTGTATAGTAGTCTGATCTCTTCATCAGTCATCGCTTGCGTTCCTCGTCTTGTGTAGCAATAGGCACGACACGAATCCAGGTAGGGACAGCGCTATGTACGCGCTCATTACCGATAACGCCAGCGATTACGCGAACATTGGAAATGGGCGTGGTCGGCCACGGTGTCGCACCATCAGTGAGTACAATAACGATGTTGGGTTTTGGCTTACCGTTAACCGCGGCTTCGATTCCTACGCACATGTTGGTTCCGCCACCGCCAGCGAGCGAGATTTGTGACAACTTGAACACTCGCTTCGCACTGGCAACGGCTGCATCGACAGCGTAGACTTGAACACCGCTATGACGCCCAAAATGCTTGATGACGCCCGACAGCTCAGCCATCGCGCGTTCCAGGTCTGACACGTTATCAGGCCCACCAAGCATAGACCCAGACGTATCGACCACGACTGCGATCTGTATCTCAGGCATACGTAAGATCGGAAGAATGAGATCTGGTAACACGACCGTTCGTCGTGACGGTCGCTTATAGCGGAAGTCAACTTGCCCCATCACGTCAGATGCGGCACGGCGGACTTCAGCGCGCAGCATGCGGCGCCAGTCAACTTTAGGCTCCAGCAAATGTTGCGCCCATAGTTGCATCCACGCCGGAACAGTGCCACGCGACTTGACCATGTCTTGCACGTCTTGTGCAACTTGCCGACGAATAAGCTCCACTTCAATGGGATGTACTCCATCACCTTTGGAATCGTCATCGCTTGGATGCACGCCTTGGCATTTACCTTGGCCGGGAAACTTCTGATTACCCTTACCATCACCATCGCTTGCCATACCAACCGTGACCAACGGCATATGAGCGTAATACTCTTCTGCTGTCAAGCCGGCCGGCTGCGGTGGTGTTAAGTTTTTAGGGTAGATTGGCACAAAGGGCCATTTGCACTGCTCACTAGCAAGATCATCGTTTATTTCCGCGTCTCCGGCGATATTCCACGCTTTCGGATCACGGTCAGCGACCATAGCCGCGCGGCCAGCATGGTCGCGTAGAATGTGACCACATTCATGGTAGAGCACCGTTGCACAGTGTTCTATGCTCCACTCTTGGAGCTTGTCTGGGTCATACACCAACTGGAGCTTAGGGTTAATCCCAAATGTTCCCAAACCTTTCATCGGGGTCGGGCGTAATGCCCACAAGAGTGCGCCAAGATATGGTCGCTTGAAGCCCAGCCACACGCGGGACGCTTGGAGCCGTTCGGGCAGGTTATCGCTCATTACTTACCCATCCCCTTTGCGAGCGTTAGCATAGCTTTGAGCGTGTTGATTTCGTCTACAGCGTTGTCGGGGTTGTCGATAAGTGCTTTGACCGTTTGGCGAAACTTACCGTTACTCTTGAATGCGCGAACGGCAAGCATGAAATCCGCGAAATCTACTCCGGGGATTGGGCACTTAAAAACGTAACAGTAGATGAGCTTACTGCGACGCCACGCATGCATGAAAGTTTCTTTAAAAAACCATCCGCGTCGCACATACTCATCCTTACCTATAGTCATGAAGAATCGGCTAAGTCCTTTTGCTTCACTACCCTTTACCGGGCCACGATAGTCATATTCTTCGAAGATTCTTGCTTGTGCCGCGCGTAGCTGATATGGTGCATTGCGTGAAATATCTAAATCTTTAACTGTATTGCGTGACAAACTGTGAACGCGCCATGCTTGCATTCTTTGGCCGGGGTTAGACTTCGCAGCCACAGTAATAGCTACCGGCTCGCGGCAGTCGAGTATTCGTTGTGAATCATCCAAATCGCTTATCGTCATGGTTGGGCTCATCCAGTATGGTATTGGTGTAGTCACGTGATTGTATCCAGTAGGAGTACGTTTATAGCTCGTGTGCATCGGCAAGCGCTTCATGATATAGTCTTGACTACTTACTATGCTCCACGAGTGACAATACATATTATCTACTAGATACTGGTTAACTGTTCCTGGTGTTAGTATTGCTTCATCACGCATTAGATAATCCCTGCTTCTGTTAGCAACTGGACAAATGGCTTCATGAGTGGCTGGACAGCCCGACGAAGCTTTTCGTCCGTAAGGTATTGTGCCTTGACGCCAGCGATTGACAGCATCCTAACGCTCGCCGCCGCTACATCTTTCTTCCCCGCCTCAGCAGCGCGGTTAAACACGCGATAGGCGCGCAAGTAACGATCCTTGGTCAGGTTCGTGGCAACGGCTACAGCGACTGACGCGAGGACAGTATACAACTTATCTCCACGATCGGGAACCTCAAAGTTGTCAGGGTCCGCGAGCACATCTTCAGGATTAGGAAGATCCATAGCGTCGCGCCAACTCAGGTACTCTAGCGCGCTTCCCTCACCAACACAACCTGCAACGAGAAGAGCTTCACATTCTCTCCCGGCCTGAGCGGCCTTGGTGGCGGCCTGCAATGTCGCTGCCATAGTCCACGACCGAGGCGACGGCCACGGCTTACCCATTTTGTCGGCTTCCTTGGGCACGTTGAGGAATAGTGTCTGCTTGTGGCGAATGAATGACGATACCATCGTTCGGGCTTCCAGAAGATAACTTTCCCAGTTAGCCGGGAGTCGTGGTACACTGGGCACGGGAAAGCCTTGCATCATCCCATCGATCCATATTGCTGCATCGGGTATCCAATTGAGATGGCAGAAGCGGTTTGCAAGTGGGGCTGATAAGTCCCAGCCACCCGCTGCTTCATCGGGTGGATTCATTGCTGCGATAAACGACACGGTACTTGGAAGCACAATGTCACCGACCACGCGCTCTAGCACTGGCCGCAAGAGTGCTGCTTGTGTTGCTGGTGACGCGGTGCTGATCTCGTCAAGAAATACGATAGCGCGCTTGGATTCTGCCGCCGCTACTGCCCAAGCTGGTGGGGCCAGAAACACTTTGCCATCCTTGATAAACGGCAACCCAGCAAAGTCTGCTGGTTCACGTAGCGACGCGATAACAGTGAAGACCTCATAGTCTAAACTGTTACCTACGCTGTTAATGATAGCAGACTTGCCGACGCCGGGCGAACCAATCGCCAGGACTGGTGTTCCCGCTTGAGCGGCTACGAACAGTGGTGCGATGGCTCTCACTTAGGTTCTCCCCCCGGTAGCACACGATCCGTGTGAAACTCATCGACTGGTTGGCAGGCGCAACGATGCGGTGTTGGTTGCGTCTTGTGCATATGTCGCCGACCAGTTTCTGGATTGGTGCACGGATGTGTGGAAAGATTATGCCCGGTTGTTAATATGCACCGATGCTTTAGCCGCATCATGTGTGGGCGACGCGTGTTGACTTGTACAAGCTCGCTCCACGTGTAACTACAGTAGGTCATGCGTAGACCTCCCGAGATACTGCGCCCATAGGAGCCGTCTTGCTTTGCGGTCGAGCTTCGCATCTTGCATGGCGCGTGCCAGGGCCAGCTTACGCCCGGTTGCCTTGACAAATTGGTCGTTGCGGCTACACTTGGTTAGCCCAGAACCCAGTACACCACCAGCATCGTGAATACGGCACAGCGTTCGTCTGCGCTTGACTTCGGGTGGGTCGTATGCAAACTTGATGCGTAGGTCGCCTACTGGCATTTGGCTAGCTCCTTTCGGACTGTGTTAGCTCGGCTACCGTGGGCTTCAAATGCGATAACTAGTCGTTTTCGGCTTAATAGTCTATCATTAAAGCACAACCGGCATTCACTACATGTTTTGTTGCGTGTTTGTGCTGGACAAGGAATAAACGTGAATCCGTCTTGATTCCAAGCCTTATCACCGTTAGGAAAGTGTGATACAACCATAGCTGCCGCGTAGAATTGATACATGGCTTCGTCGGCCATAGTTACTGATTCGGTGCTTGCAAGAACGCTAATGCTACCCCATGCGGAGCGTGGTACTTGGCCCCAAGCGTGTGTGTAAGTCCATGTAGGTTGCTTCCGCGCTTCGCAAGCTTTGGCGAGCTGGCGTGCTTGAGCTGGCGTAGACGCATCGCCCACTACGTGTAATCGTAGTGGCTTATCGTCTGGTAACTGCTTGATAAGCTTAGCTTCTTCGGCTATTTCCTGATCCGCAGTGTGGTCATTGTTATTTAGTCTTGCCGTGTGGATGCCAGTTGGGCTGTTTTCGGCATAGCACCCATTGTTCAAGAATGGGCACCGTTGGGGACATGTTGCTTGGCTTGCATAGGTTGCATGAGCATTGCCAAGCTTGGCATTCTTGCTATTCCGTACCGCTAGGGCGCGCAACATTACGCGCGAGCCGTTAACAGGATACGCCAAGGCGTGGGGTCGCGTGGATCTGTTACTGGAATCGTTACGTGATTGAGTTTGATTCTAGCGTACAAGAACGCTAGACGGAAGGCGTGTTCTCTAGTCATGTTGGAGTATACCTCCGCGATGTCCCTGTTCGTGAGGCATACACGCTGGGTTGTCTTTAGTACAAATGATAACGTCATCTCGTGCATCATAGCACCCAAATGCATCGTTATTCCAGCTATCCGTATTGGTGGACACGCCACTTCCCAATGCTACGCCAGTAAGCACATTACGCGCTAGGTATGGTCCATAGTCAGCACCGCGCATCATGCATACATTCTGTGCAATCTGCTCAGAGCGCGTATAGATCGTCCGGGCCTGTTGGTCAATCCAGTAGTCACGACCTTCGACTAGCTGACTACCGCACCCGGCTAGTAGCACTAGCCCTATTAGGCCAGCGTGTACTCGTACGATGATACCACGAATGATATCTATTTCAAGGCTCCATTGTCGCTTGGCCGCTCGGGGAGCACACACGCGAGCTCGCCCGGACGCACGCGCTACGGGCACGCCCCACGCATGCGTACACGCGAGCACGTCCCCAGCCTGTCGACCGGGGGCGAGGCGCCTAAACGTGGCGCGGCGGCGAATGCGGCGGGGCACTAGCCCCAAATTTGACCCGTAGGGCCCTTGGGCGCCTCCTGGGCGCGACTTCTCGCCTGCGAGGCTACTCGGGTATGCCCGTTCGATCATCGTGGCTCCTAGGCCCTGCACATTGACACTCGTGAAACTGTTCACGAGTGCAGGCAAAAGGAATGGGGCGTGGGAAGCCCATTCTCCCCACGCCCCGCGCCAAGCCTCTTCAGATACGGATTAGGCGCTTTACCGTATGACGCACCCCGTCATGCTGACCGGGGCGCGTTTCGGCTACTTCGGGCCGACTGTGACCGTCAGCTCGGCCGGCGCGGCGGATCCGAGGGCCAGCCGGGCCACGTAGATGCTCTTGACTGGCGCCTTGCCGTCCGCCGCGTCGTAGCGAATGGAGTGCTTGTGCTCCGAGTGTTGGACCATCGCGAAGGTGAACTTGTCCATCGTGTCTCCCCTTAGTCTGGGATGCCTAGCGTCTGCCATTCTGCTCGTGCGACAGCTAGACGTCGCTGAAACGCACGTTGTCGGAAGTATGCAGCGTTTGTGATGCGAGCCCTCCATAGCCCGCGTGTTTGGTGTTTGGGACGGCAACTGTCACGTAGCGCGGTAGCAGCGTCTGACAGTGCCATGCGTGGCGCTGTACCCTGCACGCCGCGTCTACGTGACAATCTGGCCACTGCTAGCCTTCCAGCCGTTCGGCCCTGCAGCCGAACTCGCGACCGAGTGCGAACGTCGCGACTGCCAGCCGTAGGCCGCTGTCGTTGGTGATGACCTGTTTGACCGCGGCATACTCGATGACCCGCCCCAGTGTGGACAACTCGTGATCACCGAGCAGGCTCGCCCACTCCGCATCGATCTCGGCCAGGATGGCGCGCCAGGCCGCCGCGGCAGCCGCGTCGGCTGGAGTAGCCACATACCCGTCGACCAGTTCCCGCAATTTCATAAGTTCTCTCCCGGTGAGTTTGGCCCCGCCCCGCCGATTTTTTCGCCTCTACCCTAAGGGGATACCCCCGCCCCGCCAAACCCGCGGAATTGTGGGTTTTTGCCAAATTGGCGTGAAAAGGTTCACAAGCGGCGCGCCGTAAGTGGGCGAAAACGTGAGCCAATTATTTTTCGTGGCAAAAATGAGACGCGAAAATACGGGGGCGGGGTATCGCCTATGACTGACATACATGCGCGCGTCAACCTGTGTGGCAGTTGGGAACACTACCTATCCCACCCTAACCATGCGTTATGTAAGGCTATGTTACAGTTACGCAATGCCCCACCGGGCTGGTAATGGCTAGATAGCCCCAGCTTAGCCCATGCCATCCCCATCCCCATGCTAGTGCCAGCTTGGCTATGCTGCTATGCCCCAGCCAGCCTGGCCATGCTGCTGTCAGCTCAGCCCAGCCCGTCCCCATCCAGCCTGAGCCCACACGCACCTCCTCCAATTTTGACATGGGGCCCCCTCGCTAACTATGTGGAAAAGAATGCTTTTAAGTACCTAATAGCGTCTAGGAGTCCCCCTCACGTGAAATTCCCCCCGCCACCCGCGTCAGCGCCAAAACGTCATAGCGCGCTCCGGGGTGGGGGGTGAGCCGGGAGCGTGAGCGGGAGGCGAGGGGGAGGGGGCGGTGCGAGCTCCCTCCCCCGAGGGTTGTCTCTATATTCTATATAGTAGGTCCGCACCGTGAGACAAGGTAATATTTCAATAGTTTACAGCGCACTTTTGGACATGTGACAAATTGGCGTGAGACAACTCCAGGTAGTGGTGGTAAGAAACTACACACATGATGTTGCGCTTTTTAGTACTCACGAGGGGGGTTGTCTCACGGTGCCAAAGTGGCATGAGACACCGCCATAGTTCCGTGTAAGCTATTCACCACCCCAATCGTGCCAAGATGACACGAAAGATTGCGTGCCAAAGTGGCAGCTGGCACGCTTCCTCTATGTGAGGAAATGCCTCGACCAGCATGAACGCCGACCCAATCCGCAAGCACGCGCGGCCAAGCGGCGTGCGTCAATTATGACGCAAGCACATGCTGCGCAGACCCAAGCCAGGCTCGCTCGCTGCCCGGCCCTGCCAGCTGGGGCTACCCTGCCCCCCGGCCCACACAATGGCTTTCCCGAGCCCCAGGTGGACCCGGCTACCCCGGGCGGCGCGGCGGATATAGCGGAGACGCATGGAGCCAAACCAGTTCGACCCAAAGAAGGCGGAGCGCACTAAAGCCTTCGAGCTGTACATGTCAGCAGCAGCGACGGGCAAGCGTCGCTCGTTGCGATCCATAGCACAAGAGCTTGGGGTGGCGCTCAAGACAATCCAGCGTTGGCGTGACGCCGACGACTGGGACCCCAAGATCAACAAGATACTGACTGAGGCTGCTGGAGCAGCAGAGACCCATGCAAACGCCATTAGGCGGCGGGTACGCCAAGGTCTCCTCGACGGCCTCGATCAGCTGAACAAGATCGCCAAGACCGCTAACCGTGACGCTGACCGTATTCATGCGGTACGCGCCCTTGCTGACATTGCTTCCAAGGTTGAAGCGATCGTCAGTGGTGCTAGTGGTGCCGACAGCTCTACCGCCCTGAGCGACTTCAAGGACGATGTGGAATGGCCAGACGAATCACCGACTACGCCAAGTACACCCCCGAAGGACGGGGAGGAACCCGCGAGTTCCTTAGCCCCCTCCTCCCGGGAAGTGCCCCCGCCCGCGGCGGATTTGGTGTAGGTGCATCACCCAAGAAGCGGCGCGATGAAGAGGACCAAGAGGATAAGCCGACTGGCCTTGAAGAGAAGCTTGGCACAGCAAAGCAGGCGCTTAGCGTAGGTAAGACTGGAGCTAAGCTTGCTGAGGGGTTCAAAGGGCGCGGTGACCAACGCACGCCTGACGGTTCCATTACTGGTGCCATCCCACGTGGGCTTGACCTCTTTGCAGATTTTCCACAAGAGATCATCCCATATGGTGGTGCGGCGGCTGGTGGGCTATCGCCGAGTGACATCGACCTCGCAACGACTGCCGAGCAGGGTGCAACGGGCGCAGCAGGTGGGCTCAACATAGGCGATATCGCACCTTACATCCAGGCCGCTATTGCGGCAATCAATACTGCGCAGACAATGGGCTCAGATGCGCCGGCCGACTACAAAGCATGGAAAGCTATTCACGACATCGGCATGGGTGTGGGCACGAGCTTCTTCCCACCCGTAGCCATGTTTGGTCCCGCGCTCTCCGATGCTGCTAGTCAAATCTTCGGATGGGATGAGCCCTCGCGTGCCCAAAGGGAAGCGATGAAGGATAAGTATTACGCTGAACAGCTTGGCACCTTTGGACTCAACCTCAAGGAAGCCGGAACGCCAGAAGAGTTGGAAGCGGCTCTCGGGACTATAGAGCCCGGGAGCTGGCAGCGCTACTCGCCCCAAGCACAAGCAATCATCAACGCTTATAAAGAACGAATGACACTCGCGCAGGGACAGCCGGGCCCGACGAGCTTTGCTTCGCCATTGATGGCTGGACAGACACGTGCCCCATCACGTGTAGGACAAAACCCCGAAGCACTATCATCGCTCAACGAGGATATCCGCCAGCGCGATATCTATCGTGGTCCGTTGGGTCAAGAGGCGATGCGCTACATTCCAAACGCGGGAGCCGGCAATATGTACCACAATCTAGACGTACTGGCGCAAAGCCCCGGAGGTACACGGCTAGGCGCGCTCAACGCGCGGGTAGGGCAGAAGGTGGCTGACATGACCGCCGCGCGTTCCACGGGGCTCGGCGAGCTCGGATACGACCAAGCCGAGTATGAAAATCTTATCAACCTCTCTGCTGCGCTCAATACCGCGCTCGGTGGGAGTGGAGCATTCGGGATGCCCAGCACTGGCGGTTTTGGTGCTGGTTATGAGGTACCGTTAGACTTGGGTACTGGAAGTGCCTGATGGCTGATTATTTCGAGGATTTCCAGACTGACTTCAATCCTGATGAAGACTTACTACGTTACGGCTCCGACTTCGCGGGGAGTGGTTCTGCTGGACCAACCGATTTCGGCGGATTCAACGTGGGCTCATCTGGTGGATGGAACGTCACTCCAGAGTTGGACTTTATAGGAAGCCTGGGCGGGGCTAGTGCTCCATGGGCTGAGCAATACTCGCCGATGCCTACCAATTTCATGCCCGGATTTGCGCCCGAGCAGGGCGGATTCGGCGCGACGATGGGCAATATCGGTCAGGGAGTTGGGCGCTTCTTTGAGCGCCCTGACACGCAGAAGGAACTCGCTAAAGGTGGTCTCGGGCTGCTTACGTCTGGCCTCGCTTCAATGATGAAGCGCTCGCCTAGTCAGCCATCTCCTATGGCAATGGCGGGCTACCAGAACACCGCGGCGTCAGCGTATCAGCCTGCGCCCTACGAGGCGCCGCCTGGCACCAAAGCGAGCCCGCTGATCACTAAAGGGCCAACGAAAGTCGTCGCCAGCCAGGGCCTGGATCTTGACGCTTACCGTAAGAAGGGTGGCCCGTCGGGTGGAATGGTCATTGGAGTCTAAGCGTGGCCGAAGACGCGGAGAAGCTAAGTCTAGCATACTTACTCGGGAAGGACTATAATCCAGTCCAAGCCGAGCTGATTCTTGCTCCTGAGTATGAGGTAGCGGCAGTCACCGGGATGGGCGCCGGTAAAACATACGCGGCGTGCGTTGCAGCGTTTCGCCACGCGGTGAAATACCCGGGTGCATTCGTCCTGGTTGGCCGATTGACCTTCCGTGAGCTGGTTGACACCACCAAGAAGATGTTCTACGAGATGGTGGAAAACAAGAAGCTCCGGTCGTTCATTGTCAAGCCCGCTAATTGGGACTATCGCGAGCGCACAAACGTCGTCCGATTCAAGAATGGCGCTGAGATTCTCTTCGCTAACCTTGAGCCGAACCGTCTCGATAAGCTAAAGAACCTAGAGTACAGTCTGGTCGTCATCGATCAGGCTGAAGAGATCCAGTACGAGACCTATCAGCTGCTCTTGAACCGTTGTCGGCTTAACGCTGTGCCCTATAGCGACCGCCACGTGATCGCCATTGCGAACGATGAAGGCGACAATTGGCTCCGGCGGCGCTTTTTAACCTTTGAGCCGCCCCACGGGCGCCCAACAATGAGCGCAACCCGGCGTTTGCTGCGTGGCACATCGCTCGCAAACCCAAATATTGACGAGGGGGCTAAGGCACAGCTGCTGTCGCTGCCACCAGAGGTTCAAGCTCGCTGGGTATACGCGACAATGGACGCCGGGACGTCCCGGCTAATTCCAGACTTTCGTGTCATTGCCCCCTTCATGGTGCCAGCACACTGGCCGCGGTGGGTTGGAGTTGATCCCGCCCGTTCCACTGGAGTGACATGCGCCATTTGGGTCGCGGTGAACCCCGATAAGGATGTGTATCAAGGCGTGGCGCCCAATGCACCAGTCGTTTACAATGAGTACTGGGCCGAGGGTCGTGATGCTGAGGATCACAGCCAAGAGATTTTGCGTCAATCGGGGCCACACAGGCTTCTCGGATACGCAATGGATCGTTCCGCGTGGTCGACTGGCGCGCTGTCCCGCAAGTTAGGCGCCATTTCGGTTGCACAGTTGTATGTGAACGCTGGATTGCCCGCCTCGCCATCAAGTGGCGACGAGTGGGCGCGTGTCATGTTGTTCCTGGAAGCGCAGAAACGTGGGCTCGTGGTGTTTCGGACGTGTACTCATCTGCTACGCCAAGGCCCAGAGTATCGTGTCCGCGGGCAGCAGATGGTAGACTCAACAGGGGCTATTAAAGACCTCAAGATCGTATCCAAACAGAAGTTTCACGCAATTGACGCAGGCGGCTATGCCTTCGAGTTCATCCCAACGAAGGTCGTTGCGGTTGACACACGAACGCTTGAAGCGGCCTTCGACATCGCGGATGACATCGACGACGGTTCGCGGCGCCACTGGGAAGCGCTCCAGCGTACACTCCCGAAGCGCAAAGGACACGAATCCGTCGTGACACAAGGTATCGACGAGGCTGAGCTACACGGGGAGAATACCACACACGCAGCAGGCTGGTGGGAGCATGATGATGTGGGTTGGTAAGACGCGCTTCCTCACTGAGATGCACGCACGCGACAGGGTGATCGAGGCACTCAAGGCACAGAACGCGCTTCTGGAGACAGAAGTCGACCGGCTACGTCTTGAAGTGGATCGTTCACACGACGACGTACGGCAGCTCACCATGTACATGTCTGGGCGCATCCCTCCCCGGGGCGGCACAGTGGATCTAAACAGAGACCCCTTCGAGGAAGATAGGCGACAGGTGGATGTCTTCTTATCGCCGAGCGAAGATGAAATGGGGTTTGCCGGCACGCAAGCGCGTGAGGCACTAGCGACCACCGCAGACCCACAGGAATTAACACATGGCTCAGGTGAAGATAGCCTCTAACGACGACCAAGCGCTGATACGCGCTTGGCACGAGAGGCTGAAGCACCGTCGGTGGCTCCAAGAGCGCGGATGGTGGGGAAACATCCTCTTCTACCTTGGCCAGCAGTGGGTTATCTACGATTCAAGCGCGCGACGGTGGAGGCAGCGTAAGCTTTCTCCTAGCGTCCCGACGCCCATTACGAATCTCTTTCGGGCGACGATTGATACGGTCAAGTCGGCGATTGCTCAGCACGAGCCGCGCTTCTTGGGGCTGCCGACACTTGACGCTGCTGAGGCTGTCGCCCGTGCGGCGGCTGTTGACGCACAGCTCCGCGTGATCTTCCGTGAGGCAGGCTTTAAGGCAGCGCGCCTGGAGATGCTCGATTGGTTGCTCCTCACGGGTAACGCCTTCCACGAAATTGCGTGGGAAGAGGGCGAAGAGACGGGCGTTGATCAGGTCCCGTTGGAACAGTGTCAGGACTGCTTCTCGACGTGGAAACCTGGAGACATCAAGCCAAACGATCCGGTGTGCCCAAATTGTGCGTCTCCATACCTCGTTGATTCGCCGGATCAGATGGTAGAAGTTCCTCGTGGTGAGATGCGGTACATGACGCTCTCACCGTTTGAAGTGTTCCTTGACCCGGTCATCACGGATATCGAGCAACAGCCCGCGATTCTCTTGCTTCAGTCGTACACGACTGAACAGATCAAGAGCATTTGGGATAAAGACGTCCAAGACGAAGGGTTTGGCGGCTACGGTGAGGTATCATCCTCAGCGATCCACCGCGACTCCATTGCGTCCGTGGCGCCTGGCGTTACCCCAGGATCACCCTACGCGCATTCAACTGGCGGTGACACTGGGTCGAAGCGCGTTCTAGTGTTTCGCTTGTTCGTAAAGGCGTGCAAAGAATACCCAAACGGTTTGTACTTGGCAATGACCAATCGCGGGGAGGAGCTGGAGAAGGTTAAGCCTTTCCCGTGGCGCAAGCGAAACGGCAAGGGTCGTAAATACTATCCACTAGTTCACTATCGTTTCGGGACCGTAACCGGGCGTGCATGGGGATTTACCCCGGCTGACGACCTGACCCCGAAGCAGTACCAGCTCAACAAGGCCGAGTCACTGTTCACGCTGATTATGACCCGGGTAGCTAACCCGGTCTGGCTGATCCCAGCAAACAGCAACCCGTCGCGTATCTCTGGAGAAATCGGAATCCAGATCGAGTATACGCCGGTTGGTGGTGCTCAGCCCCAACGTGTCCCTGGCGCCGAGGCCCCGCAGTCACTCGTGAAGTACATTGAAGACATCCGCCAAAGCTTCGACGAGCTGAGCGGCGCATTCGCCGCTGTGCGCGGACGGAGCATGGGTTCGCGGACGCCTGTAGGAACCGTCCAGTCCCTCCAGGAGCGCGGCTTTGGGCGGTGGGCAACTGTCTTCCAGGGCATCGAGGCCGGCTACGAGTCCCTGGCGAAGAAGTCTCTCGAAGTGTGGCGGATGAAAGCACACACGCCTCGGCTCATGGCCGTTCGTGACGCCGTCGGGGGCTTCTCATTCCAAGAGTTTATAGGCGCGGATTGGGACGAAGGCGTCGAGGTTGAGGTTGAGGCAGGTTCGACTCGGCCTCACACACAAACCGAGAAGATGCAGACGTATATGGAACTCGCCCAGGTCGGCGTGCTGGACTTCATGGATGAAGCCCAAAAGATCAAGATGCTGGAAGACATTGGGATGCTGAATATGCGCCCCGGTGTGGAAGAAGATACCAAGCACGCATACAAAGAGAACGCCCAGTTCTTGGAATGGGCGCGCGGGGTTGGCGACCAGATCGAGGAGGTTCCACCTGAAATGGTGGATGTGCTGGCACAACAGCTGGCCGTAACCATGCCGATCCACGTCGTCCCCATTGTTGACGACCACGCGGTCCACTTCCTGACGCATCGTCGTCTGGCGATGACGGATGAATTCAAGCAGCTGCCCATGATTATCCAGCAGGCGTGGTACATGCACATGATGCAGCACCAGGCCGACTTGATGGCAAGTAAGGTGCTCAACGCACCGCCGATGGCCTTGCGTAACGCTGGAGTGGCTGCGAGTATGGGCGGTGCGCAGCCTGGCGGGCAAGGCAATGGGTCACCCGCGCAAGCAAGTACCCGTGAGATGGGCGGCGGTGAGTCTAATCCCAACGCAGAGGTTAATAACTAATGTCTAAGTCGCATCCGAAGGTCAAAGCTCCTACGGATAAGCCTACAGGTCCTAGTGGTGTACCGGGGCTCTCCGCTAACACAACTGGCACGAAGGCTGCGGCGGCTCGGGCTGGGACTAGCGCCGCAAAGAAGGCGAAGTAGTCATGCCCGTCGGCAAGTATGATAAGTTCTTTGGCGGGAAGAAGGGTTCAGCGGCAAAGGTGAAGCGTTCAATGAAGAAGACCTACAAGTCTGAGAAGAAGGCTGAGAGTGTCTTCTATGCTACGAAGAACAAGAGAAAGGCCGGCGGCATGTCCGTCGGGTAAGGAGACAGCAATGGCAAAGGTCATGGGCAAGCCGGCAGGCGCAAAGGGTTCGGATTGTGGGGCGCATGCTGCAATGCAGAAGGCGTCCAGCCCTGCAAGCGTGAAGTCAGCGGCAACGGGCGCTACCAAGTATAAGCATCGGTAAGAGAGGACGACAATGCCAGATCAGGTGATTGGTCAAGGTACTCCACAAGATGAAGCGCGTGCCGGTGCTGGCACTGGTGCAGACGTCAACCCGTGGGCCGCGTATGGGCTAAACCCCGACGGAACGCCTATTGTCGTAGAAGAGAAGAAGCCTGTTACGGACGACAAGACGGGCGATCCCAACACGGCTGCTCTCCAGGCCAAGGTTGCCGAGCTTGAGGCCAAACTGGCCAAGCTCCCTGAGTCATTCGAGGGAATGACCAAGAAGATGCAGCTTGTCGATCGGCTCGTTGCCGCCCTCAAGGGTGACGATGCTCCGGCGGGTGACCCAAAGGTAATGCGTGAGGTCTATGGTGACCTCAAGCGCGTGGCCAAGGCGTCGGCGCCTGGCCTCGCAAAGATGCTCGATCTGCTGGAAGAGAATCCAGACTGGATCGACCAGGTCGCTGGTTCGCAGTCTGCGCTCATGGCGAACCACTTGATTGGCCTGAACGAACGGGCGCACGAGAGGGTGCTTACCCTCGCGAAGAAGGCCGGCTTCAAGGCTGCAAATACCGATGAAATGTCGGCGCTGATATTTCCATTCGAGCAGACGATGACAACGATGATCAATGCAAACGCGGAGTTGCGGAAAGCGTTCATCAGCGGAAACATCGAGGTCGTGGATGAGATTTTCACACGTCTCGTCAAGCCCCATGTAGCGATTCGCCTACGCGAGAAGCAGAGTCGTACGGGCGCTCTGGCGCTCCCGAAAGCTGCACCGTCAGGCGGCGCCCCAGGGACTGGCGAGGATAAACCCAAGAGAGACCTCTCGACCCCCGCTGGCAAGGCTGCCTTCCATAAGCAGGCAGTTGGACGGTGGCTTGACAAAGCCGCCCAGCAGGGTGAAGAGTAAGGAGATAGTTTCCCAATGATGGACCTCAGCGCCGTTAACCCTCTGTTGAAGGACGAGTACGAGGATTACATCGTCGAACTCGTTCACACAGAGTCTGTAGCGCTTGACCTGTTTACCGACGGCGATACGTCTTCGGCGGACGGGCGGCGCGTTATTCTTCCGGCGCATCTGCGCCGTGACCACGCCGGTATCGGGTTCGTGGGTGAGGGGCGTCAGCTTCCCACCCCGAGCGCCGAGCAGAGCGGGTTCTTCACGATCCCGTTCCGCAAGTCGGCAGCGCGTTTCCAGATCACCAAGGAAGCCATTGACCAGGCTCAGACCAACCGCGGAAGTTTCGTGCGGACGCTGAGCTTCATCATGGATCACCTTGTCGAGAATCTCGTGGACATCCGCAACAAGGCCATGTGCCATTATGGCGCAGACGTCCTGGGGTGGGCCACGGGTGACGATACGGCTGGCGTGCTTGGGGTGGACACCCCTGGCGGGGTGGCCATGCCTACGGGCGTGAGCAACGGTTCACGCTTCTTCCAAGTTGGCCAGATCATCGCGGCCATCAATACTGGCGCTATCGTGACCAACTCAGTCGGAACAGTAGCAGCCGTCGCTCCGTCGAGCAACTATAACAACATCACCGTCACGTGGGCGTCCAACCCGACGCTTGCTGACAACGACGTCCTCGTTCGCGCACATTCGCTCACGGTGACGGATGTCGCAGATACGTCGTGGTATCAGGCGCCTATGGGTCTTTTGGGGATGATCGACGACGGCACGTATGTGTCGGACTACTTCGGTCTGAACCGGACGACCTGGGATGCGCTCAAGTCCTACGTGTTCGCAAGCGTGGGCGCGCTGTCAAGTGACATCCTCCAACAGGGAATCGACGTGGCGTATGCTCGCGGGCGCGGGCATATCCAGTATTTCCTGTGCGAGCAGGCTGTGCGGCGCCAGCTTCTGGCCCTCCGCGAGGGCGACGTCCGCTACGATGGTAGTGGCTCCGTCAACCCCGATGCTGGGTCGAAGATGGGCAAGTACGGTCAGACGATCACGTGGTCGACCATGCCGATCAAGGTGGACTACAACTTCCCCTATGGGATGCTGATGGGCATCGACCCTTCGACGCTTGTCCGGTATTCCGTGGTGCCCGGGAAGTTCGAAGACTGGGGTGGCTCCGTGCTGCTTCCAGCCGCCGCGACGCATACGGCCACCGGGCTGTTCTATCTCGTCGATAACTTCTTCCTCGATGCACCCAACAAGTGCATCCGGTGGGATGGTATCGATGTGACGGTCAATAACATTCACGTTGAGTAAGGAGTTAACATGCACGGCTTGGGACCACTGGTGAAAGTGATTAACCGTGTCCGTGGCGTGGATGGCAGTCTGATCCCCTACGAAGGGGTCGTAGACGGCGAAGCTATCGTGGTGCGGGATACGCTCGATCTTCCCTTGGGAGTCGCGCGTATCCTTATCCACGGCTCAATGTATCGCGTGGACCCGGTGACGTTGGAGACCGCGTACAAGCTAGGGTGCGCCGAGCTTGGCGCTCCCGAAGACCCTATCCCCGTAGAAGAGACACAGCGCGTGGAACTCATCGACCGCTCTGGATTGCCTGAGCAGAAGATGGAGCTTCAGCGCATCCGGAACAATAATCGCGTGCGGCGGCATGACCCAATTGGAGTTTCGACGCCCGCGCCAAACGCAGATGGAGCCCTTCAAGGCTCCTTTGAAAGGCTATAACAATGGCTATCGGAAACCTTGGGGCTTCTCTCAACCAGCTGCAAGGCTTTATCGCCAGCGGGTTTGGGGCGCCTAACAACCAGGGCCTGTCCCTGGTGCCTGAGATGGTCGAGCGCATCGCGTCTCGGGCTGATCTGACGGAGGCAAACATCCGCGTGATGCCCCCGCGTCTCTTCGACGGCACGAACGCCGTGACGTTGGAGACGACTGCGGTCAAGCTGATCGCGGTCATCGCGCAGTCGCTCGCGGCGCAGGTTGAGGATGCCGCAGTCCTCTTCTATGAGGCGGCGGTGACCGAGGGGACCACCCGCTACGTGGCGATGATTAACGTGGACGCGGCCAACACGGCAGCGACCGCGAGGGCTACAGCGGTTGTCTTTCCTGAGCCGATCCCCATGGCCGCGCTGTACTGGTCGGTTGTGGACAACGGCGCTGACGGTGACATCGAGGGGACGACCCTTGGTGATGCCAGCGGCGTGCGTGTCCTCGTAGTGTACGCAGAGTAATCTGGCTAGAGCCCCGTTAGCTTAACAGGCAGAGCGGACGGTTTGTAACCGACCAGGTCGTGGTTCGACTCCACGGCGGGGCTCCATCATAAACAGAAGCCCACCCGTAGCATATAGTGGGCCAAGGAGACGGATTTGATTAGGGATTTTAACGTCGATTGGCTTGAGCACCGGGAGTTCATCCCTGCTCAGGCGTTCCAGACATATGTCACAGGAGCGGGCGTCGCAGCCGGTGACCCGGTCTTCCAGGAGATCAGCACGTTTGGTCTCACGGGTGGCCAGGTGAATGCGGCAGGCGACAGCTGGGCAACCATCTGGATGCCATCAGATGTTGATCGCAGTAAGCAGATCCGCTTCCGCGTGTGGTGGACGCAGACGCAGGGTGTCACAACCGACATCATGACGTGGCTGGTCACCTACACGCAGTTTGCGGAAGACGAGGCGCTGACGGACGTCGCTGGTGGCACCGGCACGGGGCTCAATACTGTCATTGGCACGGACGCTTCCAGTGACGATGCGCTGGCACTCCAGGCTACGGGCTTTGGGATACTCAACCGTAACACGCTCGATACCGATTGCGCGATGGTTGGGCTGGTCGTGGAGGCTGACGCTATTGGCACCTTCTCAGCCGATGAAGTGAGCTTCCTCGGGCTGGAGATCCGCTATACGCCGCGCAGGACTGCTGGTCCGCGTAAGAACATCCTTGGCGGGCGGCGGCTCTTGAACGCCTATCCGCTGGGCGTCCAGCTGCACGCAACACAGGAAGGTCTGTAAGAACAACTAGCTCCCGGTGGTGGTTCGAGTCCATCACCGGGAGCCATCACGTACCACAATCGTGGGGTCTACTCCCCAGGAGACATCATGCCTCATCTGCCAATCTACAAGACGTTCACAGGCACACCCACAGGAAAACTCCGCAGCACGTATCATCAGACGGATACCAACCTTCTCTACGTTCCGGGTACGTTCAAAGACCACAACGGCAACGATCGCAAGCTAGAGGGTATTGTGGTACTCTATGCGTCCCTCCACAATCGGAGCGGTGGCGCAGCGAATGTTGGTATCGGCTGGCGCGTGCCCAATCGGCTCTGGATTGCTGGCCAGTGGGACGATACCGGTGGCGCTACACAGTATAGCGACGACACCACCGCCGCGCAGGACACGGTAACCGACGACTTCCCGCTTGAGACGACGACCAATAACGATGGCTACGTCGTGGCAAGCCGCGAGCGATTCAACTGTGTCACGCTCAACGTCTCCACGGCATCCGCGGATGCGACGAACCCCACGCGGGCGGTGCGGTATAGCGACTCGGCTGGTACAGGTTGGACCAACTTCACGGCGACTGACTTCTACGCATCCGATGGTACAGGCGCTGCTGAGTACACGACTGGCGAGCAACTGCTCGTCTTCAACACGCCATGGGACTGGGGTCGCACGTCGAGTCTTGGTGACATCCCTGATGGGTACTATGCGGTCAACGTCCGTGCCACAACGGCACCGGATACCACTGCGGGAATCGCTGCCTCCATCGAGCTCTGGAACATCCATCTGCTGACGGAAGCGCTTGGCGACAACGGGACGCTGGAGTTTGCTGGGAGTGGCGAGCCCCTATGGGAGCGGTTCTCAGACGGACTCTCTGTGTTCTTCTCCACCGCGAGCGCCATGAACCGCGCGACGGTGCAGGTGAGAATGGCCTAATGCCTATCTATAGTGGAAACGAAGAGAAGCGTATCGTAGAGACCGGCCCGCCTGGCCCGGACGGCAAGCAGGGTTCACAGGGCGTTCCTGGCCCGCGTGGCCCACAGGGCGAGCCTGGCGTGCAGGGGCCTAAAGGGGACGTTGGTGCGCCCGGCCCTCGGGGCGCTGTAGGCCCTGTCGGCGCGCGCGGTGAACGTGGTGAGGTTGGGCCACGTAGTGAATCGGGGCCGATTGGTAAGACGGGCCCGGACGGACCACGTGGCCCTGCTGGGAGCCAAGGTCCAAAGGGTGACAAAGGCGTGCCCGGGCCTGCTGGCCCCTCTGGTCCCGTTGGCCCCCGCGGGACTATCGGTCCTGAGGGTCCACAGGGTCCGGAGGGTAAGCTGGGCTCCCCGGGACCGAAAGGCGCCAAGGGAGATACTGGCAGTGCCCCGATTGGCGCGATTCTCCTATGGCCATCTGCGGCTCCGCTCCCTGACGGTTGGGACGTCTACCCGCTGCGTAAGGGCGAAGACTGGTGGCGGCGTGTGTGGGAGCAGGCTGTGGGCGGTGACGTGCCGCGGTTGATTTGTAAGGTGCGGTAATGCCGGGCGAGGCGTTTGATCGTACAAACAGTCTACTCAATTCTCTGCTAACAGAGCTTGAGCAGAAGCTGGAAAGCGCCGACGCGACTCTGGCGTCCGGTAAGACGCTCAAAGTCGCCGTGGGCAGCGACACCGCCACCGACCAGATCATCGCGGCTGTTGCCAGCAAAAAGCTCAAAGTCTTCGCCTATCAGTTGCAGAGCCAAAGCGACACCATGACCGCGTCACTACGTGACGGAGCCGCAGGCTCAATACTCACGCCTGTGTGGACGTTCAATAGCCGAGAGGGTGTAGCGATTGGGCCAACGAACCCGCCTGAGTTCCTGCTAGCCACTACGGCCGGCAATCGCCTGGACATCGTTATCACTGGTACTGGTACAATTGTCTGGGGTGTCTATTACTGGGATGATGATGCGAGCTAAGGGAAAGTACACCAAAGACTTGAGGTTCTTGATGAAGAAGGCGTCTGTGTTCCTCGCGCTCCTGCTCTTCGCCCGCCAGCGGCACGACGCTCGCGGCCGGGACGCCGCTCCCGGCGACGGATCTCCGGCTCCAGCTCGACGGGGGCGGTAGCGTGGCGGTACTTCGCGACGTGAACGGGACGCGGGCAGAGTTCGCGTATGGCGCAGGCCCGAACGACTACACAGGACTGACCGTAGGAAATCAGCCCGATCTCGCGCTGCTCGTTGAGATTGCGTGGGGTGCCGATGGCAATCCAGGCACCGTCACGGTCACGTGGGATCAGGGCGGCAGTAACCAGGCCCTCACGCTGATCAAAGATCAGGCGAACACCGGGGATCGTCGCGCGTCCCTCTACGGGCTCGTCAACCCGGCACAGGGTAATAAGACCCTGCGGATCACGCACTCGAACACGATCGGTCTCATCGTCAACGCCACGTCCTACTACAACGTAGACCAAACCGGCGGAGTCACGACGTTCCCGAACAGCACCTCGGCGACGGGCACGGGCACGTCGGCGGCGCTCTCGATCACGAGCACGAGCGGGCGCGCGACCGTGAGCGTCATGTCGGCTCCGACGGGTACAGGCACGACCGATCAAACGCTCCTGTGGTTCGTGACGGGCGCGGGCGCCCAGGACGGCGGAGCGTCGGAGAACGTTGGCGGCGGCACGGTCACACACACGTGGACCATTTGGAACGTCGCGTGGGTCGTCGTCGGTACAGATATCGCGGCGGCGGGCGGGGCAGCGGGCAATCCGTGGTATTACTTTGCGCAACAATAGGAGCACTGCATGATTACGACGGCGGCGGCGGGAGTCTAAGATGCCTGATCTCTGGGTCGATGTTGACACGGCAGTCGTCGTGCCAGTCAATATTATGCCGCTCATTGACGACACCGATTTCAAGACGATTGAGACGGCTGTCGTCTATAACTCGGCTGGGATGGCGTTGACGTGGAACTTCGTCACGTCTGCGGGTACCGTCACGGGGACCGCCGTCACACCAACGACCGGCGGCAACTATGACTGGGCCGAGCCCGTCGCCGATAAAGGCATGTACACCATAGAGATCCCCGCCTCGGGTGGCGTCTCCATCAACAACAACACCGAGGGTGTCGGGTGGTTCACGGGCGTGGCGACGGGCGTGCTCCCGTGGCGTGGTCCCACGATTGGATTCCGCCGAGCAGCTCTGAATGATCTGTTCATCGATGGGAGCACAGCCTCCACCAACCTGGAGGACTTCTTCGACGGCACCGGGTATGCGGGCGGGACCGCCAAGCTGACCGTTGACGTGACGAAGTGGCTGGGGACCGCCCCGGCGACACCCACAGTGGCCGGCGTCCCGGAGGTTGATCTCACCCATGTTGCCGGCGTGACGACGAACGTGGCCGCGCTCGCAACGAACGTGGATGCGATTCTGACCGACACGGCCGATATGCAGCCCAAGTTGGGGACACCGGCTGGTGTCAGCATCTCGGCAGACATCGCAGCTATTGAAGCCCAGACCGACGACATCGGTGTGGCGGGGGCAGGCTTGACAGCGGTCCCGTGGAACGCCGCGTGGGATGCCGAGGTGCAGAGTGAGGTCGATGACGCGCTAGTCGCGCAGAATCTGGACCATCTTGTCGGAACGGCTACGGCGATCCCCGCCGTTGTTGCTGGTACGTACATTGACCAGATGATGGACGACGGGACGGCCGTGTACGACCGGACGACCGATTCGCTGCAAGCGATCCGTGACACGGCGCCGCTGGGCACCGCGATGCGTGGCACCGACAGCGCGGCGTTGGCGTCCGTCTGTACTGAGGCGCGCCTCGCGGAACTCGACGCGGCGAATCTGCCGGCGGTGACGGACGCGATCCTCGTGGACACGGGGACGACCCTGGACGCGGCGCTTGCGGTCGTGGATGCGAATGTCGACGCGATTCTGGTTGATACGGCGGACATGCAGCCGAAGCTCGGGACGCCGGCCGGCACGGACATGAGCGCGGACATCGCGGCCGTGAAGGTCGATACGGCGGCGATCCTCGTGGATACCGGCACGACGCTCGACGGACGCATCCCGGCGGCGCTGGTCGGCGGGCGGATGGACTCGGACATCGGCGCGAAGACTGGCAACGTTGCGCTGAGCACGCAGGAGAAGGCTGACGTGAACGCTGAGGTGGTTGACGCGGTCGCGACTGACACCTATGCTGAGCCAGGCCAGGGCACACCTGCTGCCACGACCACACTCGCGGCGAAGCTCAACTATCTCTATAAGGCATGGCGGAATCGTGTAACACAGACCGCCACGCAATATACGCTCTACGCTGACAACGCGACGACGGTGGATCAGAAGGCGGCTGTGAGCGACGATGCCACCACGTTCGATAAAGGTGAAGTCGCTACGGGGCCCTAATGGCGAATCTCGACACGCGAGAGAAGCGAGCGTCGGGCGTCCACGTCGGCCTGCCGTGGCGCTGGCTGCTGCCACTCCCGGACGGGGCGATCACGCAGGCGGATCGCCAGCAGGCGGCGGCGTGGTACGCAGGCATTCTTGCGGCGGCTGCGGTCGCGGGCTGGTACGACGCCGCGTGGCTCTACCGCCGCGCGGTGACCTTCACGGAGCAGTCCGGCTCCGCGCTGACGGAGTATGCGGTCAAGGTGGTTATCTCTGGTGGGAGTTTCACTTCCGCCCAGGCAGACGGGGACGACTTCCGCGTGACGCTGGCCGACGGCACGACGCTGATCCCCCACTGGGTCGAGTCCTGGGACTCGGGCGCCGGGGACCTCACGATCTGGGCGCGCGTGCCGTCGATCGCCGCCTCCGGCACGGTCACGCTCTACCTCTACTACGGCAACGCCGCGGCGGTGAGCGCGAGCGACGGCGAGGAAGTGTTCCTCGCATTTTCGTCGTTCTCCAAAGGCGCGTCGGGCGATCAGCCGTGGGGCTGGCGCACATGGTTCATTGGCACGCCGGACGGCGGGGCGACGGTCGACCTCAGCGCGACTCAGGCGCGAAGCGATCGACCGCTCGGCTCCGCTGTGCTTACGTCCGTGTCCACGGGCACCGGGTCGGAGGCGCCCTTCACGGCGAGGATTGCACAGCAGCGACAGTGTTTCGTCGCCGCCGGGCGCTACTGGCTCGTCTGGGCCGACATCTCCGGAGGCACGCCCCCGTTCCCGATGTACTACCGTTCCTCAACGGACGGCGTGACGTGGACGGGCGACACGTCCCTTCGTGATTCTCCGCAGCGGGACGCCTCATGGGACGTGGCCTATGACGGCACCTACGTCCACGTCGCGAAGAACATCATTTATGCCCTTCCTGACCCGGGCTACGGTGGATTGGAGTACCGCGTTGGGACGCCGAACGCTGATGGCACCATCACGTGGCTCGCGGACTGGCAGACGGCGCTTGCGAGCGCAGTCATCGTGACTGACCTCAATCTCAGCATCGGCACGGACGGGCACGCCTGGGTGTGCTACTCCGACGACAACGCGAGCCTCCCTGCGATTGGCGACGCGACTGTCATTCGGAACGACAACGTCGACGGGACGTGGAGCACGACGGCGGGGTTCCCCGTGGTCGCCTACGCGGGCGTGGGCGACGACGCGCAGGGGGTCCTCGCTCCGTTGGCCTCCGGCGCCATGTACGTCGTCGGGTACGAGTGGGCGCAGGACATCGTCGCGCCGGGCTTTACGGTGACGGCGGCTGGCGTGGTCGCGGCCGACGCCGACGCGACGTTGGTGGCGGTAGAGTCGGCGAGCGGCGACAACACGTTCGTCTCGCGCATCGACGCTGCTGGGCCGGGCGACGGCACGGTTCACGTCGCGTATCAGGACGTCAATCAGGTAGTCCGCTACCGAAAGCGTAGTGCGGCGGGCGCCTGGGGCGACGAGGTCATTCTGGACACCGCCGCGAGGGTCCACGACTGGGTCACCTCACCGCGCGTATCGTTCGATGGGGCCACGGGCGTCATCGTCATGTGGACCTACACCAGCGGGCGCGCGATCTACTGGTGCCGCTCGGATGACAGCGGTGCGACGTGGACCCGGCCGCACGTCTTGGTCGGAATGGCGACAGCGGAAGCTACGCTGGAGCACGCGATGCCGGCCGAGAAGACCGCCGGCGACGGGCTGCTCCCCGTGGCGTATATCAACGGGTCCTACACGCTGATCCACGCCCTCTGCGATGTCCAGTCTCCAGGCGACGCGGTGAGCCTCGCGGGCCGATTGTACAAGCCAACAGCGACGTCGTTCGTTATGGCATGTGATCATCGGACGCCGAATGTCGGCGCTGCACACAGTTTTGAGTGTGCGTTGTATATCGACACGATCGGCGGTGCGGCGGCAAACGACAACTTCGTATTCGGTCTCGTTACGGGGTCGGGCATTGGCCTAAACGTGTCGGCGAATTTCGGACCGTGGGTCGCGTTCTACGGCAATCCTGCGAACAAGATCGGTTACTACAACGGGTCGTCCCACACGCAGCTCGCGGACATCACATGGGACGCCTGGCACATGGTCAGCATCCGCATCAAGACGATCGGGACGTTCGACCTGTACCTCGACGGGACGCTGATCGGAACGGATCTCGCATTTTTCAACGCGAGCCCTGCGTACAGCACACTCGGCTGCATCCGCCCCTCGATCACAACGACGCGCACCGCGACGGCGTACTTCGACAACGTCCGCGTGCGCCCGAGCGTGGCAACGGAACCAACGCACGGGGCATTTGGGGCGGAGGAGGCGGGCTTGGTGGCCGCGATGGCCCGGATTATTGGTGGTTGGAACAGAATCATAGGAGGATAATCCCATGAACCCAGTCGAACAACGGATCGCAATGTACGTGTGGTCGCTTTTGTGCCAGGCAGCCAAGGTCGAGGTGCTAGAGGCTGAGGTTGCTAGGCTCCAAGGCTTACTTAACGCGAGTCCCAAAGAGGTGTGGAGCCATGGCGCGTAACCCCGATTCTCTCACGAAGCATCTCATCCCCGAGGATAACGACAAGCTTGATCTCGGGAACGCGGTTCAGGTGTTCAGGACCATCTTCGTCAATGGCTTGCAAAGCGCGAGTGGGCTGACGATTACGAACCCGCTCCTCCTCGCTGCTGGCACGGCGGCGTTACCAAGTCTGACGTTTGCTGGAGACGTTGACACCGGGTTTTATCATCCAGCTGCTGACGCGACGGGTTTTGCGGCTGCCGGGGCGGCTCGGATGCAATTGTCGGGTGAGATGGTACTAGGCAGCGGATTTGGCGTTGGGTGGAGCTCGACCGCCGCGCCTGTGGTTGGGACCTTCGATACAATGATCTCTCGTGACTCTGCCGGCGTCCTAAAAGTCACCACGAATGGCACGACGCTGGGGACGCTGAACGCGGGCACGATGAATGTTCTCGCCGGGGCGAGCGCAACTGGCACGACGCGCGTCGGCGGAACGCTCAACGCGAATATCACGTCGGTTGGTAACGTGACGACTGGTGATGATACCCTGATGTCATATACCCTGCCGGCGAATGCTATGGACGCGGCCGGGCGGGGGGTTCGGATTATAGCCTGGGGCACGACGGCGAACAACGCGAACGCCAAGGCGGTGCGATTGTACTTTGGCGCAACAGCGTTGGGCGCGGTCGCCATGACGGTGAGCCAAGCGAACACGTGGCGCTACGTTGCCGAGGTACTCCGTGTGGATGCCACAACGCAAATCGCCTCAGAATGGTTTATACAGTCCGGAACAGCAATACTGCATGAGACCACGATTACCGCGCCAGGCGAAACGCTCTCTAGCGCCGTGGTCATTAAGGTCACTGGGGAGGGTGTTGATACCAACGACATCACCCAGAGTGGAATGATCGTAGAGTTCTTTAACTAAACGAGGGGCTCCCCATGACGCTGGAAAGAGCGGAACGCAGACTACGCCATTACGACAAAGCTCTCCGTGTGCGCCGTTCAAACGAGCAACCTGCTGTCCTCGTCGAGCGCAAGACCATGCGCGGGCGAATCGGCTCGGTTGGCCCTGGCGGCATCAACTGGACGCCTGACGTTGGCCGGCGCCGTGAAGAGGGTCACGTGCTGGTCTGTATGGTGCCACGTGAGGGCTTTGATGCCGAGCGGCTCTTAGACAGTCTCAAAGAAGCTGACACGTGGTCGTTGCATAATACCTCCGCTGATCCCCTCTGGCGCCGTGCCGAGCGTGAAGATGACGCTCACAAGCGGCGTCTTGTCAAGGCTCGTCAGGATGGCATCCGCTATAAGGCTGGCGAAGTGTGGGATCGGTATGCGTGGTCCAGCAAATCGCGCGTGTCCACCTATGTAAAGGGGCGCTAATGAACGTCGTGCAGCTGATGCGCCGTGCCCGCCAGGGCATTGACGCGATTCTTCCTGGTGGCACCGCGTCGGGCCACTGGTCGGACGAAGAAGCCCAGGACGCGGTCAACGAGGCGTACGAACAAGCCCTACGCGAATTCAGGCTCGTCCACAAGAAGTGGGGCCTGGTGACCCTTAACACGTCCTCGACTGCCTTTACACGCGATGGTGAGACGTATACGCCATCAACGGCGCTCGTGCTCTCATCGACGACCAATAAGCTCACTCTCCCGCCTGACTTCGCTGAGCTCATCCGCATCACGTGTACCAACAATCGTGCGGTGCGCTTCGTTCACGCCCAAGAGGAAACCTACCACTGGATTGACGCCGAGCAGTCGGGTTTCAGCGACCAGTCGCTTCCCCTCCAAGCCGACCCCAACGGGCTGGTCTTCTACTGGGACATCATTGGCGAGCGGACGCTGATTCTCATCCCGCCGGTCAATGGCAGTTTCAACCTGGAAATCGACTACATCCCAATGTTCCAGCCGCTCACGTATAGCCTGGCGGGAACAGTGGGAATCACGCAAGGACTGAAAGTGCTCACGGGCACCACGACCACGTGGGTGACGGACAACGTCTACACGGAAGACCAGAGCCAGCGTGCTGAGCTGATCCCGAGTATCAACAGCGTAACGTCAGCGAGCATCTCGACCAATGCACGGTATGCCCGTGTCGCGGCGATCACGAGCGACACGGCTGCGACCATGGTGTCGAACTGGGGTCCAGCTACGCTTGCAGCGGCTACCCATATTCTCGCGATGGCGCCGATCATCCCACGCGAGTACCACCGCTGGCTGTCACGTATCGCTGGCGCAATCATGCTGACCAAGGTCAGCCCTGACATTGCTGAGAAGTATGAGGCGCGCACGATCAAGCAGCTTCGTGAACAGATCAACTCGACGATCCGTCGCCGGCAGTCGCAAGATAGTGTCGTCACCGAAGACGCAGAAGAGATGGGCGTCGGGAGCGACTACTAATGCCATACGAGGCCCAGGGCGCTGAGGTCCTCAGCTCGTTTGCCAAGGGAATCGACCGCGACTCCCCGCGAACGCTGATCGCGGAGGGACACTACGACGACGCCTTGAATATGCTCCTGACGTCTGATACATCTGGTCAGCACCCAACGACGATGCAGCCTGACGCGGAGCTGGATGCCGCTATCACGTGGACAGCCAGCAACGTGAGGTGGTTTGCTCCGTTTACATACGCGACGTATAACTCGACGACGGGCGTACTCACGTATGTCACGGAGTTGCTCATTCACCGTGCGGATGGGAACTACTACACGTATACGTCGGGCGCGCCTGGCACTGAGACCGCCGTGCGGCGCACAGGCAGCAACGCGACCGACCTGAATACCCATTGTGTGTATGACCAATGGCTCGTGCTGTTCAATGGGCGTGATAACCCACTTAAATACGGACAACACTTCCGTTGGGACGGCCAGAACTATGCGACGCCGCATCTCTTCCCGCTGGGTAGCAAGCCGATCAGCCCGCTTGTTTCTGGAACCGTCGCCGGGGAAACGTGGGTTTCACATACTGGGGGTGGATCGCCTGGCTTCATTGTGGATGCGAGCTTGCCAGTTCCGGCGCGCGTGGGAACGTCTGCGCTCCGCGTAGGGACGAGTGGGACAAGCACCGTTGACTTTGATCCAGTACGCGACTTTCGTGCTGGGCCGCGTCCCTATGGTGGGACACAGTTTGCTACTACAGACTTCATACAGTTTAAGTATCTCAAAGCGGCTACGGCTAACCAGTGTGTCGTGCGGTTTTATACGGCCCCAGGTGGTGGCGGGACACTTATTGGCGCCCATACTCTCTCAAGTATAACCGCTGACGGGACATGGCATCAAGCGTCGATTGCGCGCGCCGCTGATACCGCGAACTGGGCTACGGTGGCCTCGATGGTTATCACTAACGATGATGCTACAAACGTGATCTACATTGATGACATCTACTTCTTGTATGCTGACGCCCCACCTGCTGCTCAGGTTGGCTGCGCGCACAAAGATCGTATCATCCTTGGCGGCGTGCCCGTGGCTGGCTCAAATAGCGACCCGGCCCTCTCGACACTCTTCTACTCACCAGCAAGCAAGCCTGACGAGTTCCCATCAACCAACACGCAGGTGATGTCTGGTGGCGCGCAGTCGCTCAGCCGCACGAACCGCATCACGGCTGTTCGGGAGTATGGTGACGCCGTCATTGTCGGCATGCAGAATACCGTCTTAGCGTGGACGGTTGGGACTGATGGGACACCCACACGGTCGGTTGTGTCGACGGAGAATGGCATCGACTCGCCGCTCGCCCTGGTGGAGACGCCATCCGGGTCGCTGCTCTTCCCGTGGCAGCGCGGCATCTACATGCTACGCCAGACTGGGCGTAACTACGTTTCAGAGAAGGTTGCGCCACTCTTAAGAGACATCTGGCTTGAAGAGCCTCAGTGGACGGTAGGCATCCGCGACGAGTCCACGAAGACTGTCAGATTCTGGTTTCGTGAAGTCGATGAGTCCGACCCTACACAGACGACGAACGGGATCGTCTTCGACTATGTGCGCGCCCAAGATATTGGTGACGCCGTGTGGCCGTCGCGGATGGGCCAGTTGGCTGACTATGCGACGGAAGCTTACGTCGACGGTGTACGTGAGACGCTGTACTCTGTCAACGACGCCGCCGATATCTGGCGGATGGGCGCAGCAACGTCTGGCGCTTGGCTTGGGACCGACACGACAGCGTACATCGACCTGCCGTGGATCGGGACACAGGCGCGTGATAAGGTCACCAAGTGGATTGGCATTAGCGTCCCCTACAAGTCGACCGTCGCTATCCAGGTCCACGTGCGCTACGCCAACCATCCACATGCTTTTGACAGTGCATCGTTTGAGCAGCGCGATTCACTTGCCGCGTCGCCAACGATTGCCACACTGTCAAACATCATCTTCGGTGGTACAACCAAGTGGGTCCAGGTGCGACTCCAAGCGGCAACCTATGGCTTTGAAATCTTTCCACCAATCTCGCTGATCGCCGCACCGACGACAAGGCCAGGATAATGGCATCCACACAGATCCTTGCATCGTCGACGTCACAGCTTGTCGTGACGGGTGATGCGACAACAGCAGGACATACGCTGACCATTGTGAACCTGCGCCTGTTCCCCCGCTTGGGACCGGCACAGATTGTGCGCGTCTATGGCACAGTCGATCAAGCTGGAACGCCCATCAACATCGAAGTTGACGTGACATTCTATGATGCCGCATTTGAAGAGTTCGGTATGTATGGGGAAATGAAGAAGAAAAAGTCTGACGGAGAGAAGCGCTAATGGCAATGGGCGTGCAAGCACAACCCGAAGACGAACTGGGCTACGTCCCGACGTCGGGCCTTGGCGGCATCGTAGCGAGCGAGATGGAACGTGCATCTGGGCGCCCGTTCATGTCGCCCCGCCTTGGCGGATCAGTGATGCTCACACCCGGCGAGCGTGCTATGCGCGGGGCTGTCAACGCACTCAAGCTTCTTGCCCCGGCTGCTGACCCTCGCGATGCCGCGAGTGGGGCATTCGGGATGCCAACTGGCACCTTGGCGCGCATCTTGACTGCTAAGTCTACGCCGCGCCTCCTGCAATACGTGCAGAAGTATTATCCCAAGATATATGGCGAACTGGAGCGGCGACCGGCTGCCTATACACTCAACGAAGTGACATCGACAGCGTCTGGTGGGACTGCGCGATATGGTGTGCCAACAGCAAGCGCTGAACGTCCCCTCACGGGCACACTTGGAGAGTTCAATCCAACTTTTGAGAGGGCTTCTTCATCCTTATTTCCACACCAAATCCAAGTAAACGAACTGGTGATGGATACCCTTACTGACCCCAAAGCTAAAACTCTAGCCGGCGCGGGAGAGTTCGTGCCAGTCGCATCAACTGTCCCCCACGAGCTTCAGCACGCGCTCCAGTTTGATATGCGTGTTCCGCCGCCTAAAGGACAGATCTCAGCGTACCCGGGTGGTGATCGCGCTCGTTCGCGTGTGAAAGAGATGCTTGATCGCGGCGTGCTCCGGCCGGAACACAAGAAATACTACGAGTTTCGTAAGAAGGCCGGGTATGCGCGCTATAGGGGTCAGGGCGTCAGTAGCACCCAAAGTGAGCGCAGCGCTGGTGAGGATGCCCTTGGCGAACTCATGACCGAGCTTGCCGCTAGAAGTGCAGCACAAAAGGCTGGCGTCATTGACGAAGTGATGCGCATTTCGGCTGAGGGATTTGAGCCGCGTGCCGGTGCGAGATTACGCGGAATGCTCAATAAGGAGTAATCATGGCACTCCAGGATTTCTTTTCCGGGCTCAGTGATGCACTGCTTGGTACGCCACGGGAGACGTTTGACCCGTACGCACAGGATCGCATGCTCCGAATGGACGAGCTGCGTCGCGCCCGTGCGGACTATGATAAGATGTATGCGTCCCCCGGTGGCGCCTTCCCTGAGCCGTATCGTAACATGCTCTACAAGCAATCCGAAGAGGCTGCGCGTTCTGCTCGCCCCGGCGCGGGTGGGTCAGGCTGGCTCGAAGATACGGTCACGCGCGGGCGCAATCAGATCAATCTCGATCTGGCAATGAAGGAGCTCGACTTCTTGAACAAGCAGCGTGACTACATTGGGCGCCTTGCGGGTACAGGCATGCCGACACAGGACATCCCACGCCAAGCCGGAATGCTTGAAGGATTCGCTGGAAAGGGCTTTGAGAGTCTCGGCGACTGGATGTTTGGGGGTAAGAAGAAGAAGGCGCCTCCCAAGGATGGTGGTATGGGCGTAACACCAGGCTTCCCACCCATGGGCCCAAGTGTACGCACGCCGCCGTTCAACCCGAATGCGGAAGGACAGACGAGTTATGGCCAACGGTAAATACTCGGGCTTCGTTCCTGTTGCTCGTGTAGCCCTGGAGGGCATGGATGAGCGCGAGCGTGCTCGCCGGGAAGAGGAGGCACGCGAAACAGCAAGTGGGCGCGCTCTTCAGGGGTACATGGCACAGGCTCAAGCCAAGGCTGACATTGATCGCCAGACGTCTGCCCGTGAGGGCGGCGAAGAGACTGCCGCGCTTAACGAGATTCTACGAGGCAATCCTGATCTCGCTCGTCGAGTAGCACCCACACGGATCACGACGTCTATGCCAGCACCTGGCGTCCAGGCGGAACATGAGCCTGCGACGACGGCGTTCACGCCATTTGAGCCACGCGGCATGGCTGGCGCAAAGTGGCTTGGAGAGATGGTCAGGGGGGCGCAAGCCCAGCAAAGCGCCGAACAGACTGCGCGCATCAAGCGGCGGGAAGCTACGACTGCCGCTATCTCAGACATGGAGACCTTCCTTGCGCCGCTCCAGCAGTACCGCCAGGGTATGGAAGAGTATGACCCACTGGGCGCGCGAGAGATTGACGTCTTCACTGGCATGTTTCGTGGTGCGCCAGAGCAGGGCGCGAAGCTGTTCCCGCAGATTGGTGGTTATCTCCAGAAGGCCATGCAGGGCCGCCAGCAGGCATCTCGGCTTACGTCCCAGCTAGGTAATGCTCGCCAGATTGCGACGGCAGCCAATACTACCCGAGAGAAGATCGCGAAGCTGATGGCTAACGTGCGCCGTGAGGGTTATGACGCCGCAGGGTTTAACAATCTCTTGCTTGACGCCGGGCGTCAGGCCAGCGATTTGAGCCGTGAAATCACTACGTTAGAGCGCGAGTATTCAATCTTTATCGTGACTGACTCGCCGCTTGCCCAGAAGGCCCGGGCAGAGATTGACGCACTCAAGCAGGCGCGCGGAGACGTTCAGCGCACTGTGGACGCTGCGCGTTCAGCCCTCCAGCGGTCGTCGGGGCCGGCAGCGCCACCTAAGGTCAAGTCGATCAAACGGATCGAATAATGCCAAAGTATCGCGTAGATACGGACGCCGGGGTTTACGAAGTTGAGCTTGACCGCGAGCCGCGCGACCAAGCTGAGCTCGAAGCCGCGCTGCGGGGCTATAAGCCGACTTCCCCTGTAGCGGCCCCAGGTGGCTCCAGGATCAACGATCGGCCTACACCCGCCACCCCCCTAGCGGCCCCCATCAAAACTACGCCTGGCGACCCCTCTGTGCGCCTCTCAGAGCGTATGCAAAGAGAGGTCGCGGGTCTCGTGACGCCACCGCCCAAAGTCTACCCTCCAGAGCCCGCGGGTGCGCGCCCGCCGAGACTGGGGCCCGGGTCATTCCTCACCTCTCGTCCATACGGGCCAATGCCCGAGATGGACGCTGAGACGTGGAAGCGCGCAAGTGAGATTGACCAACAGAACGTCAAGGATCTCGCGGAGTTGGAAGCGTTAGGCACGGACATCTCCGGTGTCTCCGAGAAGAAAGAGCCACCTCGCCCCGGGCTGATGATGCGTATCCTGGACTTGGCACTACGCCCCAATTATGCTATCGCTGGCGCTGCCATGGCTGCATTCAAAGATCCCAGCACGCCTGGGAGCGAGTTTGCTGGCGCCTGGCGCGGGCTGACCGGTCAAGAACAATACAACTTTGGAGACGTTCTCAAAGAAGCTGGGCTACCAGAACTGGGGTCTATCCAAGTCAACCCATACTACGACGACCCTGATCGTGCTCGGCGTGATCCACGCATGCATATGTCATATGGGGAGCCCACAACCTTAGCGACGGGCCGGGGGGTCTTAGGGTTCGCTATGGATGTCGGGCTCGACCCGCTGACATACACCACCGTTGGCGCAAGCCGCAGCGCCATCGAGCTTGGGGCCAAGATGACCCTTCGCCCTGATCGTATCTTGCTGCCGCGTGTCTGGCTCAACGACGCTGGCAAGGCTGAGCTGGTTAGGCAGATCGCGCGGGCAAAAGCTAACGGCGCGCAAGGATTGACCGCGCGCGCTATCGCTGAGGCGAACCTCCAGGTGCGTATTCGCGCAGGTCAGGGCGGCGACCTCATTGATGCCAATGCGGTACGCTTCGCGGGAAAGGCGATCCCCGGAAGCAAGCAAGCCATTGCTGCTATAGAGCGCGGGTGGGAGAAATCGCTCCACAAACTGGAGCAAGCTCTCGGCTATACCAAGAAGGGTGAAAGCCGACTGACGACCTTGCGCCAAATCTTCCAGCGTGACGCCGCTGTAGCACACTACCTACCATACATCGAGGACAAGAACGGCTTCATCAACTCGTACCACGGCGTCAAGGCTAACATCCTCGACGAGGAAGCCGATCTTGCGCGGATGGCGACCGGCCCGCTGGACGACGTAGCGCGCGAACGGATCACGTATGCTGTCGAGCGATCCCAACGCGGTGGCATAGACCAGCTCGCGCTTGACCGCCCGGATTTGGCAGCAATTGCGCGTTACATAGACGCCTCTCAAAAGAACATGCGGCAGATGGAGATTAGCGCTGGCCTAGCAACAACCATGCGTAGTGAGTATATGCGCCATCTGTGGAAGAATCCTCGCGTCGAGCCGCTTACGGGGCTGGGATCGGGAATGACATCTCCAGGCATGCGCGAAAATCTACAGCGCACCTACGACACGATTGAAGAGGGGATGAAGGCTGGCCTGGAGCCCATCACGAAGGATGCCTTCCAGCTATTCGCCCAGCGTCGCCTTGCTCACGAGCGTGTGTTCCTTGCGAGAGAGTTCTTGGAGTCTACAGTTCAGAAGTATGGGTTCACGAAGACCGAAGGGCACGTCTGGAATTCTGCTGTAGCGGATCTTGCTCGTGGTAATCCACTCAGCACGCTCCAGCAGGCTGCTATTGCCAAAGGCCATAAGATCGGGCTAGGCGCCCGTTGGATGGACGAAGACCTCGTGACCATTGGTAAGATCCGGGGCTTGGAGCAATTCAAGGACCTCATGATCCCACGCGCGATTGCTCGGGATATCAATTCCTCGCTCGGCATGTACACGGAGCCGGGCGTCCAAGGTGGCTTGCAGATTCTCCTAACCGGCTACGACCAGATGCTCAACATGACCAAGCGGGCGTTGACCATCTTTTGGCCAAGCTTCCATGCGCGGAACTACACGACCAATGTTGTCAATAGCGCGCTCGATATTGGGTTAGTCGCTTTGAATGGGCCCCGCCGAGTTGAAGCGTGGCAAATCCTCTTGGGCAAACAGGGCGAGTTCGTCACCCAGCTTGGTGAACGCTACACATTCGACCACCTTCGCGAGCTGGCAACTTCCCACGGCGTCCTTGGTGAGTTTAGAGGCAAACTGGAGATCATGTCGTCAACCAAGCGTGAGATCGAGCGTGTCACGTCAAGTAATCCGCTGACACAGTTCTCCCGCGGTGCTGAGCATTTTGGCAGCAAGGTTGAGGACGAAGCGCGCATGTTTCTCTGGCTCACCTACCTGCGGCGTGGCTATGGCCCCGATGAAGCCGCACGGAGGGTCAACAAGTTCCTCTTTGACTACGACATGTTGTCGCCCGTTGAGCGCGGGTTGCTGCGGCGCGCCATTCCGTTCTACACGTTCATGCGCCATAACCTACCCCTCCAAGCCAAAGCCGTCATTGCGCGCCCCGGCTACCAGGCGTTTCTCGGTAAGGTGTTCGCCGCACGTGGCGACGTGCCACCTGAGGATCTCCAGTACCTCCCAGAGTATGTCAACTCAGGTCTCGCGTTGCCGCTGGGGCGCACACCAAATGGGGAACCACTCTACTTTGTTGGTCTCGGGCTGCCAATGGAAGACCTGAACCGTATTCTCCCGGGTGCGCATGGTGAGAAGTCCTACCGTGCAGCGCTGGTGAACAACTGGATGTGGAGCGCCGCCCCGATGATCCGCGGCGCGCTGTCACTTGCCTTCCAGTGGAACATCCAAATGGGCGAGCCGCTCGATCCCCGATCGAAGATCAGTGAAGCCTATGGCGATTGGGTTGACAAGATGCCCACACTGCTCCAAGAGATGGTGGGCTTCAAGAAGACATATGATCGGCGCGGCAGGCCAATCTACGTCATGAACACGGCAGCCGTCGTTGGGCTCCAGTCATTCTTCCTGTCGCGAGTGTATACGCAGTCAGGCAAGTTCCTGCAGCCAGGCACGCCCTGGGGTGCTGCTGCCATGAAGGGCTTCACAGGCTGGGAGATTGCCCCGCAGGACATCTCCGGTACTCGTGTAACACGCGAAGCCAAGACTGCTATAGAGCGGCAGGAGCAAATCCGCAGGCTTAAAGGCGAACAGAAGCGTGAGCTGCTCTTTGGTGGGGAGACTAAATAATGAAGATTCTGTGGATTAGCCCACGCGGCGACGGTGCGGAGATTGCGGGGCGTATTCTCCGCACGGGCCACCAGCTTGTCCTCTACGGTGAAGGCGCCGGGATGCCGCTCGTCCGCCAGGCCGACTTATGGGCGTTTGCTCGCGTTACTGATCTGGCGGTCGTTGATAGTAGCTTTGAAGTGGTCCGTAATAAGCGCTCATGGGTTCCCCACCGTGACGCGCTGTTCTTCGAGGAGCTGCGCCGCAAGCATCACTTTGTGGCGCTGGGACCGACACCTACTGTCGACTTGCTTGTCGGCGACCGTCGCTACCTCCGCAAGTGGTGTCGGACGCTTGGAATACCATATGCACCCGAGACTCCAGACGGCACTGAACCGTGGTCGTCAGGCGCATGGTTCCGTAAGAATGACGTGATCCCGCCGGGGCCATACTTGCAAGAGTGGGTGCCGCTCTTCAAGTCTATCGGCTTCAGGGGTTGGTTTGCGTTACACGGCTACATTGGTGAGGACGCCCCGGTCGTTACAGCGTGCTCGTCAAGCTGGCCACCGGAGAGTATCCCAGAGGGCAGGGAAGCAGAGTTCCTGCTAGAAATGGTCACCTGAGATGGTCACAGCAGTCGTGCTCCTGAAAATCTCTGAATTGTGGGGCGGTAAGTTTGTGAGCATCCTTCTGTTCCAGACGTTGGATGCGTGCAACGCGGCCCTTGACACGCTCGTCAAGTACCAGATTAACCACGAAGTCTTGCAAGCATGTCGCGCGGTGCTATAATGGGACTCCTCGAAACCATCGTCCTTGGCTCGTATCTGTATACCACAGCGTTCTGCGCGGCCATTTACAGACTTCTGACCCGTAACCATGTAAAGCATATCGATGACCGCTTGACAAAGGTTGAAAAGCATCTTCACTTGAGGGACTAACCATGCTGGCGCTGCTCGTGATCCTAGGGATGCGCTTCACGAAGATGAACGAGACACATAAAGCGGCCTGGCATAGCGTGCATGCGTTCTTTGCGCTTGGGGAGCTCGTGTACCACGGAACGCTCGCTATTTCAGACTACTTAGACAGGAGAACGTAGCATGGCAGTCTTCTATACGAGCCTGGAAGTCAAGAAGATTGGCACGACGAAAGACGCGCGCCCGATCTGGCAACTCACCAAGCCGCTCCATTATGGAAGCGATGTCCTTGGCGGGCGTCTCATCGTGCCGCGTGGCTTCCAGACCGACTGCGCGTCGGTGCCCCGGATACCGCTGGCGTATCTGCTTACCGGCGACACAGCGCATGAAGCTGCGGTGATCCACGATTGGCTCTACAAGACCAATGGCGTAACGCGGGCACAAGCAGATAGCGTCTTCTACGAGGCTATTGTGACTCTTGGCGAGCCGCGCTGGCGGGCGTGGCTCATGTGGTCGGCGGTGCGTGCTGGGGGCTGGAAGCAGTGGAGGGAATACCGCAATGCTGAGTCTGAAGCCGGGCGTCCGAATATTGGGGTTGACACCACAGATCGTCCTCGCAGCAACGATAGTCGCGAGCGTCTACCAGAAGCATAACCGCGACTGTGTCATTACCGTTGGCATCGAGGGTGGCCACACAGTTGGTTCAGAACACTATGTGGGCAATGCCCTGGATTTCAGGCTGAATGACGTCATGCCGTCGACACTCCGTAGCGTGATCGTGGCAGACGCCAAAACAGCGCTTGGAGAAGACTTCGACGTGCTCCACGAGGACCCAGCGTCGGACAACGAGCACCTACACGTGGAATATGACCCAAAGAGGCCCTACTAATGAAGATCAACCGGACGTATCTCGGGAAGTATGTTGAGCTGACGTGGAGAGACCCCGGTGAGTCGCGGCAGACCATTCCAAACTACCGCGAGCGCCCGCGCGGCCTAGGCTGCCTGGCGACGTGGCGGGAGCGCGGTATCATCATTGACATTACGGATGGAGTCGTTCAGCTAGAGCACTCTCATGCAACTGGCGCGCCGCTGCTGAAGCAGGACGATGAAATCGTCTGTACCTTTGTACCGGAAGACCTGGTCGAGAGTGTCGTAGTCTATGAACCCGTAAAGGACGGAGGCAACTCATGAAGCGTGGTATGATCGCAGGACTTCTCGTTCTGCTGACGAGCGCGGCCGCGTTTGCTATCGACGTCCCATTCCCATTCAAGACGTTCAGCGGGTCAACTGAGTATGCTCAGGGGGCACAGCTGGCGACGTGTGGTGAGGGTAAAGAGCTGTTTCTCGTCCGTCTAGCGTTGGCGCCAGACGCTTGGGCGTATCTCGCGGAGATAACGTCAGGACGGATCATGGTGTTCTATTACAAGGGTGATATCGAGGGTGCCCCACCGGATGCGGTTGGCGTGGGTCGGGTTGATATGGTCACCGAAGGCCAGCATGACGTGTTTCCCAGCCTTACGTGGTATACCCTTGACGAGGCCAAGGCACGGTGGGCAAGCCCATGTAGCTATCTCTTCGTTACTTTAGCAGCGACAGACAGGTCCTTATAGCACGCCTCGTGGAACCAACTCACCCGGGGAACATCAGAAGTCTTGATCTTGTATACCCAAACCACTCGCCCGCAGTGCGCACAAGTCTCTGCTAGTCCCGCGAGTACCGCTTCAGCGAGTGCGTCAGCGTTGGGGATCACATCATAGGCGAGGGCCATCTCGTCTCCATGCATGACTCCAATGTCCGTCATTGCCTGGAACTGGAGGACTGGAGGGGCTATTCCTACCGCTGTGGCCATGTTTCTGCTCCTGGTAGAAGGTTCGCGTAGCAGCAGCAAGCGCGGCCAGCTCGCCAATCGGGCACGTGAGACAGCGGTTGTTGCGCCACGCTGCCGTGAGCTTCGCTTCGATCTCAATGAGGGCTTGCTCGATAGTGTCAATCGCTGTTGGCACGATAACTGCCATCCCGATTTAGGATATCACGTAGGGTCTGATTAAGGCGCCAAGCCCATTCATGTTCACATAAGTCTCCACGCGCATGCCCAAAGTGCCCCTCCCCAAGACATGAGGAACAGTGTAGAAAGGCCGTACTAATCCGTGGTGCCGATCCACAAAACGCGCACGGTTTCCCCGCAAGCACCCACTCGTGTACCCTCTCGTTTGTTACTGCTACTACCTGCCCCTTCGCGCTCATTTCCCATTCTCGTCCAACAGCATGCACATCACAAGCTTTGCGTACACGCTTACGTCCTGCAAGCGACTATACAGCCCTTCAACCTTGTGGTCGATGTTCTGGCACAGTCCCCACAAGACGGCATCAAGCTGCTTCAAGGCATACGTGAGCGCCACGACTTTAGGGTCGCCCGCGTTGAGCTCCGGATACTGTGCCAAGATGGCAGCGACACGTTTGAAGTTACCGAGCGCATCACCACCCTTGGCATAGTCGTGATTCTTGTCTGAGTGTAGCTGGGCCTCCTTGACGGCAATCGTCAAGAACTCGCGGTGTCCGTAAGGATACTTCTGGCGGAAGCGCTCCACAAGCACTGAAGTGTCGTCGCTTGCCACCACATCGCGCGTCGCTATCTGCACTGTATCTGTCATGCCGCTCCTCCTTCTCGTTCCACCCGGTCAAGAAACTCTTCAACCGTCGCAACGCGCGTAACACGTCGCCCGGCTACGCTGTGGTCAAAGCGGTTATACAGCCTATCGAGCAAGTAGATATCTGTCCCTGGGCTCATGTAGGCGATTGCGAGCGCGTTACCTGCCTTATCGTCGATGGCCCATCCCGCGTCAACGGCTGACGCAATCTCAGCCTTCTTACTTGACACGATGACGTGTGGCTCAAAGATACCGTGGTTACGAAGCCATGCTGTTGTCTGAGTATGGACCGCAAACCCCGGACGGCTCGTCACAAAGTAAACCGGCTGGAGCGTGTTCACTAGGCAGATACGCCTGAATGTGTCAGGGCCTACGAGCGGCGCTAAGTTTACCCACCACGAGGGACTCTTGATAATCTGCTCCCATACGTAGTCACGCTGCGGCTCCGTTAAGCCGTCTTCATCCCAGCGGCGATACGTCGTCGTCGTGAGGTGTGGCACGCCATAGAGCCGCTTAGCTAAGGCTGTATAGCTGCTGAGAAAGTCGGCAAGCACGCCATCGACGTCAAAGATGACCGGGCGCATTACAGATACCCCGCCACGCCACCCTGGAGCACATTTGAATCGGGGAACCCTTCTGCTTCGGGGTCAAGTGACTTCATCAGCGCCTCAGTATCCTTGTTGTCTAACATCGCACGCTCCAAGATTGCGCGGCGTGTTCCAAGCGTTATCATGTCGCGGCGGATGAGGCTCCACGCGCCCTCCTGGGTGCGGCAGACATAGACGGGATATGGCGATGAGTCCAAATAGAACTCTATGATCGGGCTTCCTACTACGACCGGGCTTCCCACTACATAGGAATCAACGGCCAGGAACATCGGCACTACTCCAGTATTACCCACGATGAGCACATATCGTGAGTCAGGCATCCCCGCGATGTCTGGCTGGATGACGAGCGTTCTTTCTAGTGTTGATGGGAGTGTCGACCCCGT
>Ga0209619_10000082_pt1 | contig 51013 bp, 46 predicted proteins | sample Rifsed16ft3_FD_184011 | JGI IMG/M metagenome (GOLD analysis project Ga0209619, IMG submission 184011) | Soil microbial communities from Rifle, Colorado, USA - sediment 16ft 3 (version 2) | ecosystem: Environmental > Terrestrial > Deep subsurface > Rock core/Sediment | place: Rifle, Colorado... | reverse complement strand
GGGAGCCGCTTCCGGAAATCGAGCAGCGCCTGCTCGGGACGGACGGTCTTCGTGTACCGCGCCGACTGGACCTCGACGTCTCCCGAGATGAGGATGTCGTTCAACGGCCCGATCAGCTCGACGTGCCCCTGGAGCATGGGGCTCAGGTCCTCCGGGTAGGGGTATCGCATGTCGAAGAAGTCCACCGAGAAGAACATCTTCTGTCCCCCGGCGAACCGCAATGGGAGTTCGCCCCTGCCGTCCAGGTACCCCCCGCCGCTCCTCCCCTCGAAATGCTCGAAGATGATCTTCTCCCGGCTGATCACCGCGTCGGCGTTCATCTCCTCGAACAGCTGCGCATACCCCCGGAAGGAAAAGAAGCCGTTTTCCAGGTGCCCGGTTCCGATGACGGAAGGATCGTTCCACTTCCCGGTGACCCGGAGCTCCATCCGGATCATCCCGTCCAGCCGGTCGAACACGTCCGTCGCAAGCCGGATGGCCGTGGCGGGGACCTTGCCGTCGAGACGGACATCCAGGTCCCCGGCCCAGGACGCCTTTCCGGCGACGCGCAGGGGATTCCCGGCGGTCCGCACGGTCCCGCTCCCCCATCGGATCCCGTCGGAGGAAAGGGTAATCGTGATCCCCTCCCCCGTCAGGTCGATCCCCCCGTCGCGAACCGCCAACCGCTGGACGGACAGAGTCCCCCGGGAATGTTCCAGCGCGAGCAGCGATCCGCTGATCTGCGCCCTTCCGGTAATCCCGAAACGGGCTTTCCCGTTTCCTTTCGCCTGGGCGTTCTCCCGGGAAGCGCCCGGAAAGCCTCCGGCCGCCGCAGGGCCGCCCGGTTGCCCCGCCGAGAACGGCCCCTCCACCCGGAAAACGAAAGGCTCCCGGAGCGAGAGGGAAAAGGAAAGACGCGAATCGGGCAGGCGGGTTCCGATCTCCCCGGTGAGGGCGTCGTCCTCCTTTCTCCCTTCCGCGAGCACCGTCTCGAAGGAAACCCCGGAAAGGGACGGGGACGCCGCCGAAAGGGAGAACCGGAGCGCGGAAAACGCCTCGGGCCGCACCGTCCTCCCCGCAACCATGTGTGCGGCATTCACGGTTCCCTCGGCGAACGCGTCCCACGTCCCGCCGGCGCTCGCCTCATTCCGGCCGATCGCATCGAGCAGCATCCCCGTCGGGACACCTTCGGCCCTGACCGAAAACGAGACCGGCCACCCCCCCTCGCGTCGAATGTCCGCCGAAGCCCTCACCCGGGGGGAGGCGGAAACAAGCGAGAACAATCCGGAGGAGGCCCCGAGAGAGCCCTCCGCGGAAACCTTCTCGAGGATCAGCCCGGATGCGGACAACCGGGGAACGGAGGCGGAGAGCTTCCCGATTTCCCACCCTTTCGGGCCTGACCTTGCCTCCACAAGCATGGTTGCGCGCCCACCGATTCGGGTGCCGTACTCCCGGTCCACGAGGGAAGCCATCGCCTGGAGGTCGATATCCTCCACCGTCCCGGAGACCTCGGCCTCTTTTCCCTCCCCCTTCCCCGACAGCAGGAACAGGCCATTCCCGAATTGCCCGTCCGCGCGGAAACCCCAGCGGGACCCGGAGGACGATTCGCCCCAGTGCCCCGAGGCGGAAACCGCCCTTGCGCTGGTCCCCGGAAACCGGATCTCGGGGGAGGACAACGTCCCGGAGAGCAAGTGGCCCCCCCTGTCGACCGAGATCCTGAGGTCCGCGACCCCCGTCCCCGATATCCCGGCCGTGTGCTTCTTGAGTTGGGCCGGGTCCTTTCCCAGGGAGGTGAGCACGGCCGCGCCCCATGCCCCCGCAAGGGAGAAATCGATAGCGTGCGCCCCCACGGTCGCCTCGAGGCGAGCGGGTAGTGGCGAGAGAGGTCCCGATACCGTACCTACGGCCGTTACTTTCGCCACGTCGACGGGGATATCCACAACGAAGTGGATGAGGTCCGCCGGATTCCCCTCCAGTTTTCCAGAAAGGGGGACGGGGGGAAGAGCCCTGGCGGCGAGCTCTTTAGCCCTCACCTCGGCAATTACGTGCGGGTTGCCCACGGTCCCGGAAATCTCCCACTCGCCGGCAACGTTTCCCCAGGCGAGCGGATAGACCCACCCGTAGTCCGCGGCCCGTCCCCGGGGGGAATGGAACCCCCCGGCGAACGAGAGTCTCCCTCCGTCCTGGGCGAAAGTTCCCTTGCCTGTGGCTTCGGCCCTCCCCGCCGTCACCCGGAGATCCCGTATCCGCAGTTCTTTCCCGGGGAAAAAATCGCAGGCGGCGAAGGCCGCGACAGGCAGCGCGACCTTCGCCGCCCGGACTCCCCCCGTCTCCGGCCGCTCGAACCCGGCCGGGTTAGTCAGGGAAATCGTTCCCTGAATCATCTCCCGGCTCCCGGCCAGCGAAAGGACAAGAGTTCCCCTTCCGGCGGGACGCCAGGAAACTCCCCAGGAATCCCAGGGAGCCTTCCCGAACGCCGCCTGCTCAAGCGAGAGCTTCGCATCCCCTTTCCCCGTGCGAACATCGTATATCCCTGCACCGGAAAGCGCCCCGTCCCACAGATTTCCCCGAAACGATTCCAGCCGGATCTTTTTTCCCGAAACAGCGAGCGAAACCTCCGCCTCGGCCGGGGTGTTTCCCGGAACGAGGAGATTGCGCGCCAGGATCTTCCCGGAGCCCTCCGGGCTCTCAAGGGGCCCCTCCACCTGGGCAAAGAACGAGACTCCCCCCGCTGTCGCCACGTGGCGGAGCCAGTCCCCTCCGTAAGCTCCGGACGCCGTCCAGCCCGCGATATCGGTCTCCCCGGAGAATTTCAGGTCCATCGCACGCTGAACCCCGTCCCACTGCCCGGACAAAGAGAGCTTCGCGTGAGGCCCCGAGGCGTTGAGCTTGCGGACCCGAATGGTATCTTCCTTCCAAAAGAAGTCGGCCTCCGCCGCGTCGAAGGGCACATTTCCGCTCTCCGCTCCCGGCAGGGCAAACCGTCCTGCGGCGCGTCGGACCTCCACGCTGACACGCGTCCCGAGAAACCGGACGGGCCGGATTCGCACCTCCGGGACCTTCGCCTCCCACCGCTCGAGCGGTCCCATGGGACCGATGCGGACGTCGCCGTCGAGGAGGAATACCTCGGGAAGCGCATCTCCCCCCCCCTCCTTCCCGGATGCGCGGAGTTTCTCAAGGAGAGGGCGGTTCGCCTCTCCGGCCTGAACGGAATACGTTCGCACGAGAACGCGGGACACCGGCGACAGGCCCGACAGGATCCGACGAGGGGAAAGAGACAGCTCGACATGATCCGCGTGGGCAAGGGGAATGTCGGCGATGCCGTCCCGGATGTTCAGGTCTTCCAGCGAGAGGCGGAGATGAAGGGGGTGAAACCGCACGTCCCGGAAGGAAACCCGGAAGCCAAGCGCCTCGGCCTCCCGCCGGATCGTATCCTCCGCATTTGCCAGAAGACCGGGAATCTCCCGGAGAAGCCGCCAGGTCCCGAAGGCAAGGAGTACGACGAGGAGGAGCCCCAAGCCGATCCACCGCGCCCATCGCCTCACCATAAGGAGAAATTATAAAGGAATCCGCGGAAAAGCGAAGGGGCCCTCCCGGAAAAGCGAAGGGCCCCTCGGTTCGGGAAGATCCCCGATGGCAAGATGGAGCGGGCGACCGGATTCGAACCGGCGACGTCAAGCTTGGGAAGCTTGCATTCTACCCCTGAATTACGCCCGCGTGTTCCCTGCTCTCTACCACAGAACCGACACCCCTTTCAACCGGATTGCTCATCCCCGGAACTTCCGGACACGCTCCCGGACGTCCCGGTAGTCCGGCGAGACCTCGTACAGGGAGAGGAAAATTTCCCTCGCCTGCTCTTCCTTCCCGCTCCGGGAAAGGAGGACCGCCTTCTGGTATCGGACATCCCTCATTTCGGTGTCGTTGACGTTCTCCGACGCGAGCACCTCGTCGAGCGTATCGACGGCGGCGGCGATCTCCCCCTTCTCGGCGAGCGTGTCGGCAAGCAGGTAGGATGCCCCCAAGAAAAGGGACGGATTCGTCCGGGAAAGGCGGAACTCTCCCGCAGCCTCGTCCAGAAGCCCCATCTCCTTGTATGCGATCCCGAGGTTGTACCGCGCCTCCGGATCCGACTCGCCGATCTCCTCTTTCACCTTCGCCTGGAGCTTCTCCACGGCGCTCTGGACCTGCCGCTCCTCCTCGAGCCCCCTCCGGGGGGGCGTAAGTTTCTCTTCCCCCGGTGCGGGAGCATGGGCCTCGGGTTCCGAAAGTCTCCGTGCAGCTTCCGCGAAGGTCATCGCGCCCGTGACCGCCGCCGCCCATCCTCCCTCAAGCGCGGCAAGCACCTGATCCGCATTCGCCCCGCGCCTGGAATCCCCCGAACTCCGTTCTCCTTCCGCCGCTTTCGCAAGGAACGGCAAAGCGTCCTCGGGTTTCCCCGCGGCGATCCACAGGAATCCGCAGGGCTCGAGAAGTTCGGCGTTATCTCCCGCAAGGGAATACAGGACGTTCATCCTGCCCGCAAACTCCTTTCCCATGCCCGACGGTGCGACGAGAGGGACGGCCTTTTCCAGCTCGCTGATGGCCTCCAGCAGTTTCCTCTCATACAGGTAGAGGTCCGCGATGAGAAGATACGGCAGGGGATTGTCCGGCATGCTCTCCACGACCCCCCGGTAGAATTCCACCTTCTGCTCCTCCGAGGCGAACTGGATCCCCCCGGCGGCAACCTTCTGCAGTTCGCTCAGCGCATCCCCGGTGTGTCCCTGCTGGGCGAACAGCCGGATGAGCCAGCGCTGGAAATCGATGTTGGCAGGGTCGTTCTTAAGCAATTGCCGCAGCACGGCAATGGCCTTGGTCGTGAAACCGCTCTTTTCGTAGAGGATGGCCGCCCTGGCGAGCTGGTCCGTCCCCTCCACGATCTCCCCCTGCCGCAGGAGAAACAGACCCAGTTTCTGCCGCGCCTGGGGATCCTGCGGGGACTCCTGGACCTTTCGGGACAGGGAGGAACGGTCCTCGCCCTCGCCCGTTCCGAAGATCTTCCTGATGGAATCAAACAGGCTCAACCCGGTCGTCTCTCCTTAGGCGGGCAGCCGGCAGCACCCGGCAGGCCCACCGTATATTATGCCCGTTTTTCCACGAACTTCGTCCACAAACGCCCTTCGGTGAAATCCGAATCGATCATCAGCTTCTTGTGAAAATCGATCGTCGTTTTCAACCCCTCGATCTTGATCTCTTCGAGTGCCCGCCGCATTCGCGCGATCGCCTCGTTCCGGTCATCCCCGTGCACCACCAGCTTGCCGAGGAGGGAGTCGTACGTGGAGGGCACGGTGTAGCCCGGATAGATCGCCGTGTCGACGCGAACCCCGTACCCTCCGGGAAACACGCACGATATGATCTTCCCCGGCGACGGTACGAACGTCTCGGGGTCCTCCGCGTTGATGCGGCACTCGATGCTGTGTCCCCGGAATTGGACCGACTTCTGGTCGAACCGAAGTTTCTTCCCGTCGGCGATCCGGATCTGCTCCCGCACGATGTCCACGCCCGTGATCATCTCCGTGACGGGGTGCTCGACCTGGATTCGCGTGTTCATCTCGAGAAAATAGAACTCCCCTTCGGAGATATAGAGGAACTCGACTGTCCCCACATTGTTGTACCGCACCGCGGTCGCCGCGTCGACCGCCGCCTTGTGGATCCGGTTCCGGACCCGGGCGGGAAGATACGGGGCGGGGGCCTCCTCGATCAGTTTCTGATGGCGCCGCTGGACGGAACAGTCCCGGTCCCCGAGGTGGATCACGTTGCCGAACTTGTCGCCCATCACCTGGACCTCGACGTGCCTCGCATGCTCGAAATACTTCTCGATGTAGACGTCCGGGACGCCAAACGCGGAGAGGGCCTCCGACTGGGCGGTGAGGAAGGCGTTGATGAAGGACGCGGGGGAATGGACGATCTTCATCCCCCTGCCGCCGCCCCCCGCGGCCGCCTTGATGATCACCGGAAAACCGATTTCCTTCGAAATCCGAAGGCCTTCCTCCTCCTCCGTAATCGCGCCGATGCTGCCGGGGACGGTCGGCACCTTGACCTTGCGCACCGCGCGGCGCGCCTCGATCTTGTCCCCCATCAGGCGGATGGACTCCGACGACGGCCCGATGAACTTCACGCCGTAATTCTCGCAGATTTCGGCGAATGCCGGGTTTTCCGCGAGGAATCCGTACCCCGGGTGGACCGAGTCCGCGTCGGTGATCTCGATCGCGCTCAGGATCGAGGGGACGTTGAGGTAGCTCTCCGCGCTCGCAGGCGGTCCCACGCAGACGGCCTGGTCCGCCATCCTCACGTGCATGGCGTCCTTGTCCATGGTGGAATAGATGGCGACGGTCCGGATCCCCATCTCGCTGCAGGTCCGGATGATGCGTACGGCGATCTCTCCCCGGTTGGCGACAAGGACCTTGTGGATCATGCCGTCCCCTGCTCCGGCGAGATGTGGAAAAGCGACTGGCCGTAGGCCACCGGCTGCGCATTCTCGACGAGAATGGCCGCCACGACGCCGCTCACGTCCGATTCGATCTGGTTCATGATCTTCATCGCCTCGACAATGCACAGGACCTGCCCCTTGGTGACGCGGCTGCCCACCTCGACGAACGGAGCCGCATCGGGGGCCGGCGCCCGGTAGAAGGTCCCCACGATCGGGGAAACGACCTCCTTGACCGCCGTTTTCGGAGGTTCCTTCGCGGGGGCGGGCGGTGGAGCCTCGGGCTGCGGGGCCGGAGAAGGAGGAGGCGGGGCCTGCACCGCGGCGATCGGGCGCATCTCGCCCGTCGGGCCTCGCCTGACCTTCAGGACGTCCTCCCCGCGGACCACTTCCAGCTCGGTCACATCGGTTCCCTTGAGAAGTTCGAGGATCTCCCGTATCTCTTTCAGATTCATGTCTCTCCCCTTACGCGCGTTCGATGTACGTCCCGGTCCGTGTGTCCACCTTGATCCGGTCTCCCACGTCGAGGAAGAGGGGAACCTGCACCACCGCCCCGGACGAAAGCTTCGCCTGCTTGGTCGACCCGCTCACGGTATCGCCCCGAAGCCCCGGCTCCGTTTCCACGATCTGCAATTGGATGAAGATGGGCAGCTCGATGCCGATCGGCTCCCCCCGGAAGAACAGGATCTTGACCGGGAGATTCTCGATCATGTAGTTGGCGGCGTCCCCCATGTGGTCCCCGTCCAGGTAGATCTGCTCGAATGTCGTGGTATCCATGAAGTGGAAGGCGTTCTCCATCCGGTACATGAACTGCATCTCGCGCTCGTCGAGGTCCGGTTTGTCGACCTTGTCCCCGCTACGGAACGTGTGCTCCAGGACGGCGCCGGTCTTCAGGTTCTTGAGCTTCGTCCTGACGAACGCCCCGCCCTTCCCGGGCTTGACGTGCTGGAAATACACGATCACGTACGGTTCCCCCCCGAACTCGATCTTCAGCCCGTTTCGAAAGTCCGTGGTGGAATACATACGCCTTTCCCCTTCAGGAAAGCAACAACGACTTCTTGGGAAGGTAGGTCACCCTCTCTCCCCGACTCCCCGTCACACGGATCATGTCCTCGATCCGGACCCCCCCCAACCCGGGGATATACACCCCGGGCTCCACGGTCACGACCATCCCCTCCGCAAGCCGGTCTTTCGACCGTGGGGACAGGGAGGGGCGCTCGTGGATGTCCAGCCCCACTCCGTGGCCCGTGGAATGAACAAAATACTTCAAATATCCCGAACGATCCAGCGATTCCCGCACCCGGGCATCCACGTCCCGGCACCGGACCCCCGGACCGATGGCCCGGATTCCTCTTTCCTGGGCGCGCCTTACGGCATCGAACATCCTGCGCAGAGGGGAAGAGGGGCGCAGGGGGAGGACGGAAACGGTCTCATCGGAACAGTAACCCCGTCGGCGGGCGCCGAAATCGATGACGACCGCCTCCTCCCGGCCGATCGCGGATTCCGTGGGTTCGGCGTGGGGAAGAGCGGACCGCGGCCCCGACGCGACGATGACCCGGAAAGAGGGCTCCTCCGCCCCCAGCGCCTTCATTTCCCGCTCCAGGTCCGCAGCCACCTCCTTCTCGCTCCTTCCCCGAACCCCCCCCGAGAGCACCTTGAGGAGGGCCCCGGAGGCGGCGACCGCCGCCCCCTCCATGGCGCGGATCTCGGTTTCCTCCTTCCGCATTCGGAGTCCTTCGACCGGGTCCCGCAGCGCCAACCAATTCCCGTCGTTTCCCCTTGTCAGGAAACGATAGATCTCCACCGGGAGATGGCGCGATTCGAACCCGATTTTCGCGGGTCGACCCCGCCCGGAACGCCGGGTCGACGACCGGATCCTGCGCGAAACTTCCAGCCACTTCCTGTCGGTAATGACGATCTCGGCACCGCGCACTTCCTGGCGGGACTGTTCCGCGTACCTGCCGTCGGTCACGAAGGTCACTCCATCGGGGGATACGAGGAGGGCGGCGTCGCTGCCGCTGAACCCCGTGAGGTAGCGGATGTTGGTCATCCGGACGCAGAGGAACAGGCGGACCTTGCGCCTCGCGAGGACCCCCAGGAGCCTCCGGATACGCAAATCGCCCCCCGGTGGCCGGGTATCACGTCGCGCCAATTTCGCCTTCCCTGCGGAGGTGGTCGAGCATGGCGTGCAGGGCGAGGACGTATCCGAACCCGCCGAATCCCGCGATCCGGCCTACCACCACGTCCCCGATCAGGGATTGCTGCCGGAAGGGTTCCCGGCGCGCGAGGTTGCTCAGGTGGACCTCCGCGGCGGGAATCCCCGCGTAGATCAGGGCGTCGCGGACCGCCACGCTCGAATGCGTGTACCCCCCGGGGTTGATCACCAGTCCGTCCGCGCTTCCCCTGGCGTTCTGGAGCCGGGTTACGATCTCCCCCTCGTGGTTGGACTGGAAAAACGTAACGGACGCCCCCTCTCTCCTGGCGGCCTCGGTCACATCCCGTCGGATTTCGGCCAGGGTTTTCCTCCCGTACATCCCGGGCTCCCGCTTCCCCAGGACATTGAGGTTCGGTCCGTCGATGAAAAGGATCCGGTACGCCTTCCCAAGGGCCGACCGCCTCCCTGCCTTCCCGGATGAATTCCGCCTCCCCGGCTGCCTCGCCCGGGGGGAGGGAACGGAGGAAGAGGAACGCAAGGATCCCCGGGAAGGGGGCATCACAGCATCTCCCGGGCCCGCGAGGCGCCCTGCCGCAGGAGGAACCGGCACTTTCCGGGAACCGCTCCCGGCGCCGTGACGAGCAGGAGATAATAGTCGGCGGTCACCCTCTGCAAGAACAGGAGCCCATCGTCTCCGGCAATGAAGACCTCGGAGGCGCCCCCGAGTCCCTGTTCATGGGCCATCCGCCCGCTTTCCTTGAAAAACTGGACCATCTCCGCGCAGAGAGCGGAAAGGTCAAGACCGCCGGCGGCGCTCCACTCCTCGACAGCCAGGCCGTCTGACCCGGCCAGGGCCCCGCCTCGTATCGCCGGTTCTTTCCGGTGCATCCCCTCAATGATGTCGCGGAACGTCATATCCGTACTCCTTCGCCATCTTCTCGAGAAATGCCGTCAGGGTGGACACCACCTTGTCCCCCTGTTCCCTTCCTTTTTTCCCCTCGCGTGCCTCGAGCCACGCCCGCGCACGGGGGTCCCGGGGGTTGTCCCGCAGGATCTCGACGATGATCCGCCTTGCCTCCTCCTGCTTCCCCTGGTCCCAGTAAACGCTCGCCATCGTGACCGTCCTGACCGTCGCTCCCGCATCCGGCGGGGAAGTCCCCCGGGCGGAGGCAGGCGCCCCGGCGCGCGGGACACCGGGTGCGGCACCCCGTTCCTTGCGGATATCGTCCGCCCGGTCGGCGGGACGAAGTTCGAAAGCCCCCTCCTCCAGGATGACGACGTCCTCCAACAGGGGGGAAGGGCTCTCCCCGACTTCGGGAAGAACCTCCTTCACCTCCCGCTCGATGTCCCGTGCGACGCTCTGGGCCCTGGCGGAGGAAGGATGCTGGTGCAACGCCTCCTTGATCGTCTCCCACGCCCCGGTGAGATTCCCTGCGCGGCGGTACGCCTCCGAGAGCGCAATCATCGCCTCCGGGTCCCGCGGGTCCACCACCACCCTTCGTTCGAGCGCGGAGATCGAAGACCGGTCGTCGGTCGGGTAGGGAAGGGGGGGGCGGATCTCCTCTTCTTCCCGGGGACGCCTCTCCTCGCGCACGACCGCCCCTGCCCGATCCCGCAAGGTTCCCCGGATCTCCTCGCGGATGGCAGGCAGGTCCTCCCGGAGAAGGGAAACGGGGATGCGCCTCAGGACACAGGATCCCGGGCCTGTCACAAGCGGCATGTCGAGGTCCGACACCGCCCTCTTCTTGTCCATTCCGATCGCGGCGGCGATTGACGAAAGCGGCACCTCCGGGTCGTCGAGAGAGAACCCCATCGCAAGGAGAAGGTCGATCACCTGCCTCTCCAGCACCGGCGGCGCCACCCACTGCCTGCGGGAAAACACCGCCTCCCACGCCAGGCCCATCGCAACGGCCTCCCCGTGGAGAAGCCGCCCGTAGCCGGAGGCCTGCTCGAGCGCGTGTCCGATCGTGTGCCCCAGGTTGAGGATCCGGCGGGCGGAGGCTTCCCTCTCGTCCTGCTCCACCACCCCGACCTTGAACTCCACGGCGCTGCGGATGACCGAGAGCCAGGCGTCGCCGGACATCTTCTTCCACGTTCCCGCCCGGGCCGTGATCGATTCCAACAGGGAGGGAGCTCCGGCGAATGCGCACTTCACGACCTCCGCCATCCCGGCCTGCAGGTTCCGGTCGTCCAGCGTGAGGAGAAATGTCGGGTCGATGAAGACCGCCCGGGGCTGGTGAAACGCGCCCACGAGGTTCTTCCCTTCCGGGAGGTTGAACCCCGTCTTCCCGCCCACGCTGCTGTCCACCTGGGAGAGAAGCGTGGTGGGAACCTGAACGTACGACATCCCCCGGAGAAAGGTGGCGGCGGCGAACCCCGCAAGATCTCCCACGACCCCTCCGCCGAACGCCACGACGAGCGAGTCCCTCCCCGCACCGCTGCGGGCGAGAAAGGAATAGATCTCCCGCACCGTATCCCCGTGCTTCTCCTGCTCGCCGGGGGGGAGGGAAAGGACATCGTGAGGAATTCCCGACAGCCACTTCCGGATGTCTTCTCCGTAGATGGAGGATACGTTCCGGTCCGTCACGACGAAAACGCCCTCGCCCCGGAAGAACCGGCTCACCCACTCCTGGAAAAGGGGGTACACCCCGCTGGCGAAGAAGATGTCATAGGAGCGGTCTCCCAGCGACACCGTGAGGATTCCGTCGTTCATCCCCCTCTCCTTTCCTTCCCGGCTCTCTCCCCCGACGGGCCGCCCTTCGTCCCCCGGGCAAGGAGATGGAGTACCTTTCCGGCCACCCGGTCCGGCGGCAGGTTCTCCGTGTCCACCCGGAAATCCGCCTCCGAATAGGCCGGACGGCGCCTCGCCATGAGCTCTGCCACCGCCTTCTCCCGGTCCTCCCCCGAAAGGAGCGGGCGGGATGTGTCGCCGGCCAGACGCGTAAGCGCGCCGGCGGGGGAAACGTCGAGAAAGATCACCGGCGCATACGCCTTGAGCCGCCGCCGGTTTTCGGCGTCCAGAAACGCTCCCCCCCCCGTCGCGATCACCCGGCCCGGTACCGATACGGCATCCCGGATCGCCTTCCGCTCCCTTTCCCGAAACGCCTGCTCCCCTTCCGAGGAGAAGATTTCCGGTATCCGTTTGCCCGTATCGGCCTCGATCCGGTCGTCCACGTCGACGAACTCCGCTCCGAGACGCCGGGCGACCTCCTTTCCCACCGAACTCTTCCCGGCTCCCATGAACCCCACCAGGACGGCACCCCGCGGGGTCCCGTGCCCCCTCATCGGCATCCGATCCGGCGCAGGTAGCCCGAATAATTATAGTGAATCTCGGTCATCGAGTCCCCCCCGAATTTCTCCAGGAAGGCGGACGCCAGGACGATGGCCACCATCGCCTCGCCGACCACCGAGCACGCCGGAACCGCGCATACATCGCTTCGCTCGCGGTGCGCTTTGGCCCGCTTCCACTCTCCGATGGTCACCGTGCGCAGGGGATTCGCCTGGGTGGGAATCGGCTTCATCGCCGCCCGCACAACCACGGGCTCGCCGCTCGTCATCCCCCCCTCGACCCCCCCCGCCCGGTTCGTTTTCCGGTGAAACGGAAGGGACAGCCTGCGGAAAAGACGGTTGTTCCGGCCCTTCCCCGGGAAGACCTCGTCGTGCACGGCATCGCCGGAAAGCGAAGCCAGGGCGAAGCCCCCTCCGATCTCGACCCCCTTGATGGCCGGTATGCTCATCAGGGCCTGCGCCAGCCGTCCGTCGATCCTTTTGTCCCAGGAGACGTACGAGCCGAGCCCGGGAGGAACCCCGCGGGCGATGATCTCCACCGTCCCCCCGACCGTCCTTCCCACTTTCCTCGCCCTGTCGATCACCGCGGCCGCTCTCCCGGCGGCGACGGGATCGGCCATCCGCAGATCGCTTTTTTCCGACGTCACGGCCAGGTCCCAGCACCCCTCGGCTTCGCGGGAGACGCGTACCTTTCCGATCGAGACGACGTGTCCCGCGATCTCCACACCCACTTCCCGCAACACCATCCGCGCGAGGGCCCCTGCCGCGACCCGGGCCGCCGTCTCCCTGGCGCTCGCCCTCTCCAGGACATTGCGGACGTCCCGGTGGCCGTATTTGAGTATGCCCCCGAGATCGGCGTGTCCGGGGCGTGCCGTCGTCAGCGGGGGAATCCCTCCGCCCTTCCCCTCCTGGGCCATCTTCTCCCGCCAGTTCTCCCAGTCCCGGTTGCGCAGGAGCATGGCCACCGGGCCTCCGAGCGTCCTGCCGAACCGGACCCCGGAGAGAACCTCCACCTCGTCCTTCTCGATCTGCATCCGCTCCCCGCGACCGTACCCGACCTGCCTGCGGGCAAGCTCACGGTTTACGGCGGCACGGACGAACGGCATCCCGGCAGGCAATCCCTCGACGATGGCGACCAGGGCGGGGCCGTGGGTCTCCCCGGCCGTGCGGAACGTGAACAAGGCCGTTTTCCCTCCTTCTGAAAAAAAACGGAGCACCAGGCCCTTTCGAGCAGGTGCTCCGGATCAGGGGAACCCGGTGCGGAGTCAGTAACTCTTGGCCTGCGCAGACTCCGGCTTCAGTATTTTCGGCGTTATGAAAATCAGCAATTCCCTGTTGGTCGACGTGTTCGTGTCCTTTTTGAAAAAGTACCCGAGAACGGGAATTTTGGAAAGCCAGGGCACCGCCGCCTGGCTTTCCTTCCGCGTCACCTGGAGAATGCCCCCGATCACCGCGGTTTCCCCATCCCGTACCAGAACCTCCGTGGTGGCCTTCTTCTTGTTGATGGCCGGCTGCCCCGTGGCCCCCACTTCCCCCTGGGAGTCATTCTTCGCCTCGAGCTTCATGATGACACTCCCCTCGGGCGTGATGTGGGGCGTCACCTTGAGGCTCAAGGTCGCATCCACGAACTGGGTGTTCGTGCCGGAGGCGGATACGGTCGAGTACGGGATCTGGGTCCCCTGTTCGATCAGGGCTTCCTTGTTGTCGATCGTGACGACCTTGGGCGAGGATACCACCTTCCCTTTCCCGGAAGCCTCGAGGGCAGACAGGGAAAGGTCGAGGCGCAGATTGTCCCTCAGGATCCCGAAGGTGATCCCGCCGCCGGAGCCGAGCCCCACGGCCGCGGGGAGGTTCACGGCGAAATTCGGCGGTGTCGTCACGGGCGAAAAGGGCGTCGTGTTGGTAAGGGACTGCCCCGGAATGAAAGCGCCGTCGGTGTCCTGGATCCCCGTAATGCCGATCTGCGTGGATCCCCGGTTGTGCCACGACGCGCCCCACTGCACGCCGAGTTCCCTCGTGAAGGAGGTGTCGACCTCGACGATCCGCGCCTCGATGAGCACCTGGGGCGTCGCAGTGTCCAGCGTCGCTACCAGCGCCTTGATCTCCTCCACGTTCTTCCGGATGTCCCGGACAATGATCGTGTTGGTGCGGTCGTCGATCTGGGTCTTCCCCCCCTCGGAGAGAAGATCCTTGATCTTGCCCTGCAGGTCGGACGCCTTGCTGTAGTTGACGGGGATCGTCTCGATCACGCCCTCCAGAGACGCCTGGAGCTTCTCCACTTCCTTCTTGGAGTCGAGACGCGCCTTGTCCTCGGCCCGCAGCGACGTCAGGGGCGCGATGCGCAGGACGTTCCCGTCCTGGGAGACCCCGAGCCCCTTCGATTTCAGTACGATATCCAGCGCCTGGTCCCAGGGGACGTTGATGAGACGGACGGAGACCTTGCCTTTCACGTCGTCCGTCGTGATGATGTTCAGGTTGCTGACCTCGGCGATGATCCGGAAGACGTTCGCCAGATCGGCATCCTTGAAGTCCAGGGAGATCCTCTGGCCGACGTAATTCCTCCGGGAATCCTCCGAGTGGGTGACGAATCCCCAGCTCGCGGCCTTCCCGGCGGGACCCTTCTCCTGCGCCGCGGCCGCAAGCACAGCGGGCTGCGCCCTCCCTTTGAGTTCCGCGACCACGGCGGGCTTTGCCCCTCCGGCCGGTTTCGGGAAGGAGAGGATCACCGCGTTATCCCTCCCCTCCACGGTGTAGGGGGAGCCTGGAGCGAACGCGACGGCCACCTCGATGCCGCTCTTGCCTGCTGCCGGCCTCACCGTCTTCACGGGGATGTCGAACTTCCTCGCATCCATCTCCCTCAGCAGCCCCTTGTCCGCGGACGCGCCGGGGAAGACAAGCGTCACCCTGTCCTTCCCCTCGAGCACCTTGTGGGGGACGGCACCCGACGTCGTCACGACGATGTTCGACGTGTCGGGGAGATCCTCGAGGTCGATGCCCACCACCGCCTTCCCCTTCCCTGGCTCCTTACCGGCCCCGGGGCGGTCGAGGCTCGTCACCTTTTCCTCCTGCCCCCCCCCGACCGACAAAACGAGCCGGTTTCCCTCGGTGGTGACGAGGAACGGCAGAGGAAGGTCGTCGGGAGTCTCCACCAGCATGCGGAGCTTGTCTCCCTGCTGGGAGAGCTTGACCGATTTCACCTGGGGCGTCCCCGCCGGGATTTCCGAAGCCGCCGACCCTTGCGCGACCCCCCATATGTCGACCACGATCCGGAACGGGTCGTTGAGCTTGAACGAGTTGGTATTCTCGATCTTTCCCGACACCTTTGCCTCGATGTTGGTGTAATAAGGCGTCTTCGAGACGATGACCTCCTCGATTTTCCCCCCGGGAGCAGCCTGCGAAGCATCCTGAGCTGCCTGGACCAGGCCCGGAACGGCCACCATCGCCAAGACCAGCGCGGCGGCGGCCAGCCAGACCTGGTACCGCCTGGGGTTTCGGCCCTCTGGCCGTAACCGGTTCTTCATCATTTCCCTCCTCCGGTCTGTAGCTTCAGGGAACTCTCGCGCTTAACCATCGTCCCCGCGTAATCCCGGAATTCTTCCCTCACAAACAACTCCCCGTCGGTGATCCGGGTCACGACTCCGCCTCCGCGACCGATTTTCGTTCCGATCGTCACCGTATACCCTTTCCCCTCGGAATCTTCCAAGAGGGCCCGCGTCACGTCCGCACCCCAGATGACACCGACGAAACGAAGCTCTCCGAGGTCGTACCTCATCAGCGGGGGAAGAGCGGCGAGATCGGCGCGGATTTCCCTTTTCTCCATTTTGAGGAACGGAAGGAAAGGATCCCGTTTCCCGGCCGGGTTGTACAGCGCGACGGGGGGAGTCTTCACTCCGGCGGCTGCGGCGGACTGCGCGGCCTCCGCCGCCTTGGCGTCCTCTTTCGGTACGGCTTTTTTCACTACCGGAGCGGGAGCGGGCTCTTCCTTTCCGCACCCGCCCGCCATCAGCGCAACCAGGACCGCAACCGCCAAGCCGATCCGGAACGGGTGAAAAATGGTGGGCGTCATCGGGCGCTCCCCTTCCCGCCTTTGCCGGCGCCTTCCTGCTCCACGAAACGGAACGTCGTGGCCGTGCAGGTCACGGTCACCTGGATCCGGTCTTCCCCGAGGTCCTTGGGCTGGGAAAAGACGATCTCGGAGAGGTTCACAATGCGCGGGAGATGGCTGACCTTGTCGGCGAACAGGGCGAAGCCATGGTATTCGCCGTTCACGGAGATGGCAACCGGGATCTCCGCGTAGAACCCCTTGCCGACCTCCCCGCCGGGGGAAAACTTCAGGAAATCGAGCCCCGATTCCTTGCCAAGGTCCGAGACGTTCTTGAGGAGGTCCGGGATCTCCGCGAAGTTGGGGAGCTGGTCGAGCAGAAGGGCCAGTTGCTCCTCGAGGCGTTTGACCTCCGCCTGGAAGGAGGGGAGGTTCCTTGCGATCACTTCCTGCTCCTTGATTTTGCTCTGGAGTTCGGAAAGCTGGCCCTGGAGAGTGTCGATTTCCCGGGAAGCCGACTGGTAGTACAGGTAATAGTACGCCACGCCCACGATAAGACAGACCAGGACCGTGAGGAAAACCTTCTGTTTCGGGGGAACCTTCGAAAGATCCCCTAGCTTGAGGGCCATTCCGGTTCCCCTCCCTTACCCTTGGGCTTCCTCATTCCTGCACCGCCTGGAACGACAGGTTGAACTTCACGAGTTTCGTATTCGAGACCGTCGCCTGGTCGGCCGATCCGAGTACGACGTCCCGGAACCTGCCGCTCTGCCCGAGGGCCTTCATGAAATTCGCGATGATGTAGTTGTTCAGCGCGACGCCGCCGATTTCGACCCGATTCCCCCTGAGGGCCAAACGGTCGATCCAGCATTTCTCGGGGATGGCGGCCGACAACGCCTCGAAGACCTTCACCGGCCCTTTCCTTCCCTGCTGGAGCTTCGATATCACGTCCACCTTCTGCTGCAGCTCGGCCTTCCGGACCTTGAAGCTATCGACTTCCCCGATTTCCTTCTTCAGTCGTGTGACCTCCGCATTGGCCTTGCCGATTTCGGTCTTGAGATGCTCGATCTTCCCGGAGACCGAGCGGTGGAAAAGCAGGACGCCGACAAACACCAGAAGAGGAAGAAGGAGGTAGAGTGCATCGACGTTGAACTCTTTTTTCTTTTTCCGTTTGCCCCGGATCAGGTTTATCCGGATCATCTGCGGTCCTCCTGGTTCCGCAGCGCAAGCCCGATGGAAACCGTGGCGGCCGTGTTGAAACCCGACACCACGGACGGGTCCACCGAACCTTCCTCGATGGTGAGCCCCTCGAACGGGTCGAAGAGTTCCACGTCCACCCCGATCTTCTCGGCGAGCATATCCCGGAAAAAAGCGGATTTCGCCGCCCCGCCTGTCAGGTATACCCTCGTGACCAGGCGATCGGGGTACGTCGCCGAGAAGAAGTTGTAGGACCGCTGGGCTTCCGTGGAAAGGATGTTCGACACCGTCCTCATGATCTCCGTGAGCTTATGCGCCCGCTCTCCCGCGTTCTTCTTCCCGACCTTGAGCTCCTCTGCCGTTTCGAAGCTCACCGCGAGCTGCTTCTGGATTTCCGACGTGTACATGCCCCCGCCCATCGGAACGTCACGCGTGAACAGCGGCACGCCCGAATGGAGAATGTTGATGTTCATGAAGGAAGCCCCCAAATTGACCACCATCGGGACCTGTTCATCGGACACCGGGTGGCAATGCTCGAAGGCGTTTCCCGCCGCGATGGAGTCGATGTCGACGATCGCGGGGGTAATTCCCGCGTCCTTGATCACGGAGATATAGTCGTTGACGAGGTCGGTCTTCACGGCAACGAGGAGGACGTCCATCTTGGACGGGTCTTCCTTCAGCGGCCCGATCACCTGGAAATCGATCTTGACGTCCTTGATGTCGAAGGGGATGTACTGCTCCACCTCCCACTGGATCGACTCCTCCAGCTCCTCCGGGGTGGTCGTGGGGAGGACCACTTTCTTGATGATCACGGAATGGCCGGAAAGCGAGGTGGCGACCTCCTTCTCCTTCACATTGAGCTCGCGCAACGCGGTCTTGATCCCCTCGATCACCGCAGCATGGTCCATGATGGCCCCGTCCACGATCGCGTCCGGCGGAAGGGGGAAGACGCCGAACTTCTTCACCCGGTGCTCCACGCCCACCGGCTTGACATGGGCGAGCTTGATGGCGCTCGACCCGATGTCCAGCCCGATCAACTCCTTCGATCCGAACAGCGCCATGGCCCCACCATCCTGTTAGTCTTTCCTGCTGAACACCTTGTCCCTGTCCGACAACTGAAGTCCCAGGGACAGGATGATCTTCCTCTTGGTATCCATGCGGCACGCCATCCCCTTCTCCACCCGGTCGATGGTCAGCACCGACAATCCGGCGCGCCGTGCCAGCTCCGCCTTGCTCATCAGGAGCCCCTCCCGGATCTTTCGGACATTGTTCGTTCCGACTTTATTCCTGATCTTCACTGCCTTCATCCCGATGTCCTCTGGCGTGCTGCTCCCCGGCAGAATGGACCAGAACAGCCGCAACCATAGCAAATGTTACCTTGCCCAAAATTAATGTCAAGCGATTTTTAAATGAGCGTTAAATTACTATAATTATGCTAAATTACTATCAATTGATTCCATACGCCTTTGCCTTGTAAAGAAGGGCGGGATGGCTGATCCCCAGCAGTTCCGCCGCCTTCGGCCGGCTCCCCCCGGCCCGTTCCAGAGCCAGCCGGATCATCTGCTTCTCCACTTCCTTCACGGCGACCTTCAGGTCGGGCTTCTCGAGGGGGACCTGGACATGCAGGAGAAGGCGGGGAACCTCCTTCCCCTCTCCCGCAGCCCCGGACTTCCAGAACGAGAACAGGTCCTCGCGGGAAATCTCCCCCCCGACCCCCAGGAGAACACACCGTTCGACCAGATTCTCGAGCTCCCGCACGTTCCCCCGCCAGTCGTGGGAGATCAGCATCTCCATGGCCTCCGGGGAGAATCGCATCTCCTCCTTCCGGAATTTTCTCCGGAAGCTCGCCAGGAAACGCTGCGCCAGGAGGGGGATATCCTCCCTCCGTTCCCGCAGGGGGGGGATATGGAGCCGGATGACGTTCAGCCGGTAGTACAGGTCCTTCCGGAACCTCCCCTCCAGGACCTCCTGCTCGGGGTCTCTCGCCGTTGCGGCGACGATGCGGACATTCACCTTCCGGACCTCCGTGTCCCCGAGGCGGCGCAGCTCCCCCTCCTGGATGAACCGCAGCAGCTTCGTCTGGAGCGTGAGCGGCAGCTCCCCGATCTCGTCCAGGAAGAGCGTCCCTCCCCGAGCCTCCTCGATCAGCCCCGCCCGGTCCGATTTCGCCTCGGTGAACGCTCCCTTGCTGTGCCCGAAGAGCTCGCTCTCCAGGAGCGTCTCGGGGATGGCGCCGCAGTTGATGGCGACGAAGGGCCTGGCCTTCCGCCGGCCCGCGTAGTGGAGCATTCTGGCCACGAGCTCCTTCCCGGTCCCGCTCTCGCCCGTCACGAGTGCGGTCGTGTCGTAGTCCTTCACCTTCTCCACCATCCGGACGATCTCCTCCATCGAGCGGCTCGCGTACAGAAAATCCTCGGGGCGGAACGCCTTCTCCACCTCCTGGCGGAGGGCCTCGTTCTCCTTCCGCAGGCTCTCCCGCTCCTTTGCCTTCCGCAGCGTCAGGAGGATCTCGTCGCTCATGAACGGCTTGGAGATGTAGTCGTACGCGCCGAGTTTCATCGCCTCAACGGCCGTTTCCACGGTTCCGAAGGCCGACATCATGATGGCCGTCCCGGGGATCTTCCGGGACGTGATCTCACGGAGAAGTTCGAGCCCCCCCATCCCCGGCATCCGGATGTCGCACAGGAGGAAGTCGAACCGTTCCTGTTCCAGCAGCGCGAGGGCCTTCATCCCGTTCTCCGCAAGGGAGACGGAATATCCCTCCGCGGAAAGCAGTCGTCTCAACACGTCCCGCATGCTCTCTTCGTCATCCACCACCAGGATCCGGTCAGCCATCCTCCCCCCCGCCTGCGCCGTCCGCCTGCGCCTTTCCCCCTGCTTCGGGCAGAATCACGGTGAACGTCGATCCCTTTCCCTCGTCGCTTGCGACGACGATCTCCCCCCCGGCGGCCTCCACGATCGCACGGGAGACAGACAGCCCGAGCCCGGTCCCCTTCCCCGGCTCCTTCGTCGTGAAAAACGGGTCGAAAATCGAGGAAAGGGAATCCGGGCGGATGCCGCAGCCGGTGTCGGTCACGGAAACCGCCACCGCCCCGCCGGGGAGGTCTCCCATCCCTTCCCGCAGATGCAACACATCCCGATCCGGGGGGTCGGAGGCCCGCCTCCGGAGCGTCCGCAGGGAGGGAGGCACCCACGGTTTCACTCCGAACGTCCGCACGCGAAGAACACCTCCACCCTCCATGACGTCGACGGCGTTGACCAGCAGGTTGAGCAGCACCTGGCGGAACCGCTCCGCCGAGATGTTCGCCCGGGGCACCCCGCCCGCCTCGACGACCACCTCGACATCCCGGAACAATTTCCGGAACGAGAGCGTCTCGACGGTCTCCCGCACGATGTCGTCCACGTCCGCGGCCTCCCCGCCGTTCCGTTCCGTGGCGGCCACCGACAGCAGGCCCCGGACGATATTCTCGATCCTCCCGGTTTCCGCGACGATCTTGTCGAGACACTCTTCCCGCTCCTGCGCGGAGGGATCGTTCCTGCGAAGATATTCCGCATAGCCCCGGATCCCCATGAGGGGATTGCCCACCTCGTGCGCGACTCCCGCGGCCAGGCGGCCCACGGTGGCGAGCTTCTCCGAAAGGGACGTCTCCTGCTGGGCCTGCCTCGCCTTTTCCTGTGCGGTGAGGATCGCACCCACCATCCGGTTGAAGGACGCGCCGAGCTGCCCGACCTCGTTGCCCGGGGATTCGTCGGCGCGCAGACGGAGGTCGCCCGAGGCGATCTTCTCGGAGACGGCCGAAAGGCGCCGGAGGGGACGCACCACGGAACGGTCCATCAGCATGAACCCGATGAGGACGAACGCCACGACGTCCGCCGCCATCAAGGCTCCCGCGATCCGGAGGAGGTTCCGGACCTCATGCTCCACGCCCGGCGAGTGGAACCGCACCCGGATTGCCCGCCCGCTCCCACCGCTTCTCCGGACGACGTCGCTTTGCCCGGCCGGGCCCGGCTCCTCTTCGAGGGGGAGGGTAACCTCCACGGTCGGATGGACGGAAAGCAAGGCGGAGATATTCCCCCCCACGGGGGACACCGTAATCGCCTCCGGCCCCTCGCCTGCCGGGAGGAGAACCACCTCGCGGATGTAGGGGGAAAGTTTCGTCAGGGACTCCAGGGCGAGCGGCTCCCCCGTCCCCGCCCCTGCCCCGGCCTGTATGGCGTTCCGGACCACCTCGGCAACGGAGACCGCCGCCTCCACGTGGCGGCGTTCCATGGTGATCCCGATGACCTTGAGTGCGAAAATCGCCAGGAGCGAGAGAGAGGCGATGGCGACGAGCGTCAACTGAAGAACGACGCCTGCCCGGACCGACATGTCCTTCTTCAACCGGCCCGCCCCCCGCAGGAGTTGGTTGACACGGAGCGCACGATGCTTAGAATAGCAAAAACAGCGGGAGGAGGCGAACGTGAAACCCTCCGACAAACGACGGAAATTACGGCTGGTCGACAGGCGGTTTCAGTTCGGGCTCGCATGGCGCATGCTCGTGGCTTTCCTCCTGTTTTTCGTCGTCGGCATTTTCCTGGTGTTCGCCCCCTCCATGATCGCACTCCTCACGGGCACAGACCTCGAAAAACTCGGGCCCGCTTCAGAGGAGTTTCTCATCCTCCACCGGAGAATCTGGCCCGCCGTCCTGGTCGTCCTCGCCGGCGTATTCGTGTATACGCTCGTGTTCAGCCACCGGATCGCCGGCCCCATCTACCGGATCAACTCTGTCCTTCAGATGATGCTCAAAGGGGAATATCCGAAGATGGTCACCCTGCGGAAGGGGGACCACTTCCAATCGACCGCGGAACTCCTCGAGGCCCTCTCCCGGCAGCTTGCCGGGCGAAGCGAGACGGGAACGGGGGGCAGACCCGCGAATCCTGGCGCATCCGGGGACCCGAAGTGATCCCGGTTCTCTCCCCCGGTACCGAGGCCCTCTCCCGGCAATCTCCCCCCCCGGAGGAGGGGGGAAGCGGGAACGGGAAGCGCCGCCTGGGATTCACGATCATCGAACTCGCCATCGTGCTCGCGATCGTCGGGATCCTGGCGGCCCTGGCGGTATACACCTACAACAAGGTCGTTACCAAGGCCCGGTTCACCCAGGCGAAGACCGTCCTGAAACATCTGCAGAAGACGGAAACCATCCACTACACGGACTTCGACCGGTACACGGACAACGTCGCCCTGCTCAATCTGGACCGCGTCAAATACAACCACTACGATGTCTCCATCACCATCCTCGACAACGGGATGAACTACCTCGGAAGCGCGAAAGGGGTAGGGGCCATGGAGGGCGACTTGTGGTTCATCACCCGCGACGGGGAACCCACGCAGGACAACACCGCCAAGGCCAGGTTCTAAAGGAACCCCCAGAAGGAACCCCCCAGAAACCGGGCGATCAGCGCGGCCGCGCACAGGTAGGGACCATACGGGATGGCGGTCTTGAGTCCGTCCTTCCCCTTCCGCATGGCGAACATTCCCCCTCCCACACCCAACAGGGACCCGAAGAAGATCGTAAGAAGGGCGCCCCTCCACCCGAGAAACGCGCCGATCATCGCGATGAGCTTGATGTCGCCGCCTCCCAGGCCCTCAATCCCCGAAACCTTGTGGTACAGCGCCGCGGTGACAAAAAGAATCCCCCCCCCGAGCACCCCCCCCGCCAGGGCCCCCTTCCAGTCGCCCCCGGGAAGGAACGACAGAAGGATCCCCGCGGCAAGGCCCCCGAGGGAGAGCTCGTCGGGAATGATCCGGTGGTCGATGTCGATGAAGACGATCGGCACGAGGAGCGAGAAGAAAACGAGGTCGCGTACCAGCGTGAACCCGATGCCGTCCCCCCAGGCGAGCAGGGCGAACCCGGCCCCGGTGAGCGCCTCCACGCCGGGATAGCGCCAGGAGATCCGGTTTCCGCAACCCGCGCACCTGCCTCGCAAGAGAAGAAAGCTTACGATAGGGATGTTCTCCGCCGGCCGGATGGGACGTCCGCACGAGGGGCAACGCGATGCCGGCACCACGATCGACTCCTCCCGGGGGAGACGGTATATGAGCACGTTGAAAAAGCTCCCCAGGCACGCGCCGAGGAAGAACATCCCGGGCAGGAACAGGGCAAGAAACGGCATCTCCGGGCCCCCACCCGCACCCGTCACTTGAAATCCTTCCGGTAGAAGAGCAGGCAGGCCAGGAACAGGACTGCCGCGCCGTAGGCCAGCAGGTAGCCTGCCGGTAAGGCCAGTGCGGAGAAAGAAGGCCCGGCCCCGTACACGACCTCGTTCTTCCAGTTGAAGTTCTCCAGGTTCGGCAGCAGGTAGAACAGGAGGCTCGCCGCAAACCGCATCGTACCGGAGGGGGAGCGCCCCCCCAAAACGAGCAGGCTTTTCGATATGTGCCCGATCAGGAACATCGAAAGCGTGAATATCGCGCTCAGCACGGGTGTGGTGAATGTCGAGAAGAGGGAGGCCAGGCAAATCAACAGGATCAGCTCCATATAAATCCCCGCGGAGGCAAGGAAGATCCCGGTTTCGGGGGCTCCCCCGTAGCCGGCGTGAACGAGGAAGAGCGTCGCCGCCATCACGAGCGTGACGAGCGCCAGGGTGCCGCTCAAGCCCATCGCCTTCCCGATCACGAACTCCCAGCGGGGAACCGGCCTCGACAGAATGAGGTAGACGGTTTTCCTCTCCACCTCGTTGCTCACCAGGGTGATCCCGATGAACACGGAGATGATGACGCCGAAGATGTGGATGCACGCCAGCCCCACGTCGACGATGATCCGCGTGAGTTCTCCCACGGACAGGTCGGCCAGAAAGTAGGAGAGCCCGATGACGAAAAGCGCAAACGCGAGGATGGCGTAGAGGATCTTGTTCCGGATCGTCTCCCGGAAGGTGTTCGCGGCGATCGAAAAAATCCTGTTCCCCATGCGGTACCCTGTCACCCGCTCCGGGGAGATTCCGGGTCGGAAGCCGGGGCGTCAACCCTCTCGCGGCCGGCCACCTGCTCGACGTAGATGTCTTCGAGCTGCTTTTTCACCGGAATGCAGGAGCGGAGGAGCGACCCGGCCTCGCGGAACCTCTCGATCCAGCGGTTGGCCTCGTCGAAATCTTTCGCCCGCAGTACGAAAGCGTTTCCGCGGACCGTTGCTCCTTCCGGGGGGACGCCTAACCGGGAAAGGCTCCCATCGTCGGGGACCGGCGAAAAGAGGAGCTCCACGTACCGGATCCCTTCCCTGCCCACCAGCTCCTCCACTCTGCCTTCCGCGACCTTCCTCCCTTTGAGCAGTATGATGACCCGGTCGCAGAGCGCCTCCACGTCGGAGATGATGTGGGAGCTGAAAAAGACCGTCTTGCCGGAGGCCTTCAGTTCCAGGATGAGGTTTCTCACCTCCATCCTCCCCACCGGATCGAGCCCGGACATCGGCTCGTCCAGGATCACGAGCTCCGGCTCGTGCAACAGGGCCTGGGCGAGGCCGAGCCTCTGCATCATCCCTTTCGAGTACTTCCGGATGGCGGTCCCCCCGGCTCCCTCCAGCCCCACCCGGGAAAGCATCCTTCGGGACCCCTTGGCGATCTCCGCGCGGGTAAGCCCGTTCAGGTGCCCGCAAAGGCCCAGGAACTCCTCTCCCGTCAGGTATTCATAGAAGTAGGGCTGCTCGGGCATGAACCCGATCCTGCGGCGCAATTCGGGCCTGCGTCCGGCTTCCTCTCCGAAGACCGTGACCGTGCCGGAATCGGGAAAGGCAAGCCGGTTCAGGATCTTGATGGTTGTCGTTTTTCCGGCGCCGTTGGGGCCCAGGAACCCGACGATTTCGTTTCTCGCCACCGCGAAGGAGAGGTCGGTGAGCACCCGCGTACGCCTTCGCCAGAAGCCCATCGGGTAAGACTTCGACAACCCCTCGACCTTGATCAGGCCATCCCCGTCCATCATGACTTCCGGAACACCTTCAGGCGTTCCCGCGCCCGGCTGCTATGGATCTTCCCGTCGGGGGCGAGCAGGTACCTTCCGCCCTGGGGATCCACGGGGAGCCGGGCGATCATTCCCTCCCGGACAAGGTCCGGAAGCTCCCTCGGGAGCCTCCCCGTTTTTTGGTGGTACGCCTCCACGGCGCGTTCGAGCATCTGCATGTCCCGCTCCGCGACCACCTCATGGATGCGGCGCTTGAGGACCTCCAGGCGGGCCGGGTCGTTCTCCTGTCTCATCATCTCGGTGAGAAACCGGAGCGCCGTTTCGGGTTTCCTCCCTTCCGAAAACATCCGGGCCGCCAGCAAGGGAAGATATTGGGGGCTGCCGTCGATTTTCGCCGCCGATTCCAGGGCTTTGCCCCCCTCCACCGGGTCCCCCAGCGAAAAATAGTGGAGGTACCCCACGTAGAACGGGAACCTCCAGTCGTCCGGATGGTTCGCCCTCCCCAGGTTGAGAATCTTCAGGGCCTCCGGGACATGGGGCCCGGAATCCCCGAGAATCACCCCCCCCAACAGGTAGGGCACCTTGAATTTCGGGTCGAAATGGACGACGGTTTGAATCATGAGGACGAGACGGTCGTAGTCGTTCGGGGTGAGTTTTCGCGTCCCTGCCACCTGGACGGCCCCAAGCCAGGAAAGGTCGGCGAAGAAGTTCCGGAACCCGAAGGAAAACGCCGGATAGCGGCTGATTTCGTAAAGGAGACCCCGGCTTTCTGCCCTCTCGCGATTTTCCCGTCCCGCCAGGGTTCGCTCCTGGTCGATCACGATGCGCGAAGAGAGGAGAGCGGCAGCCAGCAGGAACAAGAGGGGGACACCCCAAAGAAGGAGGGGAACTCCCTTCGGATCGAAGAACGTTGCCTGCCTGCTCATTTTCCCTCAGGGCAACTTTATCATCAGCTCGAAAGGAACCACAACGGAAAGTATACCCCGGGAGAACTCCGGATCATCCTCTGCGTCGACCGAAGGAAGGAATTTCTGTGCCGGAAACGGCAACGGGAATGGGGGGCAACCTCTTTGCCCCCCATTCCCGGAATTTTACGATGGGGCCGGGAATCGTTGATTCCCTAATGGCCCGGCGGTTATACGTCGTTGAGCGTGTTGACCAGGGCGTTATTGTCGTTGATCGTCCACTGGTCCACATCCGTATCGTTGTCGACGTTCCCGACCGCCCCGGCCAGGAAGCTGTTTGCGCCCACCAACCGGGCCGGGGTAACACCCGTGAAAGATCCATCAGTATACGTCGATCCGGTAGGTGTGATCACGAAAGAAGTCCCCGGGCCAGGGGTGGGAGCGGTGATACCGTTGTCGCTCCCCAGGGAATAGGTGTACCGGGCCGTGCCGACGGGTATCCAGTTGACCTTGTCAAACGAGTTGTACGTGTTGTTTTCGCCGTAGTAGCCGGTTTCCGCCGTGTAGATCGCCTTCAGGTTCGTTTTCGCCTCGGACTGCTTGGATTTCGCCTGGAACTTCAGGAAGTTCGGGATGGCGATGGCCGCCAGGATGCCGATGATCGCCACGACGATCATCAACTCGATCAGGGTGAAGCCCTTCTTGTCCTTTCTTTTCCTCATGCTCAGCATTGCGATCTCCTTTCCCTCAGGGGATTTCGTAGTGTTTGACCACCCAGGAAGCAACACCCATGCCAACTCATGAACCCAAGTCGTCCACGTCGTTGACCAGGTTCCTCTGGTCGTCGATGTGCCAGATATCCACCGTTGCGTCTGAATCGATATTTCCCCACCCGTATGCGTTGAAGGAATTGTCGTTCGCAACGGGCGTGACGGAGGCAGGTTTCGGATTGATCGTGTTGTCCTTCCCGAAATATTCCGTTCCCACCGTGTAGGTATAGTTGGCCACACCGACAGGAATCCAGCGAATCTCAACAAAACTATTTGAAAACGTGTTCTTTTCCCCGAAATAGGATATTTCAGCCTTGTAGATGCCTTCCAGGTTTGACTTGACCTCCGACCTTCGCGTCTTGCTGACGAAGCTTAAGAAATTCGGGATGGCGATCGCGGCGAGAATGGCGATGATTGCCACGACAATCATGAGTTCGATCAGCGTGAATCCCTCATTTTTCCGCAAGTTTCACCTCTCGCCGGTGTAAGTTGGCCAATACGTGGGGAAATTTATGCAGAACGCGTGCCGGTTACTCGATCCCGTGCTTCTCGAGACGATAACGCATCGAACGGAATGAGATATTGAGGATCTTTGCCGCTTCGGTCTTGTTCCCGCCTGTTTTTTCCAAGGCTTTGAGAAGCATCGATTTCTCGAGCCGGTCCATCTCCGCGTCGAGCGAGACCGCCTCCCCGTCGGGAAGATCCGGGCAGAAAGGGACCCCAACCTCCTCCAGGGTGCCTATTTTTGTCACATTTGGGGGGAGGGAGTCCAGTGAAATGACATCTTTTGTCTCGATGATCGACGCCCTTTCGAGGATGTTTTCCAGTTCCCTCACGTTCCCCGGAAAATCGTACGAAAGGAGGGCCCGCATCGCCTCTCCGTCGACCCGGGTGATCCGCTTGCCCATCTTCCCGGCGAACTTTGACAGGAAAAACTTGACAAGGCTTGGGATGTCCTCCCTTCGCTCTCGCAGGGGAGGCACCACGATCTGGATGACGTTGAGGCGAAAGAAGAGGTCGTCCCGGAATCGGGTCTCCTTCATCGCCTCCTCGAGGTTCTGCTTGGAGGCGCAGAGGATCCGGACGTCCACGGAGATGTCTTCGTTTCCCCCGATCCGCCGGAAGGAACGCTCCTGGATCGCCCGCAGCAGCTTGCTTTGCATGCCGTGGGGGAGCTCCCCCACCTCGTCCAGAAACAGCGTGCCGCGGTGGGCCTGCTCGAACAGTCCCTTTTTCTGCTGCACCGCCCCCGTGAAGGCGCCGCGCGTATGGCCGAACAGCTCGCTTTCCATCAGCGTTTCCGGGATAGCCGCGCAGTTGATGGGGACGAACGGGAGATCCCTCCGGCCGCTCCGGGAGTGAAGGGCCGCGGCGACCAGTTCCTTCCCGGTCCCGCTCTCCCCCAGGATCATCACGTTGGCGTTGGTGGGAGCTACCCGCTCGATCATCTCGAAGATCCGGAGCATCGGCTCGCAGCGACCGACGATCCCCTCGTAGGACGACGTTTCCAGGACCTCTTCCCGAAGCGCCCTGCTCCGGATTTCCGCCGTCTCCCTGCGGGCGATCGCCTTCCGGATGAAATCGCGCATCTGGCCGAGGTCGAACGGCTTGGAGATGGTGCCCGCCCCGAGGTTGAGCGCCTCCTTGTCGACGTAATCGTAGGCGCCTAACTTCATCGCCTCGACCGCCGACTTGTGCTCGGCATAGGCGGTCATCACCACCACCTCGGTGGACGGGTTTTTCTGGATCGCCGCCCGCAAAACCTTGAGGCCGTCGTCCTGGCCCGCCATCCGCAGGTCGGTCAGGACGAGGTCGTAGACGTTTTTCCCGATGGCCTGTTCGGCCTCCTCCAGGGAGGCGGCCGTGTCGACCTCGTACCCCTCCTTCACGAGGAAGATCTCGAGGAACTGCCGAAGGCTCTGCTCGTCGTCGACGACGAGGATGTATTCCTTCACGTCCGGTTCCTCCGCGGGACGCGGGGCCTCATCCGGAGATCACCCCGCCTCGGTGATGGTTTCTTCCGCCATTTTCCCCTTGCACCCCTTGCGCAGACAGACGATCTCCGTCTTCCCCCCCTTCCTGGCCTTCTCCGCCATCGCGGGGTACCCGCAGACCGGACACGGCCCCTCCACGGGCCGGCCCCAGGAGGCGAACCGGCAACCCGGGTAGCGGGAACAGCTGTAGAACATCTTCCCCGCCCGGGAGGCCCGCTCCACCATTTCGCCCTCGCCGCACTCGGGGCATTTCACCCCGATTCCGTACGGGCGGCTGTTGCGGCACCCGGGGTACCCGGAACAGGCGATGTACCGGGACCCCTTCCAGCGGCGGACGACCATCGCCTTGCCGCATTTGTCGCACGCAACGCCCGCCTCCTCGTCGGGGGCCAGTTCCACGCCTCCCTCGGGAGTCTCCCGGAAGTTCGCCGTGTGGCGGCACCCGGGGTAATTCCGGCAGGCGAGGAACTTCCCCGCCTTCCCGAACCGGATGACCATCTCCCCGCCGCACGCCGGGCAGGAAATCCCCGTGGCGATGAGCTCTTCCTTGAGCTCGGGCATCGCGCTCTTCGCGCGCTCGAGCTCCTCCGAGAACGGCCGGTAGAAATCGGCAAGCGCCCGGGCCATCTCGCGCTCCCCGTCCTCGATCTGGTCAAGCTCCTCCTCCATCCTGGCGGTGAAGGCAACGTCCATCACGTTCGGAAAGGACTCCTCGAGGAGGTCCGTGACGATCCGTCCGAGCTCCGTGGGGAGGAACTTCCTTTCCTCCATCCGGACGTACCCGCGGTCCCGGATCGTCTTCACGATCGAGGCGTACGTGGACGGCCGCCCGATCCCCTGCTCCTCCAGCTCCTTGATGAGAGAGCTTTCGGAAAACCGGGGGAGCGGCTGGGTGAAGTGCTGCGCGTCCACGAGCTCCCGGAGCACGAGGCGCTCCCCTTGGGAGAGGTCCGGCAGGACGTTCCCCTCCCCCTTCTCCTCGTCCTTTTCTCCCTCCTCTTCCCCGGACGGGTCGGCCTGCGCCCCGTTCCCCTCCTGGTACAGGTCGAGATATCCGAGGAACCGCGGGATGGACCCCGTCGCACGGAACAGGCAGGCACCCGTCGAAAGGTGCCGTTCGCCGGCGGAAGGCTCGCAGAGGATGTCGATGGCGGTCTGCTCGAACTCCGCGGCCGCCATCTGGGAGGCGATGAAACGGTTCCAGATCAGCTCGTACAGACGGTATTGGTCGCGGTTCAGGATCGGCTTGACCTTTGCCGGAGGGAACTCCATCGACGTCGGGCGAATCGCCTCATGGGCGTCCTGTGCGGACTTCCGGTTCCGGTACACGTGGGGGGACGGCGGCAGATAGGCCTCGCCGTGAGCCGTCCGGATATGTTCGCGCGCGGCGGCCACCGCCTCGTCCGCCACCCGGACGGAGTCCGTCCGCATGTACGTGATGAGACCCACGAGACCCGCGCCGGGGACGTCGACCCCCTCGTAGAGGGATTGGGCGACCATCATCGTCCGGTAGGAGGGCATGCGCAGTTTCCTCGCCCCCTCCTGCTGGAGTTTGGAGGTCGTGAACGGCGGGGGGGGGGACCTCCGCCGCATCTTCTTCCGGATCTCCCGGACCACGAAGGGGCCGTTCTCCACCACCCTGCGGAAGACGAGAGTCTCCTCCCCGGTCCGGGGCCTCACCTTCTTCCCCCCCGCCTCCACGAGCTTCGCGGTGAACTCGGGTGGGACGCTTCCCGCAAAGCGCGCGGTAAGTGACCAGTATTCCTCGGGGACGAAGGAGGCGATCCGCTTCTCCCTTTCCCAGATGATCTTCACGGCGACGGACTGGACCCTTCCCGCCGAAAGGCCGCGCCGGACCTTCTTCCAGAGGAGGGGGCTCAGGGAATATCCCACGATCCGGTCCACGATGCGCCTGGCCTGCTGGGAGTCGAACTTGTTCCTGTCGAGGGAACGGGGATCCGCCATCCCCTGGGTGACGCCTTTTTTCGTGATCTCGTGGAAGAGAACCCGCCGGACCTCGACGGGGGGGGGCGCCGCATCCCCCTTCTTCCGTTTCCGGCTCCGGGGGTCGCCGGCCCGGATCGCTTCGGCGATGTGCCAGGCGATCGCCTCCCCCTCGCGGTCCGGGTCGGGGGCGAGATAGACCGTCTTCGCCGTGCAGGAGGCGGCGAGAATCTCGGTGAGCACCTTCTTCCGTTCCTTGATGACGACGTAGGTGGGGGCGAAGCCCTTTTCGATATCCACGCCCAGACGGCTTTTCGGGAGGTCTTTCACGTGCCCCATGGACGGCAGGACCTGGTAGCCCCTTCCGAGGATCTTTTTTATCGTCCTGGCCTTGGCCGGGGATTCGACGATGATGAGCGACTTGGCCATTCTTCCTCCTGGGGCATCCTACTCGCCGAGGCGCGCAGGCCTCCCGGATATCGACATCGTTTTATAATAATCCCCGCTTCTTCTTGCAAGCAATTTTCTCCACTCCATGCCGAGGAGGCAGGGCAAAAGCTCCGGCACGGGGATCTGCAAGGAAACGGCGATTTCGTTCACGTGCCTCTCCACAGACAGGAATCGGAGGATGCGATGCTCGAGATCTCCCTCCCCTGCCGGCCATTCGCCGCCGGCATCCGGGGAAGACACGGCCGTCTCTTTTCCCCGGCCGAGAGCGAACAGGACATCCGCCGCCCCGGTGACCATCGTGGCCCCCTCCTTAAGGAGCCGGTTGCTCCCTTCCGTGTGGGGGAATACGGGGCTTCCCGGAACGGCCATGACCTCCCTTCCCTGTTCGAGGGCGAACATCGCCGTAATGAGCGCGCCGCTTTTTGCCGGGGCTTCCGCCACCACCACCGCCTTCGCCATCCCGCTGATGAGCCGGTTTCTCGCCGGAAACCTGCGGGGCAGCGGCTTTGTCCCGGGGGGAAATTCGGAGATGATCGCCCCCTTCCCGAGAATGTTGTCCCTCAGCCGCCCGGCCTCGGGGGGGTAGAGGACGTCCACGCCGCAGCCCAGGACGGCAATGGTCCTTCCCCCGCCCGCAAGCGCCCCCTCGTGGGCCGCCGCATCGATACCCCGGGCCATCCCGCTCACCACGGTAATCCCCTCGAACGCGAGGTCGGCCGAAAGCCCGCGGGCGAATTCCTTCCCCGTCGCGGTGGGGGAGCGGGTCCCGACGACGGCCACCGCCTCTCCCCGAGCCGGGCAGGCCCCCCGCCAGTACAGGACCAGCGGCGCGTCCGGGACGGATGCCAGCAGGGCCGGGTACTCGTCGGAGTCCAGGGTCACGATCCGCGCCCCGATCCGGGCGCACGCCTCGCGCACCTCATGCGCCCTCTCCCCGGATTCCCGGGAGGTAGCCGCCTCGATCCCTTTTTGCAGGAGGGAAGAGCCGGGGGGGGGCGCATCGTCCGTCGAGGCAGGCGCGCGATCCCGGTGCGCCGTAAGCCACGCAAGATGTCGGGCGGTGAACCCTTCCACGAGCGAAATCCGTAAGAGGATCTCGGCGGGCGTCTGCTCGCGCGTCATGTCGCGGGGGCCACCTTTCCTCTAGGTTTCCCTCCGTCCCATCAAGACGCGTGCCGCGCCCTACGCGGGAACGCCCCTCACCGCGGTCCGGCGGAACCTCGTCGCGCGACCGTACCCGCCGGGAACGACTGGGTGGCCGAGGTCACGTACGCCGTGGCCGACCCGGGCAGCACCCGCACGATCACCGCCTTCCCCACCGGAACGCGCGCGTTCGCGCTCCGCTCTCCGCCGCCCCACGTCGCGATGTCCCGCCCGTCGTACAGGCGGAAGATGTCGCCGACGGCCACGCCCGCGTCCGCCCCCCGGTCGATATAGACGGCGTCACCCGTTGCCAGTTCCACATTGACCGATCGTCCGGAGATGACGTACGCCTCGACCCCGCCCGTTTCCTCCCGCAACACCACCGGGGCGTAGGACGGGATCTCCTCCCGGATCAGATCCTCGCGGCCCAGGTCCTCGAACGACTTGCGAACCACCGCCGTGACCTGGCCGTTCTGTTTCTCCGTCACCTGCAGGATGCCCACCAGGAACCGGACATATCCGGAAACCGGCCTGTCGGTAGGGGATCGGACCGGTCCGCGGACACGGTACACCCCGAGAATCTGGTCCGCGGGGATCTCCTTGTCGAGGGAGAGGTATACCTTGTCCCCCTCCGAAAACGCGACCTTGGGCTGCTCTCCATTTCTGATCGAACCGATGCCCGTTGGGCGCTCCGGCGTGAACTCCCCGGCGCGCACGAACTCTTCCGGAGTGATCGAGAGCGTCGGTTTCGCCAGCGGCGAAACCGCCGGTGACGTGACCTCCCCGGGAGGAGGCGTCGTTGTCACGGCGGGCTCCGCCTGGAGCGCGGGGGCTGTTTCCCGAATCTCCCACACATACTCGCGGGGAGGAGGGGGGAACACCACGACCTTGATCCCGGGGTAGATGTAGTGGGGGTTCGTGATAAACCGGTTGCGCTCCCAGAGCTCGGACCAGAGCCAGGGGGACCCGAGGTATTTCGCGGAGAGATCCCAAAGCGTGTCCCCCTTGACGACGGGGTGAACGAGCCCTTCCCGGTATTGCTCCGCGTTCGCCGCGGCCGGGCCCTCCTGCGCGGAGATCGCGGCCGGAAGGAAGAGGGTCGCGCAAAGAACCGCCAGAACCGAACACCTCACGCCCCATCGTTTCATGTTTCACCTCGTTCGCGCCCCGGCGAGGGGACACAAAATTATATCTCAATTATGCTAAATAGTACTCCTGAGAACAAAAATTACATTCCATTTTCCTGTACGTCAAGCCTATTCTTCCCCGGGTGTCCCGGCGGAGGGGGGAGGAACGCCTCGCGCAGGACCTGTTTTTCGCGCCTGGCCCCGTTTCGCGGAACCGCCGCGAAAGGGGCGACCCGGGAGAAAGCATCCGCTTACGGCCATCGCAGCCGGAGAAACACCTCCCGGTTTCCCTTGGGACCCTTCACGCGGCTTTCGGCCTCCCCGCCGACGACATACCCGGCCTCCCGGGCTGCTTCCGCGACGGCGCGCACGGCGTTCCGTCTCGTCTCCTCGTCGCGGACCACTCCGCCCTTCCCGACCGATCCCTTTCCCGCCTCGAACTGGGGCTTGACCAGGGCGAGGACCAGGGCGCCGGGCAGCAGGAACGCGCACAGCGGAGGCAGGATGTGCCGAAGCGAGATAAAGGAGACATCCACCGTGGCAAGGGAAACCTTCTGCGGAAGGAGATCCGCCTGGGCGTGCCGGAAATTCACCCCCTCCAAAACGACGACCCTCGGGTCGCGCCGGAGGGAGTCGTCCAGGAGGGATTTGCCCACGTCGACCGCGTAGACCATCGCCGCGCCGCGCCGGAGGAGGCAATCGGTGAAGCCTCCGGTGGACGCCCCGACGTCCAGCGCCACGGCCCCCGAAACGGACAACCCCAGATCATCGAGCGCCCCGGAGAGTTTCTCGCCGCCCCGCGACACGAACGGCCGGGGGGCCGGGGCGAGGGCAATCTCCTGGTCGGGTCCCGCGGGCGTTCCGCATCTCGTGACGACCTTCCCCCCGAGGAAGACGCGGCCGGCGAGGATGAGGCCCTGCGCTTTCGCCCGCGTCTTTGCGAGGCCCCTGGTCACCATTTCCGCGTCCAGGCGGTTCCGTGCCCCCCGGTTCGCAGGGGGCCGATCCTTGCGGGATCGGGAATCAGACAATCTTCTCGAGCCGGGACCGGATGCCGCTGAAGATCGACGGGAGCAGGTGCCGGCCCTGGGCAAGGAGACGCGCCGCCTCCGCGATCACCGAATCGTCGGAAAGGCCGTACGCCTCGCGCAGCTCGGCCTGCGACCCGTGCTCCACGAACGTGTCCCGCACTCCGATCCGGTGGAACCCCTGGGGGCGCACGTCGTGCTCCTCGAGCATTTCGAGGACGGCGCTCCCGAACCCCCCCGCGAGCACGTTCTCCTCGACCGTCAGCACCCGTCCGACGCGCTGGACAAGGGGGACGATGAGCGAGGCGTCCATCGGCTTGACGAACCGGGCGTCCACCACGGCGGCCGAGATCCCCCGCTTCCGAAGTTCCTCGGCGGCGAACAGGGATGTGGCCACCGTGGCCCCGATGGCGAGGATGAGGATGTCCTTTCCGTCGGCGAGCAGTTCCCCCCTGCCCCAGGGAACGGGCTCCGGGTCCGCGGGGATGGTGACCCCCGCGACGGCTCCCCGGGGGTACCGGATGGCGGCGGGCCGGCCGGCGTAGACGGCGGTCCGGAGCATCCGGACCAGCTCCGCCTCGTCCCTCGGCGCCATCAGGGACATGTTCGGGATGTGGCGCAGGTAGGTGAGATCGAAAAGCCCCTGGTGGGTCGCCCCGTCCGCGCCGACGATCCCGCTCCGGTCGATGGCGAAAACGACGGGGAGGTTCTGCAGGCACACGTCGTGGACGATCTGGTCGTAGGCGCGCTGGAGGAACGTGGAGTAGATCGCGACCACGGGGATCTTCCCTTCCCGGGCAAGCCCCGCGGCGAAGGTGACCGCGTGCGCCTCGGCGATGCCGACGTCGAAGAACCTGTCCGGGAAAGCCTCGCGGAACTTGACCAGTCCCGTGCCGCCGCACATGGCCGCGGTGATCGCCACCACGTTCGGATTCTCCCTGCCGATTCCCAGGATGGCGGATTCGAACACGTCCGTGTACGTGGGAAGCGTCTCCTTTCCCGCACCGTTCCCCGTCACGGGGTCGAACGCGCCCACGCCGTGGAATCTCTCGGGGTTGTCTTCCGCCGGGGCGTATCCTTTCCCCTTCGAGGTCACCACGTGGACGAGGATGGGACCCTCGAGGTTCCCCAAGTTCAGGAAGGTCCCCACGAGGTCGTCGAGGTTGTGGCCGGAGATGGGGCCGACGTAGGTGAATCCGAGTTCCTCGAAGAGCAGCCCCGGGACGATGAACCCCTTGGTGAGCTCCTCGGCCCGTTTCCCGATCCGGGCGAGCAGCTTCCCGTGGGGCATCGACTTGAGAATCGTCTCGACGCGCTTCCGGAAGGAGGTGTAGAACTTCCCCGTCATCATCCGGTTGAGGTACCCCGAGAGGGCCCCCACGTTCTGGGAGATGGACCATTCGTTGTCGTTCAGGATCACGATGAGGTCCCGTTTCTGGTGTCCGGCCTGGTTCAAGCCTTCGAGGGCTAAGCCGGACGAGAGCGACCCGTCGCCGATCACCGCGATGATCTTGTGGTTCTCCCGATTCAGGTCCCTCGCCACGGCGAGCCCCAGCGCGGCGGAGATGGACGTGCCGGAGTGCCCCGTCCCGAAGGCGTCGCACGGGCTCTCCGCGATGCGCGGGAATCCGGAGATCCCCCCGTAGGTGCGAAGGGTGGGGAAAACGGTCCTCCTCCCCGTGAGGATCTTGTGGGCGTAAGTCTGGTGGCCGACGTCCCAGACCAGCCGGTCGCGCGGCGAGGAGAAAACGTAGTGGAGCGCGAGGGTCAGCTCCACGACGCCCAGGCTCGACGCGAGGTGTCCCCCGTTTCGGGCGACTCCCCGGACGATCATCTCCCGAATTTCGGCGGCGACCTCCGGCAGTTTCTCCTTGGGCACCTTCTTCAGGTCCTCCGGGGAGTGAATCGTGGATAGCAGTTTCTGCATGGTCACTTCACGATCTCCTCGTGGCCACCATCCGGACGATATCCCGGAGGGTTTCCGCCTCTTCGCCGAACGGCGAGAGGGCCAGAAGCGATTCCCGGCGGAGGGACTCCGCTCTCGCGGCGGCCGCCGCCATCCCCAGGGCGGCCGGGTACGTGAATTTCCCCCGCTCCCTATCCTTGGCCACCGCCTTCCCCATCTCCTCGAAGCTCCCCGTCTCGTCCAGGATGTCGTCCGTGATCTGGAAGAGGAGTCCCAGCGCCCTCCCGTATCGGGAAAGGCACTCCACCTGCTCCCCGGTCCCGCCGCCCAGGACGCCTCCCATCGCGGCCGCGGCGGAAAGGAGGGCCGCCGTTTTCTTCAGGTCGATCTCCTCGATGGCGGACGCCTGCGCCCCCCCCGGACCCATCGTCTTCTCCCCCGCCGCGGGCCGAAGGTCCATCATCTGCCCCCCCGCCATCCCGGAAGCGCCGGCGGCGCGCGCCAAAAGCGCCGAAGCCCGGACCGCCTTCGACGGGTCGCTCCCGGCCAAGGGGGATTCCCCCATGACCCGGAACGCCTCGGTGAGAAGGGCGTCGCCCGCCAGGATGGCCGCGGCCTCGCCGAACGCCCTGTGGCAGGCGGGGCGCCCTCTGCGGAAATCGTCGTCGTCCATCGCCGGCAGATCATCGTGGATCAGCGAGTAGGTGTGCACATATTCCACGGCGCACGCGAACGGAAGCAGGTCCTTCTCCTGTCCGCCCACGGCGGCCCCCGACGAGAGGAGCACCACCGGCCGGATCCGCTTCCCCCCCGAGGTCAGGGCGTACTCCATGGCGTCGCGCAGGGGCGTCGGGATGGGGCATACCTCCGGAGAGAGGAACCGGAGCAGGTTCTCCTCCACAAGGGCCCGGAACCGCGCGAACCCGGCCGTGGCGAGGTGGCCCCCGGTTCCCCGCACGTCACTCCTCATCCCCGAGAACGTCAGCCTCGTTTTCCGTCCCGGTGACGACCCCGCCCGGCTTCCGCAACAGCGACTCGATCTTTTTGTCGGCCTCGTCGAGCCGCTTCTGGCAGAGGGCGGACAGTCTCATCCCCTCCTCAAAGAGCCGGATCGACTCCTCGAGGTTCGTCTCGCCCGACTCCAGCTTCGCGACGACGTTTTCCAGGCTCTTCAGGGCCTCTTCGAAGGTGGGTTCTTTCGCCTTCGCCGGCATGCTCCCCCCCCAAGACAACGTTTCATTATATTTCCTGCACCGGGGACCGGTCAACGCGAAGGAAGGGTAAACAGCAGCGAGGGGTCGATCCGGCCTCCTGCGGCCCGGACGCCGAAGTGGAGGTGGGGTCCCGTCGCCCGTCCGCTCGAGCCTACCGCGCCGATCCTCTCCCCGCGGGCGACTTTCTGCCCCTCGGAGACATCGCCATGCTGCAGATGGTAATAGATGCTGAACAAGCCTCCCCCGTGGTCCAGCACCACCGAGTTCCCTCCGAAGAACTGCTCCCCCGCGAACGCCACGGTCCCGTCCGCGATCGCCACGACAGGCGTCCCCGCCGGAAGATCCACGTCCACGCCGGCGTGGGGGCTGCGGGGCTCGCCGTTGATGATCCTGCGGGAGCCGAATCCCTTCGGCCGGAACTCCGCCACCGGCGGGAGAAACGGGAACCTCCACGCCGGGGGGGAGGGGACCCGGGAAAAACGCTCTTCCAGCCTTCGGGCTTCCCGGTTGATCCGTTTCAGGGTCTCGCCGTCGAACTGCGTCATCGCCTTCGGCAGCGTGAGCTCCTGAACCGGAAAGGTTCCCTCCCGGACCGCGATCTGCGCGTCGACCCGGAACATTTCGCCTCCCCGCACCGCCCGGAACGTAAGGAGGGCATCGCCCGGCGGTTCCTGGAGATCGACCCCGATCAGACCCAGGAACTTTCCCCTCCCTTCCTCCCTCATCGGGATCTCCCGCCCCTTCCAGATCATGACGACGTTGTCCGCCCGGGGCGGGGGGATCGCTTCCACGAGCAGCGGCTCCCCCTGGGCCGGCTGCCAGGTGGACAGCCGGACCGGGAAGGTCCCATCCGCCGCGGCTGCCGGCAAACCCTCGCTTCCAAGGGCGGGAAGAGAAGGAATGAGGAGAAAAAGAAGAAAAGGAATCGCCGGCCTCATCTTTTTTTGCCCTCCACCACCGCGCCGAACGCCCCGTCGCCCACCCGGACATCCACCGCATCCCCCGGAGCGACTTCGGAGGTGGACCGCACCACCCGGCCCGTCCCCCGGTGCGTCGCGATGGCATATCCCCTTGTGAGAACCGAGGTCGGGTCGAGGGCCACGAGCGTTCCCTGGAGAACCTCGAAAGCACGCCGAAAACCCGCCCGCTTCGCGTCCGATTGCCTTGCCGCACGCTCCGCGAGGACCGCAAGATCACCCCGCCTCCGGGAGACCCACGCCGCGGGGGAATGGACCCGCACGGACCCGGCGAGGGAGGTCACCGTCTCTTTCCATTCCTGCATCCTTCCCCGCAACGCCTCCCCGAGCGCGTCGGTGCGTTCCACGACCGTGTACCGCCGCGTCCGGAGATGCGGCCGGGGGTCGGACAGGGCGCCCGCGACGATTTGCCACTCGCGTCGGAGCGTATCCCTCCGGTACTGCTCCATCTTCCGGAGACGATGCGACATGGTCGCCACGCGATCCAAAACCTCCGTCCTGTCGGGAACGGCCATCTGCGCGGCGGCCGTGGGCGTCGACGCCCGGTGGTCCGCGGCCAGATCCGCGAGGGTGAAGTCGGTTTCGTGCCCGACGGCGCTGATCGTCGGAACGGGCGAGGCCGCGATCGCCCTCACGACCGCCTCCTCGTTGAATGCCCAGAGATCCTCCACCGAACCGCCCCCCCGTCCCACGATGATCAGGTCGACCCCTCCCCGTGCGGCAAGGACGCCGATCGCCTTTGCGATGTCCTCGGCAGCGCCCTCCCCCTGCACCAGCGCCGGGGCGAGCGTGATCCCGATCGGGGGCCACCTCCGCCGGGCGACGCGGATCATGTCCCGCAGGGCCGCGGCCTGCCGCGAGGTCACGATCCCGATGCGGGCCGGGAAACGGGGAAGGGGTCTTTTCTTCCCGGGATCGAACAGCCCCTCGGCGGCGAGTCTCGCCTTCCTCCTCTCCAGCTCGAGGAGCAGGCTCCCCAGGCCCTGCACCTCGACGGACTGGGCGTAGAGCTGATACTCCCCCTTCCTCTCGTAGACGCCCACGGATCCCGTGACGACCGCGAACTGCCCGTCCCGGATCTCCCCGAAGACGAACCGCTCCCTCCCCCGGAAAAGGACCACGCGGATCTGGGCCCCCTCGTCCTTGAGGGAGAAATACCGGTGACCGGAAGGAACCAGCTTGTGGTTCGACACCTCCCCTTCCACGCGGACAAACCGGAATATGCCTTCGAGGCAGCCCTTGATGCGCTCGGTCAGTTCAGAAACGCTTACGACCCCCCGCGAAGACTCCTCCTCCCCGAAGGGCGCGGCGGGCGGGAAGAGGGGGCCGGACGGAGCCTTGCTCACGGCGACCTTTTCCCTGAAAGCAGCTCGGCAAGCGTCACGGCCCGAACTCCTTCCGCCTCGAGGTCCGGGACGAGGTCGAGGATCGTCCGGAGGCTCTCCCTCCTCCCGTGGCAGACGAGGACGGCCGCCCCTTTTTCTTTTGCGATCGCCATCGTCTTCTTCCACTGGAGGCGCAACTCCTCCGGCTGCATCTCCGCGTCGAGAAAGACGTCGCGTCGTGCCGCCGGGATCCCCTCCTTAAGGGCAGCCTTGACGGCAATCGACCGGGAGGAGGTCATGCTGTCCAGGAGGAACAACTTCCGGGACTTGAGGAGGGAGACAAACCTCGCCATCGATTCCGGGTCGGCGGTGAACGCGGACCCCATGTGGTTGCTGACGCCTTTCGCCCAGGGGTTTTCCTCGATCATCCTGCCGAGCAGGGCGCCCATCTCCTCCCCGCTCATATCCCTGCGCAGCCGAAAACCGTCGGTCCGGTCGGAAACGTTTCCATCCGGCTCCATCGGGACGTGGATCAGCACGCCGAAGCCGCGTTCGTGTGCGGATTGCGCGAGCCGGCGGGAGGAGGGTCCGAAGGGAATGATCGCCAGCGTGACTTTTTCCGGGAATTTCAGCCACTCGGCGTCCCGCGTGGGGTCGTACCCGCAACCGTCCACCACGATGGCGAGGCGGGGCGTCGGGCCTTCCTCGCGGGACATTCCGACCGGCAGCGACTCCCGGGCGGTCGCCGGCCCGGTTTGCGCAATTTCCTCGTTCGGGGCAGCGGGCTCTCCCTGGGCCGGGGAGACGGTGGTTCCGGTACTGCTTTCCCCCCCGGGCATGAGGATCACGATGCCGGTGGCGAGCAACCCGGCGAGAAACGCGCCGAGCATCAGCGGCCCCCACCACCAGACCTTCCCTCTTCCGGCCTTTCGGCGTTTCATCCTTCCTTAGAGGATCGGGCCACGTCAGGATGCCTTCGCCTTGTCGAGAAAGCGGGTCTTGAAGATCTCCCACCCTTTCAGCAGTTCCACGGCCCGTTCAAGCTGGATGTCTTTTTCCTCGCCCTTCGTTTTCTCCAGGGGCGGGGCGGAAGATTCCTTCCCGCTCGTCCCTTCCCCCGGTGCCTCTTTTCTCATCCTGATCTCCCGGGCGGGAGGGGTTTCCCCCTGGGGAGCCTCCTCGGTCCCTTCCTCTCCCTCTCCTTTCAGGTGTCGCTCGATATCCTTCTCCCGGATCGGACCGGGGTGTGTACCCGCAAGCGGCTCCCGGCCGTCGCGCACGACGATGTCCGGCTCGATCCCCTTCGCCTGGATCGACCGCCCGTTGGGCGTAAAGTACCGGGCGGTGGTGAGTCGAAGGGCCGAGCCGTCCTCCAGGGGGAGGATCGTCTGCACGGATCCCTTGCCGAACGTCTTTGTCCCCAGCACCACCGCGCGCCCGTGGTCCTGAAGCGCGCCCGCGACAATCTCCGACGCGGAGGCCGAACCGGCGTTCACCAGAACGACAATCGGGAATCCGGTGTATGTTCCTTCCTTGCGGGCCGAATATTTGAATTTCTGGGCCTCGATGCGCCCGTCGGTGTAGACGATGAGCCCCGACTCGATGAATTTGTCCGCCACCTTCACCGCCTGCTCCAGCAACCCTCCCGGGTTGTTGCGCAGGTCGAGCACCAGGCCGCGCAACCCGTCCTTTCCCTTCTTCTGCGCCTGGAGCGCCTTTTCCATCTCCTCGTCGGAATCCTGCTGGAACTGGAGGAGCTTGATGTACCCGATCCCGTCCCCCAGGCCTTTCGCCTTCACGCTCTTGATCTTGATGATGTCCCTCGTGATGGTGAACGGACGGGCTTCCGGAACCCCTTCCCGCGTGATCCAGATCGTCACCTTCGTCCCGGGCTCGCCCCGGAGTCGCTTGACCGCGTCACTCACGGTCATCTCCTTGGTGGAATCGTTCTCGATCTTCACGATCTTGTCCCCCGCCTTCAACCCCGCGCGGAACGCCGGCGTATCCTCGATCGGGGCGATGACGGTGAGAATGCCCTCCTTGATGCCGATCTCGATTCCCAATCCCCCGAATATCCCCTTCGTCTCGACCTCCATCTGCTTCATCATGTCCGGGGTCAGGTAGGAACTGTGGGGGTCGAGATTCTGGAGCATCCCCTTGATGGCCCCCTCCACGAGCTGGTCCACGTTCGGCTCTTCGACGTAGCTGTTCTGGACGGCGGAGAGGACGTCCCCGAAGATCTTCAGTTTTTCGTATACGACGTTCGCCTGGGCCGTGTGGCGGTGCGAGGTGATATCCCCCGAGATGAACCCCACGAGAAACACGAAGAGGACGGCCGCAGGTCCCCACCACTTCTTCCCTTTCATGAAACTCCTCCTTGACCTCGTAGAATGCATGGTGTCCGCCTCATTGGGAAAGGGGGAGCACCGCCGTGGGATCGATGGCGGTCCCCGCGGCCCTAAGCTCCAAGTATAGCACCGATTTCCCGCCGGGGCTTTCGGGAAGACGCCCGATGTTCTGACCGGGCGCGACGACCTGCCCCTGGGCGACGAGGAACGATTCCGCCTTTCCGTACACGGAGAAGAGGCCGGTGCCGTGCTGGATGATGAGCACCTTCCCGAACCCGGAAACCGTGCCCGAAAACACGACGTTCCCTTTCCCGATCGACCGGATCGGGGACCCCGAGGGTGCTTCGATCTCCACGCCGCGGTTTTCCACGTCAACGTGGAAGACGGGGTCCCGGTACGTTCCGTAGGGCCCCACGACCTTGCCCCGGACGGGAGCGACCAGCCCCCCCGGGACGCCCGAGAACCTGGAGGGGCCTTCCTTCCTCTCTGCCCGGGGACGCTGCCGCTCGGCCTCCCGCGCCAGGCGCTCGATCCGGGAGACGAGCGCCTCCATCCTCGCCACGCGCGCCCGGAGGGCCTTGAGCTCCTTCTCCTTCTTCTCCTTCTGGGCCTTGATCTCCGCGAGCTGCTCCGCCTCCTTCTTCCGCTGGGACCGAAGCGACTCCCCCACCCTCTTTTCGCGGGAGATCTGCTTCTCCGACAACTGGACCTGGCGCTCGATCCCGGAGAGCGCGCTCTCCTTCTCCTCCTTGTCGTCCGCGAGGCGGCCGTACCTCTCCGCCTCCGAAGCGAGCACCCGGTTCGTGAAGTACCGCAGCCTCTCCCCGCGCGCCTCCACGGGAACCAGCCCCACGCTTTCCCTCTCCTCCCGGAACGCCAGGGCCGCTGCCCGCTCCATTCCCCGCTGCGTGCCCGCACGCTCCTTCTCGATGGCGTGCACTTCGGATTCGGCCTTCTCCATCTCCCGGGCGAGCGCCGAAAGCTTCCTGTCGATCCGCGCGATGAGGCCCCTCTGGCGGGCGAGCCGTTTCTGGACGTCGTCCACCTTGTGGCGCGCCGCCCTCTCCCGCTTGAGCGTCTCGGCGAGCTCGGCCGCCGCCTTCTCCGCCTTTTTGCGCATCTCGGTAAGACGCGCCTTCTCGTTTCCCAGCCGGTTCTGCGTGCTGCCCGCGGATGCGCTTCCCGAAGGAAACAGGAGGGCGGTGATCATCGCCACGCCGAGCGCGGAACGCACCAGCGCGCGGAAAACCGTCATCTTCCCTTCGGGAAAGCCGCGCGCCATCCGGCAAGAGACGCCAGCACCTGCAACATCGTGGCGAACAGGAGGAACAGGACCGCAGGAAGGGCGAACCGGGCGTCTTGCAACTCCTGCGCGGATCCCACCACGACGCGCACGGGAGAGAATCGGCCGGCGAGAAACAAGAGGGCGGCGCAGGAAGCGCCGGCGGCAAGAAGGGCAAGCAGTCCCCCGGTGACGAACGCCCCGGCAGCCCGCCTCGTGGCGACCAGGCCTCCCGGAACCCCCCTGTCCGCCAGGAAGGAGACGTCGGGCAAGAGCCTTGCCGCGCGGGCCTTTTCCTGCAGGAAGAGAAAGACCGCGAACACGACGCACACCAGAGCGAAGCCGGACCAAAGCAGGACGTTGGCCCACCATTTCATTCGCAGCAGGCGCGGCATGATCTCACCGCCCGAGAGGATCTTCTCGACCTGGGGAAGAGGCTCGAGAGCAGACCGGACTTGCGCGATCCCCTCTTCCGACATCCACCCGGGCCGAAGGCGGATCTCCACGAACCCCGGAAGGGGGATCCTCCCCGCGCTCCGGAGCGATTCGAGCCCCGGGTACGCCCCCAAAAACTCCTTCCACGCCTGCTCCGGGTCCCGGTACAGCGCCTCCCGGACCGGGGCTACCGCAATGACCTTCCCCGCGATGCCGCCCCCCTCGTCGTCGGGGACGCCGATGCGCAGGATGGCGGTGATCGTGTATTGTCCGGCGAGAAACCGGTCGACGCCTCCGGAGAGAAGCATCGCCAGGAAATACGATGCCGCAAGAAAACAGAGCAGGAACCGGCCGACGGTCTCCCGCCGCATCGATTTCCCGTGCAGGCTCCAGTCGATCCACCACAGCGAGGGGATGTTCATTCCCTTCCCCCCGTCCGGTCTTCCTTCCCGCCCGGCGGCGGAGGGACGGAAGGGGCGCCTTTTGGACCGGTCGCCGGAGCGGCCACCCGGGACAAGGAAAAGGGGCCCGCGGAAACGGGGGGGCTTCCCTTCCCCCCCTGCCACCGGTCGGGCAGCTGTCGCTCCATCATGATGATCGTTCTCTCCTCCTTCGCCAGTGCCCGGAACAGGGCCCCCAATTTGTCCTCCCACTCCTTGCCGGCGTTTGCGAGCAGCATATCCAGGAACAGATATCTCGGGCTCCGGAAAAGTTCCACCGCGAGCGCGGCCCTCGCCCGCTCCGAGGCCGACAGGGACGAAACCCCCGCCTCTTCCGCCCCGGGAAGACCCACCAACGAAAGCAATTCCTCCGTCCGCCGCTTTCTTTCCGCGGCGGGCACTTCCCCGGCTGCAAGCGCGGACAAGCGGAACATGTCCTCCACGGTTCTTCCCGCCGAGCCGGGAAGGGATTCCGGGACCACGCCGGAGGCGGCGCGAAAGCGCCTGTTGTGCTCCGGGCTCCCCTTATAGACGGATTCCCCGCTGACAACGACGTCCCCGAGGTCGGGACGCCGCTCTCCCCGGAGGATATTCATGAGAACCGTTTTGCCGCAGGAGGGGGGACCGGCCACGACCCAGATCTCGCCGTCTCCCAGGGCGAGGTCGAGACCTTCCCAGAGCGTTTTCCCCCGGGAGACGGCGCCGACACGGAAGGCCTCAATCATCTCCCGTCGCGTCTTTCACCGCCGAGTCGAAGGCTCCGGAGAACAGTTTGCGGATCTCCTCCAGATGCTGCACCTTCATCCGCTCGCGGAGCGCCTCCTCGAAGTCCGGCCGGGATAGCAGTTCGACGTAGGGATTTCGGACCGTGGACAGGATCACGCCGCCCAGGAAGGCGTGGGTGATGATCATCGGGTTGTCTCTTCCCCCGTCCTCGGTCTGGATGTGGTAGATCCTCCCCTTGTACTTGAGGTTATGGTTGAACCCGGTAAGCATGTGAAACGGTGACGAGCCCATCTCCTGTTGCTCCCGTTATTCCTGTTTCCCTTGCCTGCTCCCTGCCACGCACGCGCCGTATCTTCCATCCTCTCCACCCGTTTCGGCGGATGCAAGAGGGAAGTTGCGGTCGGTTACAGGGACACCTTCTCCACGGCATCCATCCTCGACCCGAAGAACGACTCCCCCACGCCCCGGAAATGCTCCGGGTCGTCGGTGACCAGGAAGGACACCCCGGGACCCCTCCCCTCCCGCTTCCCCCCTCCCTCCGACAGGAGGATGCCCACGACACGAGCCGCCTCCTCCCCGGAGTCGATCAGCACCGTATTCTCCCCCAAAAATTCCCGGATCGGGTTCTTGAGAACGGGGTAATGGGTGCATCCGAGGATCAGGGCGTCCGGCGGGTCCGACCGGTACGGCGCAAGGTATTCGGCGATCACGGCGCGCGCCACCGGCGTCTCGCCCCACCCCTCCTCGGCGAGAGCGACGAGGAGGGGACACGGCCTGCTGACGACGCGGGCGGAGGGAACCGTGGCGCGGAGCGCCTGCTCGTACGCCCCCGACCGGATCGTGCCGGCGGTCCCGATCACCCCGATCCTCTCTTTTTTCGCGAGGGAAGCGGCGCGCCGCACGCACGGGTCCACCATCCCCACCACGGGGATCTTGTAGATCTTCCGGAGAACGGGCAGGGCCAGCGACGAGGCCGTGTTGCACGCCACCACCAGCATCTTGATGTCGTGGCGCGCGATGAGGTAGTTGGCGATCTCGATGGAATACCGCGTGACGGTCTCCCCCGACTTGGTCCCGTACGGAACCCGGGCCGTATCGCCCAGGTACAGGAACCGCTCCCCGGGAAGCGCGCGCACCAGTTCCCGGAGCACGGTCAATCCCCCCACTCCCGAATCGAACACTCCGACCGGCCGGTCCACACCGTCTCCTAATTCTTTGATTTTCCTACCTTAAGACGCTATCGTATCCTTGTCAACCGAATGCCCGGGCAAGGAGGCACACCGTGCGAGCAATCTTCGATTTCCTGGTCGAAACGCGTATCATGGAGTTCGTGACCGACCCCCGTGTCGTGTTCGCCGCCGCGGCGCTCTTCCTCCTCTCCCTGTTCATGAGGTGGAAATACCTGGCCATCTTCCTCTTCGGCGCGGGGGCCCTGGTGGCCGTCGCGCGCTATTCGAAACTCGCCGAGGGGAAGGCGTCGATGGACCAGAACATGCTGGTGTTCGCGATCGGGACGTTCCTGGTCGCGGTCGTCCTGATCTACTTCCTCTTCATCCGGGGGGATTGACATCTCGCGAGTCGGATTCACCACCACGATCCCCGTCGAGGTCCTGTTCGCCGGCGGGCACACCCCGGTCGACCTCAACAACCTCTTCATCACCTCTTCCCGGCCCACCGAGTACGTCCGTCTCGCGGAAGCCGACGGATTCCCCCGGAACAGCTGCGGCTGGGTCAAGGGGATCTACGGGGTCGTCCGCACGCACGGCGTAACCGACGTGATCGCCGTCTCCCGGGGGGACTGCAGCTTCACGCAAGCGCTCATGGAGGTCCTCCAGTACCGGGGGGTAAGCGTTACCCCCTTCTCCTTTCCGTACGACCGGGACCCCCGGGCCCTTTCCCTCGAGATCCATAAACTCGCCCGCCGGTTCGGCACGACGATCCCCCGCGCGGAAGCGGAGAAGAAAAAGCTGGACGCCGTCCGCCAGGCGGCCCTCGAGATCGACCGCCTGACCTGGCAGGAGGGGAAAGTGACGGGAGAGGAGAACCACCGGTGGCTGGTTTCCTGCTCGGACTTCGAGGGGGACCCGGACGGATACGAGCGCAAGGCCCTCGCGTTCCTTGCCCGGGCGCGGCGCCGGCCGGCCCGGCGCGACCCGATCCCGATCGCCTTCGTCGGAGTCCCGCCGATCACGTCGGGGCTGCACGCCTATTTCGAGGAGGTGGGGGGGAGGGTGGTGCTGAACGAGGTCCAGCGGCAGTTCGCGATGCCTTCGCCCACGAAGTCGCTCACCGGGCAGTACCGGGAATATACCTATCCCTACTCCTTCTTCGAGCGCCTGGCGGACATCCGCGGGGAAGTTACGCGCCGGGGGCCGCGCGGGGTCGTCCACTACGTCCAGTCGTTCTGCTTCCGCCAGATCGAGGATATCCTGCTCCGGGAGGAGATCGGCCTCCCGGTCCTCACGCTGGAAGGCGACGAGCCGGGCCCTCTTGACGGCCGGACGAAGATCCGGATCCAGGCGTTCCTCGAGATGCTGCGCTAAGCCGCGGTGCATGGCGCCCTCGCGCCGGGGGAACCCGGATGCCTCCGCGGCCTCGAAGGCGGATTTCTTTCGTGGCTCGCAGCACGGTGGACCCGCACGGCTGCGCTTAACCTCACTGCGCCCCCCCTCCTGCGTCCGCTCCGCCGCGACCGCCCACATAAAGAGGGCGCCACAAGGCCAGACGTTGATGACCGGGGACCCGAGGCGATGCGGGGGGGTCGGCGAGGCGGCCTGTGGAGCGAGGTGCAATTTACGGCGAGCGGAACCGGCAGCGAGCGGGCGAAGGTCGCTCGCGTAGCCTAAGCGGACCCCTCCGCGAGCCAGGGTCCCCGGTCGACGGCGAAGTGGCCGCGGGAGGGAACGGCTAGTCCCGGGTGTGGCACTTGTTGCAGAACGACCTCTGGTACCGGCCGAACCGCGCGACCATATCCCTTCCGTAGTAGCTTTCTCGGTCGTTCGGGTGGGACTCCGCGATGAACGTTGCCCGGAAATCCCACCTCCCGATGCTTGCAAAGGCGGAGGCGTGGGCCCGGTGGCACGTAAGGCACATGACGTTCGCGTTTTCGTCCGGGCCTTCGGTGCTCGAGGGATGGAGGAGCGAGGCATCGGAGGTCCCTCGCTCGAAGGGGACGAGGGCCAGAAACGCGGTCGCTCGGGAGCCGGACATGTCCCCCGTCTTCACGTAGGCGTTATAGCTTGCGACGATGCCACTACCGAGTTTCACGGCGGTTCCGGCGGGATGGGACTTGCCCAATCCGATTCCGGCACTTGCCATACCGGCGTGGCAGTTCACGCACCACTCGGACATCCCCGAGCCGTAGTCCGGGTGATTCGTCTCGGTTTCTTTCCAATCGACACGATTGGCCACCGCCACCGGCGCCGGCTGGGTGAAGGCGACCCCGGATCCCGATCCGCCCCCGTCGTAGCCCGCACCGCCCAAGAGGCGGTAGTTCCCGGCTATGGTCCCCCCGGCAGGCGAGCTCCCCGAGACCTTCCCGTGCGGGTCGTGGCAACTGATGCAGCTGAAAGTAGTCGCGGGATAGGTTCCCCCGGGGGCAATGGAAAGCCTGACGTCAGAGGTCAACCCGTACTCGATGGCGACCACGCTGTGGCCGTGGCTTTCGCCCGGACTCTGGTTCCCCTTGCCGTCGTCGGTCCAGTGGAACGTTTTTTTGAGCCACGCGAAGTCTCCCCCCGGTGTGTACGAGGAACCGTTTTGGCTAAACACGTTGTGACCGGCCCCGGCCTCGGAATGGCACCGAAGACACGTGGAGCCCGCATCTTTTCCTGTGAGAAGGCTCCCGGTTCCGGCGGGGGCACCAGGATCCCCAGCGGGAGCGGGAGCGGTACCGCTATTGGAGTTGTGCAGGCTGTGGCACCCCTCGCAATAACCCACGCCCCCCGAATGGAAGGGGCGGGCGATACCGGGGAAAAAGAACGTGGCGGCGAATGCGCCGGCCACAACAATGATATATCCGAATCTTTTTCCTTTGTTTTCCGGGATGATTCCCCGCCGCCGCCGCGTATCACCCGGCTGGCCGGATTCCGTATTGTCCGTTTCCATCGCCGCCGACCGGGTATGTTTTTCCCCTGCCACCACGGGGTTCTTATCGGCCGATTTCGGAAAACCTTGAAGGGAACGTACCGAGCGGGGGTCCAGCCGGATCGGAAGATAGACGGAAAGCCCGTGGAGGGAGGTCGGAGCGAACGCAGGGTGCGAGCCGTGGGGATGAAAAGTTTTAAGAACGTCCCTTTGCTTTTCTACCAGACCCCGGTCTTGAGGTACTCGTGAATCGCGGCGCCCGCCTTGCGGCCGGCGCCCATTGCGAGGATAACGGTGGCAGCCCCGATTACGATGTCGCCCCCGGCGAACACCCCCTTCTTGCTTGTCTTGCCCGTCTCCTGGTCGGCCAGGATGTTCCCCCACTTGTTCGTGTCGAGCCCGGGGGTGGTGGCCGGGACGAGGGGGTTGGCGCCGTTGCCGATCGACATGACGACGGTGTCCACCGACAGGCGGAACTCGGACCCCTTGACGGGGACCGGGCGGCGCCGCCCCGACGCGTCGGGTTCGCCCAGCTCCATCCTCTGGCACTCAATTTCGGTCACCCACGCCTCGTCGTTCCCCAGGAAACGGAGGGGGTTGGTGAGGAGGTGGAACTCGACCCCCTCCTCCTCGGCGTGGTGGATCTCCTCCATCCGGGCGGGCATCTCCTTCTTCGAACGGCGGTAGACGAGGTACACCTTCTCCGCGCCCATCCGAAGAGCCGTGCGGGCGGCGTCCATCGCGACGTTCCCCCCTCCGACGACCGCGACGTGCTTTCCCCGGAACAACGGGGTGTCCGCCACGGGGAACAGATACGCCTTCATCAGGTTGGAGCGCGTCAGGTACTCGTTGGCGGAGTAAATGCCGATCAGGTTCTCCCCCGGGATGTTCATGAAGTACGGAAGGCCCGCGCCGGTCCCGACGAAGCAGGCGTCGAACTTTTCCTCGCCCAGGAGTTCGTCGATCGTGATCGTCTTCCCGATGACGACGTCGCACTCCAACTTCGCGCCGAGGCTGCAGATGTAATCCACCTCCGACTGCACGATGTCCTTGGGGAGGCGGAACTCCGGGATGCCGTACATGAGCACCCCGCCCGGCTTGTGGAGTGCCTCGAAGATGGTGACGTCGTGCCCCATCTGGACCAGGTCCCCCGCGACGGTCAGGCCCGCGGGTCCGGCCCCGACGACCGCCACGCGCTTGCCCGTGGGGGGCGCGACCTCGGGGACCACCACGTTGCCGGTGACCCGCTCGAAGTCCGCGACGAACCGCTCCAGCCTTCCAATGGCGACCGGCTCGCCCTTCTTGCCGATGACGCACGGCATCTCGCACTGCTCCTCCTGGGGGCAGACCCGTCCGCACACCGCCGGGAGGGTGTTGTCTTCCTTGATCTTCCGGGCGGCTTCGACGAACTTCCCTTGCCGGACGAGTTCGATGAACTCGGGGATCTTGATGTTGACCGGGCACCCTTTGACGCACGCCGGGTTCTTGCACTGGATGCAGCGCGATGCCTCGAGGATCGCCAGGTCAGGGGTCAGCCCGAAGGGGACTTCCCGGAAGTTCTTCCTTCGCACTTCCGGGGGCTGCTCCGGCATCGGCTGCTTGGGGATGCTGAACGGCTTGGGGCGGGGGGTCGGCTTCGCGTCGGCCATTATCGTCCCCCTCCCGTCGTCACGGGCGCGGCGGCCGGGGCTTTGGCTGCCGGCGATTTTTCCCCCATGCACTTGCCGTCCTTGTGTTCATACCGTTCCATCGCCACCTTTTCCTCCTTCAGGTAGGCGCGGTTGCGCATCACCAGTTCCTTGAAATCGACCTCGTGCCCGTCGAACTCCGGTCCGTCCACGCAGACGAACCTGGTCACTCCG
>Ga0209619_10000081_pt1 | contig 51357 bp, 43 predicted proteins | sample Rifsed16ft3_FD_184011 | JGI IMG/M metagenome (GOLD analysis project Ga0209619, IMG submission 184011) | Soil microbial communities from Rifle, Colorado, USA - sediment 16ft 3 (version 2) | ecosystem: Environmental > Terrestrial > Deep subsurface > Rock core/Sediment | place: Rifle, Colorado... | reverse complement strand
TGGCGGTGGGAACACCCGCCTCGGCCAGGGCCGACCCGTCGGCTCCCGGTCCGACGATCGCGGCTACGAAGGACGGGTCCGACGCGATCTCCTCGACCGCCGAGGAGCCCTCGGCCAGGTCGAACGCGACGAGCTCCACCGGCACGTCCTGCGGCGCATGCATCGCCACCGCGAGCTCGGCAGCCTGCAGCGCGGGTTGCACGTGCTCGTCGGCGTCGGGAGCCGAGAGGTCCTGAACGAACGCGATCCGGACCCCAACGGCGGCGGAAGGGACCGAGCGGCCACAGGCAGCCGCGACCAGCGTAAGCACGAGGCACACGAGGGTCGCAGGTCGCTTCACACGGCACATCCGGTTCGAAGTGGCGAGCAGTCTAGGCGCCTACACTTGCGGCGCGCCGGGGTGATGGAACTGGCAGACATGGCGGCCTCAAAAGCCGTTGCGCGTGAGCGCGTGCGGGTTCGAATCCCGCCCCCGGCACTCAGACGACGTGGCCCTCCGGGACCAGCTCCCCCCGCGCGAACCGCTCGAGGCCGAGCGACGACACATCGACCGTCCTCGCGCCTGCCTCGACGATCATCTCGGCCAGGAGCCTGCCCACGACCGGAGCGTGCTGGAACCCGTGGCCGCTGAAGCCGTTCGCGAGGTAGAAGCCCTGCAGCCCCGGCGCCTGCCCGAGGATCGGGTGACGGTCGGGCGTCATCTCGTAGAGGCCTACCCACGAGTGCTCGACCGAGGCGGCCTCCAGCGGCGGGAACACGCGAAGAGCGGTGGGTAGCAACGACCCGGCCACGAAGGCCTCGTCCGGCGTGAGGTCGAACGACGCCCGCTCGTCCGGATCGCCCATCCCCATCAACACGCCGGCACCCTCTCGGTGGAAGTAGAAGCTCGATTCGGCGTCGATCACCAGCGTCCGGCGCTCGGGTGCTAGGGGGAAGCCGCCGGTGACCAGCACGTGTCGAGGGATGGGCTCCAGCGGCAGCTCGACGCCGACCATGGACGCTATGAGCCCTGCCCACGGCCCGGCGGCGTTCACGACCACCGGCGCGTCGATCGCTCCCGCCGACGTCTCGACACCCGTGACCCGCCCGGCCGCGGCCCGAACCGCCATGACCTCGACGCCGAGCTCCAGTTCCGCGCCCGCCCCTCGAGCGAGCCTCCCGTAGCCCTGCGTCAGGCCCGAGGGATCGGCGATGCCGTCCGCAGGGCCGTAGGTAGCCCCGACGAGCCCCTCGAGCGAGATCCCGGGCGCGAGCTGCTCGGCCTCGTGCGGTGTGAGCAGCTCGGCCTCCACCCCCAGCCTTCGTTGCAGCTCGTTCGCGGCCACGAAGTCGCGCCAGAGGGACTCGCCCCGGACGAGGAACAGGTACCCGTGCTGGGCGATGTCGAGCGGGAGCCCATGCTCCTTCGTGAAGTCGACGATCATCGGCACGCTCGCCTGCGACAGACGGACGTTCACCTCGCTCGAGAACTGCTGGCGGAATCCTCCCGCGCACGCCCCGGTCGAACCCGCCGCCAGGTGATCCGCGCGCTCGAGCAAGAGCACCCTGCCCGCCCCAGCGGTCGCGATGTGGAAGGCGGCGCTCACGCCGACGACCCCGCCGCCGACGATCACCACGTCCGCGGTCCGGCTCACAGCCGATCCGCGACCGCTCTCGCCACGACGAGGTCCTCGAAGGCCACCCCGACCGACTTGAACAGGGTCACGTCGTCGTCCGAGGTCCGCACCGTCGCGCCTCGCACGACCTCGGAGAGGTCCGCGACGACGTGTCCGGGACCGACGGCGCCCTCGTCGATCGCGATCAGCAGGTCCCCCGCCTCGGCCATCGCGGCCTCGCGCGTCTCCACTACGACCCTGGCTCGGCGCACCCCCTCGGTGTCGACCTCGCGCATCTCGTGCGTGTAAGCGCCGACGGCGTTCACGTGGGTACCGGGCGCGACGAGCGAACCCTCGAGCACCGGCTCCCGGCTCGTCGTGCAGGTGCATATGAGGTCGGCCGACGCGACGTCGGACGAGACCCCCACCCGGGCTTCGAGCCCGAGCGCGACCGCCTCCCGCACCAACCCAGCCGCGCGATCTTGGGTCCTCGAGATCACGACGACCTCCTCGACCGGCCGCACCGCGCGCATCGCCTCGAGGTGGGAGCGCGCCTGGACCCCCGCCCCGAAGATGACGAGACGCCGCGTGTCGGGACGGGCCAGGTGCCGGGTCGCGAGCCCGCTGACGGCCCCGGTCCTAAGCTGGGTCAGGTACGCCCCGTCCATGACCGCCCGGAGGGCCTGTGTGCCCGGCTCGAACAGCACGTACGCAGCGTGGATGAATGGGAGTCTCCGCTCGGGGTTGGACGGCGTGAGCGTGACGAGCTTCACGCCTACCCCTTGCGGCCCGGACGCCGGCATCAGGAGCAGCGAGCCGTTCGGCGTGTCGAGGTTGGAGCGGAGGGGGGCCTCGGGGAGGGCCTCGGCCCCGAAGGCGGCCTCGAGCGCGTCGATCGCCGCATCCATAGGGAGCAGCCGCGCCAGTTCCTCGGCGCCAAGGAACGCGACGCCCACCTCAGAGCTCGCCGAGGTAAGCCTCACGCATCAGGGGGTTCGCGAGCAGGTTGGCCGCCGTGTCCGCCAGCACGACCTGGCCGGTCTGGATCACGTAGCCGCGGTCGGCGATCGACAGGGCCATGTTCGCGTTCTGCTCGACCACGAACACGGTGCGCCCGAGCTCGCGGATCTGCTTGATGATCTCGAAGACCTGCTCGACGAGGATCGGCGCCAGACCCATCGACGGTTCGTCCATCAGCAGGACCTTCGGGTCGGCCATGAGCGCCCGGCACATCGCGACCATCTGTTGCTCACCGCCGGACAGCGTGCCTGCCTTCTGCTTCAGCCGCTCGCGCACGCGCGGGAACGTGTCCAGCACCTGCTCGCGGTCCTGCGCGATCTTCGCCTTGTCCTTACGCTGATAGGCGCCGAGATCCAGGTTCTCCGAGACGGTCATGTTCGCGAACAGCCGCCGGTTCTCGGGGACCATCGAGATCCCGCGCGCCACGATCTCGGAGGTCGGCATCCCACTCACGATCTCGCCGTCGAGCGCCACGTCTCCCTCGGTGGGCTTCACGTACCCGAGGATGGTCTTCAGCGTGGTGGTCTTGCCGCTGGCGTTGCCGCCCAGCAAGCACACCATCTCCCCCGGGTAGATCTCGACGTTCACGTTGCGGAGCACCGCGACCAGCCCGTAGTGGGTGCTCACGTCCCGGAGCTCCAGAACCGGCCGGCGCTGCCCGTCGACCGAGGCCGCCTGTGGCGAGGCGGCGTCGGAAGATCCCGTCTCACGCGTCCCGTCGTTCATCCGGCCGCCTGGGTGCCCAGGTAGGCCTCGATCACCTGCGGGTCGCTCGCCACTTCCTCGTACGTACCCTCGGCGATCTTGCGCCCGTAGTCGAGCGCGACCACGCGGTCCGACACACCCTTGACGACACGCATGTCGTGCTCGATGACCAGCACGGTGAGACCGAGATCGTCGCGCATCCGCACGATGTGATCCCTTAGCTCCAAGGTCTCCCGGGGGTTCATCCCGGCAGTGGGCTCGTCCAGGAGGATCAGGACCGGGTCGGTCGCGAGAGCTCGCGCCATCTCCAGCCTCCGCCGGTTCGCGTACGAGAGGGCGAAGGCCGGTTGCTCCTCGCGGTAGCCGGCCAGGCGCGAGCCGAAGAAGCCGAGGCTCTCCCTGGCTCGAGCGCGGATCCGCTCCTCCTCCCGGCGGGTGCTCGGCAGGCGCACGACCGACCCGAACACACCCGATCTCGATCTGCAGTGCTGCCCGACCATCGCGTTCTCCAAGATCGTCATGTTCGGGAAGAGGTGCACGGTCTGGAACGTTCGCGAGATGCCCAGGCGCGTGATCCGGTTCGGCGCCAGACCGACGATGCTCTCGCCCCGGAACCGCACATCGCCGTCGTCCGGCGGGTAGAGCCCGGTGACGACGTTGAACATCGTGCTCTTGCCGGCGCCGTTGGGACCGATCACGGAGACGATCTCACCCTCATCGGCATACAGATCGAGCCCCGAGAGCGCGTACAGGCCACCGAAGTGCTTGCCGATACCGGTGAGTTCGAGCAGGTGGCCGTCGTGTCTCACTCGAGGTCCTCCGGCTCTACACCGAGGGTCCCACCGGGCACGACCGCAGCGATCGCCTCGGCCTCGCCGGTCACTTCCTTCGCCCATGCGTCCTGTGTGACCTCCTCCTGCTCGAGCTCGCGACTCCGCCGGACGTTCGGGATCAGGCCCTGCGGCCGAAGGACCATGATCGCTACCAGCGCGCCGCCGTAGATGAGGAGCCGGTACTCCTCGAATTCGCGGAGTAGCCCGGGCAGGCCGATCAGCACCAGCGCGCCCACCACGACCCCGGGCAGGCTGCCGAGCCCGCCGAGGATCACGACGGCGAGCGCTGTGATCGACACGAGGATCTCGAAGCTCGCCGGTGTGAGCGAGCCGAGGTTGACGGCGAAGAGCGCCCCTCCGAGAGACCCGATCGCACCGCCCATGGCGAACGCCAGCAACTTGAACTTGATGATGCTGATGCCCATCGCGTCCGCGACCTGTTCGTCCTCGCGCATCGCGTTCCACGCACGGCCGATACGCGAGGATGCCAGGCGCCAGGAAACGAACAGGGCGAGTAGCACGAACGCGAGCGCGAGGTAGTAGAACTGCTGCGGGTGGTCCTGGGGATTGAACCCGCCGATCTGGGCCTTGGTCACCCCCCGCATCCCCTGGGGGCCCCCGATCAGCGGCTGGGCCCACCTGGACGCCGTGATCACGCTGACGATCTCACCCAGCCCGAGCGTGACGATCGCAAGGTAATCGCCACGGAGCCGGAGAACCGGTGCGCCGATCAGGAGTCCCACGCCCGCCGCGAGCAGCGCGACGAGCCACACGGCGACGTAGAAGTTGAGATCCGCGGACAGTGCGGGCTCCGCCGCGCCCGTCGTCGTGTTGAGGAACGCGCCGGTGAGCACGGCGGTCGAGTACGCGCCGAACGCGAAGAAGGCGACGTAGCCCAGGTCCAGCAGTCCCGCGTAGCCGACCACGATGTTCAGACCGATGCCGAGCAGCACGTAGACCATCACCTGGGAGAGGACCTCGGAGATCACCGAACCGAACAGCAGCGGCAGGACGAAGAGGGTCGCGAGGATCCCGACCAGCAGGCCGAGCCGCGCCGCCGGCGCCGTCTCCACGGTCTTACGGACGCGGTCGCGCGCCCGCTCACCGCCGCGGTCCCACGCCACGCTCGCTCCCGCGGCGACGACGAAGATCAGAGCGGCGCCCAGCAGCGTGAGGCCGCTGCCGGAACGGTATAGCCACCTGGCCTCGAAGCCGAGCTCCACGAACACGATCGGCACGATCCGCTGCAGCAGCCCGAGGAGCAGGACCGCGACGACCCCGATCGAGACTGGATCGCGGACGCGCGCCGGAGCCGTTCGCGCGAACCCGCCCACGGCGCCCCCCACAACGCTCGCACCGACGAGCAGCGGCAGGCCGGCGGGAACCCCTTGCCCGAAGGTCAGGAACTCGATCAGGGGCTCGGTCACCGATACGAAGATCTCGCGGATCCGATCGATGCCGAACCAGTACGCGAACCAGACGGCGGCCGCGAACGCCGCACCTGTGACGGCCCCGGTCTGCGCCCCCGCCGCCACGCCGGGACCGAACGCGACCGGCCGTCGCTCGCCGGCCACGATCCGGGGGCGTGTAACCGCGTACGCCGCGACGAGCGCCGGGGCCACGATCAACACCCTGCCGAGAGTGACCTGCTCGCCGACCAGCTCGAGGTCGGCGAACTTCGTGTAGAGCCCGACTAGGGCGACGTAGATCGCGGCGACCCCCCCGATCAGACCGCCCCGAACGATAGAGCGGCGCGCTACGCCGCCGATCACACCTTCTCCGCCTCTCCGGATCCCAGGAGTCCTCCCGGTCGGAAGATGAGCACGAGGACCAGGACCAGGAACGTGAAGGCATCCTTCAGCTGGAACGGTGACGGCACGTTGTAGCCGGTCAGGATCAGCGCCGGCCCAAGTGACTGCATGAGCCCGATCGTGATGCCCCCGAGCGCCGCGCCGGAGATGCTGCCGATCCCGCCGAGCACTGCCGCCGTGAACGCGGCGATGCCGGGCCGGAACCCCATGGAGAAGTTCACCGATTGGAACGTGATCGAGAACAGCACGGCCGCGACGCCCGCGAGCAGCCCTCCGATCGCGAACGTCGTGACGATCACCCGATCCACGTGGATCCCCATCAGGCTCGCGATCTCGCTATCGGCGGCGACCGCTCGCATCGACTTCCCGGTGGTTGTCCGCGCGATGAACAGCGAGAGACCCGCGACCGCGATGATCACCGTCACGAAGACGACGACCTGCGTCCGCTCGAGCGTGAGACCGAAGATCGTCCATGTCCCCTCGAGCGCCGTGGGTACCCCGAACCCCTTCGACTGCGCCCCGAAGAAGCCGCGGGCGGTGTTCTGGAGGAACAGCGAGGCGCCGATGGCCGTGATCAGCGGCACGAGGCGTGGGGCGTTGCGCAGCGGCCGGTAGGCGATCCGCTCCAACAGCACGGCGACCCCCATCGAGGTCAACATCGCCACGACGAGAAGGATGGCCATCGATGAGACGGAATTGCTATCGAGGAACCCGCTCGCCTCGAAGGCGTCCGAGAAGAAGAACGCGGCGAACGCTCCGAACATGAACACCTCGCCATGAGCGAAGTTGATCATCCGCAGGATCCCGTAGACGAGCGTGTAGCCGAGGGCGATCAGCGCGTAGATAGAGCCCTGGGCCAAGCCGAGGACGATGAAGTCGCGCCATGCCGCGGCCGAGTAGCGTGCGTCCGCCGGCAGCGTGAGGGTCTTGTAAGCCCCGATCGTGACGATCGACACGATCAGCACCGAGAGCACGATCAGGATGACCCTCCGCCAAGGCAGGCGCTCGAGCCGCCCGAGCTGTGCGCCTCGCACCTGCTCCTCGGTCACCGTGCCCATCGCGTGCGCGAGCCTAGCCCATCCCCAAGCGCGACGCTGCGGGTGGGCAGGGCCCACCCGCAGCTCGCGTTCTCGTTGGGACTAGAGGACGTCGGCCAGCGTCTTCGTGTCCACGTATATAGCGTCGGTCGGCTTGGTGCCGCCCTCTACCGGCCAGTTCGGGTACTCGAAGATGCCGATAGTGACGTCGGTCGCACAGTCACCGAGCGGGGTGCACGTGATGATCCCCGTCATCCCCTCGTATCCGGTGGTCGCGAAGACCGCGTCCTTGAGAGCCGTCCGGGCGATCGTGAGGTTCCCGCTCCCGTCGTCCACGGCCACGGCCTCGATCGCGTCGAACAGGACGTTCGCCGCGTCGAACGCGTGTGCGTGGAACACCGAGGTCGGCTCGGTCCCGAACTGGTCCTCGTAGGCGGGGATGAACGTGTCCGAGTAGTACGCGCCGCCCTGGAAGACGGTCACGTCCGGCGAGGAGGCGTAGTAGGACCCGGGGGCATCCCCGACCTGCGGGATGAACGAGCTCTCCAGGCAACCGTCGGCGCCCATATGGACGGTTCCCTCCGGGAGGATGTCGGCGCCCTGCAGGAACGTCAGACCGCAGACCGGCGGGAAGTTCGGCCCGTACACGATCCCCGGCTCACCCTCGGCGATGCTCGTGAGCACCGGACCGAGGTCCGTGTCCGCGCTGTTGACCTGCTCAACCAGCGTGATCGTGCCGCCGAGCGCCTCGAAGTTGTCGCGGAAGGCGGTGGCGAGGCCGTCGGCGTACGGACTCTCGTCGTTGATCGTCGCGGCCGTCGTGATGCCGAGCTCGTTGTAGACGAACTCGGCGGCGATGGCGCCCTGGATCTTGTCGTTGTGCGCGGTGCGCGCGTAGAAGTCCTGGTGCGCCTCCTCCGACGTGAGCCCGGGGTTGGTGTTCGACGGCGAGAACAACAGGATGCCCTTGTCGCCAAGGATCGTGTCCGCGACGCCGAGCGCGGCGCTCGAGCACGACGTCCCGATCACGGCGACGATGTCGGGGTTGGCCGCCAGTGCGGTCGCGCCACTCGAGCCGCCCTCGGCGGAGCACAGGTCGTCCTCCTGCTGGAGCGTGACGTCATGGCCCAGCAGCTGACCCGGCACTGCGTCGAGCGACCCGTCAAGGTTGTCGATCGCCAGGATGATCCCGTTGTTGCTGTCGGTCCCCAGGAACGCGACGTCCCCGGAGATGGCCAACAGCGACGCGAGCTGGATCGGGTCACCGGCCGCGATCTCTACGCAGCCGAACGGGTCGGCCGTGCAGTCAACCGCTCCCCCCGTGGTACCCGTCTCGACGCCTCCGGTGGCGCCGGTCTCGCCCCCGCCCTCATCCTCGCCGCACGCGGCGGCGACGAGCGAGAGCGCGGCGGATACCGCGAAAAGCGCGAAGTACCTGCGCTTCCTCATCTGTCCCCCCTTCGTTCCGTTGACTAACTTTGATCCTGCTCCAAGGATCGATCGAACGAGTCGGATCCGTCCCGGGCGCCCCCTTTCTCCCGTTACGTGATGTTGCTACCTACCACATCCTGCCCTCGGCAGCCACCCGAGTTCCGTCCTCAGGCAGATGTACGGAACTGCGTGGGTGCCGGGATGCCAAGCCTGGATCACGCATGGATCGCCGCCCGGAAGGCGGTCGCCAGGCGCGTGGCCCCGTCTCGATCCCCCGCGGACAGCAACCGAACGATCGCGCTTCCCACGACCACCCCGTCCGCGAAACCGCAAGCCGCCGAGGCCTGCCCTGGGGTGCCTATCCCGACGCCGACCAGGAGCGGACGCTCCGTCAGCGGCCGCAGGCGTCCCACGAGCTCGGTGGCGGTCTCGGAGAGGGTCTCCCGTTCCCCGGTCACACCGTACGTGGCCACGCAGTAGACGAACCCGCGGGAGACCTCCGTGATCTCCGCCAGGCGCTCCCGGCTCGTGCCCGGCGCCGCGAGGAAGATCGGCTCGACGCCGGATGCCGCGCAGGCGCCGACCCATCCGGCCGCCTCGTCGACCGGGAGGTCCGGCACGATCACACCCGAGACGCCCGCGCCCACGCACTCGTGCAGGAACGCCTCGTGGCCGAGGCGCCAGACGGGGTTCGCGTACGTCATGACCGCGACCGGAACACCGAGCGCGGCCTGGCGCACCGTCGCCAGCACTCTCTCGGGTGTTGCGCCCGCCTCGAGGGCGAGCCGCGAGGCCTCCTGGATCACGGCCCCGTCCATCACGGGGTCCGAGAACGGGATCCCGACCTCCACCACGTCCGCCCCGGCGGCCTCGAGCCCTCGCAGCACGTCCGCATCGAACCCCGGCGCGCCTCCCGTCACGTACGGGACGAACGCCCGGCCGCCACCGTCGATCCGAGCGCGCAGTGCCGCCTCGACGCTAGGCACCCGGCATCGTCCCGAGCGCCCGGCGGACGGTGTCGAGGTCCTTGTCCCCACGGCCGGACAGGTTCACGAGCACGAGCGAGCCCTCGGGCAGGGGGCGGCGCAACAGCCAGCCGATAGCGTGCGCGGGCTCCAACGCCGGGAGGATGCCCTCGAGCATGGCGAGCGCGGTGAAGCCCTCGAGAGCCTCGGCATCGGTCGCCGAGACGTACTCGGCGCGCCCGGCGTCCTTCAGGTACGAGTGCTCGGGTCCGACGCCCGGGTAGTCCAGGCCCGCCGAGATCGAGTGCGTCTGCACCACTTGACCATGCTCGTCCTGGATCAGGTACGAGTAGGCGCCGTGCAGGACCCCGGGTTCCCCAAGGGTGAGCGAGCGGCAGTGGTCGCCCAGGCCGTCGCCGCGACCGCCCGCCTCCACGCCGATCAGCCGGACCCCGGGCTCTGGCACGAACGCCTCGAAGATCCCGATAGCGTTGCTGCCGCCGCCGACGCACGCCACCACGGCGTCGGGGTCGCGGCCCTCACGTTCGAGGAGCTGGGTTCGGGCCTCGTCGCCGATCACCCGTTGCAGGTCCCGCACGAGCGCGGGGAACGGGTGCGGCCCCGCCACCGAGCCCAGCACGTAGTGGGTGTCGCGCACGCTAGCGGCCCAGTCGCGCAGCGCCTCGTTCAGTGCGTCCTTCAGCGTTCGGCTGCCCGAGGTCACCGGAACGACCTCGGCTCCGAGCAACTGCATCCGCGCCACGTTGGGCGCCTGACGGACGGTGTCCTCCTCGCCCATGTACACGACGCACGGCAGCCCGAACAGCGCGCAGGCGGTTGCGGTCGCCACGCCGTGCATCCCCGCGCCGGTCTCGGCGATGATCCTGGACTTGCCCAGGCGTCGAGCCAGCAGCACCTGCCCGAGCGTGTTGTTGATCTTGTGCGCCCCGGTGTGGTTCAGGTCCTCGCGCTTGAGGTAGATGCGGCACCCGGTCCGCTCCGACAGGCGGGGCGCGAACGTGAGCGCCGACGGGCGGCCCACGAAGTCCCGAAGGAGAGCGTCGAGCTCGCCGCGGAACCCCGGTTCGTCGCGCAGGTCCGCCCACGCCCCCCCGAGCTCGTCGAGCGCTGGGATCAGGATCTCGGGGACGAACCGCCCGCCGTAGGACCCCCAGCGGCCCCGGGCATCGGGAAGGGCGGTCGGCGCGTTCAAGCCGCTCCCCTCAGCTCGCGGAGGGTAGCGGCTGGGTCCGCTGCGCGCATCAGCGCCTCGCCGACCAGAACCGCGCGCGCCCCGGCCGCTGCGGCACGCTCGACGTCGGCGCGAGACGCGATCCCGCTCTCCAGCACCGCGACCCGGTCGTCGGGGACCAGCGCGAGCAGCGCGAGCGCCCGGGCTGGATCGACCTCGAGCGACTCGAGATCTCGCGCGTTCACGCCGATCACGGAGGCGTCGGTGGTCAGGACCTTCTCGAGGTCCGCCTCCGAGTGCGTCTCGACGAGCGCGCCCATGCCAAGGTCCGCGGCCGCAGCGACGAGCGCCATCAGCTCCGTCGCCGAGAGCGCCGCGGCGATCAGCAGCACGGCGTCCGCCCCCTCGACGCGGGATTCGATCACCTGCGCGGGGTGTACGAGGAAGTCCTTGCGCAGGACCGGGACGCCGACGGCGAGGTGCACGGCACGCAGGTCCGCGAGCGACCCATCGAAGTGGATGGGCTCGGTCAGGACCGACACGGCGGCGGCGCCGGCAGCCTCGTACGCGCGAGCCCTTGCCGCGGGATCGGCCTCCGCGATCTTGCCGGCCGAGGGCGACGAGCGCTTGATCTCGGCGATCACAGCCGGCGCGCCGCCCGTCCGCAGGGCGCCATGGAACGGGCGAGCTGGGGGCAGCCCTATCGCCAGCGCCATCAGTCCGGACTCGTCGAGCGGCGAGCGCTCCAGGCGCCGGCGGACATCGTCGGTGATCTCGGTCAGGAACCCCATCGGAGCCACGAAGTGTACGGCGGCGCCTCAGTCCGACCCGGTGAGGAGCGCCCGGCGCGCGTCCAACCCCTCGTACAGGGCCCGCCCAACCACCGCGCCCTCGACCGGCTCCCCGAGAGCGGCGACGGCCCTCAGGTCCTCGACGCTTCGGATGCCTCCCGATGCCAGCACAGGCTTAGCGGTGTGCGTCGCGAGCGCCCAGATCCCGTCCAGGTCCGGACCAGCCAGGCTCCCGACGCGTCCGACCTCGGTGAACAGGTACCGCGAGACCTCCAGGTCTCCGAGCCACAGCAGCGTGTCCCACAGGGGGAGCTCGCGACCGCCGCCGCGCGGGGTGAGGGTCGGTCCGTCCGCCTCGATACCCACGACGAGATCCTCGCCGAACATCGCGAGCAGCTTCTCGGTCGCGTCGCGGAACGCGAGCGCGGCCGAGCCCAGCACCACGCGAGAGGCTCCGGCGTCAAGGAGCGCGCTCACCTGGGATGCTGCGCCGACCCCGCCGCTCGCCTGCACGGGGACGCCGAGCTTCACCAACGCCGCGACCAACTCGAGCGCCCCGAAGACCCCGGTGGACGCCAGGTCCACGTCTACCAGGTGCAGCCGCCGCGCACCCGCCTCGACGAAGCTCTCCGCCGCGGCGAGGGGCTCGCCCCCGAAGGACTCAACCGGCGTCGGCCCGCCCGGCCCCATCCGCACGAGCCGGCCACCACCAACGTCGATCGCGGGGATGACCTCGAACGGCATCGTCAGAGGGTACCGAGGGTCGCTCAGGAGCGGGCCGGGGCGGTGGCCGCCTCCGGGATCTCGACCACGGCCCGCCGCCGGCGCTCGATCGCCGCCGCGTCCGGTCCAAGGAGCAGGCGGAGCTCCGAGAGGAGCCCCTCGCCGGGCGTGACCTTGAACGTCCCGACCTCCAGCGGCCGCGCTCCTTGAGCGGAGACGAACCTCATCTGCACGGGGGTGCCGCCGGGGTGCCCGGCGAGCAGCTCCTTCAGCTTCGCGATGACGGCGGCCGTGCAACTAGCCGCTCCGAGCTGGATCACCAGGGTCCCCTCCGGCTCGGCAGGCCTGCCCGGTCCGCCCAGATCGGGTTCGGTGACCTCGACCGCTCTCAGCTGGAGCTCCTCCCCGCGTCCCCGACGGTCGACGCGACCCTTGACCAGGATGATCGAGTCATCCTCGAGCAGCGGGGCGAGGCTCTCGTACTGCCCGGGGAACACCACCACCGTGACCCCGCCGGCAAGATCCTCCAGGCGGAACTGCGCGTAGGGCTCGCCCTTCTTCGTGTAGCGGCGCGTCACGCCCGCGACGATGCCCCCCACCGTGACGAGGTCGCCGTCGCCGAGGGTCTCGAGCTCGACGATCGGCATGTCCGCCAGGGCGGCCAGCCGGTCCTTCACCTCGAGCAGCGGGTGATCCGTGACGAACTGCCCCAGCATCTCCTTCTCCAGACGCAGCCGCGTGCGCTGGTCGAACTCGTCAGCCGTGATCACGGCCTCGTCGATCTCGGTCGCAGCCTGCTCGCCGCCGCCGAACAGCGAGAACTGCCCCGCGGCCTCCGCCTTGCGCTCGGCCGCGATCGGTCCTGAGACCTTGTCCTGGTTCTCGACGAGGCCCCGACGGGCGTAGCCGAGCGAGTCGAACGCCCCCGCGTAGATCAGGCTCTCGAGCACCTTCTTCGTCAGCACCGACGGGTCGACCTTGCGGCAGAAGTCGGCGAAGGCCGTGAACCCGCCCTTAGCGCGTCGGGCGTCGATGATCTGCTGCACAGCGCCGCCCCCGACGTTGCGGACCGCCGACAGGCCGTAGCGGACCTTGGGCTCGCCTCTGCTCACCGGCGCGAAGTCCTGCTCGGACTCGTTCACGTCCGGCGGCAGTACCTCCAGACCCATCAGTCGGCAGGCGTTCAGGTAGAAGGGCTTGCGGTCCTTGTCGTCCTTCACCGAGGTGAGCACCGCCGACATGTACTCGACCGGGTGGTGAGCCTTCAGGTACGCGGTCTGGTACGCGACGTAGCCATACGCGCATGCGTGCGATGCGTTGAACCCGTAGTCGGCGAAGGGCTCCATCAGCTCGAACAGATCCTCGCCCAGACGCTTGGGGTAGCCGTTGTCGACGCACCCCTGGATGAACTTCTCCTCGTGCACCATCAGCTTGGCGCGGATCTTCTTGCCCATGGCCTGGCGGAGCATGTCGGCCTCCGCCATCGAGTAGCCGGCCATGCGCACGGCCATCTGCATGACCTGCTCCTGGTAGACCATGATCCCGTAGGTCCCCTCGAGGATGTCCTTCAGGTCCTCGTGCGGGTAGGCCACCGGCCTGCGACCGTGCTTGCGCTCGGCGTACTCGTGGTGCATCCCCGCGTTCAGGGGGCCGGGCCGGTAGAGGGCCACGAGCGCCATCAGGTCCTCGAACCTGTCGGGCGCGAGCACGCGGATCAGCTGGCGCATCCCCGGCGACTCCATCTGGAACACGCCCGTGGTGTCCGCACGACAGAGCATCGCGTACACGGCCTCGTCGTCCAGCGGCACATGGTCGATGTCGAGCTCGATCCCGCTGCGGCGTAGGTGCGAAAGGGTGTCCTCGATCACCGAGAGGTTGCGCAGGCCGAGGAAGTCCATCTTCAGGAGACCGAGCTTCTCGACGCCGTGCATGTCGAACTGCGTGACGATCCGCCGCGAGTCGTCGCGCGAGTCCTTGGAGAGCTTGAGGGGCAGGTAGTTCACGAGGGGCGCGTCGCCGATGACGACCCCGGCCGCGTGCACAGAGTCCTCGCGGCGCAGTCCCTCCAGCGCGCGGGCCGTGTCGACGATCTCGCGGGCCTCGGGCTCACGGTGGTAAGCGTCCCCGAGCTCGGCCGACAGCTCGAGCGCCTTCTCGATCGAGTAGTCGCGGCCGAGCACCGCGGGCGGGTACATCTTGCAGAGCCGGTCGCCAACCGAGGCCGGGAACCCAAGCACGCGCGCGGCGTCGCGGATGCCCTGCTTGCCCTTGATCGTCTGGAACGTGACGATCTGCGCCACGTGGTCGCTGCCGTACTTCTGCGCCACGTATCGGATCACCTCGTCGCGCCGGCGCTCGTCGAAGTCCATGTCGATGTCCGGCATCTGGAGCCGGCCCGGGTTCAGGAAACGCTCGAAGATCAGTCCGTAGCGCAGCGGGTCCAGGTCGGTGATCCGCAGCGAGTAGGACACGACCGAGCCGGCCGCGGACCCACGGCCCGGCCCCACGCGGATCCCGTTCTCGCGCGCGAACCGGATCAGGTCCCACACGATCAGGAAGTAGCCGGAGAAACCCATCGAGGCGATCACCCCGAGCTCGTGGTCGATGCGCTCGGCGACCTCGGGCGTGAGCTCGTCGTAGCGTTCACCCGCGCCGGCCAGGACGAGCTCGCGCAGATAGGTGTCGCGGTCCTTGCCGTCCGGAGGCGCGAACCGCGGCACGTGGAACCGCTCCTTGGGATCGACACGGTCGCCGTATACGAGCTCGAGCTCGCACATCTCGGCGATCGCGAGCGTGTTGTCGCAAGCCTGAGGGACTTCGCAGAACAACTCGCGCATCTCCTGCGCTGTCTTGAGGTAGAACTCCTCGGAGTCGAAGCGCAGCCGGTTCGTGTCCGTCTGTACCTTCTGCTGCTGGATGCAGAGCAGCACGTCGTGCGGCTTGGCGTCCTGCTTCTCGGTGTAGTGCAGGTCGTTCGTCGCCACGAGCGGGAGACCGGTACGACCGGCGAGCTCGATCAGCCCCGGCAGGATCCGGCGTTGCTCGCCGAGGCCGTGGTCCTGCAGCTCCACGAAGAAGTCGCCCGGCCCGAAGATGTCAGCGTAGGTTGAGGCGACCTCGTCGGCCTTCGCATCCTGGCCCCGGAGCAGGAGCTGAGCCACCTCGGAGGCCAGGCACCCCGAGAGGCCGATCAGGCCCTCGGCGCGCTCGGCCAGGAGCTCCTTGTCCACCCTGGGGCGGTGGTAGAAACCCTCGAGGTGCGCATCGGTGACCAGGCGCAACAGGTTGCGGTAGCCGGTCTCGTTCCGAGCGAGGATCGTGAGGTGCCGGTACTTCTCCTCGCTCTCACCCGGGGCGCGCTCGAACCGCGAGGAGGGCGCGACGTAGGTCTCCACGCCGATGATCGGCTTCACGCCGGCCGCCACGCCGGCCTCGTAGAACCCGAGCGCCCCGAACATGGCGCCGTGATCGGTGACCGCGAGGGCAGGCATCTCGTACTCCGCGGCCCGCGCGAACAACGCGTCGATCCGCGCAGCGCCGTCAAGGAGCGAGTACTCGGTGTGGGAGTGGAGGTGGACGAAGCTGTTCACCGTCGACCCGACACCTCCGGCAGATCCCGCCCCGGCTGTGGGAAACCTGTGGATTACTTACATGCTTGTGATTCCCGGGGACCGAAGGATAGACTCGCCCGGTCCCACAGGCAACCGCCCAGGCCAGGAGGACCAAGACCACCACCATGCGGCTGTCGTACTCGAGCATCAATACCTACGAAACCTGCCCGGCCAAGTTCAAGTTCCAGTACGAGGATCGCGTCCCTCAGGGTCCCTCCCCCGCCCTGTCCTTCGGGGACTCCCTGCACCAGGCGCTCTACCTTTTCCACAACCGGCCCGTCCCGGTGGCGCCCTCCCTCGAGGAGCTTCACGAGATGCTCGAGGCCGCGTGGGTCTCCGACGGGTTCTCCGGCGAGTCCGAGGAGCGGATGTACCTCGACCACGGGCGCCAGGTTCTCGCGCAGTACCACCGCGAGAACGCACCGGACTACAGGATCCCGGTCGCGCTCGAGTTCCGCTTCCAGGTACAGATCGAGGGCGTCACGCTCTCGGGCATCATCGACCGGATGGACCGACTCCCGGGCGGCGGGTACGAGATCGTGGACTACAAGACGAACCGGCGTCTTCCCCCCCAGTCCCGGATCGACCAGGACCTGCAGCTGTCGATCTACCACCTCGCGGCCCGCGAGGTCTGGGGCATCGAGCCCGAACGCCTCACCCTGTACTACCTGCTCCCGGGCCAGCGGATGAGCACCACCCGGACGCCCGCCGACGTCGACGAGCTCCACCGGCGGATCGGCGTCGTCGCCGAGCGCATCGGATCGGGGATGTTCGAGGCCCGCCAGAACCCGCTGTGCGACTGGTGCGACTACCAGGCCCTGTGCCCGCTCTTCCGCCACCGGCACGAGCGCGACCAGGGCGACCCGGCGCCGCGGATGACCGAGATCGTCGACGAGTGGATCGCACTGAAGCGGCAGGGACGCGACGTGTACCGGCGCCTGGACGAGCTGGGTCCGCTGATCAACGCCTTCGCGGACGAGCACGGCTACCGACGCCTCTTCGGCACTGACGGCTCGGCGATCGATCGACGTCCCCAACACGTGACCGCGCCGGTAGATGAGAAGGTGCGCGAGGTCCTCGAGCCGCTGGGGCTGTGGGAGCAGGTCCTCTCGGTCGACCCCGCCAAGCTGAACGGGCTGATCGAGTCGCGCACGCTCTCCCCCGATGTCGAGGACCGCCTGCTCGCATCTCGCGAGGAGATCCGCACGCAGCACGCCCTCTACCTGAAGGACGCGGCCAAGGCTCGACGGTAGCGTCCCGCGCCCGGCGCCGTGGCCGACGGCGAGGGGTCGGCGGGTCAGACCTCCCCCCTGACCCGCCGGAGGGCGCGTGCCAGGTCCTTAGGCAACGGGTCCTCCAGGTCGAGCCGCTCCCCGGTGACCGGGTGGTCGAACGCGATCCGCCAGGCGTGCAGGAACGGCCTCGCGAGCCCCAACGCGCGAGCGTCGTCGCCACCTCCACCGTACCGCCCGTCTCCCAGGACAGGGTGACCCACCGCGGACAGGTGGACGCGGATCTGGTGGGTGCGTCCGGTCCGAGGCGCCGCCTCAAGGAGGGTGGCGCGCTCGAGTCGTTCGCGGACCTCGAAGGAGGTCGCCGCCCGGCGACCTCCGGTCGCGTCGACGCGGATCCTGGCGCCAGACCGGCCGAGCGGCGCATCGACCTCGAACCGATCGTGCCCGACGACGCCGCGCACGAGGGCGAGGTACCGGCGGTCGGCGTCGTGCCGGCGGAACATGCCGGCCAAGGCCTCGTACGTCGGCTCGTCGCAGGCTACGACGAGCAGTCCGCTGGTCCCTGCGTCCAGTCGGTGCACGATGCCCGGCCGGAGGGCTCCCCCTCCGGAGGCGAGCGGCAGGCCCATCCCCAGGAGCCGGTTCACGACCGTCCCGCTCCGCCGGTTCTCGGTCGGATGCGTCGGCAGACCCGAGGGTTTACGCACCACCGCCAGGTGCTGGTCCCGGTACGCGAGCCCCAGCGGGGGTCCCTCAGCCGGGAGGTCGAGCGCCGGTGCCAGGTCGACCTCGACGAGCTCTCCGCCCGCCAGGCGGTGGGACTTCGGTCGGGCGAGACCGTCGACCCGCACCCCGCCGAGGGCGATCGCGCGTTGCGCCTCGGCACGAGGGATCGCGAGTCGGGAGGCCACTTCCGCGTCCAGCCGCCCGGAGCCGGCCTGGAAGGTCCGCCTCACGACGGTTCGCTCTCGGGCGCCTCGCCCCGCTCACCGTGGCCGAGGCTCGCTACGGCGAGGACGACGGCGCCGATCACGATCGCGCTGTCGGCCACGTTGAACACCGGCCAGACCTGGAGATCGATGAAGTCGGTCACCTGGCCACGCAGCCCGGGTCCGTTCATGGCCCGGTCCGCGAGGTTCCCGAAGGCCCCCCCGAGGATCAGGCCGAGGGCTACTGCCGTCGTCCTGGTCATCGGACGGCGCGACGCCACCACGATCACCGCGGAGACCAGGATCGTGGCGCCCGCGAAGATCCACGGAGCGCTCCGCCCGAGGCCGAACGCGCCGCCCGAGTTCGTCGTGTAGTTGAGGGACAAGATCCCTGGGATCACGCGGACGGGCGGTCGACCCTCGAGGGTCGCGACGACCCACGCCTTGGTCGCCTGGTCGAGCAAGAGCGCGGCCGCGGCGACCGCGAAGAGCAGGGGGGCCCTGCGCGCGACCCCGGTGGTCACCGGCACGCCTACCGCCGGGACTGGGCCTGGGCGTCCTTGATGCAGAGGTCGACGTAGGGCAGGGCCTTCAGACGGGCCTTCTCGATCGGCTTGCCGCAACGCGAGCAGATCCCGTACCTCCCCTCGTCCATCCGGGTCAGCGCCCGGTCGATCTTGCCGAGAAGGTCGCGGACGTTGTTCTCGATCGATAAGTCCCGCTCGCGCTCGAAGGTGAAGGTCCCAGCGTCAGCGTTCTCCTCGTCGAAGGACACCTCCCCCGACAGGTCCGACTGGGAGGTCGAGAAGGAGGTCTCCTCGATCGTGGTGAGCTGGTCGTGCAGCTCCGCCTGCTCCTCGATCAGCCGCTGGCGCAGGTCCTCCAGCTCCTTCTTCGTGTGGGTGCTCTTGGTGGCCATGGTCGGGGGAACCTAGCACCGGCCGCCCGACCCTACAAACACGCTTCCGAGGTTTCGCGGAGGCGCATCTCCGCATGCCCGCGCCGCCCTAGGGGCCACCCGAAACGTGACCGCCCCCATCTCGGCGTGTAGCATCCCTCGCACAGGGCGATGACGGGAACAAGTAGCGGGGGTTCCCACCTGGAGCGAGCCGGGGAGGGTGTGAGCCCGGCGGCAGGGCCTCCGCGAAGATCCTCCCTGAGCCTCCGCCCGAACGGGACGCGAGCCGCGCACCCCCAGTAGACGCGGACGGGTCCGCCCGTGAGAGCGGACGGTCGTGGTTGCGACCGGAGAGCGGCCGCCCCCGCGAGGGGTCGGCAACGCGGGGTGGTACCGCGGGGCCTCACGCCTCGTCCCTGCACCGGGGACGAGGCGTTTGGCGTCGTGAGAGGAGGACGAGATGGCGTTCGAGCCGGTCGACACCAAGGTGAGCTTCCCGGGGCTCGAGCAGGACATCCTCGACTTCTGGCGTCAGGCCGACGTGTTCCACCGCCAGCTCGATCTGCGCAAGGGCGGACCCCTGTGGGTCTTCTACGAAGGCCCGCCGACCGCGAACGGGCGACCGGGGATCCATCACGTCGAGCCGCGGACGTTCAAGGACGTCTACCCGCGGTTCAAGGCGATGACGGGGCACCACGTTCCGCGCAAGGGCGGGTGGGATTGCCACGGGCTGCCGGTCGAGCTCGAGGTCGAGCGGGAGATCGGGACCACGAGCAAGCGCGACATCGAGGCGTTCGGCATCGCGGAGTTCAACCGCCTCTGTCGCGAATCGGTCGGCAGGTACGTCAACGACTTCGAGGAGCTGACCGAGCGGATCGGATTCTGGATCGACGTCGGCGATGCCTATCGGACCATGGACACCGAGTACATCGAGAGCGTCTGGTGGTCGCTCAAGCGCCTGCACGAGCGCGGACTCCTCACCCAGGACGATCGGATCACGACCTACTGCCCCCGGTGCGGCACCCCCCTGTCGGACGCCGAGGTGGCGATGGGCTACGCGGAGGTCGAGGACCCCAGCGTGTTCATCCTGTTCCGGATCCTCGAGGCGCCCGATCCCACGCTCGTCGGAGCCGCGATGCTCGGATGGACCACGACCCCCTGGACGCTGATCTCCAACGAGGGGGTCGCCGTCGCGCCCGGCGCGCCCTACGTGGTGGTGGAGAGCGGGGGGGAGCGGCTGGTCGTAGCGGAGGCGGTGAGGCACCTGATCCTTCCGGAGGATCCGGTCGTCGCGGGCCCGTTCCTGGGTGCCGCACTCGATGGGATCCGGTACGAGCCCCTGTATCCGAACGTTCGAGGTGCCCACCGTGTCGTGACGGCCGACTTCGTGTCCCTCGAGGATGGGACCGGCGTGGTGCACATGGCCCCCGCTTTCGGCCCCGAGGACCTGGAGATCGGGCGACGTGAGGGCTGGCCGAGCCACAAGCCGCTGGACGGGGAGGCGCGGTTCACGGACGAGGCCCCCCCGTTCGTCCGAGGCCTCTTCTTCAAGGACGCGGATCCCGCGATCGTCGAGGACCTGCGCGCGCGTGGACTGCTGTTGCGTAGCGGGACCATCGTGCACACCTATCCTTTCTGCTGGCGCTGCAACACGCCGCTGATCTACATCGCCAGGACCTCCTGGTACGTCCGCACCACCGCGGTCAAGGAACGCCTCCTCGAGGTCAACGAGCAGGTGCGCTGGTACCCCGAGCACATCAGGCACGGGCGCTACGGCGACTGGCTCCGTAACAACGTGGACTGGGCGATCTCGCGCGAGCGCTACTGGGGCACCCCCCTGCCGATCTGGCGCTGCCGGAACGACCACGACACCCCGATCGGTTCGTTGAAGGAGCTTTCCGAGCTGGCGGGCCGCGACGTGACCGGCATCGATCCCCATCGCCCGGCGATCGACGAGATCACGCTCCCCTGCCCCGCCTGCGCCGAGACGGCGACGCGGGTCACCGAGGTGATCGACACCTGGTACGACTCGGGCGCGATGCCGTTCGCGCAATGGGGGTACCAGCCGGAGCTCGGCCGGGGGGTGGAGCTCTTCCAGGAACGCTTCCCCGCCGACTTCATCAGCGAGGCAATCGACCAGACCCGCGGGTGGTTCTACACGCTGATGGCGGAGGGGGTGCTCCATTTCGACTCCATCTGCTACCGCAACGTCGTTTGCCTAGGCCACATCGTCGACGAGCAGGGCAAGAAGATGAGCAAGTCGACGGGCAACACGATCGATCCGTTCGAGGTCTTGAACCGGCAGGGCGCGGACGCGCTCCGCTGGTACCTGATCACGAACGGATCGCCCTGGGCCTCGCGGCGCGTTGGCATGTCGATCCTGGACGACGTCGTGCGCCAGTTCCTGCTCACGCTGTGGAACGTGTACGCGTTCTTCGTCACGTACGCGAACGCGAGCGGGTTCGACCCGGCTGCGGGACGCGAGGTACCTGCAGGCGACCGACCGCTCCTGGACCGGTGGATCCTGTCCCAGCTCGACGACACCGTCCGCGTAGCTCGCGATGGCCTCGAGGCCTACGACGCGACGGGCGCCGGACGGCGGATCGCCACATTCGTGGACGACCTGTCCAACTGGTACGTCCGTCGGGCCCGCCGGCGCTTCTGGGACCCGGACCGGACGGGGGGCGACGCCGCGAATGCGGCATTCCTCACCCTGCACGAGTGCCTCGTCACTCTCGCCGGACTCCTCGCTCCTTTCACGCCGTTCATCGCCGAGGCCCTGTGGCGGAACCTGGCGGCCGGCTCGCCCCAAGCGCCCGACTCCGTGCACCTGTCCGACTACCCATCGACCGCCGACCGCGTCGACGTGGAGCTGGATGAGGGCATGGATGCGGCCCGACGGATCGTCGAGCTGGGGCGGCGCGTTCGCACCGAGACCAAGGTCCGCGTCCGCCAGCCGTTGCTCGAGGCCGTCGTGCACCATCCCGGCGACCAGGAGGCGCTCATGCCGCTCCTTGATCTGGTGGCCGAGGAGCTGAACGTGAAGGAGGTGAGGTTCGCCGAGTCCGCCGGGGGGTTCGGCCGCTGGCGGGCCAAGCCGAACTTCAAGGTGCTGGGTCCACGGCTCGGGGCCGGTGTGAGCGAGGTCGCTGCCCGGCTCCGGGAGATGGATCCCGACGCCATAGCATCGCTCGCGGCCGGCGGAACCCTGACCCTCGGGGATCTCGTGCTCACGGCCGAAGACGTCGACCTAACGCAGGAGACGCTCGAGGGGTGGGGAGTCGCCACAGAGGGCGGGATCACGGTGGCGCTGGAGCTGGAACTAACGCCGGAGCTCCGGCGCGAGGGGCTCGCGCGGGAACTGGTGCGCGCGATCCAGGACGCCCGTAAGGCTGCGGGGCTGGACGTGAGCGACCGGATCGTCCTTGGCCTCTCGACCTCCGGGGACCTCGCGGAGGCCGCCGGCGAGCATCGTTCGTGGGTCGCGGGCGAGACCCTGGCGACCGAGATATCGGACGATGAGGTGGAAGGCGCTACCTACCGCCAGGTGACGCAGGTCGAGGGTTCCGAGCTGACGATCAGCCTGCGGCGCGTCTGACGCGCCGCCAGGTCAGTCCTCGCCCCAGAAGAGCTCGCGTAGCGAGCGCTCCCTGCGCTCCCCCGCCGGTGCCCCCTCCGAGGAGTAGGCCGGCTCGGTCGAGGGATCTATCACGACGCCCACCTCGTCGTCCTCCTCGACCTCCGCCTCTTCGGCGGCGGAGTCGGACCCGCTGATGCCGAGCCGGTCGGCGATCTCGGAGGCGGAGGCGGGGACCACGACGTCCTGGCGTTCGTCGGCGGGAGGGAACGGTGACGGCCGCTCCTCCGCCGGGTGACGATCATCCCTCTCCTCGTCGCGCGGTGCCTCAGGCACGACGGCCGGCGTCACGGCCCGCGAGGCCTCGGCGGCGACCTCCTCCCGGTCGACCGGCTTCGCATCGGGCGAGGGCCTGGTGGCGTCGGGTCCGGACTCCGCGCGAGCCCGCAGGACGAGGACCATCTGCCGGATCTCCTCCGCGTGCCCCTGGACCAAGACCCCGAGGCTCTGGAGGAACTCGCGCTCGCGGTTCAGGAAGGGGGCCAGGGCCGCGCGGGTTTCGCCGGCGGCGCCGATCCCGGTCCCGGCCGCCGCGCGGATCGCGGCAGCGTCCTCCTGGGCGCGGCGCACGAGGGCCGCCGCCTCCTCACGGGCCCGGGCGATGATCTCGTCCGGCCCGCCCTCGATGGCTTGGCTCGCCGGCGGCAGCCCGGCCCCGGTGCGGAGCCGCCGGTTTTCCTCGAGGTAGAAGGACAGGTCCTCTGTGATCTTGTCGAGGAAGGCGTCCACGTCGCGCTCGCTGTAGCCGCGGAACGCGAGGCGGAACTCCACCTGCTGGACGTCTGCGGGGGTCACCCGCCGATCGGCGGACTCCGGCGCGTCCTGGTCCTGCTTCTTCCTCCGCATCGCCTTCCCCCCAAGATCAGCCCCGCCGTGCACGGGTCGCTGGCCCGACAGGATAGCGAACCCAACGCACCCGGGTTCACGGTGGGCCAGCCGGTCCGCCCCATCGCTCAGCAGTCCAACGCCTGGCGCAGGACCGCCAAGATGACGAAGGCCACGATTATCGACAGGTCTATGCCCACCCCGCCCGCTCTGACCGGCGGGATCAGCGAACGCAGCGGCCGAAGAACCGGATCGGTGACGTCCTCCAGCAGGTCCAGGATCTTGCGCGTGGGACCGGACATCGGGGGGCGGAAGCCGAACATGTAGGCCCAGGAAACGACGACCCGGGCGAAGAGTAGGATCGTGTAGACGGTGAGGACGACGCACACGATATCCAGCAGCGCGCCGCGGGCAGCGGTCATCGGTGCGTCCGAGAAGGTGTCGGCGATCTCAGAACTGGTTGTAGATGTCGCCACCGGCGATCCGCTCACGGTCCTCGGCGGATACGTCGACGTCGGCGGGTGTGAGGAGGTACACGCGGTTGGCTACCATCTCGATCTTCCCATCGAGACCGTAGACCAAGCCGGAGGCGAAATCGACGAGCCGGCGCGCGATCGTATCGTCGGTGCTCTGCAGGTTCATGATCACCGGGATCCCGTCCTTGAACCGGTCGGCGATCTCGCGAGCCTCGTTGAACCGACGCGGCTCGGACTTGTGGATCGACCCAGCGGTCGCCGCGCGGGTGGATGGGATCGTGCGCACGGTCCCCTGCTCGGGCTCGACCTGGACCTCACGCACGGCTTGTGGGCGCTGGAAGCGACGGACCTCGGCCGTCTGGGGCTGCACAGAGACCTCGTCGATCTCCTCGAACTCGTCGTCCTCCACCAATCCGAGGTAGGTGAGAGTCTTCTTCCACACGCCTGGCATCACGTCCTCCCTCGATCGGGCGGGGGTAGTCGTGCCCCGAACAGGGCCGTCCCGATCCGGACCATGGTAGCGCCTTCCTCCACCGCAACCTCGTAATCCAAGGACATCCCCATGGAAAGTTCTCGTACCTGCGGATGGCGCTCCGCGACGACCTCGAGGAGCTCGCGTAGCCGCCGGAAGTCATCACGAGAGTCCTCGGCCGTGCTAGGTATCGGAGGCAGCGTCATCAGGCCGTGAAGGGCCAATCCGCGGATCCCGGCGATCTCGTCGGCCGCGTCCGCGACGGCGTGCGGAGGGATGCCGGTCCGCTCGCTCGTCAGATCCACCTCGATGAGGACCGGCACGACCCGGTTCCGCTCCACCGCGCGGCGGGCCAGCCGCCGCGCTGCGCTTCCTGGGATGACGGTCTCGACGACATCGGCGAGCTCGGCCAGGTGATGCGCCGATCCTCGCTGGAGGGTCCCGATGAAGTGCCACACGACGCCCTCGACGGCCTCGCGTTTGGCCCGGAGCTCGGCGACGTAGTTCTCCCCCACTTCCAGCACGCCTGCATCCCGGACCCAGATGATCGCCTCGGGCTCGACGGTCTTCCCGGCCGCGACCAGCCGGACCGACGACGGGCTCCGTCCGACCCGCTCACAGGCGCGCGCGATGCGAGCCTGGATCTCGGCCAGGTTGGCCAGTACCTGGGCTCGGTCGCGATCCATCCCCCGACGGTAGCGGGCGGAGGCGGGCCCGGACATGGGAAGGGGCGGGACCCGGCCCAGAGGCGGGGGAAGGTCGCCTCTGCGGCCGCTCGGTCCCGCCCCGAAGCGGGCGGCGAGCCGCCTCGCTAGCTCTTCAGGAAGTCGGGGATGTCAAGGTCCTCCTCGGCATCGAACGAGCTGGCGTCCGACGCCGGCTTGAAGATCTCGTCCTCGTCCTCCACCAGGATCGAGGGCATGGGTGCCTCCTCGACCTCGTCTTCGTCGATATCGATCGCGCCCGACGCGAGCAGAGGCTCAGCACCGCTCGTCGCGGGCTCGGGCTCCTCGAGCAGACGTGAGATCCGGCTCTCGAACTGAGAGCTCGACGGCGTGGCCAGCAGCTTGTCGAAGCCGGCGGCGATCACCGTCACGCGAACCTCCTCGCCCAGGGCGTCGTCGACGACCGCGCCGAAGATGATGTTGGCGTCCGGGTGCGCAACGCGCGTGATGGTGTCGGCCGCCCTGTTGACCTCGTGCAGCGTAAGGTCCGTCGGCCCCGAGATCGACAGCAGCAAGCCGCGTGCGCCCTCGATCGAGGACTCGAGCAGCGGCGAGGAGATCGCCGCCTTCGCAGCCTCCTCCGCCCGGTCCTCACCGGAGCCGTGCCCGATGCCCATGAGCGCCGAGCCGGCCGCCGTCATGACCGCCTTCACATCGGCGAAGTCCAGGTTGATCAGGCCCGGCGTGGTGATGAGCGAGGTGATCCCGTCGACGCCCTGGAACAGCACCTGATCCGCCATGCGGAAGGCGTCGATCATCGGTGTGGTGGGATCGGAGACCTGCAGCAGCCTGTCGTTCGGCACGACGATCAGCGTGTCGACCGCCTTCTTCAGCTCGGTGATGCCGAGGTCGGCCTGTGTCGCGCGCATCCGTCCTTCGAACCCGAACGGACGCGTCACGACGCCGATCGTGAGCGCGCCGAGGTTCCTGGCGATCTCCGCGATGATCGGCGCTCCGCCGGTGCCGGTGCCGCCGCCTTCGCCGGCGGTGATGAACACCATGTCCGAGCCCTTCAAGATCTCCTCGATCTCGTCGGCGTGCTCGTCGGCGGCCCGGCGCCCCACCTCCGGGTCCGATCCCGCCCCCAGCCCCCGGGTCGTCTCGCGCCCGATGTCCAGCTTGACCTCGGCGTCGGACATCAGCAGCGTCTGCGCGTCGGTGTTCACGGCTATGAACTCGACGCCGCGGAGCCCAGCCTCGATCATCCGGTTGACCGCGTTCACGCCACCACCGCCGAGCCCGACCACCTTGATCACGGCGAGGTAGTTCTGAGGAGAATCCATCACTGCGACCTCCGCTCCCCGGGTGAAAACCCCCCGGTCTACCTGGGGAAACGCCGTTCCTGTCTCCCGAGACTGAACCTCAACTGCAGAGTTATTGTTATATCTACATCACGTTTGCCTGGCCACCGTACTATCGAAGGCCAGGTCCGTCAATACCCTGCCCGGGCGATCGTGTGGCTGCGGTGACAAGGCCTGGCCCTCACGCTCAGGGTGCGAGCGTGGCCGCAGGGGCCGCCGGCGAGACGACGGAGAGCGACAGGAGTCGCTCTCCCTCCACCTCCGCCCACTCGAGCGCCTGCGAGATGGCTCGAGCCTTCGGCGCGAAGTCCGACGGGGCCCCGAAGCGGATGCGCGGCCCAGACCTCAACAAGACCTCTAGAGTCCCGTCGAGTAGGACCGAGACGCGGACCACGCTCGCCCGGAGGTCGGAGTCCATGGCTCCCAGCGCGAGGGCAGCTCCCTCGGGGCTCAGGGTCGAGCCCTCGAAGATCCTGGGCGGCGGCAGAGAGATCAGGGGGAGTCCGCGCGCGTCCGTCGGCCGCCTCGGCGATCCGAGCGACGTGCCGTCCCCGGCGACCAGCATGTTTCCCCGCCACCCCCAGGCGACCCCCACCGGCATACGTTCGATCACGGCGATACGGATCGTGGACGGCAGCGAGACCGTGATCACAGCGTCCGCCACCCACGCGTTGGACTCGAGCCGTCGCTCGGCGACCTCGTCATCGAACCACAGGACGTTCGCATGCCGGTCCAGTCCCGCTATGGCAACCACCTCGGCGCGAGACAGAGCCGAGTGGCCGGTGACCTCTATCGCGCGAGCTCGGAGCAGGGACGTTCGCGACAGGGCGACACCCCCGCCGATCACGACAAGCACCGCTACCGCGCCGAGGAGCCGGGCGGTCCCACCATGCGGGCGTCCCTGCCGGCCTTCAACGCGACGCTGGATCGAGATCTCCAACGAGATGCACCTCCGGTTCGAGTCGGATGCCCGTACGGGCCTGGACCAGATCCTGTATCTCTCGGACCAATCGCAGGACGTCGGCGGCCCGAGCCCCTTCCGACGCGACGATGAAGTTGGCGTGCTTGGTGGAGACAGATGCCCCTCCCACGGCTAGGCCCTTGCAGCCGGCCTCGTCGATCAGGCGGGCCGCATGATCGCCAGCTGGGTTCTTGAAGACGCTGCCGCAGTTCGGTTCGGCCACCGGTTGGGTCCGGCGTCGCCACTCGCGGGCGCCGTCCATCGCGGCGCGGATCTCCGCGGGATCCCCCGGCCGGAGCGCAACGGTCGCCCCCACGACCACCCCCTGCTTCGGCAGCGAGGACCGCCTGTACCCGAACCCTGCGCCTGCCGACACGATCCGCTCGAGACGTCCTTGATCCAGCCGGAACACGTCTACGGTTTCGAGCACGTCCGCCAGCTCCCCACCATGAGCACCCGCGTTCATCCGCACCGACCCGCCCAGCGAGGCTGGGATCGCCACGCCGAACTCGAGCCCGGACAGCCCGTGAGCGAGGGCGACGCCCGCCAGGGCCGGTAGGGGCATCGCCCCTCCCGCGGCGAGGCGGTTCCCGTCGCGAGCAGACCAGCGGTAGCCCCGGCCCAGACGCAGGACCACCCCCGCGAAGCCTCCATCGCTCACGAGCATGTTCGACCCCTTGCCGAGCACGGCCGTTGGGATGCCGGTCTCCCGGATCGCCAGCGACACCGCGGCCAGGTCGGCATCGCTCTCCGGCTCCAGGAAGAGCGCCGCCGGACCTCCGATCCGGAACGTCGTGAGCGGAGCCAGGACGAACCCCGACCGCACCCGATCTCCACACGCCGCCCGCAAGATCGCCTCGGCACGGGCGAGCGCCCCCGCCGTGGGACGCGTGGCGTTCACGCGCCCTCCCCGATCCGCTCTACGGCCGCGTCGCCGAGCATCCAGACATCGCCGCATCCCATCGTGATCACGAGGTCACCCGCGCGCACCTCCTGGTCCAGGAAGGCCACGACGTCGCCGCGGTGGGGCAGATACACCACGCGACCGCGCCCGCCCGCCTGGGAGATCCCATCGACGACCAACTTGCCGGTGACGCCCGGGATCGGCTCCTGGGCGGCACCGTAGACGTCGGTCACCACCAAGACGTCGGCCTCGAGCAGGCTGGCGCCCAGCTCGCGCCACAGCGCCTGGGTCCGCGTGTATCGATGGGGCTGGAACACCGCAACCAGACGCCCTGGTTCCCGGCGGCGAGCGACCTCCAGCGTGACGGCGAGCTCGGTCGGCACGTGGCCGTAGTCGTCGTAGAAGTCCGCTCCCCGGGCCCGACCGCGGAGCTCGAACCGCCGGTGAACCCCCCTGAAGACCTGGAGCGCCTCGCAGGACGTCGTAATCGGAACGCCGAGGCGCGCCGCTACGGCGATCGCTGCCGCCGCGTTCCGCACGTTGTGGGCGCCGTCGACGGTCAGGTGGAGCTGGCACGTCTTGGCAGCCGAACCGATCCGGGCGCGCGCGCCGCCGGGACCCGCCGAGGACATCTCGACCCGCAGGTCGGCATCCGCGCTCGTGCCGTAGCTCGTGGTCGGAACGCCCGCGGCGGCGGCCACCCGCACCGCCCCGGGGTCGTCGGCGCAGACCACCAGGTGCTCGCAACGTTCCGCGAACGCGGTGAACGCTGCCTCGATCTCCGCGACTCCACCCGGGTAGAAGTCCACATGGTCGACCTCGATGTTGGTGATAACGCCGATCGCCGGACTCCCGAGGAGGAACGACCCGTCGCTCTCATCGGCCTCGGTCACGAACACATCGCCCGAGCCGGCTCGTGCACCGCTACCCGTCTCGTTGGGGTCGCCACCGATCACGTAGGTCGGATCGTGCCCGGCGCGCTCCAGCACGAGAGCCACCATCGAGGTGGTCGTGGTCTTGCCGTGCGTCCCGGCGACCGCGACTTGCCGGTGACCCGCCGCGGACGCGGCGAGGGCCTGCGCGCGAGCCCAAACCGGGATCTCGTGGCGGCGGGCCTCCTGCAGCTCAGGGTTGGTCTCATCGATGGCGCTCGACAGGACCACCGCGTCCGGACTGCCCAGGTTCCCGGCGTCGTGACCGATCGCGATCGTCGCACCGAGCGAGCGGAGCTCCTCGACGCCCTTGGATCCTTTCAGATCCGAGCCGGTGACCGCGATCCCCCTCGCGAGGAACAGGCGTGCCAGGTTACGCATGCCGGCTCCGCCGATGCCGATCAGGTGCAAACGGCGCACGGGCGCCAGGTCCGGCACCTCCAGCGTGGGGATCGTCCCGGGCCTTGGTTCGTACCGGCTCATGCGGCGCTTCCCGCCTCTAGCACCGCGCGGGCAAGGGCATCCGCCGCGTCCGGCCGGCCCCACGCCTTAGCCCGTTCGCCCATCCGCGCGAGCCGCTCGTCGTCGTCGAACAGCCACGCGATCCGCTCGGCCAGCACCCGCCCGTCGAGCTCGTCGTCAAGGATCATCGAGGCGGCCCCCGCCCGCTGGAGGGCTCGGGCGTTCGCTTCCTGATGACGGCCGGTCGCGTACGGGTAGGGGATCAGGATCGACGGGACGCCGCAGACCGCGAGCTCCGCCAACGTCGTTGCGCCCGACCGGGCCACGACCAGATCGGCGACGGCGTAGGCGAGCTCCATCCGCTCCAGGAATCCGAGGACCCGAAGGGGGGTCGACCCGGACCCCGCAGCCGCCGCCTGGATCGCCTCCGCGTGTGCCGGCCCAGTGAGCAGCAGGAGCTGCAGGTCGTCCCGCTCCAGCCGCGCCAGCGCCTCTACGACGGAACGATTCACGTGGACGGCGCCCTGGCTGCCCCCGAACACCACGACGGTGCGGCGCGGCCCTAGGTCGAGTGCACGACGAGCCTCCGACGCCAGCTCCTCGCGCCGGTCGGGCACCGCGAGTATCGCCTCTCGCACCGGGTTGCCCGTGACGACCGTCCGGGTTCTCCGTGGGAACGCGCGCCGAGCCTCGGCGAATGCGAGGGCTATGGTCCGGGCCGGGCGTGCGAGCGTCCGGTTCGCGAGCCCCGGAACGGCGTTCTGCTCGTGCAGCACCAGTGGCCGGCGCGACCGGAGCGCGGCCAGGGCCACCGGAACACTCACGTACCCGCCCATCCCCACGACGACATCCGCCCAGCCGGCGAGTGGACGGACCTGCCCGATGGACCGGACCGCGGCTACCGGAGCGGTGAGCGCATGCCTCGACACCTTGCGTTCGAACGGCCGGGCCTCGATCTCCTCGAATCGGTACCCGGCCTCGGGGACCAGGCGCGCCTCCTGTCCGGTGGCCGTGCCCGCGAAGCAGACCTCGTGCTCCTGGTCCACCAGGCGCCCGGCGAGGGCGAGCGCCGGGAACACGTGCCCAGCCGTGCCGCCGCCGGCGATCAGGATCTTCACGCCGCACGGCTCCGTCGCTTGCCTACCGACCGTGTCCGCGCCGCCGCACGAGCCGGCGCGCGCGCGATCGCGACCAGGACCCCAACCGCCGCGAGCGAGACGACGAGCGAGGATCCCCCGTAGGAAAGGAACGGCAGCGGCACCCCGGTGATCGGCAGCAGGCCCGTCACCGCGCCGAGATTGATGAGCGCCTGCATACCGAACCACGAAACGATCCCTGCGGCGAGTAACCGTGAGAAGACGTCGGTCGTGCGTGTCGCGATCTTCAAACCCGCATATATCAGGGTGCAGAAGGCGACGAGCACCACTATCTCGCCGATGAGCCCGAGCTCCTCGCCGAGGATCGAGAAGACGAAGTCGTTGTGGGCGTTCGGGACGTACTGCCACTTCTGACGTGATGCCCCAAGGCCTACCCCGGTCCACCCGCCGGACCCGAGGGCGATCAGGGACTGGACCAGCTGGTACCCGGTGCTCTTCGCGTCTTCCCATGGATCCAGGAAGGACAGGAACCGGATACGCCGGTAGTCCGCGCTCATGATCAGGCCCGCGCCGACCGCTGCCCCCACCAGACCGGCGAACGACAGATAACGTAGACGGACGCCCGCGGCGAACAGCAGCAGGAAGACCGCACCGGCCAGGATGACCGTCGTGCCGAGGTCGGGCTGCAGCATCACCAGCGCCAACACGATCGCGCACACGGGAAGCAACGGGATGGCCAGGTGTCCGAGGTCGTCCAGCCGCCCCCACTTCCTCGCTAGGAGGGCGGCGGCGAACACCACGAGGGAGAGCTTCGCCAACTCCGAGGGCTGAACGGTGACCGGACCGAGCTGGAACCATCTCGACGAGCCGTAGGCCTCGATCCCCGCGGAGGGGACCAACACGAACACGAGCATCGCGACGGTTACCAGCAGGAACGGCCAAGCTAGCCGTCGCCACGCCTCGGGCCGCATCCTGGAGGTGAGCAGCAGCGCTCCGACGCCGACCACCGCGTAGGCCGCCTGGCGCTGGACGAACACGAAGCTGTCCCCGTACTGCGCGAACGCGGAGACCGAGCTCGCAGACAGGACCATCAGGAGCCCGATCGCGACCAGGAACGCGGTCGATCCGAGCAGCAGCGCGACCGTCGGGCGAGAGGCCGCGTCGGCGCGCGATCTCGATGCGGCGACCGGCCGGACCAGCCGCAGGTGACGCGGCCGTGGGGAAGCGGTGTCGACCGAGCTCACGTCCGGACGTCCTCCTTCGGTAAGGCTCGGGCGGCGGCTGCGAAGCGCTCGCCGCGTTCGACGTAGTCGCGGAACATGTCCCAGCTCGCGCATGCGGGCGCCAGCAGTACGGTCCCTCCGGGCGCCGCGGCCTCGAACGCGACCGCCACCGCCTCCTCGATCGAGCCGGCGGTCTTCACGGGGACCCTCTCCTCGAACACCGCGACCACCTCGCCCTCCGAGGCCCCGAGCGCCACGACCGCGACGAGCCGCGGGGCGAGCGCGGCCAGGGGCGAAAGGTCGACACCCTTGGCGTCACCGCCTGCGATCAGCACCACCTCTCTCGCGTCTCCCACAGCCGCCAGCGTCGCGTGCGGGTTGGTCGCCTTCGAGTTGTCGACGAACCGGATGCCGTCCACCACGGCCACGGTCTCGCCGCGGTGGTGTTCGGGCACGAAGTCGCCGAAGGCCTCGACGATCGCCGCATCCGGGACACCGAACGCGTGGGCCGCGACGGCGCTCGCGGCGGCGTCGGCTCGCATCGCCGGCGTGTCGGGTTCGATCGCTCCGAGGTCGGCGCCGCTCCAACCCGCGACCAGCCGGCCGTCGGCCGAGCCGGCCTCGTTGGGGCCGGGCTCGCCGAGGGTGAACCAACGCACATCGCACGCGGCCGAGATCGATATGGCCGCCGCCGCCTGGTCGTCCCGGTTGCCGACGTGCACGTCTCCGGGTCCCTGTAGGGCGAACACGCGCGCCTTCGCGTCCCGGTAGGCCTCGAACGAGCCGTGCCAGTCCAGGTGGTCGGGGGCCAGGTTCAGGAGCATCGACACCGTCGGGTGGAACGAGGACTGCTGGGCCAGCTGGAACGAGGATGCCTCGACCACCAGCACCTCGGCCGGTCCGCGCGCGGCGGCCGGGAAGGGGTTCCCGATGTTGCCGCACGCGACGGCATCGATCCCGGCGGCCCGCAGGCAGGCCGTGAGCATCCCGGTGGTCGTGGTCTTCCCGTTCGTTCCGGTGACCGCGACGTAGGGGACGCGCGCGAGTCGGGCGCCGAGCTCCATCTCGCCCCAGACGGGAAGGCCGCGTTCGGCGGCCCAGGTCATGACGGGGGTTCGAGGGGAGACGCCCGGGCTTACGACGACCAGCGTCGCACCGTCCAGATGCCCGGGCGCGTGTCCGCCGGTCCTCACGTCGATGCCCTCGGCCCTTAGCTCGACCGCTCCTGCCGGTTCGGCGGTCACCTCGGTCACGAGCACGGAGGCGCCCTCCGCGGCGAGCACCCGCGCGGCAGAGACGCCGGCCACGCCGAGCCCGATCACCACAGCACGCTCCCCATCGAACGCGCCGCTCATCCCAACCCACCGCGCGCGATGAAGTCCGTGTAGAACAGACCGAGCCCTATCGCAACCGTGAGTCCCGCGAGGATCCAGAAGCGAACGATCACGGTGAACTCGGGCCAGCCGGCCAGCTCGAAGTGGTGATGGATCGGCGACATCTTGAACACGCGCCGTCCGAAGCCCCGGAAGGCGACCACCTGCACGATCACCGACGTGGTTTCGATCACGAACAGGCCGCCGAGGACGATGAGGATCAGCTGGGTGCTCGTGACGATCGCCAGCGCCCCCATCAATCCACCGAGCGCGAGGGCCCCGGTGTCGCCCATGAAGATCCGCGCCGGTGCGGCGTTCCACCACAGGAACCCTGCGGTCGCGCCGACCGCCGCTCCGGCGACGATCGCGACGTCGAGGGCGGCGTTCACGTCGATCGGGTAGCAGGCGTCCTGCGGGCCCAGGGCGCAGGTGTGGCGGAACTGCCAGAACGCGATGAACACATAGGCGGACAGGACCAGGATCGAAGACCCTGACGCGAGCCCGTCGAGCCCGTCCGTGAGGTTCACGGCGTTGGAGGAGGCGGCCAAGATAACGAACACCCAGACGAAGAAGAAGACCCCCAGATCCAGCCCGGTCGTCCGGACGAACGACAGCTCGGTGGGCACGTGGGCGGCCTGGACCGCGACCGCGCCGAACACGACCGCGACCAGAGCCTGACCGATGATCTTCGCGGTCTTCGAGAGGCCGAGCGATCGCCGCCGACGGACCTTGATGTAGTCATCCACGAACCCGAGCAGCCCGAGCAGGACGGTCGCGAGCAGTACCGCGAGCCCGGCGGCGGTCACCGTGTGGAACGCGATCCTCGTGACGACGTAGCCGGCGACGATCGCCAGGATCATCACCGTGCCGCCCATCGTCGGTGTCCCCATCTTCTCCAGGTGTGTATGCGGCCCGTCCTCGCGGATCCGCTGCCCCCACCCCCACACCCGGAAGAGCCGGATCGCGATCGGCGTGCCGAGCAGTGTCACGGTGAGCCCGACGGCGGCGGCGATCAGGATCTGTCTCACCGCAGAACCTCCGCCACGCGTTCGAGGGCGGCGACCCGCGACCCCTTCAGGAGCACGACGTCGCCCTCGCGCGCCCAGGCGAGGACGTCGGCCGCGGCGGCTGCGGGGTCGTCGTACGAGGCGACGTCTTCGGGTAGCTGTCCCTCGCGGGTGGCAGCACGAGCGATCGCCCTAGCGGGTTCGCCCACCGTGATCAGCCGCTCGACCCCGATCCGGACCACCAGCTCGCCGAGACGCTCGTGCTCCTCGAACGCGATCGGGCCCAGCTCGGCCATGTGTCCCAGGACCGCGGCGAGGCGCTGCCCCGTCGCCATCCGTCGCGCGGTCTTCAGCCCGGCGGCTACCGATTCGGGGTTCGCGTTGTACGCGTCGTTCACTACGAGGACCCCGCTCGCCGTCGTGAAGGTCTCCATGCGCATCGCCGAGACGTGCGCGTCCTTCAGCGCGGTGGCGCACTCGGCGACGGTAATCCCACGGATCAGGCCGCAGGCCACGGCCGCGAGGGCGTTCGACACCATGTGCTCCCCGGGCACGGCGAGCTCGACCGCTTCGCGGTCCGAACCGTGCACGAGCGCGAAGCTCGCGCGCGCGTCGACGCCGAAGGTCAGGTCCTCGGCTCGGACGTCCGCCCGCGGATCCACGCCGAACGTCACGACCGTCGCGGAGGTCGAGGCGGCGTAGCCGCGGACCACCGGGTCGTCGGCGTTCACGATGGCCACGCCCTCGGGCCCGAGCCCGTCCAGAGGCTCGGCCCCGGCGCGCACGATCTCGTCCCAGGAGCCGAAGATCTCCATGTGCGCGACCCCTACGTTGGTGACCACCACCGCATCGGGGCGAGCGATCTCGCACAGAAGCCTCACGTCGCCCCCGCGCCTCGCGCCCATCTCGGCCACGATCACCTCGGTTGCCTCGGCGGCACCGAGAAGCGTCATCGGCAACCCGATCTCGTTGTTGAACGACCAGGGGCTCGCGTGCGCCCGGAACCTTGTCGCGAGTACCGCGGCCGCGAGATCCTTCGTCGACGTCTTGCCGTTCGCGCCGGTCACGCCGATCACGAACGTATCCGGCATCCGCCGGCGCTCGTCCGCTCCCAGGCCGAGGAGCGCGCTCCCCGTGTCCACGACCTCGATCGCGGTGCCGTCGACGGGTCGATCCACGATGGCTCCCACCGCGCCGCGCGAACGCGCATCGGCCACGAAATCGTGCCCGTCGGCGCGCTCGCCGCGAAGGGCGATGAAGAGCGCCCCGTCAGCCGCGTGCCGCGAGTCCGTGACGACGAAGGTCACGATGGCGTCGTCACCTCCGAGCACCCCGCCTACGGCGACGGCGATCTCCGAGAGCGGCCGCGCGATCATCCCGACCTCCCGAGTGCGCGGATCTCCTCGGCAGCCACCTCGCGGTCGTCGAACGCGATCGTGCGGTCGGCCAGCTCCTGGTACGCCTCGTGCCCCTTGCCCGCGATCACCACGACGTCGCCGGGACCGGCCTCTGACACCGAGATGTGGATGGCGGCGCGCCGGTCCACCTCGACGACGTAGGCGCCTCCGCCCTCGCGGGCGCCCGGCACGATCTCCTCGACGATCGCGAGAGGGTCTTCGGTCCTGGGGTTGTCGCTCGTGATGACGGACAGGTCGGCGTTCGCGGTCGCGGCCCGGCCCATCAGTGGGCGCTTCGCGCGGTCCCGGTCGCCGCCGCAGCCAAGGACCACGATGACTCGGCCTGCGGTCAGTTGGCGAGCGGTGCGAAGGACGTTCTCGACGCTGTCGGGCGTATGGGCGTAGTCGACGAGCACGAGGAAGGACTGCCCGAGCTCCACCGCTTCGACCCTGCCCGGCACACCTCGCACCGAGGAGATCGCCTCCGCCGTGCGCCTGTCGTCGAAGCCGAGTGAGCGCGCGGTCGCGAACGCGGCGAGGCAGTTCTCGACGTTGAAGAGCCCACGTAGCGTCGAGTCTATCCGGACGCCGTCGACGACGAACGCGATGCCGAGGGCGGTGGTCTCCACGTGGGTGGCCCGGACGTCCGCGCCGGCGTCCAGTCCGTAGGTCAACGTCGGCAGGCCGGTCGACGCGAGGCGGCGCCCCTGCTCGCTGTCGTGGTTGACGACCGCACCCCGGCTCATCGCCGGCGTGAACAGACGCGCCTTCGCCGCGAAGTACTCCTCCATGGAGGCGTGGTAGTCGAGGTGATCCTGCGTGAGGTTCGTGAAGACGGCGAGGTCGTAGCGGACCCCGTCGACGCGGTGCTGATGCAGCCCGTGCGAAGAGACCTCCATAGCGACCGCGTCGACGCCCTCGGCCGCCATCTCGGCGAAGAGCCGGTGGAGATCCGGAGCCTCAGGCGTCGTGCGCGGGAACGGGATCGGACGTCCGTCGATCCGGACACCGGTGGTACCGACGACCCCGGGCGTGCGGCCCTCGGCCCGGAACGCCGCCTCAAGCAGGTACGTGGTGGTGGTCTTGCCGTTGGTGCCCGTGACGCCGACCACGGTCATCGCGTCGGCGGGGCGGTCGTAGAACTCCGCCGACACCGGCCCCATCGCCTCTCGCACCGACGGGACGATGACCTGGGCGGCCCCAGCCTCCAGCGGGCGCTCGACCAGGAGAGCGCCCGCTCCACGCTCGACAGCCGCAGCGGCGAAGTCGTGCCCGTCGACGTGTTCGCCGGGTACGCAGAAGAACAAGGATCCCGGCGTCGCTTCGTCCGAGCGGTAGCACAGACGCGACACGCGGAACGAGGCGTCGCCGCGCACGGAGGCGCCCGTGAGGCCGGACACGAGGTCCGCGAGGGGTCGCGAGGGGGCCGGGACCACGGCAACTGAGCCTATCGCCTGCTCCGCTCCGCCCCCGGGTGGGCGCCCTATCATCCGACCGGAAGCGCGTGAGGGGGCAGAGGGAGACGCTCTGCGGGTATCACGCCCAAGCGCGTGACGCAGATGCGGGCGACCCGCTGGAACAGCGGGGCTGCAGCCAGCCCGCCGGACCCCGCGACGGGCCGATCCAGGATCGCCGCGATCACGACCTGGGGGTTTCCCGCCGGGAGGAACCCGATGAACGACGCGATGTACTGGCCCTCCAGGTAGCCAACGTGGTCCTTCGCCGCGATCCTCGCGGTCCCGGTCTTGCCCGCGACCTGGAACCCGGAGACACGCGCGTAGGTCCCGGTCCCGTACTCGACGGCGTAGGCGAGCATCCGGGTCAACATCTCGGCGCTTTCGGTCGAGATCACCCGGCGGATCTTGGGCGCCGGTGCGGCATGGAAGATGCCCTCGGGGTCCAGGGCGCCCTTGACCAACTGCGGCTGCACCCACCGTCCGCCGTTCGCGATCGTCGCGAACACCGACGTCATCTGGAGCGGGGTCGCGGCGATACCCTGACCGTAGGCCATCGTCGCGAGGCTCGTGTCGCTCCAGTCGTTCAGCGGGAGCATGATGCCGCCCGCTTCGCCCGGGAACCCGACATCGGTCGGTCGACCCAGACCGAACCGCGACAGGTACGAGGCCATCGCCGGGCTACCGACACGGTTCGCAACCTGGACGATGCCTATGTTGCTGGACTCTGCGATCACGTCGCCCAGCATCAGCCTTTCCACCGGGTGCTGATGGGAGTCGTGGATCGTGTAGTCGCCCACCTTCATCGTCCAAGGCACCACGAGCTGTTGGTCCAGAGGGATTGCCTTCTCCTGGATCGCGGCGGCGGCGGTGATGACCTTGTTCGTCGAGCCTGGCTCGAACACGTCTGTCACGGCTCGGTTCCGGTAGGTCCACGCCGGCGAGTCCCCGAACGCGTTCGGGTCGAACCACGGATACGTCGCCATCGCCAGCACCTCACCTGTCCGCGGGTCCATCACGATCATGGAACCGCCGCGGGCTCGCTGGGCCGCCACCGCCTCCGCGAGCGCGGTCTGAGCCTGGAACTGGAGGTCCCGGTCGATCGTGGTCACGATGGACGATCCAGCCACCGGAGAACGCTCTATGTCGATCCCGCCCGCGATGGGCCGGCCGTTCGGATCCAGCTCGATCGTCCGCTCCCCCGCCCTTCCGGCGAGAAGGTCCTCGTACCCGAACTCGAGCCCGGACAACCCCCCGCCGTCGATCCCGACGAACCCGACGACCTGCGGCGCTAGCGCGCCTCCCGGGTACGAGCGCTTCGAAGAGTCGAGGAACCCTACCCCCGGCAGCGCCAGAGCGCGCACACGGTCGGCTACGGCCGGTTCGACCTGACGCGCGAGGTACACGAAGGTGGCCTCGGCCGACAGGTCCTGGGCCACGTCTACCGCCTCGAGCCCCAGCAAGGGGGACAGCGCGGAGGCCGTCGTCCAGGGTTCGGTCACGTACCGAGGATCGGCGTAGACATCGACGGCAGGCGTCGAGATCGCCAGACTGTCGCCATCGCGGTCCAGGATCTGTCCGCGATCGGCCGGAAGCGCGACGGTGCGAACGCGTTGGTCGAGCGCCCGTTCCTGCAGCTCCGCCGCCTGACCGCTCACCTGTAGGAACGCCAGCCGCACGAAGATCGTGGCGAACGCGAACGTCATCGCGATGAACAGCGCCGCCAATCGGCCTGCAGGAGGGCGGCTCACGCTCCCGGGGCTCCCGCGGCCTGCGACGAGGTGCCCGCCCCGGCCGGATCCATCGAGCCCACACCGGGCGCGTGGAGGATCCGGATGTCGTCGGGGAGACGCATGCCGTGCCGGCTGGCCCATGAAGCGATCCGGCCGGGGGCGGACAGGGTCGCCTGCTCGCGGACCAGGGCGAGGCGCTCTTGCGAGAGCGCCTCGATCCGTCGGTCCGCCTGGTCGATGCGGACCGCGGTCTGCGCGAGCAGCGCGTTCAGGACGACGATGCCGAAGAGCATCGAGCCGATCAGGGCGCCGGCGAGCAGCGCGAACCCCAGATGGTGCCTTCTACGGTGCCGGGTCCGTATGCCGGGCGCCGCCTTGGGAGCCTTGCGGCGCGTGGGCGCCGAAGGCCTTGGGGTCGGCGGGGCGATCGGCGTCCCGGCGGGCGGGGTCGAGATCTTCGTCCCGCCCGGAGGAGACGCGAGCCTTCTGGCTGGTGCGCTCACGTGGCTTCCCGTCTATCGGCCGCGCGGAGCTTCGCGCTCCGCGCCCTGTGGTTGCGCTCGGCCTCACTCCGGGAAGGCACGAGGGGTTTCTTGGTCAACACATCGAGGCTGGGCTCACCCGAGAGGAAACGCTTGACGATCCGGTCCTCGAGGGAGTGGTAGCTGATCGCAACGACGCGGCCACCGGGAGCGAGGACGGCCGCCGCCCGAGGCAGGGAAACGGCGAGCTCCTCCAGCTCCCGGTTGACCGCGATGCGGAGCGCCTGGAACGTGCGGCGCGCGGGGTGGGGGCCGCCCCGCCGCGGGCCCAGGGCGCCCGCGACCACGCGGGCTAGGGCGTCGGTGGTAGCGATCGGCGCGCGAGAGCGTGCTCGAACGATCGCTGACGCCACGCGACGGGAGCGTCGCTCCTCGCCGAACTCGAAGATCACCCGCGCGAGCTCTTCCTCGGGCAGGGTGTTGACCAGGTCCATCGCGCTCTCTCCCTCGGGCCCCATCCGCATGTCGAGCGGGCCGGGGTTGCGGTACGAGAAGCCGCGCTCCGGGCGGTCCAGCTGCATCGAGGACACCCCGAGGTCGTACAGGACGCCGTCGACCCGGTTCTCCGCGGGCACGTCCGAGAACCGGGCCAACAGCGCGGTGAAGCGCTCGCCGAAGCGCGCCAGCCGACGGGTCGCAAGCGCGATGGCCTCGGGGTCGCGGTCGATGCCGATCAGGCGCCGGACCCCGGAATCGAGGAGGGCCTCGGCGTGGCCGCCCGCGCCGAGCGTCATATCGATCACGGTGTCGCGGCCACCGAGGAGCTCCAGGACCTCGCGCACCATGACGGGCTCGTGCCCCCGCGTGCGCTCCTCCGGGGAGCCGTCGTTCGCGCGTTCACTCTCGCTCCCTGAGCCCCCCGGGCGCCCCGGCACGAACGCGTCCTCATCCGAAGACGCGGACGGCGAGTAGCCCGAGTCCCAGGTACAGGGCCATCGAGGCCGCGGTCATCAGCAACAGGGAAAGGCTCTGCCGAACCTCCCCGTCGAGCTCCCTCTTCATGACCCGCTCCTCCCCCTCAAGTAGCGCTGCTCCCTGGCGCAAGCGTGCCGGACTGATAGGCGCCGCCGTGCCCGGCCTGGTAGCGATCGTGTGTCTGCCGATCCCAGACCTCCATCCGGTCGAAGACACCGACCACCACGGCCTCCTTCTGGATCCGCGCCTCGGCCCGCAGGCGTTGCGGGATCACCAGGCGCCCCTGCGAGTCCAGCTCCACGGACTCGGCCTTTCCGAAGAACAGCCGCGCGTACGCGCGGCCCTGGGCGTCGGAGAGGGGGAGGTTGCGCACCTCCGCGGCCCGGATCTCCCATTCGGCCCTGGGGAAGCAGAAGAGGCAGCCGTCCTGGCCCAGCGTGAGCACGGCCCCGCTGACGAACGCCTCGCGGAAGCGGGCGGGCAGGCTGATACGCCCCTTCGGGTCGAGTTGGTAGTTATGCGTGCCGAGCAGTTCGGCCACGCGCGTCCTCCCCTTCTCCTCCACTACGCTCCACTCTTATGCCACTGTCGCTCCACCGAGTCAAGAGACGTGAGAGAAAAAGGGATAACGACTGTGAAGAACAGTCATGTTATGAGGGCCTCGGAAGGACGATCGCTGGCGCTGGAGCTGCTACTGGAGCTGCTACAGGTACGGCTCCCACTCCGGCTCGAGCCGCCCCAGCGACAGGCGGAACCCGTCGCGCGGTGCCGTGGGCCGTCGCGCCAGACGGAGGCCGGCATCCTCGATCAGCCGGTTCTCCTTGCGCGAGTTACACCGGCGACAAGCGGCGACGACGTTGTCCCACGAGTGCGTACCGCCGCGCGAACGCGGGATCACGTGGTCGAGGTTCTCGGCGGCCGCTCCGCAGTACTGGCAGGTCCACCCGTCACGCGCGAAGACCGCGCGGCGCGTAAGCGGCGCCTCGTGGCGGTACGGGACCCGCACGAACTGGCGGAGCCGAAGGACCGAGGGCGCGTCGATGCGCACGCGCTCGGAGCGGAAGACCTGACCGTTGGGGACCAGCACCTCGGCCTTGTCCTTCAGGACCAGGATCACCGCTCGGCGCGCGGCAACCACCCCCAGAGGTTGGTGCGACGCGTTGAGCACGAGCGCTCGTCCCACCGGGCGAGTATACGCAGCGTGCCTGCGTCGGCCGGCGGTGGGTGCTTGCATCGGGCGAATGCCAGGGGTGTAATCCGCGCGAAGGCGGCGGAAGCTGCGCTCGTAGGACGCCTAGGAGTTGCGAACAAGGGGCCGCGCGGGGCGTCCGGCAGAGGTGCGGCACCGCCGCCTTCCCTTCGTTGGCGTGCTACCCGCCCCGTGGCTTCTCCACATCGGCACGCTGCGCAGGAACCGCGAGCCGGCCGCTGACGTACACCTGGGTAAGATGGGCCAGCGTCCGACCCCGGAGGTGGAAGTGGAGGCTCGAAAGCCCACGCCCGACTGGCAGGCGTTCGCCGAGCGCTTCCGCGTCATCGAACGCAACGTGGAGCAGGTCGTGCAGGGCAAGCACCAAGAGATCCGCCTGGCCCTGTCGGCACTGGTCGCGGAGGGACACGTCCTGATCGAGGACGTGCCGGGTGTCGGCAAGACGATGCTCGCCAAGGCGATCGCCCGCTCGATCGACTGCTCCTTCCGCAGGATCCAGTTCACGCCGGACCTGCTCCCCACCGATGTCACCGGCGTGAACGTCTTCAACCAGGAGCGCGGGGACTTCGAGTTCAAGCCCGGCGCGATATTCGCGAACATCGTGCTCGGCGACGAGATCAACCGTGCGAGCCCCAAGACGCAGTCGGCGCTGCTCGAGTGCATGGAGGAGCGCCAGATCACCGTCGACACCGAGACCTACCAGCTGGGCACGCCGTTCATGGTCATCGCCACCCAGAACCCGATCGAGCACGAGGGCACCTATCCCCTGCCCGAGGCACAGCTCGACCGCTTCATGGTGCGGATCAGGATCGGGTATCCCTCCACAGAGGTGGAGGCCGAGATCTTGGCCACCCACGGGGTGCGTTCCACGCTCCCCGACATCGGGCCTGTTGCCGACGCCTCCACGGTCCGGGAGATGATCGAGCTGGCCCGCGCTGTCCACGTCTCAGGGGCGTTGCGTCGCTACATCGTCGATCTGGTCGATGCCACCCGTAACCACCCCGACGTCTACCTAGGCGCAAGCCCGCGAGCCTCGATCATGCTCCTGCGCGCTTCGCGCGCGATGGCGGCGGCCGACGAGCGCGACTACGTGATCCCCGACGACGTGAAGGCCCTCGTTCCGTCGGTGCTGGCGCACCGCGTGATCGCGACCGCCGACGCCGTGATGGGCGGCCGGAGCCCCGAGGCCCTCCTCGGCGAACTCATGGCCGAGGTACCGGTCCCCGTCTCCGGGACGGCCTAGCCGTGCCCTCGGGCCGCGGGGTCCTGGTATCCGCTACCGGCATCGCCGTGTGGGCGGCCGCTCGGCTCCTTGGTTCCACCACGCTGCACATGGTCGCGGTCGGGATCGTCATGCTGCCGTTCGCCGCCGCCCTGTTCGCACGGTGGAGCCGTCAGCGCTTGCGCATCCGCCGGCGTCTATCGGAGGCTCGCGTCCAGCCGGGCCAACGCGTGCACGTCGAGCTCGAGGTGGAGAACCAGACCCCGACCCAGACCTCGTTCCTGCTCGTCGAGGACCGGCTGCCCCCGCAGCTGGGCCGGTCCGCGCGACTGGTGATCGCCTCGCTGCGCCCGAAGGCCCGCCAGCGTGTCCGCTACTCGATCACGCCCCACCAGCGTGGGCGATACGTGCTAGGGCCACTCACGGTGGATATGTCCGACCCCTTCGCGTTGACGAAGCTGCGGGTCGAGTTCGACGAGCGGGAGGAGCTCGTCGTCACGCCCGAGGTCGAGCCGCTCGGCGGTGGTCCTGACTCGCCCTTCGGGGTGGCGAGCGGCTTCGCCCTGGCCAAGCACCTGTTCCGCACGGGGGACGAGTTCTACACGATGCGCCCGTACGTCGAGGGGGACGACCTGCGCCGGATCCACTGGCCCAGCGTGGCGCGCAGCGGCGAGCTCATGATCCGTCAGGACGAGTCGACCCGCCGCTCCACCGCGGTGCTGTTCGCGGACACCCGCGACTCGGCCGTCGGCCAGTCCCACACGCCATGCTTCGAGAAGGTGGTTTCGGCTACCGCCTCCCTCGGCATCCTCCTCGTCCGGTACGGCTTCTCGCTCAAGCTCGCCACCACGCAGATGCCGCCCCAGCGCGTGGGCGAGGAGGCGCTTCTCGACGCCCTCGCGGGCGTGAGTCATCAATCGTCCCGGGCGCTGTCGACGGGGCTCAACCGGCTTCGGATGGTGGCCGCGAGCGACACCACCCTCGTGGTGGTCGGCGCGCCGCCCGCCCCGACCGAGCTCCCCTCGTGGATCCGGGCCGGGGCGATGTTCGGGCCGAAGGTCGGGGTATTCGTATATCCCACCGACCCCGAGACGCTACCGGTGGATAGGCGCGCCCAACTGGAGGGCCGCGCCTCGCAGGCTCGCACGTCCCTATCCAGGTCCGGTTGGGAGGTCGTCGTCCTCCCACCGGCGCGGAGGTTGAAGGACGCATGGCACGCGGAACGGACCCGACCCCTGGTCGTCAGAGGCTCCTAGGCCTCGCCGCTGTCGCCGGCCTTGCCGCGGCGACGGCGTTCGCGTTCGGCCGGGTGTTCGCGGGGCGCCTGCCGACCTGGCAGCTCGTCGTCGCCGCACTCGCCTCCGTGGGTGTAGCCGCCCTGTTCGAACGCCAGGGCCTGTTCCTCGCCACGATCGCGAGCTTCGTGGGCCTGGCGCTCGCCATCACCCTGATCGTGCTGCCTCAGACGGCTTGGTACGGGCTGCCCTCGATGCGCACGGTGCGCGCCCTCGGCCGCTCTCTGGAGTTCGTCGGTCAGCAGGCGCGGCTCCGCGTCGCCCCGACCCCCCCGCTTCCACCCCTGATGCTGGCAGCGCTGACGGCCGTGTGGACGGCGTCGTTCTCGGCCCACGCCCTGGCGATCCGGGCGGGCAGCCCGCTCCTGGCGGTGCTCCCGATGGCGGCACTCGTGGGGTTCGCCGACACGGTGCTCGAGGACGGCGCGAGGCCGGTCTACGCGGTGACCTTCCTAGCGGCGGCCCTCGCGGTGGTGTTCTCGGACGGGCTGCGACGGATCCGCCAGTGGGGCCCGGTGTGGTCGCCAACTCGTTCGAGCCGGATACGCGCCTCCGTGAAGGGATCGCGCGCCGTCGCCGGGATCGTGATCGTGCTGGCGATCCTGGTCCCAGGGATCCTCCCGGGCTTCCGGGCGGGCGCCCTCGTGGACTTCTCCACCCGGGGCGGCGACGGGATCGATCTCGACCCGTTCGTGTCGATCCACGCCCAGCTGGACGAACAGGTCCCGGTCGACCTGTTCCGGGTGCGCGCCGAGGAGCCGTCGTACTGGCGCCTGTACTCGTTGGACATGTTCGACGGCGCCACCTGGACGAGCAGCAACCCTCGGGCCGAAGGGAACGGTCGGGTCCTGACGACGCCGATCGTCCTTCCCGTCGCGGATGACATCCCGCAGGAAGCGCCGCGGCTGGCCCAGACGTTCACCATCCTGCGCGATATCGACAATAGGTGGCTTCCCATGGCTCACCCGGCCGAAGCCCTCACGACCGGGTTCGGCGACGTGATCTACGACCCGATCCTTTCGCAGGTGCTCTTGGACGGCGGGCTCGACGAGGGGCTCGAGTACGCCGTCACTTCACGGCTGGTGAACCCAACGCCCGAGGAGCTCGACGAAGTGATCCACCTAACGCCCGTGCAATACGGCCGCTACACAGATGTCTCCGGCTCGGTCGACCCTCGGGTGGAAGAGCTGGCCCGGCGCTGGTCGCGCGACGAGGACACCGCGTACCGCAAGGTCCTAGCGATACAGGATCACTTCACCGACGGATCGTTCGACTACAGCACCGACGTCGAGCCTGTAGGCGATGCCGACGCCCTGCTCGAGTTCCTCACGCTCACCCGTCGTGGGTTCTGCCAGCAGTTCGCGACCACGATGGCGATCATGGTGCGCGAGCTCGGATACCCGGCTCGCGTGGCCGTGGGCTACAGGAGCGGGACCTTCAACGATGGCGTGTTCAACGTCCAGACCAAGGACGCGCATGCCTGGGTGGAGGTCTTCTTCCCGGGCTTCGGGTGGCTCCCCTTCGAGCCGACCCCCACCCGCCCGAACCCGATCGCCGAGCCCGGGACCTACCTGGACCCCACGGCCCCGACCGGCGGGGGATCCCAGGTGGGAGGCGAGCAGAACCAGGCCGTTCTACGCGCTGGAGGCGGGGCCTATTGCCAGGAGGTACGGCCGCTGCCCGGCCAGCTGTGCCAGCTGGAGCAGCTCCGACCGGCGCGCGGACGCCCGCGCGGCGTGCCCCCGGGGCTGGACGGCCTCGGCGAGGGCGCGGAGGCAGAACCCGGCTACTCGGTCCCGTACCGGTGGATCTTCCTCGGGCTCCTCGCTGCGCTCGGCGCGCTCCTGGTACTGGTCCCTATCGTGAAGTCGGCCTGGCGCCGGGCGCTCCTGCGACGTCCCGGGCAGCCGCGAGCACGGGTGCTCGCCGCGTACCGCGTGTTCGACAGCGAGGCGTCCGACCTGGGGATGGGGCGCCGGGACGGCGAGACGCTGGAGGAGCACCGGGCACGCCTAGCGGCTACCGTGGCGTTCTCCGACGGCCACCTGGGTCGGCTGACCTCGGCGACGGCTCGGGCGGCCTACTCGGCCGAAGAGCCCACGCCTCAGGAGGCCCGGGAGGCCGCCCAGGAGGCGCGCCGGGCTATCCGGGACCTGCGCAGGGATGCGGGGTGGCTCCGGCGTGCCGTGGGGAACTACCGACCGGGGATCTGAACCATCGGTCAGGTCCCGGTCTGCGTGTGGGCAGCCGCCTCGCGCAGGGCCCGCACGAACCGGTCCCGGTCATCCTTGAACTGGCCCACCTTGACCTCGACGCCGGTCGCGATGTCGTCGATCGCCACGAAGAACGCCAGCTGGCCCTCGCGCAACGCGTCGATGATCTCGCCGCTGCGGCGCGCGATCTTGAAGATGCTCACCCCGTCGGTGATCAGCTGGACCTCAGACAGCTGCTTGTCGAGCTTCGCACGACGGTTCAGGTAGTCCCAAGCCCGGCGGACGCGCTGAAGCGACATCCCGTTGTCCAGCAACGACTTCACGACCTTCAGCGCGACCAGGTCACGGAACGAGTACAGGCGCGGCACGCCGGGCCGCCCACCGGTGGACTGAACCGATGGTTTCACCAGGCCGACCTGGTCCCAGTAGCGGAGCTGACGAGGGGAGCAACCCGTGAACTTCGTGGCCTGATGTGCGGTGAATCCCTCCATAGGAACGCGCGCCCTCCGAGACGTTCTCCCTCACGACACCAACGCGGTTCCGTCGGCGTGTCGAGGGGAAGTCTCGACGTTCGGTCGACGGCCAAGCCCCGGGGAAGGTGACGCCAGTTGTACTCCAGCGGCGCGTTAGGTGGCAAGCGGGGAGGGACGTCGTGACGAAGTTTTCGCCCATCGCGACTTCGAACGCCTATCGGGCGCGCGAACGCTAGGACTCGGGGGGTGGAGGCTGCTGCGAGCGGAACTTGCTCGCGAGTCGCGCGAGCAACCCGGTGACCGAGAACCGCCCAGATTGCTGTTGCATCGCCCGCACCTGGTCACGCCCCAGCTGCTTGAGGTAGCGGTAGATGACCAGCGAGGACGCGAGCATCACGCCGAAACCGGTCGCGGCGATCCACAGCGAGACGGGGAAGGCCATCAACATGAAGAACCCGGCGAGGAAGGCCAACAGCGACCAGCGGATCCGCCGGGCGATGTGTGAGTAGAGGGACGTGCGACCGACAGCCTCCGCGAGGCGGGGATCTTCCTGGGCGAGACGCTCCTCGATCTCGTCGAGGATCCGCTGCTCGTCGGGTGACAGTGGCATGGGGCTCCCTGGTCCCTCGGGCGGTCCGCTGCCCCGATTATAGGAACGACGTCGGCTACGGGAGAAGGGGACCGGGCCGGATGTCTTCCACGCGTGCCTCACCGGCGGTTCCGATGGCGATCCAGTAGAGCAGCGGGCATCGCCGTGCCGCGTCCGAAACGGCGCTCGATCCGGTCGACCGCCCGCTCCACGTCCCCCCATCGCTCCCCCCGGAGCAGCGCGAGCTGATCCTGACCGGCGGGCACCAGCCCCGTCGCGACCACCCCCAGCAGCCGGACCCGGCGCCGGGCGCCCGGGAGGGCCCGGAAGAGCTCGCCGACCACCTGGTACATATCGGCGGCGACGTCGGTGGGACCGGTGAGCGTCCTGGAGCGAGTAAGGTTCGTGAAGTTAGCCAGGCGGATCTTGAGCGTGATCGTTCGCGCCTGGTAGCCGTCCTCGCGCAGCCGAGCGGCCACCTTCTGGGACAGGGCGAGGGCCTCACGCAGGAGCTCGCGCTCGTCGTCGAGATCGCGGTCGAAGGTCTCCTCGTGGCTGACCGACTTCGGCGCCTCGTACGGCACGACCGGCCGCTGGTCCATGCCGAGGGCAAGATCGATCAGGTCGGCGGCGTGCTGCTCGCCTATCAGGCGGCCGAGCACGGAGGGTGGCGTCCGGGCGAGGTCGCCCACGGTGCGGACCCCCAGCCTCGAGAGCGTCTCGCCGGTCTTCTCCCCCACCCCCCAGAGTGCGCGCACCGGCAGGGGATCCAGGAACGCGTGCACCCCGTCGGCCGTCACGACGACCAGGCCGTCGGGCTTGGCGGCCTCCGAGGCGAGCTTGGCGACGAGCTTGCTGGACGCCACGCCCACGGAGCATGAGACCCCGACCTCGCTCAGAACCTCTTGACGAACCTTCACGGCTATAGCCTCGGGCTCGCCGAAGAGCCGGGTGGCACCGGAGACGTCCAGGAACGCCTCGTCCAGCGAGATCGGCTCGACGAGGGGGGTGACGGCCAGCAGGACCTCGCGGAAGCGGTTGGAGTGCGCCTTGTAGGCCTCGAAGTCCGGCGCCACGAACACGGCATCGGGGCACAGCCGTCGGGCGCGCACCGCCGGCATCGCGCTCCGGATCCCGTAGGTCCGAGCCTCGTAGGACGCCGACATGACGACGCCGCGCGTCCCGGCCCCGCCGACGATCACCGGGCGCCCCGCGAGGCTCGGGTCCTTCAGCACCTCGACCGAGGCGTAGAACGCGTCCAGGTCGACGTGCAGGATCGGCTCGGGAACGGCGGTCCGGGTCACGTCCCACGAGCGTACCCCCGCCCGGCTCATCGCCCCGCCGAACCCGGGCTGGAGTGCCACAGCTTGCGCGGGACAGCCATCCCGGGCGCCGGCCCCTCGTGCGCCAGAGCCTCGGCCAGCCGCCCCCGCAGCCGAGCACGATGGAGCGCCGTCAGGTCCCACACGTCCTCGGCGACCACGCTCACGCCCTTCACGCCGGTCCGCCGCACCGTCCCGAGCACCGCCAGCAGGAACGAGCCGAACACCGTCCGCGCCACCTTGGGCTGCACGCTCTCGAACACCGTGACCTCGACTGGCCCGGTCGCGTCATCAAGCGTCAGGAAGATGATCCGCTGCCCGCTCCTGATCGCCGGCGTCTGCGACGCCACCTTCACCCCCGCCACCATCACCCGAGCATCCGCCCGACACCGCCTCAGATCACGCGTCCTCGTCACCGCTAGATCCGCAAGCAGCGGCTCGAAGAACGACACGAGGTGCCTAGACGCGTCCAACCCCAGCACCTCGAGCTCCGCCCGAACCCTCTCCGCGTCCGTGTACTCCGGCAAAGGCCCCATGGACGCCACCGGCGCCGATACGTCGAACGCCAGCTGATCCCCTTCGCGCTGAGGCGCCGTGGTCATAGCGACGTACAGCCGGTCCCGCCGCGTCCCGCTAGGCAGGGCATCGAACGCTCCCGCGTGCGCGAGCGCCTCCACGACAGGCTTGGACACGGCGGCCCGCCGAAGGAAGTCCCCCACGTCCCGGAACGGCCGCGCCGAGCGTGCCTGCAAGATCGACCTGACCTCGGCATCCGAGATCCCGTGCACATCCTGCAGAGCCAACCGGATGCCGTACGGAGCGACCACGGCGACGGCGCGCGGGGAGGGGTCCGGTCTGGGCGTCGACGAGGCCGCCGGAAGCCCCCGTGGTGCGCGACCACGCACAGCGGTCCGAGCAGCCCGGACCGGTGCCCCGACCTCAGCGCCCCCCCCAACGCCGGGAACCGCCTCGACCACGTACTCGGGCTCGCTGCGGTTAACGTCCAGCGGCAGGATCTCGATGCCGTGCGCCCGAGCGTCCTGCAGGATCAGGCGACGTGGATACATCCCGGGGTCGTGCGTGAGGACGCCGGCGAGGAAGTGCGCCGGGTAGTGGGCCTTCAGCCAGGCGGATTGATACGTCGGGACGGCGAAGGCGGCCGCGTGGGCCTTGCAGAAGCCGAAGCTCGCGAACTCGGCTACGGCGGTCCAGGTGCGCTCGGCGACATCCGGATCCACGCCGCGGGTCGTGGCTCGCTCGAGGAAGTCGGCGCGGAAGGCCGGGAGCAGGTCTTCTCGGTCCAGGTGGCGGCGGATGTGGTCGGCGTACGTCAGGTCGTAGCCGGCCATCGCCGCGAGGGTCCGGATGACCTGCTCGTGGTAGACGATCACGCCGAAGGTCTCGCGCAGGGCGGGACGCAGCGCCGGATGCGCGTAGGTGGGGGTCTGCATGCCGGCGCGGCGGCGGAGGTAGGGGTTGATCATGTCCGACTTCACGGGGCCGGGGCGGAACAGGGAGATGTCGGCGATCAGGTCCTCCCAGCGGGTGGGCTGGAGCTTCTGCAGGAGTTCGCGCTGGCCCGGGGACTCGATCTGGAAACAGCCGAGGGTGTCCGAGGCGCGGATCAGCTCGAACGTGGGCTCGTCGTCCAGGTCGATCTCGTCGAGGTCGACCTTGGTGTGCTCGGTGCGGGCGATCTCGTCCAGGGCGTGGCGCATCGAGGAGAGCATCCGAACGCCCAGGACGTCGAGCTTGAGGTACCCGAGGAGCTCGACGTCGTCCTTGTCCGCCTGGATCATCCGGTAGCCCTGGAACGAGCGCTCGAGCGGGACACGACGGACCAGGTCGTCGTCGGAGATCACGATGCCGCACGGATGCAGCGCGATGTGTCGGGGGAAGCCGTCCAGGCGCTCGGCCACGCGGAACAGGTGCTCGAGCTGGCCGGCGTTCAGGTTGGAGCCCGCGAGCTCGGGCAGGCGCTCGATCGCGACGCGCAGGTCCTGGGCGCCGATGTGCGGGAAGGACTTGGCGACCACGTCCACCTCGGGCTCGGGCAGACCCAGGGCCTTGCCGACCTCGCGCACGGCCGCGCGGGCGCGGTAGGTGTCGATCATCGCGACGCACGCGCACCGATCGTCGCCGTAGCGCGAAAGCACCATGTCGTAGACGTCCTCGCGCCGGGCGGACTCGACGTCGACGTCGATGTCCGGCGGCTCGGCGCGCATCGGGTTCATGAACCGCTCGAACGCCAGGTCGTGTCGCACCGCGTCGACGTCGGAGATCCCGATCAGATAGCACACGAGCGATCCCGCCGCGCTCCCCCGGCACGCGCAGCGGATCCCCATCGCCTTCACGTCGGCGACGATGTCCGCCACGGTCAGGAAGTACGCCGAGAACCCGAGCCGGTGGATCATCGCGAGCTCGTGGTTCAGCCGGTCCTTCACGCGCGCGGTCGGCTTCATCCCGCGGCGATCGAGGCCGCGCCAGCACCGTTCGGCCAGGATGGATGACGCGCTCCGGCCGGGCGGCGTGGGGAAGTCGGGGAAGCGCACGCGGCGCAGATCGAGATCGAGGTCGCACGACTCGGCGATCTCGGCGCTCGCGGTTAGCAGGTCGGGGCGCTCGGCGAACAGCGCGCGCATCTCGGCCGCAGGTTTCAGCCAGCCCTCGGCGTTGCGGCGACTGACGTTCGTGCGGCTGATCGGGACGAGCTCGCGCATGCACTCGAGCGCGTCGGCCAGGAACGCGTCCTGCGGCACGAGGTAGCGGACGGGGTTGGTCGCGACGGCGCGGACCTCGGCGCGCTCGGCCAGCCGCAGAA
>Ga0209619_10000078_pt1 | contig 51900 bp, 45 predicted proteins | sample Rifsed16ft3_FD_184011 | JGI IMG/M metagenome (GOLD analysis project Ga0209619, IMG submission 184011) | Soil microbial communities from Rifle, Colorado, USA - sediment 16ft 3 (version 2) | ecosystem: Environmental > Terrestrial > Deep subsurface > Rock core/Sediment | place: Rifle, Colorado... | reverse complement strand
GAAAGGCGCACCGCTTTCCGGGTCAGGAGTGGCAGGTAGAACAGTCCCCGCGTGGTGCCCACGGTGGCGATGAAGAACGCGCCCTTGCCGTCGGGCGTGAGCTGATAGTCGGACGGCTCCACATCGAGGTCCGGCGAGACGTCTTCCGGCGATCCTCCGTCCTTCGGCATGCGGTAGACCCGGCTCTGTCCCACGCGGTAGCGATCGGTTGGCATCGCATGGTAGTAGATGAACGCCCCGTCCGGACTGAAGCCGGGCGAGTCGTCCGGGCCGGGGTTGGCGGTGAGCTTGCGCGGGGTGGCGCCCGAATCGGTGGCGACCAGGTAGATATCGCTCCGCCAGCCGTCGGTGATCCGGGGCGACGGGGCGGCCGAGAACGCGATGCTCTTGCCGTCCGGGCTCACGCTGAAGTCGCCCACCGAGTACTCCACCCCGGTGGTGACCCGGCGCGCTTTCCTGGCCTCCACGTTCAACAACCATAGATGGGTGTACTGGCCGGGCTCGTCTTCGATCCCTACGTCCCGACCGTGGTCCCTTTCTTCTTTGGCGTCGGCCGGTTCCTTCTCCTGCGCGGAGAACGCGATCCACTTCCCGTCCGGCGACCACTCGAAGGCGGCAATCGCCGTCTCGTGCTCGAAGCGCTTCTCCGGCTCGCCGCCCTGCGGCTCCATCAGGTAGATGGCCCGCTTGCCCTCCTTGCCGTCCGGCTCGGGACGGATGGAGAGAAAGGCGAAAAGGCTTCCGTCCGGCCGCCAGCGGGGGCTGGTGTCGTCTTTGGGATTCCGGGTGAGTTGGATGTTCTCGGGCCGGGCCCGCTCAGGCAGCGTGAGGAGCCAGATGTCGGTGTTGGGCTGGTTCTTTTCGAGGTCCGCCGCCCGCACGGTGTACAAGATTCGCCGCCCGTCGGGCGACATCTGCACCCCGCCCAGGGCCTTGACCTTGAAGAGGTCCTCGAGTGACGGGTGCGCGACCGACGGCGCGGATGCTTGCGCGACGAGGCGCGCCGGCACGGCGGCAACGGCCATCATCGCGATTACCACTAGCCCTAGCGGGCCTAGGTCACGTCGTACCATGGAATGCTCCCGGCAGGAGGGTCTGCGAGTACTCATGGTGTTCTCTGCGCTCTCAGCGCTCTCAGCGCTCTCTGCGTTCTCTGCGGTGAATTACCGGTGGCAGGTGACGGGCTATCGTTTGAGAAACCGCTCCACCGCCTCGCGAAAATCCGGCATGCCGCGCGCCACCGCGTTCACCTGGGCGCCGAGCTTGATGGCGGCCTGGAACTCCATCCCGTCCAGTGCGTACAGCTGCCGTTTGGTGAGGGCGACGGCACTGGGGCTCAAAGCGCCAAGTTCGCCGAGGACGTGGGCCACGTCGGTCTCAAAGCTCTCGGTCGGTAACACGCGCGAGATCAATCCCAGGTCGAGCGCCTGGCGCGCCGTGAGCAGCCGCCCCGTGGTCACCAGATCGAAGGCGACCTTCTCCCCCACGGCCCGCCGGAGCATGGCCATCACCATGGCGGGCACGAAGCCTCGCTGGACCTCGGGATAGCCGAAGGAGGCGTCCTCTCGCGCCAGGATGATGTCGCATGCGCTCGCCAGGCCGAAGCCCCCTGCGACGGCCCGCCCGTGCACTACCGCCACCACCGGCCGGGGAAGCTCCCGCATCCGAACGAACACCTGGCCCATCCGCTCCGCGCTCTCGGCGTTGGCTTCTGCCGACCGCTCGGCGGAGGCCAGCAGTTCCGCCAAATCGGCGCCGGCGCTGAAGTCCGAACCGGCCCCGCGCAGCGCCACGACCCGCACCTCGCTGGACAGCTCCGCGGTGGTCAGCGCTTCGAGCAACGCTTCCACCATACTCACGTCAATGGCGTTGCGCTTGTCCGGCCGGTTGAGCGTCACGTGCAGCACCGCGCCGTCGGTGCGGGCCAGGATCCGGTCAGCGGACACGGAACCCGGGGGGTGTGGGGATCTCCATCCGAAGCAGGGCCGTGGAAAACACCTTGCCTTGGGCGTCGGTCTTGAGGGAAATGGTACCGCCCCCGCCCAGCGCGCCGTGCAACAAGAAGTTCAAGGCGTAGAGGTTGGGCAACTCGAAACGCGCCACCGGCCCCTCGATCATGCCCCGGAAATGCCGCGCCACGCGCGACGCCGTCACCTGCTTCACCAGCAGGGGGTAGTAGTCCGGTTTCCGGGCGATCAGGCCCACGTTGGCCGTGTTGCCCTTGTCGCCACTTCGCGCGTGCGCGAGTTGCAGCAACTGAACTGTTCTGTTGCCACGGCGGGGCTTCATCGCGCCGGCCTTGCACATCGTCCGTTATCCGCTGTCCGTTGTCCGTTTTCTGTGACGTGCAGGCCCGCGACCCGGGAGTGCGATCGGCGCTTCAGGGCAAACGGATAACGGATAACGGACAACTGATAACGTTTCACGCGTCCACCACGTCCACCGCCGGCTTCACCTCAGACTTCGGAATCAACGCCGGCCAGTACGCCACGATCTCTTCCACCTTGGGCCTCCCGCCCGCGAAGCCGGTCACGCTGGGCGGCCCGTTGAGGATCAGCGGCGCGATCTCGCGGGTGAAGCGCTCCACCGCGCCCAAGTCCGCCGACCTGACCCCCACCCGCCACTCCACCTCCGCCAGGTCCGGGTGAGGCGTGCCGGCCAGGCGCCCGTGGGTCGCGTCCACGCCCACATATTCGGTCAGGATCTCCTCGAACGTCAACCCGAGCCGCTGGAGACGCCGGCGCAGGATCCGATCGGCCCGCCTGGCTTTCGCGTAAGCGTCGGGCCAGGCATAGACCAGCGTCCCGATCGCCTTGTAGCCGTAGAAGTAGGAGACCGAGACCTTGAGCGACTCGGTCCCTGGAGCCCCCTTGATCCCGCTCACCCGCACGCGGTCTTTGCCCTGCTGGCGGAGCTGAATGGTGGTGAAGTCGGCGATGCAATCGGGGGTGATGTAGGCTTTGGGGTCTCCCATCTCGTAGAGCAGCTGCTCCGTAACGGTCGCCACCGACACTCGCCCGCCGGTACTGGGGTGCTTGGTGACGGTGAAGCTGCCGTCCGCCTCGGCTTCGATAATGGGGTAGCCGGGGTCCTCGAGTCCCGGAATGCGCTCCCAGTCCACCAGGCAGTTGCCTCCCGAGCATTGGGCGCCGCACTCGATGATGTGCCCCGCCACGGTCCCGGCCGCCAGACCATCCCAATCGGTTTCCCCCCAGCCGAACTCGTGAATCATGGGCGCCAGCGTGAGTCCCGTGTCGGTCACCCGGCCCGTGATCACGATCAGAGCCCCATGCCGTAGGGCCTCCACCACCGGCCGGGCACCCAGGTACGCGTTGGCGCTCCGCACCCGCCGGCGCACCTCCGTCAATGGGCGGCCCGAGTCCAGGTTGCTGATGGCGTGCCCCCGGCTGATGAGGTGGTCCAGCCGGGGCATGAGATCGTCGCCGCTCACCACCCCCACGCGCACTTTGCCCGCCAGGCCCAGCTTCCGGGCGACCGCGACCACGGCGTCCGCGCAGGCGTGCGGGTTCACTCCGCCCGCGTTGGAGATGACGCGGATGCCCCGCGTCACCAACGTGGGCAGCAGCCGCTCCAGGAGCGGCGGGAAATCACGCGCATACCCCAGGCGGGCATCCCGGGCGTGTTGCTTCTGGAGGATGGACATGGTCACTTCGGCGAGGTAGTCCATCATCAGGTAGTCGATGGGCCCACCCTCGACCTGCCGGACCGGTGCCTCGGGCCAGTCTCCCCAGAATCCTTGACCGGCGGCGATGCGAACCGGGGTCACGGCGATCCGGTCGCGGGCGACACGGCGGCCCGGCGGCTGGCGGCCGGCCCTGATTGCGGCTCGGCCACCACGTCCACCAGTGGAGCGTACTCTGGAGGAAGGTCCACCTCGGGCGGCACCGGGGAGAATTGCAGCCCCAGCGTCCCCCCCGGCGGCACGACGACATATCCCACGGGCCCCATGCCAAGCACCTCCAGCTGGACCGACTTACGGCTCAGAAACGCGACGCGCACGGTCGCCTGCCAACCGGTCCTGGGGGGCGTGCGCGCGAAGGCCGGCAGAAGGCTGAGCGTGAGCGGCTCCGCCCGCGAGGCGGAATCCAGCGCGATGGTGCGTCGCGCGAACCGGTATTCCAGCGGCCGCTCGCTCAACTCTCTGCCGGCCCCCTGCCGCACCAGCAAGCCCACGTCCGTGACCTGATTCCAGAGATCCTCCGGCAACGAGACATCCAGCACCGCGCGGTGGGCCCAGGAGGGGACGGGGATCTCGAGCGAGGCGGGGTCGCCGCCGCCACGGACCCGGTACTCCCGCGCCGCGCCGGTGACGCGCGCGCTGACGCCCACCCGGGTGGAATCGGGGGCACGGCTCACCAGGACCGCGCTGGGGCCGGTCCCCACCGCCCGCACCGCCACCCTCGGCAGCATGGCACTGAGGCGGTAGGTTGCTCCCGACCCGGGCGGAGCCACGACCACGGCCTCGTATACGCCCGGCATGAGGTCCTCGCCGGTGACGGTTGCCGAAGCGCTGTCTCCTGCCGACGCGTCCGCGCTAGCGGCCGAGCGCGCCGGCTGCCCGGATGGTTCGAACAGGTACAGCATGGCATTGGGGCCCGAGGTGACGCCCAGGCTCACGTGAAGCCCGCCGGCGTCGGGCGGCACGCGCAAGAAGAACCGGTCGATGTCGCCGGGCTCCAACGAGCGCGTCACGCTCATGGGGCGCTCGAGGTCGTGTGGTACCACCACCGTGTTGGTGAGGCGGAACACCCGCCCGGCCAGGGTGTCGCTGGCTGTACGGACCCAGACGTTGCCCACGTACAGCCCCGGCGTCGCCAGCTTCGCCGCGTCGTAAGTCAGCCTCACCACCGCGGGCTGCCCGCTCAGCTCGATCTGGGGCGGGGCCTTGAGCCACTCGGCATCCGAGGTGAGCAGCAGTCGAGCGGCCGCCTGCCCGCCGACCGTGGAGACCTGGAAGCGTTGCACCGTGTCCGCCGCCGAGGCCAGGCCGGTCCGCCGGTACGCCGCGGACGCCCGCGACGCGTTGCCCCCGTCTGGCAGGGCACGGACGACGTAGATCCCTGCCTGGTAGCTGGCGAGGAGCCACTGGTGAGCCGCCTGGACGTTGGGAACGCCGAACCCCTGGTCCAGGGTGGTGACTCCTGGCAGTGGGACGGCGGTCGCCATCAGGGCGCGCTTCAAGTCCACCGCGCGCAGGCGCCGTCCGTCGCGCACACCGGCGGATTGGAGCAGGGCCGCCATGCCGGCCACGTGCGGCGCCGCCTGGCTGGTGCCGCCGGCGATCTCTTCGCCCACCCGCCACGGGGGCACGATTGAGAAGGCGACGCCCGGGGCGCACAGGTCGGGCTTCGCCAGCTCCCCGCCGCGGGCGCTCCACCAGCTCAGCACGTCCGGCGCCGGCGGGAGGTCAGGCTCGGGCGCCCGCGCGAAGACACCGGGCACCAGCGCGCACACGGACAGCGCTTGGTCCGCGGAGGCTGGAAAGCCAACCGTGGAAATGCCGGGCCCGTCATTCCCCGCGCTCACCACCACCAGGACGTCCGGGTGGCGCGCGGCAAAGGCATCCAGCAGCGAGTCGATGGCTGCGGCACCCTCGACCTCGTTGCCGACGCCGTAGCTGAGGTTGATGACCAGCGGCATACTCCGGCGGGCGGCCACCTCGGCCGCGTACTCCATGGCCCGGACCATGCTACCGGTGACCGAGATCTTGCCCCACCGATTGTCGGCGATCTTGAGGCCCAGCACCTGGGCGCCGGGGGCCACGCCGTCGAACCCCTCGACGCCGAACAGCTGGTGCCCCGCGGCGATCCCTGCCACGTGGGTGCCGTGGCTCGAGGTGTCGAAGAACAGATCGAGCACCGGACGTCCGGAGGCTTCCGCGAGGTTGACCGCCAGGGTCATGGGCTGAGACCCGTAGGCGAACGTCTCGGCTCCCAGCGCGTAGTCGTGAACCGGGCGCTCGCCGTCCAGCGAACCATCGCCGTCGGTGTCCGTGACCAGGAACCAGCCATCGCTGGCGCGGGCGACCACGATGGGGAACTGATCCCCATGATCTCCGTCGCCGTTCACGTCCGCGGCCGGCCCGGCCCCCAACCGGGCTTCGCGGAACACGCCCCCGAAATAGGGAGCTGCCGCCAAGCGCGCCACCCGCCCAAAGCCCGCCAGCGCGTGCCCCTCGATGGCGATCGTATCGTCACGATCCGGGCGGAGGAGGCTCAGCGCGATACGCCCTTCGCCGGAGAAATCACGCAGGTCCAGGAGCTTGCGGTCGCCGGTCGTGGTGGTGCGCATGCCGGGCACACCGGGATCGATGCCGCCGTCCAGCACCGCGATGAGCACGCCGCGCCCATCGAGGGCCGGATCGCGTTGGCGGAAGCTCTCGATCCCGGTGCTCCGGAGCGGCATCAGGCCGGCCAGGCGAGCGACCTGGGGCGTCACCACCGGCCTGACCGGTGGCAGGGAACGGCCGGCCTCGGTGCCCCGGGTCGCCGGCGAGTCGGCGGGCCAGGCCGGCGCGGGGGAGGACTCTGGAGCACGGGCACAACTCCCTCCCGCCAGAGCCGAGCCTAGCACCACGCAGGCACGGAGCACCCGCCTCGAGTAGCGTGTCAACCAACTCTGCGGTGGATACGGGACTGGGTGGGGCCGGATCATTTCACTCAACGCGAGCATCCAGCGGTGGCAGCACGAACGGCCCGATGTGCGGGCCGCGGTAATGGCTGGTCACCCGAAGCGCGAAGGCCAGGAGGTCACGCACCTCCTCCGGTGTGACGATCGCGTCCACGAACCCGCGCGCCGCGGCGAACCGGGCGTCCAACTGGTGGTCGTAGTCCTCGCGCATCTGCTCCACCTGCTCAGCCAGGTCGGGGGCGCCGGCCCGCGCCCCGTACACCGCTTGCACCGCCGAGTCGCCTTCCATCACGCCCATTCGCCCGGTGGGGAGCGACAGGATGATATCCGGGTCGAATCCCTGCCCCGCCATCGCGTAGTAGCCGGCGCCCGAGGCGTGATTCACGGTGAGCACCAGCTTGGGGACCACCGCGCCCGCCATGGCCTCGACGAAGCGCGCCCCCGCGCGGATGATCCCCGACTGCTCGGCCTCCGGTCCCACCATGAACCCGCTCACGTCCTGCACGAACAGCAGGGGGATACCCTCGCGGCTCGCGGTCTCGATGAAGTAGGCCACCTTCTCAGCGCTTTCGGTGTACACGATCCCGCCCGCGCGCGGCGGTTCCGCTTTGCGCCCCCGAATCAGCCCCCGCTGATTGGCGATGACTGCGACCACCCGCCCTTCGATGGCCCCGTGGCCGCAGAGCATTTCCCGGGCGATGTCCGGCTGAAACTCATCCAGCGCTCCGTCGTCCAGCAGGCAGGCCAGCACCTCGCGCATGTCGTAGGCCATGCGGTGATCGTGCGGGAGGATGTCGTAGAGCGCGGTGGGCTCGCGGCGCGGCGGGCGGGGCGCTCGCGCGGGGTCCGCGACCGCGGCCGGCGGCGTGGGCAGCCTGGCCACGTAGTCGCGTATGCGGGTCAGGCAGTCGTCGTCGTTCCTGGCCCGGTAGTGGGCGACGGCGCTCAGGGTGGTGTGCGTCACGGCCCCACCCAGCTGGTCGGCGTCGACCGTTTGCCCGGTGGCTCCCTTCACCAGATTGGGCGCGCCGAGGCCCATAAACGACGTCCCCTCGACCATGATGATGGCATCCGAGAGCGCGGGCAGATACGCGCCGCCGGCGACGCAGGGGCCCATCACGGCGCTGATCTGCGGCACCCGCAGGTACCGCCGCATGATCGAGTTGTAGTAGAAGATCCGCGCGGCGCCGTACTGACCGGGGAACACGCCGCCCTGGTACGGCAGATTGACGCCCGCGGAATCGACCAGGTAGATGATGGGGATGCGCTGGCGCATCGCCACTTCCTGCGCCCGCAGCATCTTGGTGATGGTCTCCGGCCACCAGGACCCGGCCTTGACGGTCGCGTCGTTGGCCACGATCACCACGTCCCGCGCCGCGACCACGCCGATTCCGGTGACCACGCCCGCGGCGGGCGCCTGGCCCTCGTAGCGGTCCCAGGCCACCAGCAGCCCCAACTCCAGCCAGGGAGTGTCCGGGTCGCACAGACGCTCCACCCGCTCGCGCGCCGTGAGCTTCCCCTGCTCGTGCTGGCGCTGGATCTTGTCGCGGCCGCCGCCCGACCGGAGCCGGGCCGCCAGCTCGCGGTACTGCTCGGTGAGTTCCCGGAGCCGCCCCGGGTGCGTCACGCCCGCCTCACGCGCGACGAGCCGCCGCGCACCGCTGCTTGATGAACTCGATGATCTCCGCGGTGGGCGCGCCGGGCCCGAACAGCTTGGTCATGCCCCGGCGCTCCAGGCGCTCGATGTCGTCCTGCGGGATGATGCCGCCGCCAATCAAGAGGACGTCTCCCCGGCCCGCCTGGTCCAGCAGTTGCTTCACCCGGGGGAACAGGGTCATATGCGCGCCGGACAGAATAGACAGCCCCACCACGTCCACGTCCTCCTGCACCGCCGCGGTGGCAATCATCTCCGGCGTCTGGTGCAGCCCCGTGTAGATGACCTCCATACCCGCGTCCCGCAGCGCCGCCGCCACGACCTTGGCGCCGCGATCGTGGCCGTCCAGGCCGGGCTTGGCGATCAGGACCCGGATGGGCCGGGCGCGCGCGGCGACCGTCGCCGCCTTGGCGGTCTTGGCGGCCTTGGTGGCCTTGGCGGCCTTCGAGCGGGGCGTCATAGTGCGCGCAAGCTAGTAGGGTCAGAAGTTCGTTGTCTATGATTCCGCGCCGGTGGGTTCCGCCGGGCGCTGCCCGAGGGATAAGGGTAGGTGCAAGCAGCACAGCGACCCGAGGGACCCACCAGCGTCCTCATCGCCCAACGCGGTCACCGGAACCGCAGCAGCGCCGCCAGCCCGTCCACCCGCGCCCGGGCGCCGCCGTCTTCCACCACATCCACCTGTGCGTGCTGCCGCAGCGCCTCTTCGATCGCCTCGTCGATCAGGTCCGGAACCGGTTCGGCCTCTCCCTCGCCGCGGCACCCGTCGGCCGCCACGGTGAGCCGCCCCGACGCCGTGCAACGGAACCCCGGCTGGGCGCCCTCCGCGTCCACCAGCAGCGTGCGCACCTGGCCCCGGGCCTGCGCCCGCAGCGTCGGCTCGAAGCCGTTGGTGGCCCAACCGGTCCCCAGGCCCTCCCGCAGCGCCTTGATATGATCCCGCTCCCACGCCCGCTCGGAACCGCGCTGCACCGTGAGCACCGCGGTGTACACCTCCGGCGGCGCCACGGTCTTGGGATTGAGCCGCACGCTCCCCAACACCAGCCGCGCGACGTAGGGGTGCAGGTGCGGCGCCACCGCGCCCGCGTCGGCGCCGGTCCCGGCCAGCACGATGCCGCGCAGCGCGTTGGTCCGCGTCAGCTCGAACAACCGCTGGGCAATATGGGCGTAGTGGCGCTGCTTCTCGACCCGGATGCGCTGGTTGAAGTTGTATTCTCCCAGCGCGGAGAAGCCCGGACCGGGACGCGCCACCGCGCTCGCCCCATGGAACCGCCCCGCCCGCGTCGTATCGCCCGCTGCCAGTCCCGGCAGCTCGTCCACGCCGAAGGCCGTGACGTCGAAAAAGCGCGCGCCGGTACGGTCATACGCCACACAGAGCACCCGGCCGAACTCGTCGTCCACGGCGGCCAACTCCCGCACCAGCGGCGTCCGGTCTACCGCCAGGCGCGAGCGGAACACTTGCGGGAGGGGAACCGCCGCGAGGAGCCCCAGCGGTGCACAGGCGAAGATGGCGATGCCCCGCCCCGGGGGCAGGTTCGACGGGTCTTCCAGGTACTCCCGGACCCGCTCCAGATCGCGTCCCACCGCCTCCCGGGTCACCCGGCCCAGACCGCGCTGCTCCAGCCAGGCCAGGCGTTCCCGGATCCGGTTCTTGAGCTTGATCAGGTACTTCCCCCGGGCGCGGTCGCGCGGCTCGAGCTTGAGATAGCACGACACCACCCAGTGCTCGCCCGCGTGGAGACGGGCCAGCCGCTCCACCAGCGGCTCCACGGTGGCATACGACGGCGCGGCAGCTCCGGCGAGCGGTTCAGAAGAAGACCGGCTCGCGGTAGGCACCGTAGACCTGTTCCAAGGCGTGACGGATTTCATAGAGTGTGCAGTAGGCTCGTGCGCAGTCGAGCATGGGCGGAATCACGTTCTGGTCCCGTTCCGCCGCCGCTGTCAGCGCGGCCAGGGCCCGCTCCACGGCGGCCTGATCCCGCCGGGCGCGAAGCCGTTGGAGTCGTTGCCGCTGGGTGACGTCCGCCTCATCCGAGACCTTCAGGATCTCGAGCGGGTGGTCGTCCTCCACGGTGAAATCGTTGACGCCGACGATGGTCCGGCGATGCTGCTCTACCTGGTGCTGGAACCGCAGCGCGCTCTGGGCGATCTGCCGCTGGAACCAGCCCCCTTCGATTCCCCGCACGACGCCGCCGATGCGACCGATCTCCTCGAACAGGGCTTCCGCTTCACGCTCCATGCGGCCGGTCAGGGCCTCGACGTAGTACGAGCCGCCCAGGGGGTCCATCACGTTGGCGACCCCGGTCTCGTAGGCCAGGATTTGCTGGGTGCGGAGCGCCAGCTGCACCGAGTCCTCGGTGGGGAGCGCCAGGGTTTCGTCCAGCGAGTTGGTGTGCAGCGACTGGGTCCCGCCCAGCACCGCGGCCAGCGCCTGATACGCTACCCGCACCACGTTGTTCATGGGCTGTTGCGCCGTCAGCGAGACGCCCGCCGTCTGGCAATGGAACCGCATCATCCAGGAGCGGGGGTTCTGCGCCCCGTACCGCTCCCGCAGGTGCCGCGCCCAGATGCGCCGCGCGGCGCGGAGCTTGGCGGTCTCCTCGAAGAAGTCGTTGTGAATGTCCCAGAAGAACGACAGGCGCGGCGCGAAATCGTCCACCGCCAGCCCGCGCGCCAGGCCGCGTTCCACGTACTCGAAGCCGTTGGCCAGCGTGAAGGCCAGTTCCTGAACCGCGGTGGCGCCGGCTTCGCGGATGTGGTAGCCGCTGATGGAGATGGTATTCCAGAGCGGCGTGTGCTCCGCCGCCCACTCGAAGATGTCCACGATGATCTTGAGGGCCGGCTCCGCGGGGTACAGCCAGGCGTGCTGCGCCATGTACTCTTTGAGGATGTCGTTCTGGATGGTGCCCCGGAGCTTGCTGATGTCCACGCCCTGCCGCTCCGCCGCCGCCACGTAGAAGCAGAACAGCAGGGCCGCGGGCCCGTTGATGGTCATCGAGGTGGATACCTGGTCCAGCGGAATGCCGTCGAACAGGGTCTCCATGTCCGCCAGCGACGAGACCGCCACGCCGCACTTCCCCACCTCCCCCTCGGCGCGCGGGTGATCCGAGTCGTACCCCATCAGCGTCGGGAAATCGAACGCCACCGACAGCCCGGTTTGGCCCCGCTCCAGGAGGAACTTGTACCGCCGGTTGGTGTCTTCGGCGGTCCCGAAGCCGGCGAATTGGCGCATGGTCCACAGTTTCCCGCGGTACATCGTGGGGTGGATCCCGCGGGTGAAGGGGTAGCTGCCGGGGTAGCCCAATGCCGCGTCGTCCAGACCCGCCACGTCACGCGAGGTGTACAGCGGCTCCACCTCCGTTGAACTCTGGGTGATGAACTCCACGTCCCGGGTGGGCGCCTGCTGGTGCGCCTGCCGCCAGCGTTGGTACCCGTCTTCAAGCGCCATGATTGGTTCCTTTGGCGACGCCGGCCACGATCTCCTGGGCCAGCTCGTAGGGGCTGGTTTCCCCCCGCGCCACGTGCTCCATCCCGGCCGCGAGCGTGGCATCCGCCCGGCCGCCGTCCCACACCAGTTGCCGCAAGGTGCGGTCCACCACCTCGCGCGTCAGCCGCTCTAATCGCTCCCGCCGGCGACGCGCCAACTCGCCGGTGGCTGCGAGGAATCCCGCGTGGCGCTCCATGGCGTCCACCACGTCCTCCACGCCCTGGTTCTGGGTGGCCACCGTCAGGAACACCGGGGGCTCCCACACGGCATCGGCGCCCGCTCCCCGGTTCTGGCGCGGTTGGGCGGGCGGGCGGTCTGCAGTTCGCGACCGACCCTCCGGCTGTCCGCCCGTCCCTGAGTGGTGGTGCGGCGCCACATGCCGAAACGCATTGCCGCGGCGAATCCCCAGCATGATCTCCACTTCCTGCTTCAACTGGTCCGCTCCGGGCCGATCCGCCTTGTTCACGATGAACAGATCGGCGATTTCCATGATCCCTGCCTTCATCGCCTGGACCCCGTCGCCCGACTCGGGCACCAGCACCAGCGCCGCGCTATCCGCGCTGGCGGCGATGGCCAGTTCCGACTGCCCCACGCCCACGGTCTCAATGATGATGCGCTGGAAGCCGTAGGCGTCGAGCACGTCGCAGACCTCGCGCGTGGTGGTGGCGAGCCCACCGGTCGCCCCGCGCGTCGCCATGGACCGGATGAAGACGTTGGGATCCAGCGATGCCGACTCCATGCGGATCCGGTCTCCCAGGAGCGCTCCGCCGGTGAACGGGCTGGTGGGGTCTACCGCCACGACCGCCACGGTGAAGTTTCGCCGCCGGTAGGCCTGGATCAGGCGCTCGGCCAGCGTGGACTTGCCGGCGCCCGGTGGCCCGGTGACGCCGATCCGGTGGGCGCGACCCAGGTCGGCGTGGATGGCGGACAGGAGGGCTTCGTAGCCTTCCCGCCCGTTCTCGACCAGCGTGATGGCCCGCGCCAGGGCGGCGACATTCCGGGAGCGAATGCCGGCCAGCAGCTCGTCGAGCGCCATGCCGTAACTTGGTCGGCCAGGCCCGGCCCGAGCAAGCGCGGGCCGCCGCGTGCCGCTCACCGGCCCTCCTCCCGCAGCAGGCTGTCCAGATCGAGGCCCTGGCGCCCGAGTCGTACCACGTCGTCGCCCGGTACCAGGGCCCCCATCGACACCAGCAGCTTCATGGCGTCCTCCACGCTGAGCGACGTCTCCCGCACCAGCCGGCGGGGAGCCACCAGCAGCCATCCCGAGTGGGGGACGGGAGTGATCGGCACGAACACGTTGACGCACGGTTCCCCAACCAGGGCCGAGAGCGCCGCGGGAGCCTCGTGGGTGATGAAGCCCAGCGTCCACATGTCGGCGGCCGGGAACTGGACCAGCACCGTGCGGCGGAAGACCCGCCGATTGTCGCCCAGGACGCTTTGGGCGATCTGGCTGAGCGCGTTGTACACGCGGCCCGCGAGGGGGAACCGCACCACGGCGGCATTCCACCATTGCAGCACCTGGCGGCCCACGGCCCGATGCACCAGCCAGCCAACCAGCAGGACGAACAGTGCCAGCAGGACGAACCCGAGGCCCGGGACGTGCAGTCCCAGCCAGCGCTCCAGCGGCACACCCAGGATCTGGTCCAATCGGTTGAACACCCAGGCCAGCACGTACACCGTGAGGCCCACGGGTGCCGTGACCACCAGGCCCACCAGCAGGTAGCGCCGCCAGCGGCGCACGGTGGGGGTCACGCGCTCTCCCCTCGCGGCAGGCTGGTGACCGCCACCGGCGTGCGGCGGACCACGACGCGGTCTACCCGGGTGGGGCCCGCGGCCAAGACGTCGAACTCCAGTCCCTGGAGCAGGAACCGTTCGCCCGCGCGCGGAATCCGGCCGGCCAGGCGGGTCAGCAGCCCCCCTACCGTTTCCGCCGCCCCCGGCAAGTGCGCGTCGAAGCGGGCCGCAACGTCGGACGCCGGGGCGCCGCCGTCCACCTCCAGCACCCCCGGTGCCCCGCCTTCCCCCGCCCCCGGGACGTGGGGCTCGCCGAACACCGCGGCCACCAGGGCGCCGAGCAGGTCATCGAGGGTGGCAATGCCGGACGTCCCGCCGAACTCGTCGAGCAGCACCGCGAATTGCCGGCGCTCTCGCTGCATCTCGAACAGGAGATCGGCGCAGGGCTTGGACCCGGGCGCCACGATGACCGGCCGCACCGGCAGGGAGCCGTCCGGCGGCACGGTCAGCAGGTCGAAGGCGTATACCATGCCCACGATGTGGTCGAGCGTGTCCCGATACACCGGCAGTCGCGAGTACCCGGACTCGGACACGATCCGCGCCACGTCGGTGACGGACTCGCCCTCGGACACGGCCACGATATCGGTCCGAGCCGTCATCAGCTCGCGAGCCGGTCGCTCGGTAAACGTCAACAGGCCCGAGAGGATGGTCAGCTCGTCCTGCTCGAACAACTCGGCGCCGCTGCCGGCCTTGAGGAGTGTGGCGACGTCCGAGCGGGGCTCCGCGTAGCTCGACGGCATCAGCGGCGCCAGCAAGCGCCCCAATCGATCCACCCACGGCACCAGGCTCTGCACCACCGGCTGGGGCCAGCGGCGCGCCAGCGCGCGCGGCAGGGCATAGGTCCCGGTAATGAGGAGCGGAATGGCCGCGAACACCACCAGGACCGAGAGGACCAGGGGATGGAGCGGGCCGAGCACCGCGGCGACGCCCAACGCGGCGAGGAGCACGCCCAGGGTCGCGACCACGTTGGCGGTTCCCTGTACCCGGCCCGGCGTTCCCAGCAGCGCGCCCGCGGCCGCCGCGCCGCGCAACCGCTGGGCCGCCCAGCGCGTGAGATCGAGCCGGCTGAGCGCGGCGGCTCCCACGCCCACGGCGGTGCCCACGGCGCCCAGGGTTGCCCCCAGGAGGACCAGCAGCCAACCGCTCATGGGCCTTCCTTCGCCGTCTCCAGCGGCAATCCGCTGGCCAGTCGCTCGAAGTACACCCGCTGCACCCGCCGCCGTTCGACCTGCTCCACCACGACTCGGAACCCGGCCACCGTGAGCTCTTCGCCGGCGTGCGGCACCCGTCCCAGCTCGGAGTAGATCAGCCCGCCCACCGTACTCACATCGTTGCGCTCCAGGCGCACGCCCAGCAGCGCCGACAGCTCATCCAGCGTGAGACGCCCGTCCACCCAAAACCGCGCGTCGCCCTCGCGCTGCACCGCCGGCGCCTTGCCGACGTCGTATTCATCGTGGATTTCCCCCACCACTTCCTCGAGCACGTCCTCCATGGTGACCAGGCCGGACGTGCCCCCGTACTCGTCCACCACGATCGCCAGCTCCCCCCGCCCTCGCTGAAAGTCCCGCAGCTGGGCGGCCAGCGTCTTGGACTCCGGCACGAACTGGGCTGGGCGAATCAGGTCCTGCCACCGCTCGGGAGGCGCCGTGACACCGGCGATGCCTCCCACCAGGTCCTTGGCCCGGAGCACCCCCGCGATGTTGTCCAGGGTGCCGGTGTACACCGGGATGCGCGCGTGCTCGCTCCGCCGCAGGAGGTTCACCACGTCCGCCCACTCGGTCTCGATGTCTAGGGCCACGATATCGAGGCGTGGCGTCATGATGTCCGCCACGGTGGCGTCCTCCAGCGAGAACACCCCCAACAGGATGTCGCGCTGGGCAGGCCCCAGGATCTCCCCGGAGCGCGCGCGTGTGGGCAACACCCGGTGCACCGCGCGCTCCACCGCCGCCACCAGGGTGAGCAGCGGCGAGAGGCCGGTTACCCCGCGCCGGGCTGCGCCGGCCAACGCGGTGGACAGCTCGGGCGCCAGCGAGGCCACCATGCGCGGGAGCGCATCCGCCAGCAGGAACAGGAACGTCGCCGCGACGACCGCCGTCCAGAACGCGCCCAACGGCGCCCGGATCCACCACCCAATGGCCTGCGCCGCCGACACGCCGGCCACGATCAGGAGCGCCAGCCGCGCCACGTGGAAGGCCCGGCGGAGCGGCAGCTCGCCCGGCCCGCTCGCCGCCTCGTCCCCCAGCGCCTGCGCGACGCTGGGGGCCTCCTCGGCCAGCGCCAGGAGCCCGGCCAGGCCGGCGCTGGTGAACGCGACCGCCAGCGCGAGCACCGTGAGGGCCGTTTCGGTCATCGGCCTCGAGCCAGGAGCGCGCGAACGTACCGCTCCTGCCGGCGCCACATCCGCGAGCGGGTCCGCCCATGGTCCTCGGGATGCTGGTAGCCCAGCGCGTGCAACGTACCGTGGACCAGGACGCGCACCATCTCCTCGGCCAGCGGCACGCCTTCCGCGGCCGCCCCCGCCCGGGCGGCCGTGGGACACAGGTACAGGTCGCCGCCCTGCCGCCCCGCGTGTGGCAGCGCGAACGCGATCACGTCCGTCACCCGGTCGCGGCCGAAGGTCCGGCGGTTGAGCGCGCGCATGGGGCCGGCGCCCAGGAAGGTGACGCTGAGGGCGGCCTCGCCGGTCCCCTCCCAGTCCAGGACCGCTCCCACCACCCGGCGCACCAGCCGCGGGGAGAGCGCCGGCTGGCGCACTCCCGAGACGCCGACCCGGATGTCACGGCGCGGACGCCGCGTTCCACTCCGCCGAGATGCCACCGGTCGTCACCGGGTAGTCAATGCGGTTGTGATACATGGTGCCCAGCACCCGCACGAACTCCTCCCGCACCCGATCCAGCTGGGCCAGGGTGAGGGGCGCCTCCGCCAGCTGGCGGGCCTGAACCCGCTGTTCGATCAGGTGCTCGATGGCATCCCGTACTTGTTGTGGCGTGGGATCGTCCAGCACCCGGAGCGCCGCCTCCACGCCGTCGGCCAGCATCGCGACCGCGGTCTCCACCGAACGGGGGCGCGGACCGGGGTAGCGGAACCGCTCCGCGTCGCCACCGTCCAGGGCGCCCCGGGCGCGGGCCCGTTCCAGGAAATACGAGATCTCTTGCGTGCCATGGTGTTCGGGGATGAACGCCTTGACCGCCTCCGGCAGCCGGTGCTCCTCGGCCAAGGCGATCCCGTCCTTGACATGCGCCCGGATGATACCGGCGGACACGTCCGGCTTCAGCTTGTCGTGCGGGTTGGCGCCGTGCCCCTGATTCTCCACGAAGAACTGCGGGTGCCGCAGCTTGCCGACGTCGTGGTAGTAGCACCCCACCCGCGCCAGCAACCCGCCAGCCCCGATCGCGTTGCACGCGGCCTCGCACAGATTGGCCATGGCGATGCTGTGGGCGTAGGTGCCGGGGGCTTCGGTCGCCAGGCGGCGCAGCAACGGGTGGTTGGGGTCCGACAGCTCCAGCAGCGTGAGGTTGGTGGTCACCCGGGCCGCGGCCTCGAACACCGGAAGCGCGATGGTCACCAGCGCCGCGGACACCAGGCCGTTGACCGCCCCCCGAAGCGCGCTGGCCCCCATCTCCGCTGTGCTCCACCCGTACCGCAAGCCCACCGTCAGCGCCGCCAACGCGAATCCCGCCGCGACGATGCCCGACGCGGCCAGGAGCTGACTGCGCCGGCGGACGGTCCGGACGCCCAACGTGCCGGCGACGCTCCCCAGGCTGGCGATATACAGCGCGTTCTCTCCCCCGTACGCCGCCTGGGTTCCCAGCAACACGGCCAGTACCAGCGCCGCCACCATGGCCACCCGACCACTGATCAGGACCGTGATGAGCATCGCCGCGAAGGGAATCGGAATCAGCTCGGGGGCGTCACTCACGAAGCGCAGGTTCACCCACGCGCCGAGTGCCGCGATCCCGAACACGGTCGCCAGGGAGGCCATTCGCCGCAGGTCATCGTACACCGGGCGACGGTACAGGTGGATCAGCAGCCAGAAGATCGAGAGAATGGCGATGTTGGTGAGAATCTGCCCCACCGCTCCGCGCAGGTCCCCCGCCCGCCCCTCGCCGCGCCGCAGGAGCTCGGCCCGCAGCGCCACGAGCCGGTCCCGCACCTCGGGAGTGACCACTTCATGGGCGGCCACGATCCGCTCGTTGGCGCGCACCACGTCCTTGATCGAGTCTACACTGGCCCTGAGCTCGGCGCGGAGCCGCTCGGTCTCTTCCAGATTGGGGACCAACGTGGGCCGGAAGACGCCGTGGATCAGCTTCACAAACAGCTGATCCCCCAGCGAGCTGTTGGGATCGGGGTGGAAGCGGGTCCGGCGAGCCAGATAGCCCCCGAAGCTGAGCACGTCGTCCCGCTGCGCCACCCGCTCGCGACCGTCGCTGCGTACCACCACCTCGCGGGACAACTCGAACTCGATGGTGCCGCTCGGCGGCACGCCGCGCCCCAGCTCTTCGCCGGCCATCCGCAGGAGGGCCCGGCGGAACGCTGCCGGCCGGTTCCCGGCCCGCAAATAGCTCGCTTCCTCGGGCTGCAACCGCACGCCCAGCCGCCGGGCCGCCTCGACCCGGGCGGAGTCGCTCCGCTCGGCGTCCAGGGCGGCGAACAGGCGGTCGACCTGCTCCGTCACCGAATCCACGGCCGCCCGCTGATACTGGTAGACCGGTCGGGCGGTGGCGGCCAGGGCGCCCGCCTCGCGCGTGATCTCCGCCGCCGTCTTGGGAACCCGGTAGGCGAAGGGAGCCACCACTTCGACGGACGACACCTCGCCGGGCTCCAGCACCGGCGTGTCGAAGGTGCGGGCCACCGGATAGAGGGCATAGGTCAACAGCGCTACCGCCACCAGCAGGCCCCAGCGGACCCCGTGGAACATCAGGCGGCTCCAGAGCTCGCCTGCCGGCGGCTCCAGCAACACCCGTGAAAGGCGCCGTTCGCTCACGCGCTTTGATCCTCCCCGTACGCCCGGATGATCTCGCGCACCAGCCGGTGCCGGACCACGTCCCGCTCGTCGAGGTAACAGAACGCCACGCCCTCGATCCCCGGCAGGATGCGCTCCACCTGGATCAAGCCCGACTCCCCGCGCGACGGGAGGTCGATCTGCGTCTTGTCTCCGATCACCACCGCCCGGGAGTTCACTCCCAGCCGCGTGAGGAACATCTTCATCTGGCCGCCGGTCACGTTCTGCGCCTCGTCGAGAATGATGAACGCGTCGGCCAGATTCCGGCCCCGCATGTAGGCCAGTGGCGCGATCTCGATGACGCGCGTCTCGAGCGCCTTCTCAATCCGGTCCTGAGGCATCATGTCCTCGAGGGCGTCGTACAGCGGCCGGAGGTACGGATCCACCTTCGCCCGGAGGTCCCCTGGGAGGAAGCCGAGGCGCTCGCCGGCCTCCACCGCCGGGCGCGCCAGCACCAGCCGCCGCACCCGTTTGCGCGCCAGCGCCTCGACCCCGACGGCCACGGCGAGGTAGGTCTTGCCGGTGCCCGCCGGCCCCACGCCGATCACGATGTCGTTCTCGCGCATCGCCTTCACATACTCGCCCTGCCCGGCGCTCTTGGGCTGCACCACCCGGCGCAACCCGGGCAACACGATCTTCAGCTCCCCGCTGGCCAGCCGCTCCAGACCCGCCGCGCCCTCGCTCACCAGCCGCCGGATGTCCTCTGGCGTCAGCGCTTCCCCGATGCGGGCGATGTCGATCATGGCGCTGGCCACCCGCGCCGCGCGCTCCACCGCTTCCAGCTCACCCGCCAGCATGACCTGATCCCCTCGCAACGACGCGCGGACCCCGGTGGCCCGCTCCAGTTCGGTGAGGTTGCTGTCGTTGACCCCGGTCAGCAGCACCGGATCCGCGCCCTCGGCGGATAGCCGGTGCGTGATGGCGTCGCTCATGGCTGGATCGTGAGCCCCAGGCCGGCGAGGTCGTTGGGGACCACCGGCGCGGGCGCGTCCTCGAACAACGCGCGCGCGGCGGTGGTCTTGGGAAAGGCGATCACCTCGCGGAGGCTCCCCGCCCCGGCCAGCAGCATGGCGACCCGATCGAAGCCGATCGCGAATCCGCCGTGCGGCGGCGCCCCCGCGCGGAGCGCCCGCAGCAGGAACCCGAACCGGCCCTCCGCGTCGGCCGCCCCTAGCCCAAGCGACTTGAGCACCTTGAGCTGAAGGTCGGGATCGGTGATCCGGATCGAGCCGCTCCCCAACTCGATGCCGTTGTACACTGCGTCGTAGTGCAACGCCCGAACTCGCTCATAGTCGCCCGCCCGAAACTGCTCGAGGTCGTCCGGGTGCGGCGACGTAAACGGGTGATGAGCAAAGACCCAGGCCCCGGTCTGTGGATCGCGCTCGAAGAGGGGAAAGTCCTCAATCCATACGAAGGCGTGCCGCAACGTCGGCTGCGGTTTGAGCCGCTCGATCAGCGCCCCACGGATCTGGCCCAGCGCGGGCGAGGTTACCCCATCGGCTCCCGCAGCCGCCACTAACAACCCCCCGTCGTCCAGCCGAGCCACCTCCGGTGTCAGGCCGCTGAGCTTGGCCAGCGCCCCGGACCACTGGTCGCCCTGGCGCTTCAACGTCGCCAGGCCCGAAAGCCCGGCGCCCTTGGCCGCCGCCGTCAGCGCGTCCAGGTCCTTGCGGGACAGCGCCGCGCCACCGGGAACCCGGAGCCCGCGGACCCGCCCGCCGTGGTCCACCGCCTCGTCGAACGCCCGGAACCCCCGGCCGCTCAGGAGTGCGCTGAAGTCCTCGATCGCCAGATCGAAGCGGAGATCGGGCTTGTCCACGCCGTAGCGCTCCAGCGCGTCCCGATGGGACATCCGCGGGAACGGGGCCTCGATGCGCTCTCCCGCTTCGCCCCACAGCGCGACCAGCACCGCCTCCACCACGCGGTACACGTCGGGCGCCGTCACGAACGACGCCTCCAGGTCGATCTGCGTGAACTCCGGCTGGCGATCGGCCCGTAAGTCCTCGTCGCGGAAGCAGCGCGCGATCTGGAAGTACCGATCGAAGCCCGCCGTCATCAGAATCTGCTTGTAGATCTGCGGCGATTGGGGGAGCGCATAGAACTGTCCGCGATGGATGCGCGAGGGCACCAGGTAGTCCCGGGCTCCTTCCGGGGTCGGCCGGGTGAGGATGGGGGTCTCGATCTCGTAAAACTCGAGGTCGCTCAACGTGGCTCGGGCCCGCTGCAGCAGCCGGTGACGAAGCGCGAAATGGCGCTGGAATTCCGGCCGCCTCAGGTCCAGGTGCCGGTGTAACAACCGCAACTCCTCCGCCGGCAGCTCCTCGCCCTTGGATCGCCACACCGGAATGGCCGGCGTTTCGGCGGGTCCCACCACCACCAGGTCCGTGGCCCGGACCTCCACGTCCCCGGTCGCCATCTCCCGGTTGCGCGCCGCCTCCGGCCGGGCCGCGACGCGTCCGGTCACCAGCACCACGGTTTCGGCACCCACGCCCGCGGCCCGCCGCATCACTTCGGGAGCCGCCCAATCGGGCCCGAAGGTCACCTGCACGATTCCCTCGCGGTCCCGCAGATCGAAGAAGATCAGGCCGCCCAGGTCCCGCCGCCGGTGCACCCATCCCCCCAACCGGACCTCGACACCCACATGGGTGGCGCGCAACGCACCACAGCGGTGTGTGCGCATCGTGGTCGCGCTCACAGCACCAACCTGTCTGGTCCGGGCCGGTGGGTTCCGCCGGGCGCCAGTGGTGCGGGGTGATCTCGACGCTTGGGCGCGATGCGTTTGGCGACGTGACCACGCCCGCACCAACGCGCCCTCTGGAACCCACCGGCCCGGACCAGCCCGGTGAGGGAACTCGTGGGTCGCGACACTAGGATCGCTCGGCGTCGCACAGGGCGCGGTAGAACTGGTCCGGATCCCGCGCCTGGAGCAGACGCTGTCGAAAGGGCTCCCGCCGCACCAGCCGGGAGATCCTGCTGAGCGCCTTCACGTGAGCCCCGGACGCGCTCTCCGGACCCACCAGCAGGAAGAAGAGCCGAACCGGTTGTCCGTCCAGGGATTCGAAGCCTATGGGCGCGTCGGCGACGCCGGCGGCGAGCCGGAGCTCGGGAAGCGTGGGGGACTTACCGTGGGGGATGGCGACGCCGTATCCGATTCCGGTTGACAGCACGGCCTCCCGGGCCTGTACCGCCCGCAAGATGTCGTCAAACTGCCCTCCGCTGCCATCGGTTGCCAGATGGACCAGTTCGCTCAGCACGGCTTGCTTGTCCCGGCCCAGCAGCGGGACCCGGATGCGGGCCGGTGACAGGAAGTCGCCTAGCAACACCCAGAAATCGTCCAAGTCCTAGAACGACTTGAACATAATGGCCCTTCCGGGGGGGAACAAGCACAGCCTTGACACCCCTCTTGGGGCTGGCGAAGCTACCGGCCGTGCATCGTCTCAGAGCCCTGCGCGGTACGCTCCTCCTGTCCGGCCTCGCCGGGGCAGCGACCGCCCAGGCCCCGGCCTCGGCCGACCTGTGGCGCTTGTCAGCCGCCACCCTGGCGGGCCCCGCGGCGCTCGAGAGCGGGGCCAGCGGGGCGTTCTGGAACCCCGCCGCGGCGTGGGCGCAGTCCCGAATCCGGGTCGGCGCGCAGGTTCTCCAGACGCCCGACGTACTCGGCGTCACCGGCCTGGTCGCCGGAGCTTCCTACCGGTGGTCCGAGGCCCTAGCCGGGCAGCTGCTGGTGGGCCGCACCCAGGTGGGAGACCTGGTGCGGACCACCACGTCGCCCACCAGTGACCTGGGCAGTATCCCGGTCTACGAACAGATGGTCGGCATGGGTGCCGCCCTGAGGCACGGGGTGTTCACCGGCGGAGCCCTGCTTCGCGGGCACAACGCCCGGTTCGACTCCGACCGCGATAACGGCGTGACGCTGGACCTGGGCCTCAAGATCGTGTTGCCCCGGCTTTCGCTCGCGGCCGCGACGCACTTCTTCCCCCTCGATGTGGGCAGCCGCGACCTCACCGACTACTACGCCGCCGCCGAAGGCCAGCCGGCATCGCCCAGCGTGTGGGGCACACCGGGCCGGTTGTTCCTGCGGTACGGAGTGAGCGTGCGCCGGGGGAGTGACGTGGAGCACGGAGGCGGCGTGGGGCTCGAGCTGGACCAGCGCTTCCGCCTGGACGCCGCGGTAGTCCGCGAGACCGGGTACGCTGACGTGTCGTGGCGACCAGCCGTCGGGGTCCAGCTCCGCGTGGGGCGCTACCTCATCACGGCGGCCCGCTCCTCCGGACTGGGCGGGCTTGGGGCGTCCTACCGCATCGGGTTGGACGTGGATGCCCTTCGATGAACCTCTTGAACCTGCCACCACCCTCCGCCGGAGACCTGCTGGCGCCCTGGCTCTCGGCGCGCGGCGATGCGGCCTACCGGGTGCGCCAGATTCTGCCCCGCCTGTGGCAGCGCCCGGTGGGTTCCTGGCGCGACGCCACCGACCTCCCGGCCGGGTTGGCCGACGCGCTGGCGCAGGAGTTCCCGTTGCCGCGCCTCGAACTCGCCCGCAAGCAGGTTTCGGCGGACGGCACGGTGAAATTCCTGTGGGCCCTGGGAGACGGCGAAGCCATCGAGTCCGTGTGGATCCCCGAGGGCCGCCGCCGTAGCCTGTGCATCTCCTCACAGGTGGGTTGCGCCCTCGGGTGCGTGTTCTGTGCCACGGGGCGGATGGGCTTTCGCCGTCACCTGGAACCGTGGGAGATCGCCGGGCAGGTTCGCGAGATGCTGCTGGACCCGTCGCTGGGCAAGCCGACCAACGTGGTCTTCATGGGGATGGGCGAGCCGCTCCACAACTGGAGCGCCGTGGACACCGCGCTCACCATCCTGAACCATCCGCACGGCCTGGGGGTGGGCGCCCGGCACATCACCGTCAGCACGGTGGGACTGCTGCCCGGGCTGGCGCGGCTCGCAGCCCGCCCGGAGCAATTCCGGCTGGCCGTTTCGCTGCACGCGCCCACCAGCGCCCGCCGGCGCACCATCATGCCGGTGGAGCAGAAATACACCCTGCCGGACCTCATGGCGGCGGTGCGTCAGTTCAAGAGGCGGGTGACGTTCGAGTACGTCCTGATCTTGGGGCTGAACGACGGGGCGGAAGACGCCGCTGCGCTGGCCGAGCTGGCCGCGCCGCTCGGCGCGCTGGTGAATCTGTTGCCGTTGCATCCCGGGGGGGCGCCCGGGTTGGTGCCTGTGCCGCCGGCGGGCCTGCGGCGCTTCGCAGCGCTGCTCCGGGAGCGCGGGGTGAGCGTCAGCGTGCGCCGGAGCCGGGGGCTCGACATCAGCGCCGCGTGCGGCCAGCTACGGGTGGAAACCGAGAGCGCGCGCCAGATCGGGGCCAATCAACACGCTGGCGTCGAGGAGTAGACGGGGGTCGTGGTTGACGGCGATGCGCCCCAGGCCCAGCGCCTGGCGCACCTGGCGAGCCGCGGTGGAGTCCCCGCGGCGCACCACGATCGTGGTGGAATCCAGCGAGGAATCGCGGGCGGAGCCGTAGCCGACCACGTCGATGCCCGCCCGCCGCAGGCGCCGCGTCACCTCGCGCGCCAACCCGTCGGCCGTCGTGGCGTTGAGGACTTCCACCACGACCCGGTTTCCCTCGCCGGGGATCACGGCCTCCGTCCCGGACCCGTCGTTGTCCCTCCCAATCCACAGCGCCGCGGCCGCCACGACCGCCAGCGTGATCGCCGTGCTCAGGACGAAGCGACCAGCCCGTTCCAAAACTCGACGCTCTCGGTGAGAAGGGGCCGGCCCGCGTCGAGCACCCACCGCAGGCGTTCCGCGGCAACCTCGCGCAACACGCTATCCGGCTCATGGGGAACGCGCGCCGCCTGGGCCTTCCGCTCCTCCTCGCGGAATGCACGTCCCGGCTCCAGGTAATCGGCCAAATACAGGAGCCGCCCCACTCGATCCCACCCGGCGTATCCCACGGAGTGATAGTGCACGGCGCGCAGCACGCCGCGGTCCGTCTCGCCCTGCTCCGCGGCCAGCCGCGCGGCCGCCGGACCGTGGCGCAGGGATGGCACTCCCCAGGCATCGGGCGCCAGGCGGGCGAGCTCATCGGGTGAGGCGTCGCGCAGGGCATCATGCAGATACGCCGCGCGGAGCCAGCGGTCCCGCTCCGCCGCGGGCACGCCCCCGGCGTCGGCCCATTGGCGGAGCAGCGCGGCCACCCGCTCCACGTGCGCCCGGCGCTCCGTGCCGAGCCGGGCCCAGGGCGGGAGGCCGGCCGGCGCGCTCATGGGCGGTCCAGCCACTCGTCACCGGCTAGTCCGTCGCCGAGGATGATGTTGTCGATCAACCGGGTGGAACCGACCCGGGCCGCCAGCGCCAGCAACGTGTCGCCCGCCACGCGGCCGACCGGCGCCAGCGTGTCTGGGTCTACCGCTTCGACGTACTCCAGGCGGAGGAGCCGCTCCCGCTCCACCACGCGTCGTACCTCAGCCACCACGTCGGCCGCGGCCGTGACCCCCTTGCGAAACGCGTCGTGGGCCGCCGTAAGCCCGAGGCTGAGCGCCGGAGCGGCACGACGCTCTTCTGCGATCAGGTAGGCATTGCGGGAGCTCAGCGCCAGGCCGTCCGCTTCACGCACGGTGGGCGCCACGATGATCTCGAGGGGGAAGTCGAGGTCCGAGACCATCCGCCGGATTATCACCGCCTGTTGGGCGTCCTTGCGACCGAAGACGGTCACGTCCGGCTCCACCAGATGGAACAGCTTGGCTACCACGGTGAGCACACCCGCGAAATGGCCCGGGCGCCAGGGGCCGCACAGGTGATCGCCCAGACTCCCCGGCAGCAGCCGCACCACTGGTTGCTGGGGATAGACCGCGTCGGGGCCGGGGACGAAGAGGCATTCCGCTCCACGCGCCGACACCAGGGAGCGGTCTCGCGGCAGGTCCCGCGGGTACCGGCCGAAGTCCTCGGTGGGGGCGAACTGGAGCGGATTGACGAACACGCTGACCACCACGTCGTCGGATACCCGACGCGCGCGGTCGATCAATCGCAGGTGCCCCTCGTGCAGGTACCCCATGGTGGGCACCAAGCCCACGCGCCGGGCCGCGGCGCGCCGGTCCCGGGACCACGCGCGCATCTGGCGCGGGTCGGCGATCTCGATCACTGCTCGAAGCTGTGCGCCGCGTCCGGGTAGCGGCCGTCGCGTACCTCGTCGGCGAATTGCCGCACCGCGGCGCGTACCTGCTCTCCCAGGTTGGCGTAGGCCTTCACGAACTTCGCCTGAAAGCGCTGGTTCAACCCCAGCATGTCGTGCAGCACCAACACCTGCCCGTCGCAGTGCGGGCCTGATCCGATGCCGATGGTGGGAATCGCGAGCGCTTGGGTGACCCGGGCGGCCACCGGGGAGGGCATCAGCTCCAGCACCACGGAGAACGCGCCGGCCTCCTCCAGCGCCTTGGCGTCCGCCACGATGCGGTCGCCGGCCTGGGCGCCGCGGCCTTGCACGCGCGGCCCCCCCAGCGCGTGGACCGACTGCGGCGTGAAGCCCACGTGCCCCATGACCGGGATCCCGATGTCCACCAGCGCGCGGACCGTCTCCCGGATGGCCAGCCCCCCTTCGAGCTTCACGCCGTTCGCCCCGGTGAGCTGCATCGCCCGGCCCGCATTCCGCTTGGCCTCCTCGATCGAGACCTGGTACGTGAGGAAGGGCAGGTCGATGATCACCAGCGCGCGCCGCACCCCCGCGCGGACCATCCGGGTGTGGTAGATCATCTGCTCCAGCGTGGCGGACAGCGTGCTGTCCTGGCCGGCCAGCACGGTGTTCACCGAATCGCCTACCAGCACCACGTCCACCCCCGATTCGTCCAGCAGCTGGGCGAACAGCGCGTCGTAGGCGGTCAGCACCACGATCTTCCGTCCCGCCCGCTTGGCCTCGAGCAGCTCCAGGGTGGTGACGTGTTTACCGCTCGGCATGGGGCATCAGCTCCGCCAGTTCGCGCTGCCAGAAGGGGCGCCGCGGAAGCTCCGGATGCGGGACCACCAGTTGCGGTTCCGCGATCGCCAGATGTCCGTAGCGGACCAGGTCCAGGTCCAGCGTGCGCGGCCCCCAGCGAACCGCCCGCTCCCGTCCGGCGGAGCGCTCGATGGCCGCGCACGCTTCCAGGAGCTCTCGCGGCGGCAGCTCGGTCGAGAGCAACACCATCTGGTTGAGGTAGGGCCCCTGGGCCACGGGTCCGAGCGGCGCGGTCTCCTCGATGGCGCTGGCCGCCACCAGGGTGGTGTCGGGCAAGGCCGCGAGTCGCTCGCGGGCGAAGGCGAGGTGCGCGGACCGGTCGCCCAGGTTCGAGCCCAGCGCCACGAAGGCCCATTCAGCCATGGCTCTCTCCATCACGCTCCAGCAGCACCTCGACGAAGTCGAGGGGACCGTCGATGGGAGCATGCGGCTTCCGCGCCGCCACGCGCACCCGCAGCACACCGGGCAGCTTCAACGCCCGCGCCGCGATCTTCTCGCAGAGGGCCTCCAGCAGCCGGTGGTGACTCCCCCCGACCGTGTCCGAGACCACCTCATACAGCTCGCGGTAGTCCAGGAGGTTGCGGGCGGAATCGGTTTCGCCCACGCGCCGCAGCGAGAGCCACACCGTGAGGTCGAGCTCAAGCGGCTGCGGGATCCGTTGCTCGTGCGGCAACAGCCCTACGCGGGTGTGAAAACGCATGCCCTTCAGCGAGATCGAGTCGCGGTCCGTCATGGGACAGAATGGTAGCCGCTCGGCTCCGCCGCCGCGAACTGCCGCGTCAGCTCGCTGAGCATCGAGACGACATCCGCCAGCTCCTGGGTGGCCCGCCCCAGGTCCCGGAGCCCGGCTGCGACGTCGCCCGCGCGGGTGATGGCGGTATCGACGCCCTGGCGATTGCTCCGGGAGATGCCGGCCACGGCCTCCATACGCTCCCGCAGCCCGGCGTATGCCGCGCGCTGCCCCGCCGCCGTCTGGGTGATACGCCCCGCCCCATCTCCCGCTTCGTGGGTGGCCCGAACGATCGCGTCCAGCGCGTCCAGGCCCTTCGCGCTCACGCGCTCGACGCCCGCCACGCCCGCGTGTCCCTTGTGCATCTGCTGGTCCACCTCGTTGAGCCGCTGTTGCATGTCGGCGAGGAGCTGCCCCGCCTCGGTGGCCGCCGCGGCGCTCTGCTCCGCCAGGCGGCGCACCTCGTCCGCCACCACGCCGAAGCCCTTGCCGTGCGCGCCCGCCCGCGCCGCCTCGATGGCCGCGTTCAGCGCCAGCAGGTTGGTGAGGTCCGCCAGCTCACGGATGGAGGCGAGGAAGCTCACCACCCGCCGACTCGCGGCCCCGAGATCGGTCACCCGGGCGGCGCTTTGGTCCACGAAGGCTTTGAGCGCCACCAGCCGGCTCATCGCGTCTTCGATGGTGGACCGGTGCCGGGCGGCCAGCTCGCTGGCCGACACGCTCGCGGCGGCCGCCTCGGCGCTGTCCTCCGCCACGCGTTCAGCGGCGCGGGTCAGCTCCGCCGTGGCTTCCCCTCCCCGGCTCACATCCCGCTCCAGATCCGCCAGCCCCGAGCCCACGACTTGCATCGCGTCCGTCATCGCCTGCGCCGCGGCCCCGAGCACTGTCGCCGCGCGGCTCAGCTGCTGCACCTGCTCATTGATCCGCCGCACCGTCTCGCGAAGCGGCCGGCGAAGATCGGTAAGGTGCAGGGCCGTGGCGATCCGAAGGGCGCACGTCTCGATCAACGCCAATTCCGTGCGCCCATACCGCCCGGGCTGCCGGTGCTCGAGCTCCAAGGTGCCGATGCACCGGTCCGCCACCATCAACGGCTGGATCACCACGCTCCGCGCCCCTCCGCCCAGATGCACCGCGCGCGCGTCCCGCTGCGCGTCCCGCACCACCAGCGCCGCGCCTGACGCCGCCACGGCCGCTCGCAGCTCCTCCGCCCCCGCCCCGCCGTCACCTTCCCGTCCGGGGCGGCTCGCGACGCCCCGGTACAGCAGGTGGAACGCGTCGTCCCGCCGCTGGCAGATGCGGAAATCGGTCCAGTCAAGGATCCGGTGCGCCAGCTCTTCCATCCGACGCAGCGAAACATCCAGTGCCGCGTTGCTGGTGATCACCGTCTCCATGGCGTGGATCTTGTTCATCTCCTCGGCCTGAATCGCCTCTTCCACGATACGCTTGAGGACGAATCCGGCGAACCCGAGCGGTGCGGCCACGAACGGCCAGCTCAAGACGGGCAGGATCTCGATGGTGAAGATGACGGCTGCCACGCCCCCCAGCGTGAGCGCATAGGCGACAATCTCATACCGCAGGATCAAGATCCGATCATCCGGACGCAGCTTGCCGCGCACCACCAAGGTGAAGTAGGCCAGGCCACGGGACGAGAAGAAGTACGCCACCGCGAAGGTGGCCAGCGCGGGGACGCTCTCGTAGCTCAGCGCACCACGGGCGCCCGCCACGAACAGCGCCACCGCGTACACTCCGTAAGCCGCGCTCAACGCGACGACCTCGCGGCAGGCGTTGATCCACGCGGGCCGCAGGTCCCGCTGCAGCCACCCGTGGTCCGTCATCACGATGCCGGCCGCCAGGCCCAGCAGGGTGATCTCGGGTCCCACCATCACCGAGCCGGCCAGGGCGCCGATACCCACCTGCGACGTGTACGCGTACTTGCCGAGGCCGAACTGGAAAGCCCGCAACAACAGCATGGCGGCCGCCATGATCGGGACCGCAGGCCACAGACCGATCCACACGCGGTAATCCAGCGCCACGACCGCCAGGATGCCGCTTCCCAGCACCAGCACCACGTCGCCGGCGCGTACCACGAGCTGGTTGTGGGTGAGGTGCCACATTAGCTCGCCGCGGCCCCCAGCGCCTCTCGCAGTTCCCGCATCAACGCCCGCGCCGGCGCCAGCCCCTGCCCCAACCGCTCCACCAGGGCGCTGCCGACCACCACACCGTCCGCCCAGCGCGCCACGGCCCGTGCCTGCTCGCCGCTGGCGATGCCGAATCCCACCACGATGGGCAGCGCGGTGACGGCCCGAACTCGCGCGATCGTCGCCGCCAGCTCGTCCCCCACCGTGGTCCGCGGACCGGTCACCCCCAACCGGGCGATGAGGTAGAGGAACCCCTCCGCCCCGCGAACCAGCGGCTCGAGGCGCGTCAGCGTGGATGTGGGGGCCACCAGGCGAATGACGTCCAACCCCGCGGCGCGGAGCGTGGTCTCCACCTCGGGGTCCTCCCCGGCCGGCAGGTCGGTGACCAGCACGCCCCCAATGCCCGCTGCGACCGCGTCCTCGGCAAAGCGCTCGAGCCCGTAGGCCAACAATGGGTTCAGATAGCTGAAGGCGATCACCGGCACCCCCAGCCGCGCCTCGCGGATCAGCGCCAGCGCGCCCGCCACCGTCATGCCGTTCTCCAGCGCGGCGTGGCTGGCTCGCTGAATGGTCGGCCCATCTGCCAGCGGATCGCTGAAGGGGATGCCCAGCTCCACGAAATCGGCCCCGGCCTCCGCCACCATGTGGAGCGCCTCGAGGCTGGCCCGGTTGCTGGGATACCCGGCGGTGAGGTATGGAATCAGCGCGACCCGGTGCTGGTGCTTGAGCTCGCGCCACCGCGCCGCAATGGGACGATCAGACAAAGTACTTCGCGGGGTCGATCCCGTACTTGGCGGGGTCGGTCACCTTGATGATCGAGCGTACAAAGTTCCCGTCCGGCGTTTGGTCCGCGAGGTTCACCAGCGGCCCTGACGAGATCAGGGCGCCTTCCGGAGTCGCCACGATGCGCACCACCGGCCGGTGAAGCTGGGCCAGGTCCGGGTTGGCCGAGTGCACGATGGCGAGCTCGTACGAGTCCAGGATCACGCAGGTGCCCACGGGATAGACCCCGAGCACGTTGATCAGCGCTTTCACCAGCACGGGATCCATGCCCCGGCGTGGATTGGTCCACATCTCGCGCAGGACCTCATCGGGCTGAATGGGCGTGGTCTGATACGCGCGGCGCGTGGTCGCGGCGTCGAAGCCATCCGCCACCGCCACGATCTTCGAGAACACCGACAGCCGGCGGGAGCGCAGCGACTTGGGATACCCCGTCAGGTCGATCTTCATGTGGTGCTCGTACGTCACGATCATCCCGCGATACGGGATCTCGCCGTACCCCCGCAGCCCGAACAGGGTCAACACGCCCAGCCAGGGATGCGCCTGCATGATGCGCCACTCGTCGTCCGAGAGCCCACCGGTCTTGTTGACGATGTCCAGCGGGATGCGGCTCTTGCCGACGTCGTGCAGGAGCGCGGCCATCCCCAGGTCGAACAACTGGAGCTTGGACAGGCCCAGCCGCCGGCCGATGGCCACGGAGAAGATGCAGACATTGACCGAATGGGTGAACGTGTACTCATCGTAATCACGAATCGTGGTCAGGCCGACCAGCGAGACCTCGTTGCTCAGCACCTGGTCCACGATGCTCTGCACCGCGCGCTTCACCTTCTTGACGCTGGCGCTGCGCCCCATGCGTACGCTGCTCACGACCTCCTTGGTGACCGCCACCGAGCGCTCGTAGGTCTTCTTGGCGACCTCCTTGGCCCGCTCCTGATCATCCAGGTCTTCGTCGGTCTCGAGCGGGGGCTCGACCACGATGTGCGCCACGCTCCCCTGCACCATCCGCTGCTGCAGCTCGTAGAGCTTGTTGGGGTCCGCCTCGCGTGTGGCGAGATTGAGGAGCAGCGACACGAACACCTGCCACTCGCGCCGGTCCACGTCGCCGTCCACCCGCATGGTGCCGATGCCGCACTGCCGGAAGGTGGCCAGCACGTGTCCGAACGAGGCGTAGTTGTCCAGGTCGAGCCGCAGGCGCGTGGAGTTCACGAAGATGAACTCCCCCGCGATGCGCACCTCCAACTCCTCCTCGATCTGGAGCAGGGCTTTGGCGGCCGCCGTGAGGTCGTCCAGCGCGCGCTGTGCCTGGTCGTTCACGATGGGGTAGAGCCTGAGGCTCCGCAGCGCGGTGTAGAAGGTGATCAGGAACCCGCGGCCGCTTTGTCGGAGGAGCCGCTCCTGGCTCTGCATCGCGTCGGTCATCGACGGGCGCGACGGGCGTCCGGCGGGTCCGGTCATCTCACCGCCCGCCCCTCGCGCAACGCCTGGTTGACGGCGTTGCGCACCAGCGCGTCCTTGTCCCTCGCGGCCTGCTCCAGCACGGCGCGGGCCCCCGGCGTTCCGATCTTCCCCAAGGCCATCGCGGCGCAGGCCCGGGTCTCCGGGTCTTCCTTCCGTTTGAGGAAGCCGCCCGCGCTCAACAACATGCCCGAGAGCCGCTCCACCCCCGCCCCGCCCACCAGCAGGCCATAGGCCTCGAAGAACGCCATCTTCTCCGTGAGATCCGCCTCCCGGAGCGCCTTGCCGTCCACCGCCGCCTCGATCCGCCCCAGCACATTGCGGTGGCCCCGCGCGGCCAGCACCCTGACCGCCGCGATGCGCACGTCGCGGTCGCCGTCGTCCACCACCTTCTCGAGTTGCTGCATGGCTCCGGCGGTCCCGATGGCGGCCAGCGCCTCCACGACCGCCACCTTCACCACCGTGGTCGCGGTCTCGAAGAGCGCGCCCAACGCCGGCGCCACCGGCGGCAGCTTCAATTGGGCGACCAGCTTCACGGCTTGCAGCAAGACGGCCTCATCCCGATGGCCCAGGACCCGGCTCACTTCGGTCGGGTGGGCTTGCGCCAATCGCTGGGCGGCCGACGACGCCAGCTCGCGCACTCGCTGGTTGCTCAACTTCGGCATCCAGGCGAGCACCGTCTCCAAGGCCTGGGGCCGCAGCTCCCGGAACAGCTCGCCCAACTCCTCCACCGAGGGATGCACCGACGCTTCGTCCAGCGATTGGAGCAGCTGAGCCAGCGCTTCCTGCTGCGACAGCTTTGCCGGGATGTCCGAGAGCTGCTGGCGATGCTCGGGCAGCAGGTCGCGGGCCCGCTGCAACACACTTCGCAGCTCCGTGCAGATCGCCGCCACGGACCGGAAGTCGCCGATCGCCAGCAGGTACGGAATGAAGCTCTCCACGATACTGATCAGCTCGGCCCGTACGGTGCTGTAGGTTTGCAGCTCGAGCACGTCGAACAACATGGCCAGCACGTTGCCGCGCAGGTCCTGTTGGTACTCCCGCTCGATCTCCTGCGTGAGGTATACCCGCTCCTTGTCATCCAGGAAGTACAGCGTCGAGTCGAAGTCCTCCAGGCCCACGAGTCCCTTGGGCGGCTCCGGTGTCGCCGCTTCCTCGACCACCTGCTGACGCACCTGCTCCGACTCGCCCGGCGGCTGCCCCGGCGCCGGCATCTCCTCAACCACCGGCGCCCCCACCTGCCCCTGCGTCGCCGGCGGCGGCTCGTTCGGCGCCCTGGGGATGGGCACTACGTCTCCCGTGGCCAGCTCGACGAAGTCATAGCGGACGTACTGGAAATCCTGCTCCCACAACAGCGTGAGCAGGTCGTCGTCCGCGTCCGACGTCAGCTGGCGCGCCTTGTGGATCACACCGAGGAAGCGCTGGATCTCCTCCTCTTGCGCGCCCCGGAGAAACGTGAGCGACCGCACCCCGTCCTTGAACAGCACCCAGGCCACGCTTTCCGAACGGCTGGGCTGGGACAGCACCGGGCGCTTGTCCAGCACCAGGTCCGACTCGGTCACGCCCAGTACCAATTCGTCGGTCTCCTGCCAGACGGACGCGAAGGCGGCGCGCACGTTTTGAATGGCCTGCTGGTACACCGGATTGTTCGGGAGGTATAACTGCGTCGCCCGCAGACCCTTCACCACGGCCTGCATCAGGGCGTCCACCAACTGCGGCTCGACGGTCGTGCCGGCCAGGGGCCCCGTCGCGTCGGTCACCCGGTTCCCTCGGTCAGCTGCGAGACGTGCGCCACGTCTTTGTCGCCTCGGCCGCTCAGGTTGATCAGCACCAGGTCGGACACCCGCCACGTCGCTGCGAGGACCCAAGCGACCGCATGAGCGCTTTCGAGCGCCGGGACCAATCCCTCCAGCCGCGCCAGCGTGGCGAATGCCTCCAGCGCCGCCCGGTCGGTGACGGCATGGTATGACGCGCGCCCGACATCATGCAAATATGCATGCTCCGGCCCCACACCGGGATAGTCGAGCCCGGCCGACACGGAGTGTGCCGGCCGCACCTGGCCGTCGGCGTCCTGCAGGAGGTAGCTGAGACTCCCGTGCAACACTCCCGGGCGCCCCGCCCCGAGCGAGGCAGCATGCCGCCCGGTCTCCAATCCCTCGCCCGCCGCTTCCACCCCCACCAGGGCCACGTCCGGGTCCGCCAGGAACGCCGTGAAGATGCCCAGCGCGTTGGACCCGCCGCCCACACAGGCGACCACGTGGCTCGGCAAACGGCCCGCCCGCTCCATCGCCTGTGCCCGCGCCTCGCGCCCAATCACGCGCTGGAAGTCCCGCACCATCCGCGGGAACGGGTCCGGTCCCACCACCGAGCCGATCACATAGTGGGTGGTCTCCACGTTGGTCACCCAATCGCGTAGGGCTTCGTTGGTGGCGTCCTTCAGGGTGCGTGTCCCCGAGCCCACCGGTACCACGTCCGCCCCCAACAACCGCATGCGGTACACGTTGAGCCGCTGGCGGGCCATGTCCTCTTCGCCCATGTAGACCACGCACTCGAGCCCGAACCGGGCGCACGCAGTCGCGGTCGCCACGCCATGCTGCCCCGCTCCGGTCTCCGCGATGATCCGCCGCTTCCCCATCCGCCGAGCCAGGAGCACCTGCCCCAGCGTGTTGTTGATCTTGTGCGCGCCGGTATGGGCGAGATCTTCCCGTTTGAGCAGGACCCGGCACCCTACACGCTCCGATAACCTGGGCGCGTCTGACAGCGGCGTGGGTCGACCGGCGTAGGTGCGCAGCAGGTGATCCAGCTCCTCTTGGAACACCGGATCCGTCAGCGCTTGGTCGTGGACGCGCGCGAGATCTTCCAGGGCGGCCATGAGGGTCTCGGGCACGTAGCGCCCGCCGTACGGCCCAAACCGCCCCGCCGTCGGAGTGATTTCGGGAGCGCTCACCGATGCCGCTCCGTGCCGACCTTCGCGACCCGCCAGCCGACTCGCGGCACCCCCGTGAGCCGCCGCACCGCTGTCGCTGGATCTGCCGAGGCCGCGATCGCCGTGCCCACCAGCACGGCGTCTGCTCCCCATGCCGCCACGCGCTCCACGTCGGCGCGCGACGCCAGGCCGCTTTCTGCGACGGCGATCATCTCAGCGGGCACCGCGCGCAGCACAGGCTGGATGCCGTCCAGGTGCACAGCGAAGGTGTCCAGGTCCCGGGCATTCACGCCCACGGCGTCGGGCGCCACCTCGAGCGCCCGGTCCAGCTCGTCTGGACCGTGCACCTCTACCAGCCGCGCCAGACCCAGCTCCCGGGCCCCGTCGGCCAGTTCCCGGAGGGCCGCAGCGTCGAGCGCGCGGACGATGAGCAATACGGCGCTAGCCCCGTGGATCCTGGCCTCATACAGCTGCGATTCTTCCAGAATGAAGTCCTTCCGCAGCAACGGCACCGTCACGGCCCGGCGCACCTCGTCCAGGTCCCCCAGCGAGCCGCCGAAATGGAGTTCGTCGGTCAGAACCGAAATCGCCACCGCCCCGCCGATCGCATACGCCCGCGCGTGCGCCGTCGGCGACAGGTGCTCGGCGATGGCCCCGGCGGATGGAGACCGGCGCTTGACCTCCCCAATGACGGCGACCTCCAACCCGCCGAACGCCGCGTCCCACCGCGGTGGCTCAGGGGCCTCAGCGGCTGCGCGCCTCAGCGCGGCGCGCTGCGGGCGAAGCGCAGCCGCCCGGGCGCGGGAGGCCGCGAGGATGCCAGACAGGCGGCCGGTCATAGCCTGTTGCGCTTCGGCCTGTATTCGGGTATACTCATTCGGTATTTCTTCGGTGACGGGGCTATGCCGCTGACCAGACGCCAGAAACAGATCCTTGACTACCTCGAAAGCTACATACGGTCAAACGGCTATGCGCCCTCGTTCGAGGAGATTGCCGAGCATTTCTCCTTTCACTCGCTCGCCACCGTCCACGAGCACCTGACCAATCTGGAGCGGAAAGGGTACATCAGCCGCATTCACAACGAGAGCCGCTCCATCGAGATCGCCCCGGTGCGCGGCCGCACCGGCGCCACCGAGATCCCCCTGCTGGGCCAGGTCGCTGCCGGCGAGCCTATCGAGGCAGTCGCCACCGCGGAAACCCTCGCCGTGCCCGATGACCTCATCCCCCGGCGCGGCAGCAGCTACGCCCTGCGGGTTCGGGGAGACTCCATGATCGGCGAGCACATCCAGGACGGCGACTACGTCGTGGTCCATTCGCGCAGCGGCGCGGACGAAGGCGACATGGTGATCGCGTTGGTGCACGGCACGTCCGCCACGGTGAAACGCCTGTTCCGTGAGCCGGGCGGCTGGGTCCGGCTCGAGCCGGCCAACGAAGCCGTTCCGCCCATCCGAGTGCACGAAGACGACGTCCTGATTCAGGGGGTCGTGGTGGGCGTCATGCGGAGGTACTGAGCCGCGCCCGCTCTACCAGCCGCTCCAGCGCTCTTGCCGCCCGGCCGTCATCGAGCGCGGCGGTACTGCGTTCCACGCCCTCCCGTAGCGAGCCTGCCAGCCCAGCGACGTACAGGCCGGCGCCCGCGTTGAGGAGCACCGTGGCCCGGCCCACCCGGTCGGGTCGCGGCTCCGTGAGCAACCGGCTGATGCGCTTGGCGTTGTGCGCCGGATCCCCGCCCGCGAGGCCCTCCAGGTGGTCTTCCTGAAGCCCGTAGTCAGCGGGGTCCAACGTCCAGGTACGAACCTCGCGATCCAGCACCTCCCAGACAGAAGTCGGCCCGGAGGGGGCGATCTCGTCCATGCCCACCCGGGCGTGCACCACCAGCGCGTGCTCGGCGCCGAGTCGGCACAGGGCGTGCGCCAGGAGCGGCCCCCGAGCCGCGTCCGCCACACCCACGACCTGACGCCGGACGCCGGCGGGGTTCGCCAGCGGACCAATCACGTTCATCACGGTGGGGATGGCCAGCTCCCGCCGGACCGGCGCCACGAAGCGCATGGCCGGGTGATACAATGGCGCGAACAGGAACGCCATGCCGTCCGCCTCCAGGGCCTGCGCCGCCGCTTGGGGCTCGAGCTGTATGCGCAGCCCCAGGGCCTCGGTGACGTCCGCCGAACCACATTGGGAGGTAAACGACCGGTTCCCGTGTTTGGCGACCGATGCGCCGGCCGCCACAGCCACCAGGGCCGCGGCGGTGGAAACATTGAAGGTCGAGACGGCTCCGCCGCCGGTGCCGCAGGTATCGATGACGTTCCAGTCCGCCCGGATCGGCACGCGCAACATTGCCCCGCGAAGCGCGCGCACCGCTCCGGCGATTTCCTCGGCCGTTTCCCCTTTGACCCGCAGTCCGGTCAGCAGCGCCGCGGCCTGGACCGGAGTGGCCTCGCCGCGCATGAGTTGGTCGAACGCGGCGTTGGTCAGGCCCTCCCCTAGCTGCTGGCTCGCGGCCAAGGCAGCGATGGCCCGCGCGATGGGCTGCTCGTGCTCGGTCATCGGCCCTCGGAAGATGGAAGGGTATCCGTCTGTGGATACAGGGAGTGGAACAGTAGGTCCCGCGGGCCCCGGGTGTCAATCGTCCAACCCGTTGCGTCGCTTGCCGCTAGACCGTGCGAGTTCTATCTTTATCGCGCATGCAGGGGCTTTCCTGCTACGCAATGCTCCACTACGTGGGGCATCCCTTCTCCGGCTGGCAGCGCCAGCGCTCGCAACGCACCGTACAAGGCGACCTCGAGCAGGTCCTGCAGCGTCTCGCCGGCCGGCGCGTGGTAACCCATGCCGCGGGGCGCACCGACGCCGGCGTACACGCGCTGGGGCAGGTGGTGAGCTTCCGGATGCCGGGCCGCTGGCAGCCCGCGACGCTGCACCGGGCGCTCAACGCGCTCCTCCCGCCCGAGATCTGGGTGGCGCGACTGGGTCCGGCGCCGGAAGGGTTCCACGCGCGGCGCCACGCCACATCGCGCTGCTACCGCTACGTGGTGGGCTGCGACGCCGCGGCCCAGTCACCGTTCCGGCGTTCGCTGGAGTGGGCGCTGGGCCAGCCGCTGGACCGGCGGCTCCTCGACGCGGCGGCGGCGGAGCTCACCGGGGAGCACGACTTCCGGGCGTTCTCGGCGGTGGGTCAGCGCAAGCCTCACTACCGTTGCCGGGTGGTCGTCTCCCGCTGGGACAGGCGGCCGAACGCGGAAGGCTTTATTTTCACCATCGAGGCGGATCGCTTTCTCCATCGCATGGTGCGCTTCCTGGTCGGCACCATGGTCGATGTCGCGCGCGGCCGGCGGCCGCCGGCGGACATGGGCCGGCTGCTCCGGAGCACGAGCAACGCGGAGGCCAGCCCGCCGGCGCCGCCTGAAGGCCTGTACCTGGTAGGCGCTCGGTACCCTCAACTCCTCTGAGGACTCGAGACCATGAAATTCTTCCTCGACACCGCCAGCCTCGCCGACATCCGGTGGGCCTCGCAGGCCAGTCTGATCGACGGCATTACCACCAACCCCACCCTCATGGCGAAGTCGGCCGGTGACGTGGACCCGAACGACGTGCTCAAGGAGATCTGCTCGCTGGTGGACGGCCCGGTGAGCGCCGAGGTCGTGGCGGTGAGCGCGGACGGGATGTACCGCGAGGGCCGCGATCTGGCCAAGATCGCCGACAACATCGTGGTGAAGATTCCCATGATCGAGGAGGGTCTCCCCGTGGTCCGCCGGCTCACGACGGACGGCATCAAGGTCAACGTCACCCTGGCCTTCAGCTCGGTCCAGTGCCTGATCGCGGCGAAAGCCGGCGCCACCTTCGTCTCGCCGTTCCTGGGCCGGCTGGACGACGTGGGGCACGAGGGCATGGACGTAATCCGCGAGACCCGGCTGATCTTCGACAACTACGACATCGAGACGGAGATTCTGGCCGCCTCCATCCGCCACCCGCGCCACGTGGCCGAGGCCGCCATGCTGGGCGCGGATGTGGCTACCATGCCCACGGAGGTGCTGAAGAAGCTCCTGCTGCACCCGCTTACCGACCGCGGCCTCGACCAGTTCCTCAACGACTGGAGCAAGCTCGCGGCGCGGTCGAAAGTGAACGTTTGAGGGCTCGCGCCTTCTCCTTAGGTCTGGCCGGCCTCCTGGCCTGCGATCGGGCGCCCCCGGTCCGAACCGCACAGGCGGACGACGGCCGTCAGGCCCGCCTCGCCGCCAGCCAGGCGGGCAGCGCTGCCCGCCGCACCGCGTTAGTGGACGCGGCGGCCCGGGTGGCGCCCGCGGTGGTGAGCATCAATGTGGTGCGGCGCGAACGTCAGACGCCCCAAACCCCGTGGGAGCTTTTTTTCGTGCCGCGCGGCTACGAACGCGTCGTCCAGGGGCTGGGCTCGGGGTTCCTGGTATCGAGCGACGGGACCATCGTCACGAATCAGCACGTGATCGAGGGAGCGGACTCCATCGTCGTCACCACCCGAGACGGCCGCGATTTCAGCGCCCGCCTACTGGGCGAGGATCCCCTGACCGACATCGCCGTGCTGCGGGTCCAGGCATCGGATCTCCCCACCGCCCCGATCGGCAACAGCGGCGATCTCATGATCGGGGAGTGGGTCGTGGCGATCGGCAACCCGTACGGGTATCTGCTGGGCAATTCGGAGCCCTCGGTGTCGGCCGGGGTGGTGAGCGCGGTGGGTCGCAACCTGCTGCCCACCGGCGATCAGCCGGGTGTGTACGTGCACATGATCCAAACCGACGCCGCGATCAACCCGGGCAACAGCGGCGGGCCGCTGATCAACGCCCTGGGACAGGTCGTGGGCGTGAACAGTTCAATCTTCTCCAACACCGGGGGGTCCGTCGGGATCGGCTTCGCCATCCCCATCGAGCGCGCGCTACGAGTGGCGGACGAATTGAAGCGCTACGGCGTGGTGCGGCGCGCGTGGGTGGGGCTCGATGTGGCCGGCTCGGAGGCCTTGAGTGAGTGGAAGGGGACCGGCGGCGTTCGGGTGACCCGCGTGGCGCCCGGCGGGCCGGCGGCACGGGCCGGCATCGGCGTCGGCGACGTGCTGGTCAACGCCGCGGGCGCGCCGCTTCGGACCTTCCTGGATTGGGAGGCGACCAAACTGGACATCGCCCCTGGCGACTCGGTGCGGGTGAGCGTGCGGCGGGGCGGCCGCGACCGAGCCGTGACGTTGGGGGTGGAGGCGCTTCCCACCTCGCGGGCGGAGAAGGTATCGGTTCTGGGGGATATGGAGCTGGTCACGGTGACCCCCGCGATTCAACAGGAGCGGGGGCTCAGGAGCCAACGAGGGGCGCTCATCTATCGCATCGGCGATGCCACGCAGGACGCCACCGGCCTGCGGCCCGGAGACGTGATCCTCCAAGTTAATCGCCAGGCGGTGGCGACGGCCGAAGACACGCGCCGAGCGTTCCGCGCGGCGGCCGGCCGTACCCCGGTCCGGGTGTACGTTGAGCGGGGCGGCCAGCTCGGCGTCGCCGATTTCTACGTGCAATGAGCGACGCGGTGACCTACACCTCCGCGCTCGCCACCCGGTACGCCTCACCGGCCATGGTGAGCCTGTGGAGCGACGAACACCGGGCCCGGCTCTGGCGGCGGCTCTGGCTGGTGCTGGCGGAAGAGGAGCGCCGCCTCGGTCTCGACATCCCGGAGCGCGCGCTGGCGGAGATGCGCGCCCACCTGGACGACGCGGATCTGGAGCGGGCCCGAGAGCATGAGCGCCGTCTGCGGCACGACGTGATGGCGCACATCCATCACTTCGGTGACCAGGCCCCGGCGGCGCGACCGTACATCCATTTGGGGGCAACCAGCGCCTACGTCACCGACAACGCCGACCTGCTGGTCATGCGGGACGTCCTGAAGCTGCTGCTCGGCCGCCTGGTGGCCGTGCTCCAGGGCCTTCGCGACTTCGCGCTGCGTCACCGGGAGCTTCCCACGGTGGCGTACACCCACTTCCAGCCGGCTCAGCTGACCACTGTGGGTAAGCGTGCCACGCTGTGGCTCCACGATTTCGCGCTGGATGCCGAGGCCCTCCGGGACGCGGTGCGCACGCTGCCGTTTCGGGGGTGCAAGGGCACCACGGGAACCCAGGCCAGCTTCCTCGAACTGTTCCGCGGGGACCACGGCAAGGTGCGGGAGTTGGACGCCCGGGTGGCCGCGGCGTTCGAGTTCACCGGGTCGATCCCGGTGTCCGGGCAGACCTACACCCGCAAGATCGACAGCCGGGTGCTGGACGCGCTGGCCGGTATCGCGCAGAGCGGCTCCAAGTTCGCCACCGACCTGCGACTGCTGCAACACGAGGGCGAAATCCTCGAGCCGGCCGAGGCGGAGCAGGTGGGGTCGAGCGCGATGCCGTACAAGAGGAATCCGATGCGCGCCGAGCGGGTCTGCGGCCTGGCGCGCTACCTCGTCTCGTTACGAGAGAACACCGCGTACACGGCCGCGACCCAGTGGTTGGAGCGCACGCTGGACGACAGCGCGAACCGCCGGCTGGTCCTGCCGGAGGCGGCCCTGGCGGCGGACGCGATCCTGATTCTGGTCACCAACATTGTCGCCGGGCTCGACGTGCGCGAGGGAACCATCCGGCGAAACGTGGAGCGGGTGATGCCCTTCATGGCCACCGAGCGTTGGCTCATGCTGGGGGTCCAGGCGGGCGGGGACCGGCAGACGCTGCACGAGGTGATTCGCCGGCACAGCCGCGCGGTGGGCGCGGAGTTGGAGCGGGGCGCGCCCAACGATCTGCTGGACCGGCTGGCGCGGGACCCCGCGTTCGCCCGGGTGGACGCCACCGCCTTGCGTCGCGAGCTGGAGCCGCGCCGCTACGTGGGTCGAGCCCCGGAACAAGTGGTCGAGTACCTGGAAGGGCCGTTGAAGGACCTGCTCTCCTCGCTCAGCGGTTTCGCCGTCCACAACGAAACCGGGGTGACCGTATGACGCCGACGGCGCTGCTGGAAAGCCGACTCCCTCTCAAACGCATCAGCCAGGGCAAGGTCCGGGAGATCTACGACGTCGACGACCACACCCTGCTACTGGTCGCCAGCGACCGGATCAGCGCGTTCGACGTGGTGATGGCGGAGCCGATTCCCCAGAAGGGCGCCGTCCTCACCCAGATGAGCGCGTACTGGTTTCGGACGCTCTCGGGCACCGTGCCCAACCACTACCTCACGGTGGACGTGGACGAGATCATCCGGCGAATCCCGGTCCTCGGCGAGCATCGCGCCACCATCACCGGCCGCGCCATGCTGGTGCGTCGGGCGGGGCCCATTCCCTTCGAGTGCGTCGTGCGTGGCTATCTGGCCGGGTCCAGCTGGGCGGAGTACCGCGAGCGCGGCACCATGGCGGGCGAGCCGTTGGCGGAGGGGCTGCTGGAAAGCGACCGCCTGGACCCGGCGCTCTTCACGCCCGCCACCAAGGCCGTGACCGGACACGACGAGAACATCACCTTCCGCCGACTCAAGGACGCGCTTGGCCCGGTGCTGGCCGAGCACCTGCGGGAGGCAAGCCTGGCCCTGTACACGGCGGCCCGGGAGCAGGCGGTCAAACGCGGGATCATCATCGCGGACACCAAGTTCGAGTTCGGGCAGGACGCCTCGGGCCGGCTCCTGTTGATCGACGAGCTCCTGACCCCCGATTCGTCGCGCTTCTGGCCGGCGGATCAGTACCGCCCCGGGCGCAGCCAGCCCAGCTTCGACAAGCAGCCGCTCCGGGACTACCTGAGCGGGCTCAAGCGAGCCGGCCAGTGGGATGGGAACGCGCCCGCGCCCGCCCTTCCCCACGAGATCGTGCAGGCGACGTCGGTGCGATACCGGGACGCGTATCTCCGCATCACCGGCGAGCCGTTGAGGCTTGGGTCGTGAGGGTGGTGCCCGAAGGGCGCCCGTTCATCGCCCTGGCGCTGCTGGTCCTGGTGCTGCTCGCGCTGCTGGCATGGCGCGTGGGCGGGCCCTGGCGCATCGGGGCGTTGGTCTGGTTTCCCGTAGCGCTCTGGGTTCCCGCCTTCTTCCGGGAGCCTCTGCGTCAGGGCCCGCGGGACCCCCGCCTCATTCTGGCGCCGGCCGACGGGCGGGTGGTGAGTGTGGCTGCGGTGGACGAGCCCGATTACCTTCGCGGGAGGGCCACTCGGGTATCGGTGTTCATGAACGTGTTCAACGTGCACGTGAACTACCATCCCATGGACGGGGTCGTGGAGTACCGGCAGTACCGGCCCGGGACCTTCGTGAATGCCACGCTGGACAAAGCCAGCGTGCACAACGAACAAATGTCCCTGGGCGTACGCGGGGGGGAGCGCCGCTTGATGGTCCGGCAGATCGCCGGCCTGATCGCGCGCCGCATCGTGACGGACCACGAGCTCGGGGATACCGTCGGTCAGGGATCCCGGCTGGGACTCATCCGATTCGGTTCCAGGGTCGACACCTTTCTTCCGGACCACGCTGAGCCGCGGGTGCGGGTGGGCGACCGGACCGTTGGAGGAGTGACCGTGATCGGAGCATGGGTCCGATGAGACCCGCGCCTGGTGCGCGCGTGCGCCGGGTCGTGGTCGTGGTGCCCAGCCTGTTCACGCTGGCCAACCTGTTCTTCGGCATCTGGTCCATGGTGCTGGCCTGGCAGGGGCAGTTCTACCGCGCGAGCTGGTTCATCGTAATCGCCGGCGTGTTGGACATGCTGGACGGCGTCATGGCGCGAGTGAGCCGAACCGGCACCCGGTTCGGCGCCGAGCTGGATTCGTTGGTGGACGTCGTGAGCTTCGGCGTGGCGCCGGCGATGCTGACCTACCTCTGGTTCTTCTCCAACCAGGGCCAGTATGCCTGGGTCTTCGGGTACGCGTTCACCGTGTGCGTGGCCCTGCGCCTGGCCCGCTACAACGTCCGCTCCACCGAGGAGCACAAGGCGACGTTCAGCGGGTTGCCGTCGCCGGCGGCCGGGATGACCCTGGCAACCTATTATCCGTTCACCCGCACCTCGTTCTACCAGTCCGAGCTCGCGGGCCTGCCGTGGTCGCAGATTATGGTGTTCCTCACCATCGCGTTGAGCCTCGCGATGGTGAGCAACATCCGCTATGCCCGCCTGCCGCGGATCGGGTTCCGGACCTGGCGGGGGCTCCTGGGATGGGGCGTGCATCTCACGATCCTGGGTTTCGGGATCTGGCAGCGGGATATCTTCTTCTTCCCGCTGGGCATTACCTATTTGACGTACGGGCTGGCCCGGGCCGCCGTGGAGGGATTCCTCGAGCGGGGAGAAGACGGCGTTCAGGCGGAGGTCAAGCCCGCTGTGGTACTGCACGATATCGATGCTGCGGGGCGCGTGCGTCGGCGCGAGCCGGGCGCGAAGGATGGGTAGATGCGAGGCGCTATCTTTGAGGTGCCGGTGGCGCACGGGGAAGGACGGTACGTGGCTCCGCCGACGAATTGCGGGTCTTGCAGGAGGATAGCAACCGACGGCGCGCTGGTGTTCTGCTCGTTGGTGCAGAGCGTGGCCTTTTCCCGAGGAGGCGAGCGATGAGATGGCCCTCCATGATGGCACTGTCGGCGCTGGTGCTGGGAGTCGCCGGGTGCGATAAGATCCCATTCCTAAACAAGAAGCAGGCGGCGCCGCCCGCGGACAGCGCGGCGGTCGCGACCACGGCGGCGGCGGATACCACGGAGCCGCCGCCCCCACCCCCGCCGGTCGAAACGCCCCGAAGCCAGACCGACCTGGTCGATGAGCCATGGACGCCGATCGACACCGGGACCGTCACACCCGGCATGACGCGAGACCAGGTCATCGCTGTGTGGGGCGTTCCGGTGGCGGAGCGGACGGCGGACGGACGGACCTATCTGTACTTCCGCAACGGATGTGAGGTTTCCTGCGGGACGTTCGACGTGGTCTTCCTGGAGAACGATCAGGTCGTGGACGCCGTGGTGCGAGGAGTGGGCCACACGTATGCCGGCACCTCCTCCTCTCCGCCAGAGCGCAAGGGAGAGATGACCCGACCCGGGGTCCCGCCAGGCCCCTCGGGCACCGGCGGGGTGTGACGTGAGCGGCACGCGTCGCCAGCAGGAAGAGGAGTACTTCGCCAAGCGCGAGGCCGAGATCCTCAAGGCCCGCCGCCAGGCGGCGGAGCGCGCCGGGCGGGATGCGGAGCGCCGCAGCCACTTCATGAAGTGCCCCAAGTGCGGGGCCGGTCTCGTGACCGAGAACCGCAGCGGGATCCAGATCGACAAATGTCCCGAATGCCTCGGCGTGTGGTTCGACGCGGGCGAGGCGGAGCAATTGATCAAGGCCGAGGGCCCGCACGGAGTCGGCGGGCTGTTCGCCGCCCTGGTGCGCGGCATGCGCATCTCAGGAACCACCGCCGCACCGCATGAGCCCGACAAGGGCTGAGTACCCGCGGCCGGGATCGGCACGGTGGGAGCACCCGGTGGTAGATTACGGCTGCGGTTGCGGGAGACCGAGGTATCCTGGTCCGTAGAGGAGCTGCGGCGGACCTACGACGGCGCGATTCCGCGACGCATGGGAACCTTTCAGGTTCAGGAGGCCGCCGACTAGCCATGTGTGGGATCTGCGGAGTCACCGGGGTAGAGCGAGCTGCTGAGCTCGCGTACCTGGCGTTATACGCCCTGCAGCATCGCGGACAGGAGTCGGCCGGCATCGTGACCCTGGATCGGGACGGGCAGGTGCACGCGCATCGCGGCATGGGCCTGGTCCAGGACGTGTTCTCTCCCGGCGTCCTCCAGCAACTGCACGGCGACGTCGCGGTGGGGCACACCCGCTACTCGACGACCGGGAGCTCGGTGCTGGCCAATGCGCAGCCCGGGTTGGTGAACTACCACGGTGGGCCGCTCGCCCTGGCACACAACGGCAATCTCATCAACGCGCGCGAGCTGCGGGAGGATCTGGTCCGTAAGGGCTCGATCTTCCAGTCCTCCTCGGATTCCGAGGTGCTGGTTCACCTCATCGCCCGCTCCGAGGCGCGCGAGCCGGAGGACCAGATCCTGGATGCGCTGGAACGGGTGGAAGGCGCCTATTCGCTGCTGCTCACCATCGGCCGGACCCTGTATGCCATCGTGGACCCGCGGGGCTTCCGGCCGCTGGTCCTAGGTGCGCTGCGGGGCGGATACGTCGCGGCGTCGGAAACCTGCGCCCTGGACATCCTGGGCGCTCGCGTGGTGCGCGAGCTCCTCCCGGGCGAGTGGCTCAAGATCGAGGATGGGCACATCGTGGACTTGCCGCGACTGGCGCGCAAGCAATCGCGCCGGTGCGTCTTCGAGCTCATCTACTTTTCGCGGCCGGACAGCGTGGTGTTCGGCGAGTCGGTGGACCGGGTGCGCCGGGCCTTGGGCTGGGAGCTCGCCCGCGAGCATCCTGCGCCCGGCGCGGACTGCGTCTTCTCCGTGCCGGACTCTTCCAATGCCATGGCGCTGGGCTTTTCGGAAACCAGCGGCCTCAAGCTGGAGCACGGGCTGATCCGCAACCACTACGTAGGCCGGACCTTCATCAACCCCGGGCAGAGAGCCCGGGACACCCAGGTCCGCATCAAATTCAACCCGGTCCGCGACGTGATCGCGGGCAAGTCGGTGGTGGTGGTGGACGACTCGCTGGTCCGGGGCACCACGTCGAAGAGCCTGGTGCAGATGATCCGCCAGGCCGGCGCCCGCGAGGTGCACTTCCGGGTGGCTTCACCGCCCATCACCGGCCCCTGTTACTACGGGATTGACACCCCGACCCGCAAGGAGCTGATCGCCGCCACCCACGACCACGAGGCGATTCGCCGCCACCTGGACGTGGAAACGCTGGGATATCTCTCGATCGCCGGCATGCGTCGCGCGGTCGGCGGGGACCCCAACCGGTTCTGCGACGCCTGTTTCTCCGGACACTATCCCACTGCCACCTCGGACACGGCCGGCGACACACGGGAGCCGGCGCTGGCGGTCGCCTCACACCCACAATAGGCCATGCCCAACGTTTACTTCTTTGGCGACGGACACGCCGACGGCCGAGCGGACATGAAGGACGTGCTCGGCGGCAAGGGCGCCAACCTCGCCGAAATGACCAACCTGGGGATTCCCGTCCCTCCCGGTTTCACCCTCTCCGCCCAGCTCTGCATCCGCTACCTCACGGAAGGTCGCTTCCCCGAGGACCTGCGCCAGGAGGTGCAGTCCGCCCTGCGGAGGGTGGAGGCGATCACCGGCAAGCAGTTCGGCGGAGGGGATCCGCCGTTGCTCCTGTCCGTACGGTCGGGCGCGAAGATGTCCATGCCCGGGATGATGGACACTATCCTCAACCTCGGCCTCAACGATGCCACTGCGGACACGTTGGCCCGCCGGTCGGGAAACGCCAGGTTCGCCTACGACTCCTACCGTCGCCTCGTGCAGATGTACGGAGACGTGGTCTTCGGGATCAGGGGCGCCGGAGGACGGGATCCTTTCGATGAGGCGCTGACTGCGCTCAAGAGCCGCCGCGGGGCGGTCCGCGACATTGACCTCTCGGCCGAGGACCTCCGCCAGCTGGTGGCGACGTTCAAGGACATTGTCCGGCGGGAGACCGGTTGCCCCTTTCCCGACGACCCCTGGCACCAGCTGTGGGGCGCCATCGAAGCCGTCTTCAAGAGCTGGCAGACCAAGCGCGCGATGGACTACCGGCGGGTGCACAAGATCCCGGACGATCTCGGGACGGCGGTCAACGTCATGGCCATGGTCTACGGCAACATGGGCGACCACTGCGCCACGGGCGTCGCGTTCACCCGGGACCCCTCGACCGGCGCACCGGCCCTGTTTGCCGAGTTCCTCACCAATGCCCAGGGCGAAGACGTCGTCGCGGGCATTCGCGACCCGGAGCCCGTGGCTCAGCTGCAGCAGCGGCTCCCGCGCGCGTACGCCGAGCTCCAGCGCGCCGGGGCCGCACTGGAACGGCATTTCCGCGACATGCAGGACGTCGAGTTCACCGTCGAGGGCGACCGCTTCTACCTCTTGCAGACCCGCACCGGCAAACGCACCGCGCAGGCTGCGGTGCGGATCGCGGTGGACATGGTGGCGGAGGGGTTGATCGACCGAAGCGAGGCGGTGCGCCGCGTCCAGCCGGACCAGATCGACCAACTCCTCCACCCCATGGTGGACCCCGCGGCGGAGCTGGACCTCTTAACCAACGGGCTGCCGGCGTCGCCGGGCGCCGCGGTGGGCCAGGTGGTGTTCGACGCGGACACGGCGGTTGAGCACGCCGCCAACGGGGAGCCGGTCATTCTCGTACGTCGCGAGACCAGCGCCGACGACTTCCACGGCATGGTGGCGGCCCAGGCCATTCTCACGGCCCGCGGCGGGATGACCAGCCACGCCGCCGTGGTGGCCCGAGGCATGGGCAAGTGCTGCGTGGCCGGCGCCAAGGAACTGGACATTGACGAGGCGGCCCAGGTGTTCCACGTCAACGGGCGTCTCGTGCGGGCCGGGGACTGGCTCACGGTGGACGGCTCCACCGGCCGCGTCATCCTGGGCCGCGCGCCGTTGGTCGAGCCGAAACTGGGCGGAGAGTTCGGCACCCTCATGTCCTGGGCGGACCAGTTGCGCCGCCTTCGGGTGCGCGCCAACGCCGATACCCCGGCCGACGCCCGGCGGGCCCGCGGCTTCGGCGCCGAAGGCATCGGGCTGTGCCGCACGGAGCACATGTTCTTCGAGGGCGACCGCATTCAGGCGGTCCGGGAAATGATCGTGGCGCGCGATCACGAGGGACGGCAGCGCGCGCTCGCCAAGATCGAGCCCATGCAACGTGAGGATTTCATCGGGATCTTCCGGGAGATGGACGGCCTGCCGGTGACCATTCGCCTGCTGGATCCTCCGCTGCACGAGTTTCTCCCCCGGGCACCCCACGAGGTTGCCTCGCTGGCGACCTCCTTGGGCGTGCCACTCGATCAGATGCACCATATCGTCGAGGCTCTGGCCGAGACCAACCCCATGCTCGGCCACCGGGGCTGCCGCCTGGGGATCACCTACCCGGAGATCACCGAGATGCAGGCGCGCGCCATCTTCGAAGCCGCCTGTGCGGTCGCCGCCGAAGGCGGGTCGGTGCACCCGGAAGTGATGGTGCCGTTGGTGGCGCACGTTGAGGAGCTGCGGCATCAGGTGAAGTTGGTGCGGGAGACCGCGGAGCAGGTCTTTGGCGAGTCCCGCCGGCGGGTAGAGTACCTGGTGGGCACCATGATCGAGCTGCCCCGCGCGGCGGTCGTAGCGGACGACATCGCCACGCTCGCGGAGTTCTTCTCGTTCGGCACCAACGACCTCACGCAAACGACGTTTGGCCTCTCGCGTGACGACGCCGGGCGGTTCCTCCCCTTCTACGTCGAGCACGGCATTCTGCCCGACGACCCGTTCCAGACGCTGGACTTCGGCGTGAAAAAGCTGGTAGAGCTGGGCGTTCGGCTAGGACGACAGCAGAAGCCGGCGCTCAAGGTCGGCATCTGCGGTGAGCACGGCGGAGATCCCCGTTCCATCGCGTTCTGCCACCAGGTAGGCCTCAACTACGTGTCGTGCTCTCCGTTCCGGGTGCCGGTGGCCCGGCTGGCGGCAGCGCAGGCAGCGCTGGGAGAACCGGTGGAGCGGGACGTTTGAGGGGGGAGAACGAACGGTAAGGGGTAAGGGGTGAGGGGTAAGGGGTGGACTTCTCACCCCTTACCCCTCGCGCATTTCCGTACCCGCCGTCCAGTGGAGGTGCGGGGAATCGAACCCCGGTCCGAGCCTCGATCCGAATCCGCTTCTACGCGCGTAGGCTGCGCTTGGTGTCTCCACCGGCTGGGGCACAGCCGCCCGACCGGCAGACGAGCATCCGTTGAAATCTCGTGCGACGCGCGGACGCGACGTGCCGCACCAGCCCGACTTGTCGATACTCCCGGGCCGCCTCAGGCGGGCCGCCGCGGGAGCAGGTGCGTGAAGCTAACGCTTACGCAGCCAGTGCCAGATCAGAATTGGCAGTTGTGTCTTTTCCCAGTTCTTTTACCAGGACCCGGGGACCTGGGCGCGCTGCGAAATCCTCACCAGACCCGTCGAAACCAGTCACCCCCTAGCTGTCGAGTGCCGTAGGGGAAGGTAGCCCGGGGCCGGGACCTGGGTCAACGGCTGGGGAGGGCCACTTCCACCCGGTTGCGCCCGCTTTCCTTGGCCCGATACAACGCCGCATCGGCGGCGCTGTAGAGGTTGGCCGTCTGCCCCACGGTCGCCGGCTTGGCCGCCACGCCTACGGAGCACGTGATCGAGAGCTCGGCTCCGGCCCAATAGAGCTTCGCCCCACCCACCGCCTGCCGGACCCGCTCTGCCACCTCACGCGCCCGTTCTACGGAGGTGCTGGGCAGCCACAACGCAAACTCCTCGCCGCCCACGCGCGCCGCCAGGTCTTGCTCGCGAAGCGTGCTTCGAAATACCCGGGCCACGTGGCGCAAGGCGGCATCGCCCGCCGCGTGCCCGAGGCTGTCGTTCAGCTTCTTGAAGTGATCCAGGTCCACCAGCAGCAACGCGCACTCGGCCGACTGATCCAGCTGCATGATGCGGTCCAGCGCGCGCCGATTCCACGACCCCGTCAGCTCATCGGTCTGGGCCCGCGTCTCCGCCGCCCGAATGGCCGCCGCTATCGCGAGCCGGGGCCCGTTCTCCTCGGCCAGGCTCACGAGACGCTGCTGCACCGCGCCCCCCAGCTGGTCCGGCCGGCCGAACACCACCAGGGCACCCACCCCCTGGCGGCCGTCGTGGAGCGGGAACGCGACCCCCTGCTCATCCCTGCGCCGGCGGTCGGCCCGCAGCTGTCCGAACAGCTCTTTGCCGCTCGTCCCGACGATGGGGACGTCGCCCATGCAGGCCCGACCCGCGACCGAATCAGGCGCCACGGGCGAGCGAATCAGCCGGCGATCGGCGTCGTGGGAGACCGCCACGATGGTCGCCGCCAGAGTCCCCGGGTCCCTCAATACGATCGCGGTGGCGCACTCGGACGCGGCGCGTGCGGCTTCGCAGAGGACGAACGCCACGCTCTCGAGCGCCTCGGGGACGCTGGCCGCTTGGATCCCGGTGGCCGCCGGCTTCGGCACCCAGCGCCGGGCGCTCGCCGCCCGGACACCCGCCAACAGCGCACGCTGGTCCGCCAGCGCCGCGTCCGTCGCATCCGGCGCCACCGCGGTCCCGATCCAGGCGAGGGCCACGCCGTGGTCGCCGTCCCCAACCGCGACGATGGTGTGCGGGTCGCGGATCACGTGCTGCCGGCGGTCGCCCAGCGCCACGCGCGCGGTTGCCGTCACCCGCTCCGAGAGATCTCCCGCTCCGGTCAGGCCTCCAGCCGTTAGCGGGGGCTCACCGTCCCCCCGAACCAGGCACGCGAACGCCGCCCCGTGCGCCCGCCGCAGGAGGTCGAGCACGTGGTGCGGGTCCACCGGCAGGCCCGGCGAGGCTACGGCGCCGCTTCCTTGGCCCCGCCGCCTCGCCGCCAGCCAGCCGACCACTCCGCCCAGCGCAAACAGGACCGGTAGCAGCCAGGGCGTCATGGTAGATGATTGATCCGCGACGCCGCCGCCGCGGCGCCGAATCCATTGTCGATGTTCACGACCACGACCCCCGAGGCGCAGGAATTGAGCATAGCGAGCAACGCCGCGACGCCCCCGAACGACGCTCCATAGCCCACGCTGGTGGGAACCGCCACGACCGGTACCCGCACCATCCCACCCACCACGCTCGCCAGGGCGCCATCCATCCCCGCCACGACGATCACGACCGATGCCCGGTACAGCTCCTCCGCCCTGCGCAACACGCGATGAATACCGGCCACGCCCACGTCCGTCAAGCGGCCCACCCGGTTTCCCAACGCGCGCGCCGCGACCGCCGCTTCCTCGGCTACCGGCAGGTCGCTGGTGCCCGCCGTCACGACGAGCACCGTGCCGCGGCCGGTCGGCGGGCGCGGCGGATCCGGCGGCAGATAGGCGGTGCGGCCCAGTTCATTCAGCTCGACCCTCGGAAATGCATCCCGTAGCGCCTCCCGAATCTCGCCGTCGGCTCGCGTCACCAGAAAGAAGCCGTACGACTCCGCCAGCGAATGGCACACGCCCAGCACCTGGCCCGGCGTCTTGCCGCTGGCCAGCACCACCTCCGGGAAGCCCTGGGTAAGAGGGCGCAGGTGATCCACCTGCGCGTAGGCAAGATCGTCCACTGGGAATCGCCGGAGTCGCTGCACCGCCGCTTCCGGCGTGAGCGCTCCCTGGGCGACGTCGGTGAGAAGGCGCTCCAGCTCGGCCGCGGTCACCCGACCGCTTGGGCCGGCTCGCGGGAGCGCC
>Ga0209619_10000076_pt1 | contig 52274 bp, 47 predicted proteins | sample Rifsed16ft3_FD_184011 | JGI IMG/M metagenome (GOLD analysis project Ga0209619, IMG submission 184011) | Soil microbial communities from Rifle, Colorado, USA - sediment 16ft 3 (version 2) | ecosystem: Environmental > Terrestrial > Deep subsurface > Rock core/Sediment | place: Rifle, Colorado... | reverse complement strand
GCACCACCGATTCATCTAAATGATGCCGCCGGCGTTCCCCCGTGCCCCTCACCACATACGTTCGCGCGGCCGGGAAGACCCATTGCCATCCCCACTCCGCCGGCGCGGTCGGATACTTGCGCTCCAGCGCCGCCGGCAGCTCCACCCGCCCCGCCCCACGGCCCAGGTCGCGGCGGTGGATCGCCCGCACCCGCTCAAGATGCTGCTCCAACGCGGGAACGAACGCGCCCGGCAACACCGTCACCCGATCGCGGTCCCCTTTCCCTCCCCGCACCATGAGCTGCCGCTGGCCAAAGTCCACGTCCTTGACCCTGAGCTGCAGGCACTCGAGCAACCGCAGACCCGACCCGTAAATCAGCGACGCCGCAAGCCGCGGCACGCCGGATAGCTGCCCCAAGACCCCCCGCACTACCCGCGTGAGCACCACCGGCAACCGCTTGGGCTTCCGCGCCGGCACCACCTCCCCGAGCGGGCCAATGTCCTGGCCCAGCACTTCCCGATACAAGAACAACAGCGCGCTCAACGCCTGCGTTTGCGTCGACGCGCTGACGTTGCCCTCGACTGCGAGCCGCGAGACAAAGCGCGCGATTTCCACGCCGCTCAACTCGCGCGGGTGCCGCATCCCGTTGGCCCGCACGAACCGCTTGACCCAGCCGAGGTACACGTCCTCGGTCCGCCGGCTGTAATGCTTCGTGCGCAGGCAGGCGCGGATCTGTTGCAACAGCTTCACCAGCAGACCTTAAACGCCCCACCCCCGAATGCCACAAGCAAGACAACGCGGAACGTGGCCGCGTTACGCGTGCCGCGCGCCCGCCGTCGCCGAGCGCCCAGAACCCCGCGACCAGCAACCGACGGCAGGTTGTCATCGCTTCGCTACCCGGGCCAGCCTCGCCTGCAACCCCTCCAACACCGCGTGCAAGTCCGGCTGCTCCTCCAGCACCGCCACCAACGGATCACCACCCAGCTTCGTCATCCGCCGCGGCGCGTTGGCAATGGTGAACTTGCCGATCTCGAGCTTCGGGCCCACCTCGCTCCACTTGAGCGGCATCGAGACCGGCGCCCCCGGCAACGGCCGCACGCTGAACGGCGCCACCAACAGCCGCCCATGCCCGTTCTGCACGTAGTCCAGATACACCTTCCCTTCCCGCTTGGCCGGATTTCGCGTGATGGTGGCGATGTCCCGATGCTCCGCCGCGATCACCCGCGCCAACACCTGCCCCAGCTGCCGGGTCTGCTCGAACGTGAGCTGCCTTCCTACCGGCAACAACACATGCAACCCGGTCGAGCCGCTGGTCTTGATGAAACAGGAGAGCTCGATGGCATCGCACAACACCTTGATCGCCCGCGCCACCGTGACCACGTCCTTGAACGGCGCCTCCTTGGGATCGAGGTCCAGGATGCACCAGTCCGGCTGCTCCAGCGACCCGATCCGGCTCCCCCAGATGTGCAGCGGAATCGCCCCCAGATTGACGATGTACGTGAGCGCCGCCTCGCTGTCGCACACGAAATAGTCCAGCTCCCGCTCCGACCCCTCGCTCCACAGCGTCTCCGTACGAATCCACTCCGGCGCGAACCCGGGCGCGTCCTTCTGAAAGAACGACTTCCCCTCGATCCCGTCCGGATACCGCGTCAACACCAGCGGCCGATCCTTGAGATACGGCAACAGCCAGGGCGAAATGGCACGGTAGTAGGCGATCAGATCGCCCTTGGTGTACCGCTCCGCCGGCCAGAAGGCCTTGTCCACGTTGGAGAGGGCAACCTCTGATGCTTGGGGAAGGGGGAACCGGGAAGGGGGAAGGGGTTGTCCCGCGCCCTGGCCAAGGTCCGCGACTCCGGCCTTACCCTTCCCCCTTCCCCGTTCCCCCGTCCCCGTCCTGACACACTCCCCCGGCGTCTTGTCATCCCGGAATCGGAGAAAGACCGGCTGGCGAAGCAGCCCCTGCCCCGTCATCTCTTTGTACCGCACCTCGCACACCACCGCCGGCTCGATCCACGTAGTCACCGCATCCTTCGGCACCGGACCAACACACGGAGGATCCGGCCGCTGGCCGGACTCCAACGCCGCTCGAATGGGATCCAGCTGATCCGCTGTGAACCCGCTCCCCACGCGGCCCACATAGGTGAGCACCCCGTCCACGTAGTCCGCCACGTGCAGCGCGCCGAATCCGGAGCGAGATCCCTTAGGTGTAGTGAACCCCACCACCACGAAATCGTCCGTCCGGTCCGCCCGGACCTTGATCCATTCCGCCGATCGCCCGGCCCGGTAGGGGCCGTCGGCCTTCTTCGCCACCATCCCTTCCAGACGGAGCCGCATCAACCCGTCGTAGAAGGCCTCGCCGTCCTCCTCGATGTGATCCGTGTACCTCAGGGCCCCGGCCGCGGGCAACACGGCCTGAAGCAGCGTCTTCCGAGCCACCAACGGCAAGGGCCGGAGGTCGAACCCCTCGAACCCCAGCAGATCGAACGCGAAATAGGTCGCCGGGTAGTCCACCGCGGCGCGCCGGATTTCCGCCGCTCGCGTCAACCGCCCCCGCTTCTGCAACCGGTCGAAACTGGGCCGGCCGCCCTGGTCCAGACACACCACCTCGCCGTCCAGGACCAGGCCCTCGTACGGCAACGCCCGCACCGCCCGCGCGACTTCCGGGAAGGTGGCCGTCGCGTCGTTGGCGTTCCGCGTGAGCAGCTTCGCCTCCCCTCCCTCACGCCCTGCGAGAATCCGATAGCCGTCGTACTTGATCTCGTAGATCCAGCCCTTCTTGGAGAACGGCTCCTCCCGCGTCTCGGCCAGCATCAGTTTGACGTCGCGCACCGTGAGCCGCCGCTTGGGCGCCTTGAGTTGCGCGAGCTGGCGAACGATCCCCTTCGCGCGCGGGTTACCGTCGCGTAATTCTTCGACCGTGAGGCCGGAGAGCACGGAGCCCTGGACGAACTGGTCCCCGTTGGTGGAGACCAACGCGTCCCGCTCCTTGATCAACAGCCATTCCTTGCCGGTGTTGTCCTTCCGCGGCGACTTGGCTCTAATCTTCACCAGGGTCCAGCGGCCGCGGAGCTTGTAGCCCCTGAGGTCGAACAACAGCTTGCCCTTCTCCATCCCCTGCTCCGGATCTTCCAGCGGCACCCAGGCGCCACGATCCCACACGATCACCGCGCCCGCCCCGTAGTTGCCCTCCGGGATGATGCCCTCGAAGTCGCCGTACTCGATGGGGTGCGGCTCCACGTGCACCGCGAGCCGCTTGTCGGCCGGATTGCGCGAGGGCCCCTTGGGCACCGCCCACGACTCCAGCACCCCGTGCATCTCGAGCCGGAGATCGTAGTGCAGCCGAGTGGCCGCGTGCTTGTGCACCACGAACACCCCGCCCGCCATCGCGCCGGCGGCGACGGTCCCGGCAGGCTCCGGCGTGCGCTCGACCGCGCGCTTGGCACGGTAGGCCTGTAACCGATCCGTTGTCGGTTGTCGGTTATCAGTTGGGGTCTTCGGCACGGCCGGATGTTATCGCCGCAAGTTGTTGGTGCGCAACATTTTGGCCTACGAAAACGGGCAGGGGACGGGAGGGGAACGGACAACGGACAACCGATAACGGACAACGTCACGTTGCATAACCCGCTGGTGCATCATACGTTACCAGTCCTATGCCCGCTCGCCCTATTTCATCTGCGACCGTTTCATTCGGTCTGGTCTCGGTCCCGGTCCAGCTCTACTCGGCCGCCGAGTCCTCGGCCAACGTCTCGTTCAACCTGCTGCACCAGAAATGCGGCTCGCGCCTGAAGCAGCAGTACTTCTGCCAGAAGGACGGCGAGAAGGTCGAACGCGAGGACATGGTCAAGGGCTACGAGTTCTCCAAAGGCCAGTTCGTGCAGTTCACCAAGGAGGAGCTCAAGGCGCTGGAGGAAAAGGGCAACAACTCGATCGATATCACCGAGTTCGTGCCGTTGAAGCAGGTGGATCGCATCTATCTGGAGAAGGTCTACTTCCTCGGCCCCGACAAGGGCGGCGAGCGCGCCTACAAGCTGCTCGCGGCCGCGTTGGAGCAGACCGGCCGCGCGGCGCTGGGCCAGTTCGCGGCGCGGGGGAAGCAGTATCTCATTCTGGTCCGGCCCATGGACGGCGTGCTGGTGATGGAGCAGCTCCATTACCAGGACGAGGTGCGCTCGGCCAAGGAAGTCCCGATCGGCGAGGTCGAGATCAAGAAGCAGGAGCTCCAGCTCGCGGTTCAACTCATAGAGCAGGGAGCCTCCGACGCGTTCCGCCCCGAAGCCTACAAGGACACGGTCAAGCAGCGGGTGCTCGAGCAGATCCAGCAAAAGGTGGAAGGCCACGAGATCACCGAGGAGCCGACCGAGGCGCCACAGACCCAGATTATTGATCTGATGGAGGCGCTGAAGGCGAGCCTCGCCAAGGGCAAAGCCAGCGGCGAGCGCAAGCCCGCGAAGCGCGCGGCGGGGCCCGCGGCCCAAGCGAATAAGCGAGCCGCTCCCAGGCGCAAGGTGAGCGGAGCCTGACCGGCTACACCACCCAGGACGTCGCCAAACTCCTCGGCCTTTCCGAAGCCCAGGTCCGTAGCTTTGCACGGGCCGGGTTTCTGACGCCGAGTCGCGGCCCGCGCGGCGACCTCCGGTTTTCGTTCCAGGACCTGGTCCTGCTTCGCGCCGCCAAGGGCCTCACCGCTGCCAAGATCCCCGCCCGCCGCATCCGCAAGGCACTCATGCGGCTCCGGGACGAACTGCCCCAGGGCCGCCCCCTCTCCGCGCTCCGCATCGCGGCAGAGGGCGATCGCATCGTGGTCACCGACGGCGAGACCGCCTGGTACCCCGAGTCGGGCCAGGTGGTGCTGGACTTCACCGTCTCCGAGATCGCCACCAAGGCGGGGCCCATCGCCCGCAAGCGGGCCGAGGCGGCTCGGGTAGAGGAGACGCTCTCGGCGGACGAGTGGTACGCCCTGGGGTTCGACCTCGAAGTCACCTCACCCGACGAAGCCCGTGATGCGTACCGCCGAGCGCTGGAGCTGGACCCGCACCACGCAGGCGCGCATATCAACCTGGGCCGGCTGTTGCATGAGGCCGGCCGCCTGGAAGACGCGCTGGGCCATTATCGGGTGGCGCTCCAGGCGAACCCGGACGACTCCACCGCCGCGTTCGATCTCGCCATCGCCCTGGAAGACGTGGGGCGCACCAACGAAGCCATCCACGCCTACGAGCAGGCCATCCGCTCCGACCCAAGGCTGGCCGACGCGTACTTCAACCTGGCGCGGCTGTACGAGCTGACCGGCAAGCGCGCGGCGGCGTTGAGGTACCTGAGTAAGTACAAACGATTGGTCGAGTAAACGGCAGAACGGCAGAGACGGCAGTAGCTTATCTCCAGCCTTCTTCCGGAGCACACCATGGCCAAGCTCGCCTTTGGCTTCCTGCTGCTGCTCGTGTCGTTCGCCTTCTTCGCCGCCGGCGGATCCCTGCGCGCTCAGGGCCCGCGGCCGATTACCGGCCTGCTCCGCACCATCGGGCTAGGGCTCGCCGCGGTGGGCGCGGTACTGATCCTGTTCTCCGCCGTGGTGGTGATCCAGCCCGGGCAGGTGGGCGTGCGGCACGCGTTCGGCTTCGTGGACCCGGTGGCGCTCTTGCCCGGCATCCGCTTCGTGGTGCCGTGGTCCTCGGTGGAACGCTACTCGGCGCGCGAAGAGCAATTCCCCGAACTCGGGGAGGACGTCGAGACCATTTCCGCGCTCTCCAGCGAGCAAATGGGGATGACGCTGGACGTGGCGTTACGCTGGCAGATCGATCCGCAACAGGCGCCCAGGATCTTCACCGAGATTGGCAACGAGGCTCAGATCCACGGCGCCGTGCGGAACGCCATCCGCAACGGAGTGCGGGACGGCATGGTGCAGTTCTCCATCAACGACATCGCCCAGCGCAACCGGATCGCCAGCACCATGGAAACCGAGGTCAATACAGCCCTGGTCACCCAGCCGCGCGTCGGCGGCGAGCCGTTCCGCATCGCGACCGTGACCGCGTTCTTTCTCCGGGACCTCCAGCCCCCGCCTCAGGTGGTGCAGGCGATCAACAACAAGATCGCGCAGGAGCAACAGATCGAAACCGAGCGCCACCGCGTGGAAGTCGCCCGGCTCCAGGCGGAGCAGCAGCGGTTGCTCAACCTGACCCTCACGCCCGAGCAGCTGACCAAGCAGTACCTGGAGGTGCTGCACGACATGCGGCAGTCGAACAACCTGGTGATCCTGGTGCCCACGGAAGGCGGCGTGCCGATGCTGAATCTCGGGGACTTGCGGAACAACCTGCGGCGGCCGTGACGCGGGAACGGCAATGCGTGAGGGGTAAGGGGTGAGAGGTCCCCCTTACCCCTCACCCCTTACGCCTTTTTCAGTTCCGCCTTGAGTCGCTTCACCACGGTCTTGATGACCTTGGCTCTGGCCCACAGCTTGTCGGTCGCCTCGACCAGCACCCAGGGCGCGTCGTCCGTGCTGGTGCGCTCCACCATGTCCGCCGCCGCCGCCTCGTAGGCGTCCCACTTGGCGCGGTTACGCCAATCCTCCTCGGTGAGCTTGTACTGCTTGTAGGGCGTCCCCTGCCGGTCCTTGAACCGCCTGAGCTGCTCTTCCGGACTGATGGCCAGCCAGAATTTGAGCACGATGGTGCCGAAGTCGGCGAGCTGCTCCTCGAAGGCGTTGATCTCGGAGTAGGCGCGCCGCCAGTCCTCGGGCGCGCAGAAGCCCTCGATCCGCTCCACCAGCACCCGCCCGTACCAGGAGCGGTCGTAGATGGTGATGTGCCCCTGGCGCGGCAGGTCGCGCCAGAAGCGCCAGAGATACGGATGCGCGCGTTCCTCGTCCGTGGGCGCCGCCACCGACGTCATGCGGTAGAGCCGCGGATCCACCGCCCCCGTGAGGCGGCGAATGGCCCCACCCTTCCCCGCCGCATCCGGCCCCTCGAACACCAGAATCATGGAGCGCTGCGAGTCGTGCAGCTTCCGGGACAGCCGCCCCAGCTCCGACTGGTACACCGGCAGGACCCGGTCGTACTCCCGCTCGGCGAGCTTCTTCGTGAAGTCCAGCTCCCGGATGATGTTTCCCTCGCGCCGGGCCGGGAGCGTCGGCGCGGCCGGCGGATCGGCCGCGGCGGGCGCGCGGGCGGCGCCCTCCGCCAGCGCCTCCCGAATCACGTGGAGCAGCGTCTTCGTCACCGTGAGGTTGCGGTAGTGCTTGTCCACCGCGTCCACGATGGTCCAGGGCGCGAAGCCGGTGCTGGTGAGCTGCACCCCGCGCTCCGACACCGCGCGAAACGCGTCGTAGTCCTTGAAGAACCTCCAGGTATCCTTGCTCACCCGCCACCGGAGCCGCGGGTCCTGCTTCATCTCCTTGAGCTGCTTCTTCTGCGCGCCCTTGGCGAGGTGCAGCCAGAACTTGAGAACCAGCACCCCCTCGTTGGTCAGCATCTGCTCGAAGTCCACCACCCGCCGCATCTCCCGCTCGAACTCCAGCTCGTTGGTGCGGTCGAACACCCGGTTGATGATGGGCTCCGAATACCACGAGCCGAACAGGACCGCGATCTTCCCCTTGGGCGGCAGCACGCGCCAGAAGCGCCAGAAGCGGGGCCGCTCGCGCTCCTCGTCGCTCACTTCCCACATGGGATGGGTCTCGATCCCGCGGGCGTCCATCCACTCGAGCAGCAGCCCCACGGTTTCCTCTTTGCCCGCTCCTTCCGCCCCTCCGATCAGCACCACCACCGCGCGCTGCGACTGGGCCAGGCCACGCTGCACCTCCAGCAGCGCGGCCCGGACCTCCGGCTCCTGCTTGTCGTACGCCGCCTTGCTGACGCGATGGCCGACTTCCGCTGCCTCGAACATGGATCGCCTCGGGAACGGGGAGCGCTAGATACTAGGCCGCGCGCAGGCCCGCGGCAAATGGGGAGTGAGGAGCGCTTCAGAAGGGCGATGAGAGAAGCTCCTCGATGGCGCGGCGTCGTTCCGGATCCAGCCGCGCGAGCTGGAGCGCGGCGCGGGACAGCGTGCGGTACAGCTCCGCGTCCGCCCCGTGCAGCACCTCCAGGTGCCGGCGAACGGTCTCGACATCTCCCCGCGCCACGGGCCCGGTCAGCGCGGTCTCTGGCCCGGCGGCCCGCAGGTTCTCCAATGCGCCGGCCATCAGGGTCGCCAGCGCCTTGCGGGCGGCAGCGTCGCTCAAGCCCGCGCCCACGAACAGCCGTTGGGCCACGCCCGCCAACGCCACCACGAAGTTGGACGCCACCACCGCCGCCGCATGGTAGAGCGGCTTCTGGTCCGCGGAGATCGGCACCGGCTCCATACCGACTCCGCGCGCCAGCGCGGCGGCGATCGCAACCGCCCGGGCATCCCCTTCCACCGTCGCCACGGCGCCCTGGAGCCGCTGGGGTGCGGTCTGGGGGTCGCTCAGCGTCTGGAGCGGGTGCAGCGAACCCAGCGCCGCACCCGACGACTCCAGCGGCGAAAGCGCCTCGCGATCCAGCGCGCCCGACAGATGGAGCACCACCTGGGTTTCCGTCACCCGGCGCGAGGCCGCCAGGTCCGAAGCGACGCCCCGGACCGCATCGTCAGGCACGGCGAGGATGATGACGTCCACGTGGGCGAGCCACGCGGGCAGCCGGCCCGTGGACAACGTGAGGGGTGGCGGAACCGGCTTGGCCCGGCGGCCGTAGAGACGCACCACGTAATCGGCGCGGGCCAGCGCGAGCCCCAAACTCAAGCCCGCGCGACCCGCGCCGATGATACCGACCGTCGTCGCCACGACGGCAGGATTAGTCCTGCGCCGGCCTCTGGGCGAGCGCCAGCAGATCCTTGGGCGTGCGCGCCTTGGTCAACAGCTCCACCGCGCGCTTCACCTGCACGTCTTCCGACACCCGCCGCGCGAACTCCGCCGGCCGCCCGAACACGTAACGCGTGATCTCGAACCCCAGCTGCTCGGCGACCAGCCCGGCGCCGCCTTCCCACTGCGCTTCGGACAGCTGGACCCCGCGGGCCCGGAGCCGCTGCAGCAGCTCGGCCCGCATCGCCGACGTCACCGCGAACGACGGGCTCTTGATCAGGTTCTGGCCCTTGATCTCGAGGGCGTAGCTGGTGAGCACGTCCCGGTACGCCACCACGTTCCCGCCCAACACCCGCGCGAATTCCTTCTCGCCGTCCGTCAGCGTGTCACCTCGGACGGTGATGTCCGGGCGAATCCCGCCCCCACCGTAGACGGTTCGGCCCCCGGTCGTGCGGAACGCGTGCGACGTGTCGCGGACCGCCGCGGTGTCAAGCGGCGCGCCGGCCTCCTCCTCCCCTTCCGCCCGCGCCAGCCCCATAGGCCGCTGAATGGTGCGTCCGCTCGGCGTGTACCACCGGCCGGTCGTGAGCTTGAGCGCCTCCCGTTGGTTCAGCTGGTACACCGTCTGCACCAGGCCCTTGCCGAAAGTCGGCGTGCCCAGCACCAGGGCGCGATCATGGTCCTGAAGCGCGCCCGCGATGATCTCGGCGGCGCTGGCCGTGCCCCCGTCCACCAGCACCACGACCGGCATCCCCGGCCACCGTTCCGGGCGCTCGTCTCGGTAGGTCTGCGACGCGCCCGGCGCCCGACCGCGGGTCTCCGCCACCACGTCGCCGCGCGCCAGGAACAGGTCCGACACGGCGACGCCCTGATCCAGCACGCCGCCCGGGTTGCCGCGCAGATCGATGATCAGGGATTTGGCGCCCCGCTGCCGCAGCGAATCCACCGCCTTGCTCAGATCGCCCGCGGTGCTCTCGCTGATGCTCGAGTTGACGAACGACACGTACGCCACCTCGGCCCCGCTCAGCGCCCCGGCGTATTGCACCGACGTCACGTGAATCCGGGCCCGCGTGGGCTCGAAGCGCAGCGAATCCGTCACCCCGGGCCGCACGATGGTCAGCTTGACCTTGGTCCCCGGAGGCCCGCGCAGCTCCCGCACCGCGTGCTCGTTGTCCCAACCGCGGGTGGACTCGCCGTCGATCTCCACGATCCGGTCTCCGGTCTCGATCCCGAGCGCCTCGGCCGGGGTTCCTGCGATGGGCGCGATCACCGTGATCCAGCCGTCCCGCACGTCTATCTGCATCCCCACGCCGCCGTAGTTTCCGGTGGTGGAAAGCTCCAGGTCCCGGAGGTCCCGCTCCCGCAGGTACGTGGTATAGGGGTCGTTCAGTTGGCGCAACATGCCGTCGATGGCCATGTCGTACAGCTGCCCCTCGTTCAACGAGTCCACGTAGTACTCGGAAACGTACGTCAGGATGTCGTCGAACAGCCGCGCCTTCTGGTAGACGTTCTGGCCCCCCTGCGAGCCACGCTGCAGCAACCAGCCTCCCGACAGGAACGCCACCACCGCCACCAAGGTCGTTACCAGCATGCGCTGGCTCTTCATGCCGTACCTCCGTGAGTACCCGATTGGTGCTTCAAACCCGGTTCGCCGGGATAAGGTTCCCTACTACTCGCCGCACGGCGTCCCAGGCCTGCTGCTCCACCGCATCCACCGAACCCGTCGCGTCGAGGTGTACCACGCTTGAGCCTTCCGCGGCCGCGAACGCCCGGGCCACCCGATCGTGCAGCCGCCGCTCAGAGCCCTCGATCCGGTCGTGTGCCCGCCCGCTCGCGGCGAGACGTCCGAGCCCCACCTCCGCCGGCAGGTCCAGCACCAGCGTGAGGTCCGGCTTGAGTCCGCCGGTCGCCAGGCGGTTCGCGGCCAGCACCGGCTCGCGCGGCAGTTCCCGGCCGGCGATCTGATACGCCTCGGTGGAGAGCTCGAACCGATCGCTCAACACCACCTGGCCCTGGGTCAGCGCCGGCCGGATCACCTTCGCCACCAGGTCCGCCCGCGCCGCCAGCATCAGGAACAGCTCGGCCAGCGGACTCGCCATGAGACTGGGGTCCAGCGCGGCCCCGCGCGCCAACTCGGCCAGCGGGGTCCCACCGGGCTCTCGGACTTCCATGACCGTGAGGCCGGCCTCGCGCAGCCGCGCCGCCAGGCGCTTCACCAGCGTGGTCTTGCCGGCTCCGTCAGGACCCTCGACAACCAGGAACGCGCCCGGCACGTGTCGGTCGTCAGCTCAGCGTGATGATCGGGCTCGCCACGCCTTTGCGGATCCCGTCCAGGATGTGCTCGTTTACCCGCACCATCAGCTTGTCGAAGTTGGCCTGCGCGACGACCATCCCTTGATAGACCGGATCCCCCTGCACCTGGCTCAGCACCTGCTCGTAGGCGGTGCGATCCGCCTCCGAGGGCGTCTCGCCCCGCTCCATGGCACGATCCAGCGCTTCGGCCAGCTCCTGAAGCCGGCGAAGCTGGGTGGCCAACTCTTTCGCGCCCTGCAACCGATCCTGCGCCCGCTTGAGCGCCTGGTACTCCTCAGTCTGCCCGATTTGCCGGCCCAGGTCTTCGGCTTTCTGGGGGATCACGCGCGATCCTTTCTCACCAGCAAGAACCGGGGCCGCTCGAAGACATCGGGCTCGACCCGCACGTTCTGGAATCCTGCTACGCGCGCGAGGCCGGCAGACTGCTCCGCCCTCCGGGAATCTACCTCCAGCGCGAGCAGACCGCCCGGCGCCAGGTGGTGCCGGGCCCCCTCCAGAATGGCCCGAGTGTGGGCCAGACCGTCGGGACCGCTCACCAGGGCCTGGCGGGGCTCGAAGTCGCGCACGCTCGGATCCAGCTCAAGGTACTCCGGCTCGGAAATGTAGGGCGGGTTGGAGACGATCACGTCGAAGCGCTCGCCCACCACCGGCTCGAACAGGTGGCCCAACCGAAACTCGGGCACGGGCTCCGGATGCACCCGCTGCGCGTTCGCTCGGGCCACTGCCAGCGCGTCCGCCGACACGTCGGTGGCCACGATCCGCGTGAAGCGCCCTTCCGTAGCCAGGCTCAAGGCAACGCAGCCGCTCCCCGTCCCCAGGTCCAGTACCGTTCCCCATTCCCCGTTCCCCCTTCCCCAGCGCCGAGCCGACCAGGCCAGCACCAGCTCGACCAGGCCCTCGGTTTCGGGCCGCGGTATGAGCACCCGTCGATCCACGATAAGGTCCAACAGCCGGAACCCTGCGATTCCATCGGCATATGCCCGCGGCTCCGCAACCCGTACGGCCTCCCCGGTCACCGTCGTCTCGGCGCTCTCTGCGCCCTCTGCGGTCTCTGCGGTCAGTCTCACCGTGGGCACGGGATTCATACTCCCACCCGCTCTTCCCGGTACGCCCCCTCGAGCTGGTCCATCAGCTCGTCCAAGTCGCCGTCGATGACGTCCGCCAACCGATGCAGCGTAACGTTGATCCGGTGATCCGTCACCCGATTCTGGGGGAAGTTGTAGGTCCGGATCTTGGCCGAGCGATCGCCGGTACCCACCATGTTCCGGCGCTCGCGGCTCCGCGCCGCCTCCTGCTCCGCCACCAACCGGTCCAAGAGCCGCGCGCGCAACACTTCCAGGGCCCTGATCTTGTTCTGAAGCTGGGACTTCTGGTCCTGGCAGGTCACCACCAACCCCGTCGGCAGGTGGGTCACGCGCACCGCGCTATCCGTGGTGTTAACGCTCTGGCCGCCCGGGCCCGAGGAACGAAAGACGTCGATCTTGAGGTCCTTCTCCTCCAGCTTCACGTCCACGTCCTCCGCCTCCGGCAGCACCGCCACCGTGGCCGCGGAGGTGTGAATCCGGCCCTGCGCCTCGGTGACCGGCACCCGCTGTACCCGGTGCACCCCGGATTCGTGCCGGAGTCGTCCGTAGACCCGGCCACCGCTCACCTTGAAGATCGCTTCCCGCACGCCGCCCAGATTGCCCTCGGATCGCGCCACGACTTCCGTCTTCCAACCCCGGCGCTCCGCGTAGCGCAGGTACATGCGCAACAGGTCGGCCGCAAACAGCGCGGCCTCGTCCCCGCCGGTCCCGGCGCGAATCTCGACAATGGTGGCGCGATCTTCCAACGGATCCCGGGGCAGGAGCAGCTCATCCAGCTGCTCCTGGGCCGCTTCCGCGTCTGGCGCCAGCCGCTCAACGTCCGCGCGCGCCAGCTCCGCCAGCTGCGGGTCCGCATCTCGGGCCAGCTCCCGGGCCTGCGCCAGTTCGTCTTTGAGCTTGCTCAGGCGGTGAGCCGTTTGCCGAATGCGGTCCAGCCGGGCGTGCTCCTGACCCAGGGACTTGAGCTTGAGCGGGTCCCGCGCCGTGGCGGGATCCGCCAGCTCACGTTCCACGTCTGCCGCGCGGGCGAGCGCGGCCTCGAGCCGCGCCTCCACGGGTCAGGCTCCCTTGGCCTCGGCCGGGGCTCCGTAGCGCAGGCGGAAGCGCTCGACGCGTCCCGCCGTGTCCACCAGCTTCTGCTTGCCGGTGAAATACGGATGGCAGCGGGCGCAGATCTCGACGTGGATCGAGGGCAGCGTCGAGCGGGTCTCGAAGGTATTGCCGCAGGCACACTGGACCACAGCCCGCCGATACTTGGGATGGATACCGGACTTCACGGGGTTTCACTCCGGGCGCCCATGGGCGCCTCAATAAAGAGATGCAAATATAAACCGGGCAGGAACTTGCCATCAAGCGCCCGCGGTTTGACAGGGGCCCGCGGCCCGAATATGCTTGGCGGCACGACATCGACTTCCCAGCGAGACCTTTAACCCATGAGCCTGGCCCCGGTCCTGCGCCGCGTTCCGCTCTTTGCGGAGTTGAGCGAGGCCGAAATCGCGCGCCTGGGCGACATCGCCCGGGAACGGGGCTACCCCAAGAACAGCGTGATCCTGTTCGAGGACGACCCCGGCGACGCGCTCTACGTCGTCGTGACCGGGCTGGTGAAGGTGGTCCTGATCGGCGAAGACGGCCGCGAGGTCATCCTGTCCGTCCTCAAGGAAGGCGACTTCTTCGGCGAGATGTCGCTGATCGACGACCAGCCCCGCTCGGCACACGTGATCGCCATGGAAGACTCGAGCCTGGTGGTGCTGCGGCGAGAAGATTTCCAGCACCGCATCCGGGAGGCCCCCGGCGTCGCCCTCGGCATGCTGAAGGCGATGTCCCGCCGGCTGCGCGAAGCGGATGAGAAGATCGGCGGCCTGGTGCTGCTGGACGTCAACGGGCGGGTCGCCAAGCTGCTGCTGAGCATGGCAGACGAGAACGACGGCGTGCAGATCACCCGCCGCGTGACCCACCATACCATCGCGCAGATGGTGGGGTCCAGCCGCGAGACCGTCTCCCGCACCATGCGCGACCTCGCCGACCGGGGCTACATCGAGGTCACCCGCAAGGTGATCGCCATCCGCAACCGCCCGGCACTTCAGGCGGCCGCCGGCCGGTAGGTGAGGGGCATCACAGCTTGCGCCTGCCATCCGTTCTGACCTTGCCGCACGTGGCCCCGCGAGCCGCCGCATGGCCTATCGTGTAACATTCTGGGGGACCCGGGGCTCGATCCCGACTCCCGGACCGGATACCGTGCGGTACGGCGGGAATACCCCGTGCGTCGCCGTGGAGGGCCTGGGCGCGGACCAGGGACGCTTGGTCATCCTCGACGCGGGGACCGGCATCCGCCGCCTGGGCGGTGAACTGGTCCGGCGCCACGGGAAGGACGCCTTGAATGTGGACCTCCTGCTGAGCCACACCCACTGGGACCACATTCACGGCCTGCCTTTCTTCGCGCCGTTCTTTGGGAAGGGCAACTGCGTCCGGATTTGGGGGAGCAAGCAGGGGGAAGTGGACCTGGAGGTCATCCTCCGCCAGCAGATGCATCCGGTGGTATTCCCGGTGCCGCTGGACGAGCTGGCTGCCGAATTGACGGTTGGCCACGTGGACACACAAGCCTTTGAGATTGATGGGTTTGCGGTGCGCGCCATGCGACTGCGGCACCCCGGAAACACGTTGGCGTATCGGCTCACGCCCGCCGGTGGAGGTGCCAGCATGGCGTACGTCACAGACAACGAGCTAGGTTCGGGTGGAGATTATGGCGAACCGCGCAGTTGGCGGGCGGACTTCGTCGAATTCCTCCGCGGCGTGGACGTCCTGATTCACGACGCGATGTTCACGCCTGACGAGTTGGAGCACCACCGCGGCTGGGGGCATTCGTCGTATTTGGAGGCCGTGACCCTCGCGGTGGACGCCCGGGTGAAGCGGTTGGTGCTGTTTCATCACCGGCCCGAGCGCGACGATGCCGGCATGGACGCGCTGGTGAAGCAGGCCCGCACGGCCGCGAAGAAGATGAACGCGTCGCTGGAGGTGATGGCGGCGACGGAAGGCTTGCAACTGACCCTCTGACGTAAGGAGATCGTATGCGGTGGCGTTCGGTATGGGCCCTCGCCCTCGCGGCCGGGCTGGCGGCGCCGGTGGCGCAGGGGCAGGATTCGCGGCCCGGAATCGCCGTCCTCCCGTTCGAGAACGGCGGCTCGTACGGCCAGGACAAGGAGAACTTCGACGCGCTGCAGGTAGGCCTGCAGCAGATGCTGATCACCGAGTTCGCCCAGAACCCGCAACTCCGGATCGTGGAGCGCGGTCGCATCAGGGACCTCCTGGCGGAGCAGGATCTGGGGGCCGGCGGCCGGGTGGACGCCAACACGGCGGCCAAGCTCGGCAAGATCGTGGGCGCCCGCTACGTGGTGCTGGGCGGCTTCATCGATTTCTACGGCGACTTCCGGATGGACGCGCGCATCGTCAACGTGGAGACCACCGAGCTGCTCAAGGTCGTCAAGGTCCAGGACAAGCGCGACAAGCTCTACGCGCTGGTCGTGAACCTCGCCGGCAGCGTCACCCGGGACGTGAACCTCCCGGCCCTGCCGCGCCAGGCCATGGAGCAGCGCGAGTCGCGCCCGGTGCCCACGGAGGCGTTGCAGCTCTACTCCCGAGCCCTGCTGTACGCCGATCGGGGCGACGCCACCCGGGCGGCCGAGCTGTTCAACCGGGCCATCGAAGTCTTCCCGGAATACACCGAGGCCCAGGAAGGCTTGCGGCAGTTGAAGCAGGGATAATAGCGTAGGCGCGTGCTCGCGCCGATCGCGGTCGTCGGAACCCATGTAGCGCGCCAGGTGGCCCGGGTCGGGGCCCTGGCGCGCTTTTCGTTCAGCGCGTTTCAAGCTTGGGGAACCCTGCCGGCCGCCGGCCGGCGCGTGGCGCGACGGGTCTTCCTGAATCAGCTGTGGTTCACGGCGCTTCAGGCGATTCCGCTGGCGATCGTCCTGTCCAGCATCTTGAGCTTCCTGCTGATCTCGCAGGCGGTCCGGGAGCTGGGCCGGATCGGCGCGGTGGAGCTGATCGGCACCCTGATCGTGGTGGCAATCGTCCGCGAGCTGGGACCCTTGCTCACCGCGTTGGCCGTGGCCGGACGCTCGGGCACGGCCATCGCCGCCGAGCTTGCCACCAACAAGGTCATGGGTGAGGTGGACGCTCTGGAGGGCATGGGCATCGACCCGGTGCACTACCTGGTGCTGCCGCGCTTCGCCGCCGCGATCGTCTCGGTCTTTTCCCTCACCATTCTGTTCGACGCGGTGGCGATTCTGGCGGGACTGGTGGCGGCGCTCGCCAACGGCATGAGCGCCGGCCACTATTTCGACATCGTGCTGCGGTCGCTCGCGTTCCGCGACGCCGGTGTCACCCTGGTCAAAGGTCTCGTGTTCGGAACCATCATCGGCACCATACCGAGCTTCCACGGACTGGCCGTGCGCCGGGCGGCCACCGAGGTACCGATCGCCTCGAGCCACGCGGTGGTGGGGAGCATCCTGGCCATCTTCCTTTGCTCGGCCCTCTTCGTGGCGGTGAGCTGATGGACACCCCTCCGCTGTGGTTCGATCGGGTTACCGTGGGCGACGGCACCCCGTCGGTGGTGAGCCTCGAGGTCCCCGGACATCGCGCGGTGTGCGTGCTGGGGGACGAGGCCAGCGGCGTCGGGAGCCTGGGACGTTACGCGCTGGCCCTGGACCGGCCCTCCACGGGACGGGTGCTGGTGTTCGGGGAAAACCTGGCGGAGCTGCCGCGGCGCGCCGCGCTCGCGTTCCGCCGCCGCGTGGGATACCTTCCCGCCGGAGACGGCCTGTTGCAGAATCTGACCCTGTATGACAACGTCGCCTTGCCGCTTCGCTTCGGGAGCAACCGGAGCGAGATCGACATCCACGGGCGCATCCAGGTTATGCTCACCATGCTGCAGCTCCAGCACGTGGCGAAGCTCCGCCCGGCCCGAGTGAACGAGGAGGAGCGGCGTCGCGCCGCGCTGGCCCGGGCGCTGGCGTTCGATCCGGAGCTGGTGATCCTGGAGCAGCCGTTCGACGCGCTCACCACGCGGGCCGCGGCGCAGATCCTGGAGTTGGCGCGGGGCGGCGAGTCCGCCGTGGGCGCGCGGCGTACGGTGTTCATCGTGGGACAGAGCCTCCCCGACGTCCTCGGGCCACGCGTCGAGCTGCGCTATCGCCTGGTCCGCGGGCGGCTCGAATCGGAGAACTGATCTGGCAGCCACGCAGGATTTCCAGCGGCGCGACCTGCTGACCGGGCTGTTCGTGCTCGGCGCTATCGGCGTGATCCTGGGCACGCTGATCATGACCAGCGGCGTGCTGGAGCGCCGGTACGAGGTCTACATGCGGGCGGCTAGCGCCCAGGACCTGACCCAGGATACGCGGGTCCTGCTCCAGGGGCTGGCGGTGGGCCGGGTGAGCCGGGTGGATCCCGTCCACGACACCGCCGCGGGGGGGTTGAGCTTCGTGGCGCGCTTGGCCATCGACGCCCAGTTTCCCAGCGGCGCACCGGTGACCATCCCCCGGGGCACGCGCGCGGTGATCGAGCAGACCAACCCGCTGGCGCCGCCGGTGATCCAGCTCATCATCCCCGATGGCGGCGCGCGCGGCGCGGTGGAGCCGGGGGATACCATGATCTCCGAGCGCCGGCAGGGGGCGATGGACGTGGTGGGGCGCCTCGCCACCGACCTGACGGAGCAGCTGCAGCGGACCATAGACGACACGCGCGCGTTGGTGCGGCAAACCACGCGGGCGGCCGCGCAGGCCGAGCGGCTGGTGACGGCGACCACGCCGCGGGTGGAGGAGGTCCTGGATCAGCTGTCCCGGAGCCTGGAGCAGACCGACCGCATGCTGGCGGACCTGGGGCCGCGGGTGGCGCCGCTGGGCGACAGTCTGCTGGCGGTACTGGCGGACACGCGGCAGACGCTCAGGCAGGTCAACGACCTGGCGGGAACCGCGGATGCGATGGCCGGGGAAAACCGGGCCTCGATCCGGGAGACCATCCAGCATCTCCACAACTCGGCGATCCTCCTGGAGCACTTCGCCGATCAGGTGAGCCGCCGCCCGACTCGGCTCTTGACCGGCGTGGAGCCGCCGCCGCTCGACACCAGCCGGAAACGACCGTGAAGTTGACCCTGCTGCACCCCGTGACGTTCGACCCCGCGCCCATCGCCAAGGCGCTGGCGGCCGAGGATATCCTGACGCGCGAGGTACGCTCGGTCCAGGAGCTGGCCCCCGCCAACGGGCGCGCGGTGCTGGTGCTGGATCCGCCGAGCCGGGCCGGCTTCCCGGCCAACGGCCTCCGGGCCTTCCTCGACGGCGGAGGGGCGGTGGTGGCGTTGGGCGCGCCCGGCGAGACCGACGTCTCGGACGCAGTGCCGCTCGACCTGGTCGCCGCCTACGTCCCGCAGCCTTACGGCACCCGGCAGCTCCTGCTGGCGCTCCGGGCCGCCTATCGCGAGGCCGCGGCTCGTTCCGACGTCCAGCGCGCCCGGAGCGAAGCGGCCATGCGCACGCGGGAGCTGGGCGAGCTGACGCGCATCGGCATGGCGCTGGCCACGGAACGGGACTACAACGCGCTGCTGGAGTTGATCCTCACGCAGGCGCGGCAGATCACCTTGTCCGATGCGGGCAGCCTGTACGTGGTGGAGACACAGGAAGACGGCGCCAGGCGGTTGCGGTTCAAGATGTCCCAAACCTACTCCCGCCCGGACATGCCGCTGGTCGAGTTCAGCATGCCCATCGACCACAGCAGCATCTCCGGCTACGTCGCCTCCACCGGCGAGCCGCTGGTCATTGACGACACTTACTTCCTGCCGCCGGACGTGGAGTACACGTTCAACCGCAGCCTCGACGAGAAGTACGGCTACCGCACCAAGTCCATGATGACCATCCCCATGAAGGATCACAAGGACGAGGTGATCGGCGTGCTGCAGCTGGTGAACCGGAAGCGAGACTTCCAGACCCGGCTCACCACCCGGGAGGACTGGGAGGCGCAGGTCATTCCGTACACCAAGCGCAACGTCGAGATCGTCTCGGCGCTCGCGGGCCAGGCCGCGGTCTCCATCGAGAACAGCCAGCTGTACGAGAGCATCGAGCGCCTGTTCGAGGGGTTCGTCCGGGCGTCGGTGACCGCCATCGAGCAGCGCGATCCCACCACGTTCGGTCACTCGGGGCGGGTGGCCGCCATGACGGTGGGCTTGGCTCAGGCCGTAGACCGCACCACCGGCGGGCCCTACCGGGAAGTCAATTTCACCCGGGAGCAGATCCGCCAGATCCGCTATGCCGGCCTGTTACACGATTTCGGGAAGGTCGGGGTGCGGGAGCAGGTGCTGGTGAAGGCGAAAAAGCTCTATCCGCCAGACCTGGCCCTGGTCAAGCAACGCTACGCGTTCGTCCGTCGCACCGCCGAGCGCGACTTCCAGCGGCAGCGGGCGGAGTACCTGGAGCGCTGCGGCCAGGACGGCTACCGGGAGTTCCTCGAGCGGCTGCAGGCCGAGCACGAGGAACGGCTCAAAGAGTTGGACCGGTTCATGCAGTTGATCGTCCAATCCAACGAGCCCACGGTGCTGCCCGCCGGCAACTTCGAGGAGCTGCTGCGCTACGCCAAGGTCTACTACCAAGACCTCGACGGCAAAGACCTTCCCTATCTCACCGACGACGAAATGCGGTTCCTCTCGATTCGCAAGGGCAGTCTGGACGACCACGAGCGGCTCGAGATCGAGAGCCACGTGACCCACACCTACCGGTTCCTGATGCAGATCCCCTGGACCAAGGAGCTGCAGGACATCCCGCGCATCGCCTACGGGCACCACGAGAAGCTCGACGGCACGGGCTATCCTCGGAAGGTGCGCGGTGACCAGATCCCCATCCAGACGCGGATGATGACGATCTCGGACATCTTCGATGCCTTGACGGCGTCCGACCGGCCCTACAAGCGTGCCGTGCCCCTGCCCCGGGCCCTCGACATCATGATGGAAGAGGTGCGGGCGGGAATGCTGGATGCGAACCTGTTCCAGGTGTTCGTGGACGCGAAGGCCTACGAGAAAGCAGCCGAAGAGGCGTGAGGGGCGACTGAAGAAGCGTGAGGGGTGAGGGGTGGCCCCCTTACCCCTCACCCCTCACGCAGTTCTGTCCCGTAGCCACCGCCGCCAGGTGTTTCGACGCGGAGCACATCCCCGCATTGGAGCGTCACCGCGGCCCGGGCGCCCAGCGGCTTCCCGTTGAGCAGATTCCTCCCCGGCGCGCCGCTGCCGCCACCGCGGACCCCGAGCGGCGGGTGACGCCGCCGTTCGGTGAGCAACGAGGCCTCGATCTCCGCCAGCGCCTCGTACTCCCGCACCACGCCCTCCCCACCACGCCACCGCCCAGCTCCTCCGCTTCCGCGCCGCAGGGCATACGCCCGGATGCGGAGCGGGTGCTCCAGCTCGAACACCTCGACCGGCGTGTTGCGGGTGTTGGACATGCCCACGTGCACACCCGACGGTCCATGCGCCTCCGGCGACGCTCCCTGGCCGCCTCCCAGGGTCTCGTAATAGGTCCAGCCGGCCCCGCCGAACACCACGTTGTTCATGGTGCCCTGCCCTTGCGCGGGCACCTGAGCCCCGCCGGCCAATGCCGCGAACAGCGTGTCCGTGATCCGCTGCGACGTCTCCACGTTCCCCGCGGCCACCGCGTGCGGCCAGGTGGCGTTGACCAACGTCCCTTCCGGCGCCCGGATCTCGATGACCCGCTGCAGGCCGCCATTGGTGGGAATGTCTTCATCCACCAGGCAGCGCAACACGAACAGCACGGCGGAGCGCGTCACCGACAGTGGGCAGTTGACGTTGCCCTTGACCGCGGGATCGGTGCCCGTGAAGTCGCAGAGCAGCCGCCCGTCGGCCGTGACCTCGAGCGCCACGCGGATCGCGATATCCCGCTCTTCCACCCCGTCCCCCTCCAGCCAATCCTCGGCCCGGTACCGTCCGGGCGGCACCCGCGCGGCCAGCGAGGCACGCGTCCGCCGCTCGGCATAGGCCAGGAGGTCCTGCACCGCGCCCTCCACGTAGTCGGCGCCGTGACGCTGGGCCAGCTCGCGGTACCGGACGGCTCCGCGCTCGCAGGCCGCCTGCTGCGCGGCCAGGTCGTGGGAGCGCATGTCCGGCGTGCGCACGTTGGCCAGCAGCAGGCGGCGCACGTCCTGGTGCACCACGCCGGCCGACGCCCAGCGCACCGGCGGCAGGACGATCCCTTCCTGGAAGATGTCCGTCGAGTGCGGCGGCATACTCCCCGGACGCATCCCGCCCACGTCCGAGTGATGCGCGCGCACCACCGTGAACCCCGCCACGGCGCCGGCCAGCTCGATGGCGTGCACCAGGGTGATGTCGGGCAGATGGGTCCCGCCGGTAAACGGGTCGTTGAGGATGAACGTGTCCCCCGGCTTGGGAGCCAGCGCCCGGACCGCCCCGACCGCGTCCGGCATCGCGCCCAGGTGGACCGGGATGTGGGCCGCCTGCGCGATCATCTCGCCCCGCGCGTCGAACAGCGCCGCCGACGAATCGCGGCGTTCCCGGACGTTGGGCGAGACCGCGCTCGCCACCAGCACCGCCCCCATCTCCTCGGCCAGGCCGGCGAAGGCGTGCGCCATGACTTCCAAGCCGATCGCGTCCAGCACGGCGCCCCTTCCCCTTTCCCCCTTCCCGGGTCCCCGACTCAAGAAACTCGCTCCAGCAGCACGGCTCCGGTCTCATGCACGACCCCTCGCCACCCGCTCTCGATGCGCCCCGTCGCATCCCCACCGTCGAGCATCAGCGGCCCTTCGAGACTCGTCCCGGCCGGGACATCGTCCAGCGGAGCGCGCCCGCCGCGCACCGCGCCCTTGCGCCTTGCGCGCGTGGCCAGCTCCACGTTCGCGGCGGCGCCGGTGGCGATCGCCCGGATGTTGACGATCTCCACGGACCGGCGTTCATCCGCGTGGCCGAATCGCACCCGGTGCGCCCGGTGGAACGCGGCCGCCGTCGCGGCCCCGTCGCTGCCGGCAGCCACGGCGACTTCGTAGCCCTGCCCGGGGTAGCGACACTCGGCCACCCGCCGCAGCTCGCCGCCCGGCAGCTCCCCGCGGCATCGGGTCTCCAGGTCCGCGTACGCTCGCTCGATCCCCCGCTGGTCCAGGCCCGCCGCGAGCCGGTGCAGCGAGGCCGTGAATTCGACCCGCGCCTGCGCGGCCGCGAGCCCCAGCGCCGACAGCGCACCCGGGTGCGGGGGAATCAGCGCCTGCCGGACCCCCAGGCTGTCCGCCAGGCGACACACGAACAGCGGCCCGGCCCCGCCGAAGGCCACCAGCGTGGTGCCCCGCGGGTCCACGCCGCGTTCCACGCTGACGCTGCGGAGCGCGCGCACCATGGTGGCCGTAGCGATCTCGATGATCCCCGCGGCGCAGCGTTCGAGGTCGAGCCCGGCAACCTGGGCTACCCGGGCCACCGCCTCCCGGGCCAGCCCGGCGTCGAGACGGAGATCCGCCGCCAGCGGATGTGCGGCGTCGAGCCAGCCCAGCACCAACGCCGCATCGGTCACGGTGGCGTCCTGGCCGCCCAGGCCATAGCACGCCGGGCCCGGCACAGCCCCGGCGCTCGGGGGTCCCACCCGGAGCGCGCCGCCCTGGTCCACCCAGGCAATGCTGCCACCTCCGGCCCCCACCGACTCGATCAGCACGTGCGGCAGCGCCACCGGGATACCCCCCACGTCCCCGGCCGACTGAACCAGCGGCTCGCCGCGCAGAATGATGCTCGCGTCCGCGCTGGTGCCGCCCATGTCAATGGTGAGCAGGTCGTGGCGCCCCACCTGCATCCCCAGGAGCCTCGCACCCTCGACCCCGCCCACCGGGCCGGACAGCGCCAGCGCCGATGCCCGGTCCCGGGCCTGGAGCGCGGCCAACGTGCCGCCGTACGAGGCCATTACTCGGAACTCCGGGACCCCGCGGTGCGCGGCCTGGCCGGCGACCCGCTCGATGTACGCCCCCACCAGCGGCCGGAGGTATGCCTCCACGGTGGTGGTGCTGGCCCGCTCGTATTCCCGAAACACGGGCAGCAATTCGTGACTCGCCACCACCGGCGTGCCGGGAAGCGCGTCGCGGAGCGCCGCGGCCAGCAGGCGTTCGTGTGTGGGATCGGCGAAGCTGAAGAGCAGGCAGATCGCCACGGCGGCCGGTTGCCGCGTCGTCACCTCCTGCACCACCCGCTCGATCTCCGCCGGGACCAGCGTCTGCACCACGCCGCCCGCCCCGATTCGCTCCGCCACCCCGATCACGCTCTCGCGCTCCACCAGCGGCGGCGGATGGTCCCGCGCCAGATCGTAGAGCGCCGGGCGGTCCTGGCGCCGGAGCCGGAGCAAATCCTCGAACCCGGCCGTGATGAGGAGCGCCGGTCTGGCTCCACGCCGCTCCAGCAGGGCGTTGGTGGCCACCGTGGTTCCGTGAATCAGCGCGTCGATGGTCCCGGCGCCACCCCGCTCCGCCAGCTGATCCACCGCGCGCCACAGCCCCACGGCCGCGTCGTCTGGCGTGGACGGGACCTTGACCACGCACACACCGCCGCCCGGCTCGAGCGCCACCAGGTCCGTGAACGTGCCCCCGATGTCCACCCCAAGGCGGGTCACGGCTTCCTCCACCAGGCGGCGCCCACCAGGGCCAGCGTACCCACCAGCGACAGCCATCCCACCCAATCACCGAGTACCACGTACACGGTGCGCGCGTCGGTGGTGAATACCTCCCCCGCCTCGGTGGTCTGGACTTCCTTGCCGGTCCGCAGGTGCTCCCGTCCCAGCGGGTCCACGAACTCGGACACGCCGTCGTTGGCCGCGCGCGCGATCCCCATGCGCGTCTCGATGGCCCGCATGACGAGGTGGGCGGGATGCTGGTACGCGGCGCTGGTGCGTCCGTACCAGGCGTCATTGGTCACGTTGACCAGGAAATCGGCTCCGAGGCGGCGGTAGCGCCGGGGCAGGTCTTCAAAGGCCGATTCGTAGCAGATCAGAATGCCGAAGGCGCCGAGCGGGAGTCGATACACCGGCCCGGGTTCTCCCGGAGCGGCACCGCCGAACCATTGCAGTTGGTCGAACCAGCGCGGGTTCACGAACGGCACGCGCTCCACGATCGGCACCAGGTAGTTCTTGCGATACGGCGGCTCCGGCGCACGCCGGCCGTCCGCGTGGTAGACAAACGCGGCGTTGTAGTAGTCCCAACCACCGGGCCGCTCGCGCGCGTCCAGCGCGCCGACCACCAGCGGCACCCCCGTTTCCGCCGCATGGGCCTGGATGCGGCTCTCCCAGTCGGGGTGGTTCAGGAAGTAGCCCGGGACGGCGGCCTCCGGCCAGATGGCCAGGCGGGGCTCCGTCTCGCGAATCACATCCGTGGAAAGGCGCAACAGCTCGCTGACCAGGGAGTCCTTATCCGCCCGCCATTTCTCGTCGAATCCGACGTTGGGCTGGATCACGGCGACCTGGCCGATGGGCTTGAGCGCGAGCGTGCGCACCCGCGCGGCGCCGTAGACGAGAGCCAGCGCGAGCCCTACTAGCACACCGCCCGCCAGTCGCACGGCACGCGCGCGCTCTCGGCGCGCCAGCCACGCCAGCGCCAACGCGGTGTTGGCCAGGGCCAGCAGGAAGGTCACGCCGCGCGCTCCGACCAGGTCGGCGATCTGTACCACCACGGGAAACCGGGTGAGCGACGTCCCCAACCCGAGCCAGGGGAACCGGATGTCGCCCTGGTGCCCCACGCCCCACTCCACGGCGGTCCAGAGCATCGGGAAGATCACCAGCAGGCCAAGGCCGGTTCGCCGCCGGACCCAGCCGGCCGCTGCGAACAGCCCGGCGCTCCAGAGCGCGAGGATGGCGATCGTGGCGGCGTAGCCCAGCGCGGACAGCGGCGTGAAGTGCCAGAGGGCCACGACCATCCAGTACAGCACCAGCCCATTGCTCAGGAGCCCGAACCAGAACCCCTGGACCAGCAGCCGCTTGAGCGGCCGCGGGTCCGCTTCTCCGCCCACGATCAACCACACGGCGGGCACCAGGCACACGAACGACGGAACGAAGAGATGAAACGGCGGATAGGCGAGCACCAGCAACAGGGAGCCGGCGGCGACGAGAAGAACGTCGCGGCGCGGCAGGGCGAGCGCCCTCACAGGGTCGCGTCGCGGCCCTGGCCCGCGGACTGATACACCGCCTCGAGCGTCTGGTGGAGCAGCACCTGGTCCGCCAGGTCCGGCCGCGGCATGGCGCCGCGCACGATGGCCAGGAAGTGCGCCCATTCCGACCGGTAGGACGTGGTGAACGCGTCCTCGCGCCCGGCGGCGCCGCTGGGCGTGACGTTCACCGGCGAACCGTGCAGCTCGCGGAAGATGCGGAGCGGGTGAATGCTGGCGGACCCCTTGGAGCACATCACCTCGAGCCAGAACCGCTCGTGGTCGCCCACGTAGCGCCGCGCCACGTCCACGAAGATGGAGAGCCCCTGGTCGCCTACGATCAGCACGCAGCCCGCCTCCTCCACCTCGTCGCGAGACGGCTGCGGCTTGAGCACCGCGGTCACCACGCGTGGGGTGGGGCAGCCGGTGAGCCAGAGCGAGAGGTCGATCAGCGAGATGCCGAGATCCAGCATCGCGCCCCCGCCGGCCTGGCGTCGCTGCTGCCGCCAGCTCCCCGAGGGACCCATTGGGCGAAACATGTACCATCCGCCCCGCACGCCCACCACATCGCCCAGGTCCCCACTCCTGAGAAACCCCCGCAGCGCCTGCACGTCGCTCCGAAAGCGATGGTTCATCCCCACCATCACCACCCGCCCCGCCCGCTCGGACGCCGCCCGGATCCGCTCCACCCCCGCCGCCGAGAGGGCGAGCGGGCGTTCGCACAGCACGTGCGCGCCCGCCGAGAGCGCCGTCTGCACGTGCACGTCGTGCAGGTGATTGGGCGTGCAGATCGCCACCACCTCGGGCTGCGCCTCCGGCAGCAGCTCCTCGATATCCTCATACACGGTGGGGATCTGGAACCGGGAGGCGACCGCGTGGGCCTTGGAGAGATCGTTGTCGCAAATACCGACCACGCGCACGTCCCGCAGGCGGACCAGCGCCGGCAGGTGCGCCACCTGGGCGATCGCCCCGGCGCCCACCACGCCCACCCGGAGCGCGTGGCTCATCGCGGAGCCGGGGCCGGAAACCGGTACATGAGCCCCCCGCGGGCGGACGCCAGCCGGAGCTCGCTGGTCAGCGCGCCGCGCAGGTCCACCGTGACGGCCAGGTGCGGCACCAGCGCCACCTCGACGCCAGCCGATAGGTTGATCCCGGCGGCGATGGTGTCGAGCGCGTCCTCCACAAAGGTCCCATCAATCGCCGCCCCGTCGCCGTCGCGCGCGTGCACGCCGATCCCAAGCCCGAGGTACGTCTGTGCGCGTCCCGCCGGGAACAGGTACTGGAGGTCGCCGTCGATGGCCAGCTGCGACCAGGTGATCGAGCCCACTTCGATCGCGAAGTCGCCGGTGGGATCCAGCACCACCCGCCGCAGCCGCTGGGCGAATCTGGTCATCTCGTCCTGATCGAACTCTCCGCGGAAGTAGCTGGCGCCGAACATCACGCGGAGCCGCGGCGCGAGCACGCCATAATCCACCCGCAGCGCCGGGCTGGGCTCGGCCGTGAGACGGTCCGAGACCACGCCGCCCATCTCGACGCCGAGGCCGGACAGACGGAGCCCCTCGTAGCTGAATTGCTCGAGGAAACCCTGGGCAGGAAGGGTCACCGGGGTCGCAGCCATGCACACCAGCGCCATAGCAGTCTGGACCACCTTTTGGCTCAATACCACCGCTCAACCTGGGTGCCCGGAAAATACGCCGTCAGAATCTGTCGGAAGTCCTGCCCCGCCCTCGCCCTTCCCACCGCACCCCACTGGCACATCCCCACGCCGTGTCCCCAGCCCGCGCCGGCCAGCTTCAGCCGGACCAGCCGATCCCCATCGCGCTCCGGATACAACTGCACGGCCGTGCTGCCGAGGGGGCGGCCGTCAGGGATCATGAACACCGTGCGGATGTCGGGCGCGTACACCGGAATCTCACCCCGGCCCACCTTGATGCGAAGCTCAGTCGCGCGGCCGGAGCGGCCGGTGTGCGCGACCCGAACGTCGCGGAGTTCGTCAACCGTTTCCGCGGAGACGCCCAACTCCCGGCTCACGGTGCGCCGTAATATATCCCGCAGCGTCTCCTGGTCCCACTCGACGTTCCAGCGGAACCGGGGCGAGATGTCGCAGTAGTAGCCGCCGCCCCCAGGCCGACGGTCGGACACCGACCGCAAGTACGGGAGTTCCGCGACGCCGCGAAACGCTTCGCCGGGCGTCGCGGTGGCGTAGCCGCAGGTGGAATGGAAGAAGGCGGTGACGAGCTGACTGCGGTAGGTGAGCACGAGCCCCGTCGTTGCCCGCACGGCGGCACTGCCCTCCGCCGTCTCGGCATCCACGCCGCCGTAGGCCTGATCCGCGACGCCAGCCTCGAGGTCGAACCCCTGCGACGCGAACCGGCCGCGGTTCTTGAGCGCGTAGGTGCGCGAGACCACCGCCTGCGCGGCGAGGGCCGCGGCCTCGTTGCTCGAGCGCCGGCCCATCTCCCCACTCACCACACCCAGCAGGTAGTCCTCGACCCCGAGCCGGTTCACCGCGGTCACGCCGCCGCCCCGGGCCAGCAACTCGACCGTCCCTCGGTACCGCCGCCCGTTGACGCCCACGACGCCACCCGGGTCCGGGCTCACCAGCAGCAGGCGCTCGTAGCGCCCCGGGTTGCGGCCGCCGACCACGACGGCCCTGCCGTCCGCGGAAACCGTCACCTGCTGGTTGTCGATCTGCAGCGCCGCAGATCCTTCGGCGAACCCCGTCAGCCGCCCGGCGCCGCCGACGGTCACCTGCGGGGCGCCGGTGGCGAGACCAATCCGGAGCTCGGGCTGCTGGGTAGGACGCGGGGGCTGGGGGCGCGCGCACGCGCCCACCGCCGTCCCCAGCGCGCTAGCGCCGGCGAGCCGCCGCCAGCGCGTCCGCCAGCCGCTCAACGGTCTGGTCAATGATGGAGTCGTCGTGCGCCGCCGAGACGAACGCGGCTTCGAAGGGCGACGGGGCCAGCAGAACGCCGCGCTCGCGGGCGGCCCGGTGGAACCGGCGGAACATTCCCGTGTCGGACGTCTTGGCCTCCGTGAAGTTGGTGATCGGTCCCGAATGAAAGAAGAATCCCCACATGGAGCCGGCGCTCCCGGCCCAGAAGGGCAGATCCAGCGAGCGCGCGGCGGATCGCAGACCGTCAACCAGGGCGCGGGTTCGGCGCTCCAGGACGTCGAACACCTGCTCCGCTCGCGCCGTCCGCAAGGTGGCGAGCCCGGCGGCCATGGCCAGCGGATTGCCGGAGAGCGTCCCCGCCTGGTACACCTTCCCGGCCGGCGCGATCATCTGCATGAGGTCGCGCCGCCCGCCGTACGCGCCGACCGGAAGCCCGCCGCCGATCACCTTCCCCAGCGTGGTGAGGTCGGGCCGCACGCCGGCCAAGGCCTGCGCCCCGCCCGCGTGCACCCGGAAGCCGGTCATCACTTCGTCGAAGATCAGCAGGGCGCCGTGGGCGCCGGTCAAGCGCCGCAGCTCCGGCAGAAACTCGGGGTGAGGCGGGATGAATCCGGCATTCCCGATGTACGGCTCCACGATCACCGCGGCGATCCGGCCGCGGTGACGCTCGAACCTCGAGCGCACCGCACCGGCATCGTTGAACGGGCAGACCAGCGTGAGCCGCGCCAGGTCGGCCGGCACGCCCGGACTGTCCGGCAGGCCCAGCGTGGCGACGCCGGAGCCGGCCGCCACCAGAAACGAGTCCGCGTGCCCGTGGTAGCAGCCGTCAAACTTGAGAATCAGGTCGCGACCGGTGGCGGCGCGCGCCAGCCGCACCGCCGCCATGGTCGCTTCGGTCCCGCTGTTGACGAACCGCACCATCTCGACCGACGGCACCATCTCCGACACCAGCTCCGCCAGCTCGGCTTCGGCGGGATGGGAGAACCCGTACGAGGTGCCGCGGGCCAAGGCCTCCTGGATCGCGCTTCGGACGGCGGGATGGTCGTGCCCCAGGAGCAGTGGGCCCCACGACAGCACGTAATCGGTGAGCCGCTCCCCGTCTACCGTCTCGAGCACGGCGCCGTGCGCCGCACGCACGAAGATCGGATCGCCGCCCACCGCGCGGAACGCCCGGACCGGAGAGTTCACCCCACCGGGCATGACCCGCTCGGCGCGCTGCTGCAGGGCGCGAGAGCCTGTCACGCGGTCGGCCGTCGGCTATCGGCTGTCGGCTGGCCCACGGGCATCAGCCGATAGCTGACTGCCGGCAGCCATGGCATGGAAGTCGTAGTCCTCAGCGTCCACCACGGTCGCGGTCACGAACTCGCCCGGCCGGGCCCAGCCGCCCTGCGCGATGTACGTCACGCCGTCCACGTCGTCGGCCTGCCACATGACGCGCCCCACGTGCGTCGCTCGGTCAACGTCCGGGTCGGCCAGGTGATCGACCAGCACCTCGGTGGTCTTTCCGACGTAGCGAGCCAGGCGCTCCGCCGAGATGGCGCGCTGGATCTCGGTCAGCTCCTCCTGGCGGGCCCGCTTGACCTCGTCGGGCACGTCGTCGGGATACTGGGCCGCGCGCGTCCCCTCCTGCTCGGAGTAGGTGAACACACCTAGCCTCTCGAACCCGATCTCCTCGGCGAACTCGCACAGCTCGCGGAAGTCGTCGTCGGTCTCGCCCGGAAAGCCCACGATGGCGGTGCTGCGCACGGCGATCTCCAGCACGGCGTCACGGAGCAGCGCCACCTTGTCGCGGATCGTCGCCTGGCGCTCGGGACGCCGCATCCGTTCCAGCATCCGGTCCGAGGCGTGCTGAATGGGGATGTCGATGTACGGCACCACTCGCGGCTCGGTCGCCATCAACTGCAGCAGCCGCGGCGTGAGTCCGGCGGAATAGACATAGAGCAGACGGAACCAGGGCACCGAGGTCTCGCGCAGCAACGCTTCCAGGAGGTCGGGGAGCTGGGGGCCGTCTCGACCCAGGTCGCGGCCGTAGTGGGCCAGGTCCTGCGCCACCAGGTTGATCTCCTTGGCGCCCTGGGATTCCAGCAGCAGCGCTTCGCGCACCAGTCGCTCCAGCGGCTCGGAGCGGTGGCGACCTCGCATCAACGGGATCGCGCAGAACGCGCAGGTGTGATCGCAGCCCTCGGAGATCTTGAGGTACCGGACGTGGGGCGCGGCGCCGAGGTATTGCCGCACGCCCGGGTGCGCAGCCAGCGGGTCCTCGATCAGACCGCGTCGTGCCAGTTCCGGGACCAGCCGGTGCAGATCGGAGAAGCCAAGGTAGAGATCGACTTCCGGGATCTCTTGCTCAAGCTCGCGCTGGTACCGCTGAATCAGGCACCCGACTGCCACGACCGCCTTGACCGCCCCGTCCACCTTCAGTTTCGTGGCGTCCAGGATGGCCTCGATGGACTCAGCCTTGGCGGCGTCAATGAACCCGCAGGTGTTGATCAAGACGACGTCGGCGCGGTTCGCCTCGGGAGTGACCTGCGCCCCGTGGCCCACCAGCTCGCCCACCAGCCGCTCGGAGTCCACCGTCGCTTTGTCGCAGCCGAGCGAAATGACGGCGAGCTTCACGAGCGGTAGTTGCCGAACTTGAGCTCGATCCCGAAGTCCTGGCCCCGCAGGAACGCGATGACCTCCTGAAGGCCGTCCTTGGACGGGCTGGACACCCGAAGCTCCTCGCCCTGGATGGCGACCTGCACCTTCTTGAAGCTGCGGTCCTTGACGGCTTTGACGATCGCCTTGGCGGTGTCCGGAGGGATGCCCTGCGTGAGCGTCAACTCGCGCCGCACATGGCCCCCGGCCGCGGGCGTGAGGTCGCCCACCTTGAGGTTCTTGAGCGGCACTCCCCGCTTGATGAGCTTGGTCTGGAGCACGTCGAACAGCGCCCGCATGCGGAAGTCGTCGTCCGCTTCCAGCGTGAGCGTCGCCTTCGCCCGGTCGAACTGGATCGTGCAGTGCGACCCCTTGAAGTCGTAGCGCTGCCCGATCTCCTTCGTCGCCTGGTTGACGGCGTTGTCCACTTCCTGGAGATCGGCGCCGGTGGAGACGTCGAACGACGCTTGACTGGCCATGGAGACAATAAAGATGGGAAAGGGGAAAGGGGGAAGGGGGAACCGGGTCTCTGAGCGCGCGTCAGTGAAGCGCGCGCCATGTGGGCTCTCTTCGTCTGCGGCGCGCGCGAACTGCTGGCGAGCGAAGAGACCCGGTTCCCCCTTCCCCGTTCCCCGCTCTTAGAAGAGGAAGCTCTCCAGGGCCCTGGCGCGACTCACATGCCGGAGACGGGCAAGGGCCTTTTCCTTTATCTGCCGGACCCGCTCCCGCGTGATCCCCAGCATGGAGCCGATTTCCTCCAAGGTCATTGGCTCCTTGCCGTCCAGGCCGAAGTACAGCCGCAGGATCTTGGCTTCGCGGTCCTTGAGCGTGCTCAGCACTTCCTCGATGGACTCGGTGAGCGCGTGCTCGAAGGTCTCGTCGTCGGGGCCGGGGTTCTGGGTGTCCGGCAGGTAGTCGAGCAACTTGTTGTCTTCCCCGGGTGTGAGCGGGGCGTCCAGCGAGAGGTGGCTCTGGGAGATGGACAGCGTCTTCGCGACTTCGTCTTCCGAGATGTCCATCCCTTCGGCGATTTCTTCCACCGTGGGCTCGCGCCCCAGTTCCTGGAGCAGGGCCGACGAGCGCTTACCGATCCGGTGCAGCGTCCCGGCGCGGTTCAACGGCACCCGCACGATGCGGCTCTGCTCCGCCAGGGCTTGCAGGATGGCCTGGCGGATCCACCACACCGCGTAAGAGATGAACTTGATGCCTTTGGTCTCGTCGAACTTGTGAGCCGCGCGGATCAGGCCCAGGTTCCCCTCGTTGATGAGGTCGGAAAGGCTGACTCCCTGGTTCTGGTATTTCTTGGCGACCGACACCACGAACCGCAGGTTGCTCCGCACCAGCTTGTCGAGGGACTCATGACAGCCGGTCCTGATCCGCTGCGCGAGGTCCACTTCGTCCTCGCGGGAGATCAGAGGGTACTGGCTGATTTCGCGGAGATACTGGTCCAGCGAACCTTCGTCGAACGACGCCTTCTTGACCGAGCCGAGCCGCATACGGTCGGATCCTTCCGCCGAAAGCTAGCTATCGTGCCAAGTCCCGCGAGCCGACGGGCCGGCGGGACTTGAAGACAGTATCGGTTGGGTCAGAAGCGACGGCGATGCCTGACACCGGGTTCCACGGGAGTTGGTCCGTTTTGGTCGTCGGCGTCGCCATCGGCAAGAACGTTAGCGGGGCCCCTCCAGCGGCGCAACTGTCACGGACCAGCCACGCCCGGCTGCCCAACGCCGGAGCGCGACCGCCAGTTCCCCCGGGGGACACTCGTGCTCGAGGGTGGCCGCCACGCAGGCTGCCCGTTCGCCGCAGGCGAATTCCGCCCGAACCACCCGGCCCTGCGGCACGTCACCCAGCGCACTCCAGTCCAGCGCGGACCCTCCCACATTGAGGATCACGGCCACCGACCGATGTTGCATGCGCAATCATAGGGCCGACCAGAGTGCGATGTGTCACACTTCTATCGCGCAACGGCGCGGATTACTGCGGGACGGATAGTAGGGATAGATGGGATAGATGCGAACGGATCGCCGCGATGCCTAACCCTCGGCCCTATCCCTACCATCCCTACTATCCCTACTATCCCTACTATCCCTACTATCCCTACTATACCATCGCTAACGTCCAGCCATCGACCCGCAACCAGGCCCCACCCATGACCGCTATCCAGACCCACGCCTTCCTCGAGCGCCTCGGCATCGACGATCTGAATCCCGGCGGGTTCGCCGGCGAGTGGATCGGCTCCGGGCCCGAGCTCGACGTCCTTACCCCAATTGACGGCTCCCGCATCGCCGTGGTGCGACAGGTTACCGAGCAGGAATACGACCGCGTGGTGGATCGCGCGCACGCCGCGTTCCTGACCTGGCGGACGGTCCCGGCGCCCAAGCGCGGGGAGATGGTGCGCCTGCTGGGCCTCCGGCTCCGAGAGCTGAAGCCGGACTTGGGCGCGCTGGTGACGCTCGAGATGGGCAAGATCGCCGCCGAGGGGGAAGGCGAAGTCCAGGAGATGATCGACATCTGCGACTTCGCCACGGGGCTCTCGCGCCAGCTCTACGGGCTCAGCATGCATTCGGAGCGAGCGGATCACCGGATGTTCGAACAATGGCACCCGCTGGGACTGGTCGGGTTGATCACCTCGTTCAACTTCCCCGTAGCCGTATGGAGCTGGAATGCCGCCCTCTCCGCGGTGTGCGGCGACAGCGTCCTCTGGAAGCCGGCCAGCAAGACGCCGCTCACGGCCATCGCCGTGACCAAGATCGCCGAGCAGGTCTGCCGGGAGCACGGCGTAGACCCCGCCATTTTCTCGTTGGTGGTGGGCAAGGGCTCCACCGTGGGCGACCGGCTGCTCCACGACCGGCGCATCCCGCTGGTCTCGGCCACCGGGAGCTGCCAGATGGGGTACCGGGTGGGCGAGGTGGTCGGGAGGCGGCTCGGTCGCGCCATCCTGGAGTTGGGCGGCAACAACGCCGTGATCGTGACCCCGCACGCCAACCTCGATCTTGCCCTGCGCGCCATGGTGTTCGGCGCCGTGGGCACGGCCGGCCAACGGTGCACCTCCACGCGCCGGATCATCGTCCACGAGTCCATGAAGGCGCGACTGATCGAGCGCCTGGTGAAGGCGTATCAGGGCATCCAGATCGGCGATCCCCGCGATCCGCGCACGCTGATGGGGCCGCTGGTGACGCGAGAGGCCGTCGCGGACCTGCAGCGGGCCATCCAGCGGCTCAAGGCCGAAGGCGGGCAGGTGGTGCACGGGGGCGAGCCGCTCGAGGGGCCCGAGTATCCGGGGGGCCACTATGTGCGCCCGTGCATCGCGACGGCCGAGAACGACTACGCCATCGTGCAAGAAGAGACCTTCGCGCCGCTCCTCTACATCATCGGGTACGGGCGGCGCTCGTCATCGCCGGAGCAGGCCGTCGATGAGCTGGACCAGGCGATCGCGCTCCACAACGCGGTGCCGCAGGGGCTCTCGTCCGCGATCTTCACGGAGCATGTCAGGGAATCCGAGCGGTTCCTCTCCCAGCGTGGCAGCGACTGCGGCATCGCCAACGTCAACATCGGGACCAGCGGCGCGGAGATCGGCGGCGCGTTCGGCGGCGAGAAGGAGACCGGCGGGGGACGCGAGTCCGGATCGGATGCCTGGAAGCTCTACATGCGGCGGCAGACGAACACGGTCAACTGGAGCACCGACCTGCCGCTGGCGCAGGGGATCAAGTTCGGGGATTAGGGTCGTGTCGTGCCTGTGGGTTGGCTGTGGCACGCACTAATGGGGTCCGCCGGGCGCTAGTGGTGCGGCGTGGACTCGACGCTCGGGCGCGATGCGCATGGCGCTAGGAGCGCCGTGACCATGCCACACCAACGCGCCCTTTGGACCTATCAGTGCGTGCCATTAGAACGCACGTATGAGACACGACGCGTAGCAGCCACGCCAGGCCTCAGGCGGGAGGTTCCGCAGTTCCCTCCCGCTGCAGCCCGTAGCGCTCGATCTTCTTGTACAGGTTGCTCCGGGGCATCGCGAGCTTGCGCGCCGTCTCGCTCACGTTCCAGCCGTTTTCCGCCAGCTTGGCCACCAGGAACGCCCGCTCCGCCTCTTCCTTGAAGGCCTCGAAAGTGGAAGTCTGGAGCAGGGTCGCGAGCGGGCGCTCGGACGGCCCGCCCACCAACGCGGCCACGTCGGCGGCAGTGACCGTGTCGCCCGAGGCCAGGATGAGCAGGCGCTCGACCGCGTTCTTGAGCTCGCGCACGTTGCCGGGCCAGTCCCGGGCGCTCAGGGCCTGCACCGCGTCCGCGCCGAAGCGCTTGGCGCCGACGCCGGCCGTGCGGGTCAACTCGGCCCGGAAGTGCTCGACCAGGAGCGGAATGTCCCCCCGTCGCTCCCGCAGCGGCGGGACCTGGATGGGGACCACGTTCAGGCGATAGTACAGATCCTCGCGGAATCTCCCGGCCGCGATCTCCTCCTCCAGTGCCTTGTTGGTCGCGGCGATGACCCGCACGTCCACCTTGATGGACTTGGCGGCGCCGATCCGGGTGACTACGCCCTCCTGGAGCGCGCGCAGCACCTTGGACTGGGTCGCCGGGCTCATGTCCCCCACCTCGTCCAGAAACAGGGTACCGCCGTCCGCCTGCTCGAACTTCCCGGAGCGATCCGCGAACGCCCCGGTGAACGACCCCTTCATGTGACCGAACAGCTCGCTCTCGATCAGCTCGCTCGGGATCGCGGCGCAGTTGACCTCCACGAATGGCTGCTCCGCGCGCGGGGAGCCGGCGTGAATGGCCCGGGCCACCAGTTCCTTGCCGCTGCCATTTTCGCCCACGATGAGGACACGGGCGTTGGTCGGAGCGACCTTTTCGATCCGCTGGAGCAATTCGCGGATGGCGGGGCCCTCCCCCGCGATCTCGTAGGGCTCGCCCACTTTGGCGCGCAACCGCTCGTGTTCCGAAGTGAGGTCCAGGTGAGCGAAGGTGCGCTTGAGCGTCACCAGGATGCGGTCGGTGTCGAGCGGCTTCTCCAGGAAGTCGTAGGCGCCGAGCTGCGTGGCCTCGACCGCCGTCTGGATGGTGCCGTGGCCGGAGATCATGACCACCTGGGCGTGCGGATCCAGGTCTCGGAGTTTGGCCAACACCTCGAGCCCGTCCATGCCCGCCATCTTCACATCCAGCAGCACCAGGTGGGGGTGGAACTCCGGGTAGGTCTCCAGGGCCTCGGGCCCCGAGGTCACGGTGCGGACTTCGATGCCCTCGTACTCGAGCAACTGGCGCAGCGCCTCGCGCACGCCTTTTTCATCGTCGACCACCAGGACCCTACGTGCCATCGTATCCGATCGCCCTGTCAACCGGAAAGGTGTTGTCCGTTCTCCGTTCTCCGTTGTCCGTGCACTGGTACGGATGAGGGACAACGGAGAACGGAGAACGCCTTTCCCGTCCCCGGGTCATCCGCCCGCGCGTCGATAAAATGTCACCCCGCCGGGCCGAATCCGCAGGTCCCCAACCGTGGGTGGGACCGGAATGGGAACGATGCCGTCCGGCCGCCCCGTCAGCTGGTTCACCAGGATCGGCACCGCCGATCGCGGAAACGGGAAGGACCGTACCACGAACGAATCCGGCTCCCACGCCACGGCACCCACCGCCGCCACGCGCGCCCCGCCCGAGACCCGGACCGGCTCCCGCGCGCTCAAGATCCCGGCCAGCGGGCCGGGCAACATGGCACCGAGCAGCTCGGTGTTGAGCACCGCCCGGAACTCGAAGCGGTCTTCGTGCAGCGTGACCTCCATCGAATCCAGCGCGGCCCGGCCGGCGGGGCCCAACCCCGCGGCGACGAGCGACGCCATCTCATCGGCCGACAGGGTCACGTACCCCGGCCCGTCTCGCCGCGCCATCGCGTCCTGTGTGCGACGCGCCGACTCGAATGCCTGGGCCGAGGGCCGGCCCGTGCTCGGCAGGGTGTCCGCGCCAGGCTGCGGAAACGAGGCCGGGGGCTCCCGCTCCACGATGGAGCGATACAACCCGCCCAGCTGCGCGCGGTAGTGCCACGCGGCAATGCCGCCCACCGCGACCACCGTCAGGCACCCGATGCCAGCCAGCAGGCTCTTGAAACATCCGCCCTCGGCCATCAGCCAGCCAGTAACGCGGCGTGACGCCGAGTGTACCGGGCCCCGTCTCGCGCCAGCTGGCTCTCCATCAGGTCCACAGACTCCACGGTGACCTCCCCGGCGAACGCCAGCTCGTCGATCCGACTTTCGAGATCTCGGAACGCATTGGCCCGCGCGTTGCGCTGAACCCGGCCCAAGGTCAGGTGCGGATGGAACGGTCGGCCCTCGAGCGGGAACCCCAGCCGCTCCATCTCCCGTTCCACCCGGTCCTGGAGCAGCTCCAACGCGGGCACCGGCTCACAACCGGCCCAGACCACGCGCGGGCTGGAGAGCGATGGGAACGCGCCAAACCCGCCCATCGGCAGGGTAAACCGCTTGGCCCCCTGAACCGCCACACCGATCGCCACCACCACCTGGGGCTCGCGGTCCGGCGGCACTTCACCCAAGAACTTGAGTGTCAGATGCACGCCGTCCGGCGCCACCCAGCGGACCGGGTACCCAGCCGTACGTAGCGGCTCCGCCACCTCCCACAGCCGCTGCCGCAGGTCCGGCGGGAGGTTGATGGCGATAAACAGGCGCATGACGACCTACGCTTGGTCTTGCGAGGATCGGCTCGATGCCGGCGATACGGACGTGCTCGTCCCCAGCACCTCGAGCTCAGGCGGTTCTCCCGCCAGCAGACTGCCCCGCCGGTAGCCTCTGAGATCGAGCGTAACGCATGCGAAGCCCGAGTCCAGGAAGTGGGTGGCGAGCTGCTCTCGATGGGTCCGCACCCGGGCGAACTGCGACGGCTGGACCTCGATCCGCGCCTCGTCTCCGCGGTGGCGCACGCGGAGATCCCCTTCGATGCCCAGCGCGCGGATCAACGCCTCACCCGCCTCCACCTGCCGGAGTCGGCGAGGCGTGACACTCAACCCATACATGATCCGGCTTGAGAGACACGGCGCGGCCGGCGCGGCCCAGATGGGGATGCCCAGCTCGCGGGCCTCGGCCCGCACCTCGGTCTTGGTGTAGCCCGCCTCCGCCAGCGGTGAGCGGATCTGGTACTCGGCCGCCGCCTCGAGGCCAGGACGATGCTCGCCCAGGTCATCGGCATTCGTACCGTCCGCCACGATGGCGATCTTGCGGGCGCGCGCGGCCGCGGTCAGCTTGCCCCACAGCTCGCGCTTGCAGAAGTAGCAACGGCTTGGCCCATTGGCGACGTAGTCGGGGTTGCCCAGCTCGTCGGTGGGTATCTCGAGCAGTTGGAGATCGAACTGACGCACGACTGCCAGCGCCTGGTCGTACTGCGCCTTGGGATACGACGCCGAGATGCCGAGCGCCGCGACCGCGCGGTGGCGTCCCAAGACCCGCCGTGCGACGACGGCGAGGAGTGCGGAGTCCACGCCGCCGGAGTAGCCCACCAGAACGGAAGGGTACGCGACAACCAGCGCCTCGAGCCTGGTGCGGGCCGACATGCCCACAGAATAACGGAGGGCCGGAGGTGATGGAAGGCGAATGCGGCGAGTGGTGCCGGCAGCCTGGGGTCTCGGGACTGGCCGCTGTCGCTTCGCTGGTTTGGGGGCGGAGCCAGAGAGCCAGACTGCCGGCACCGAATTCGCGGAGCTAATCTGGGAGCCACGTCTCAACAGCGCGTCAACAGGTTGCCCTGCCGCGGCTTGCCTCTGGCGGCCCAGGCACACGCGTCCCATCCTGGAGCATAGGCCCGGGCATGAAGATCATTGAAGAGCGGGAGCTTCGCGCCGCCGTTGGTCCGGCTGACGCCCTGGCGGCCGCCGAACGCGCCTTTCGCGCGTTGGCAGAGCAGCATGTCGTGCAACCGGCCCCGCTCGGCCTGGAGATCGCCGACGTCCGCGGGGAGGTGCACGTCAAAGGCGCCTACCTCAAGGGCTCGCCGATCTTCGCCCTAAAGGTCGCGACCGGATTCTACGACAACGCTCGGCGCAACCTGCCCACCGGAGCCGGCCTGTTCCTGGTGTTCGACGCAACCACCGGATTCCCGCTCGCGCTGCTGCGCGACAACGCGTACCTGACGGATCTCCGGACCGGCGCCGCGGGCGCGCTCGCCGCGCGCCACCTGGCTCACGCCACGCTCGACCAGGTGACGATCCTGGGCAGCGGGATTCAGGCACGCCAGCAGGCGCGCTGCCTCGCCCTGGTTCGGCGCTGGGAAGCAACGGTGGCGTGGAGTCCCACGCGCGAGCACCTCGAACGATACTGCCGTGAGATGACGGAAGAACTCCGCATACCGTTCCGGCCCGCACCCGCGCCGGAAGAGGCAGTTCGCGGCGCCGACCTGGTGATCACCACCACGCCGAGTCGGCGACCGATGGTGCAAGCCGGTTGGCTGGCGGCCCACGCCACGGTGATCGCCGTGGGCTCGGACGGACCCGAGAAGCAGGAACTGGCGGCCGAGTGCCTCGCCCGGGCAGACAAAGTGATCGCCGACCGGCTGAGTCAATGCCTGGAACTCGGCGAAATCCACCACGCGGTGCAGCAGGGCCTGCTGGACCCCGCCCGCGTGTACGCCGAGCTGGGCGATATCGTCGCAGGGAAGAAACCGGGACGCGAAGGAGACGAGTTGATCATCTGCGATCTCACGGGCGTGGGAGCACAGGACGCGGCAATCGCCGAAGTGGCCTGGCGCAAGCTCGTGGCGGGGGCATCCGACTGAGATCAATCCCCCTCTCCACGTGGTGGAGCTGGAGTCAGGGGGTGAGGGTCCGACGACCTCGCCAGTAGCGGTACACCGGAACCCCGGCCAGGATGATCGCCCCTCCGATCCCGGACTCTAACGGCGACTCGGCGATGGTGCTCGCCACCAACCAGAGCGCGAACGTGATGAACACCACCGGCGTCACCGGGTAGCCCCACACCCGGTAGGGCCGCGGCATCTGTGGGGCGACGGCCCGCAGTCGCATGACGGCCGCGGCCGACATCCCGTAGAACATCCAGGACGCGAACACCACGTAGGTGAACAGCTGGTCGTACGTGCCGGTGAGCGCGAACGCCGCCGCCACGGCTCCCTGCGTGACCAGCGCCGCGTTGGGGGTGTGGAAGCGTGGATGCACCTCACCCATCCAGCGGAAGAACAACCCCACCCGACTCACCGCGTACGGGATCCGCGCCGACGTCAGTACGATGCCGTTGTTGGCGCCCAGCGTCGAGACGATGATGGCGCCCGCCACCAGCGCCGCGCCCGCGGGCCCGATCAGCACCAGGGCGGCATCCGACCCCACCACCGCAGACTGCGCCATCCGGTCCGGAGACAGGACATACAGGTAGGCGGCGGAGGTCAGCACGTAGAGCCCCACGACCAGGAGGACTGATGCTACGATCGAGCGTGGGATGGTCCGTCCCGGATCGCGCACCTCACTCCCCACGTAGGTGATCTCGATCCAGCCATCGTACGCCCAGAGCACCGCCACCATCGCCACGCTGAAGGCACCGGTGAGACCGGCCAGACTCGCCGGGAGAAAGGGCCGGAAATGCTCGGCCGACCCTCCCGGCAGCACCAGCGCCGACACGACCAGCGCCCCCAGCGCGCCGATCTTGAGCAGCGTCAGCACGTTCTGCACCCGAGCGCCGAGCTTGAGCCCAAGGCAGTTGACCGCCGTCAGGGCCACGATGGATCCGATGGCCACCGCCTTGACCGCAGCGCTTCCGAGCGGGACGAAGAACCCGACGTAGGTGGCGAATCCCACCGCAATGGCGGCCACCGAGGCCGGGTTGATGATGAGTGCCGCCGTCCAGGCGTAGAGAAAGCCCCAGACCGGGCCATATGCCCGATCCAGATACACGAACAGCCCGCCCGCCTCGGGGAACGCCGCACCCAGCTCCGCGACGCACAGAGCGCCTAACAACGACACCGCACCGCCCGCGATCCATACCAGCAGCATGAGGGATGGACTGGGCAGACTCGCGGCCACCGTGGCGGGAACGATGAAGATCGCCGAAGCGATCATCGTCCCCACATTGATCATGGTGGCGTCGAGCAGGGTGAGCTCGCGCCGGAGCTCGGTCACGATGGCGTAGCGTCCCGGAGCACCGCGCGGGCCGCGTGGTATCCTGGCAGGGCGGTGACGCCGCCGCCCGGATGGGTGCCGGCGCCGCACAGGTAGAGCCCCCGAACAGGCGTACGGTAGCGGGCCCAGCCCGGCACGGGCCGCATGAAGAACAGCTGGTCCAGCGCCAGCTCGCCCTGGAAGATGTTCCCTTCGGTGAGACCCAAGCGCTGCTCCACGTCGAGCGCGCTCAACACCTGTCGGTGTAGGACCGCTCCCGGCAGATTCGGCGCGAATTGCGCCAGCAAGGACACCACGGTATCGCCCAGCGCCTCACGCCGAGCCCCGTCCCACCCCCCGGCCTTGAGCTGATACGGGGCATACTGTACCAGAACCGACATCACGTGACGGCCGGGCGGTGCGAGGCTCGGGTCCGTGAGCGTCGGGATCACAGCTTCCAGGAACGGCCGCTCCGAGACGCCGCCGTACTTCGCGTCGTCGAACGCCCGCTCCAGGTAATCCAGGCTGGGCGCCACCACGATCGCGCCCCTGAGGTCCGCGTCTCCGCCCCCGAGCCCGGCAAACCGCGGCAGCTCGCCCAGCGCCAGGTGCACCTTGGCGCAGGCTCCTCGCATCCGGATGTGACGCACTTGCCGCACGAACGCCGGGTCGAGCGCCTCAGGTCCCACCAACTGGAGGAACGTGCGCCGGGGGTCCGCGCTGGACAGAATGCGGCGGGCCGGTATCACCTCACCGCCGGCCAGAACGACTTCCACGGCGGCATCCGAGCGCACCACGATGCGTTCCACCGGGGCGGAGGTGCGAATCTCGACCCCTGCCGCCCGGGCCGCGCCGGCCAGCGCCTCGGCCACTCGACCGGTCCCGCCGCGGACCAGTGCCACGCCCCCAGGCGCTTCGCCCGTGGCCAGATGGTGCAGCAGCGCGTACGCCGTCCCGGCGCCGCGGGGCCCCTGCATCAGGCCCATGAGACCGGTCCCGGCAATCGCCCCCTTGAGTACGTCGCTCTCGAACCAGTCGTCCAGCAGATCGGCCAGCGACATGGGAAGCACCCGCAGGGCCTGGACCATCGCCCGCCGGCCGAGCCGCCGCAGTCCCAGGCCAAGCGCGGCGAGCCGAAGCAGGTCGCGCAGCCCGGGATTGGGCAGTTCCGGTGGCTGGCTCCGCCGCACCGCGTCCACCAGGCGCGTCGCGTCGGCGATGGTTCTGCAAAACCCCGGCCAGCGGGCGGCATCGTTGGGCGAGACCGCGCGAATGGCCTCGGCGGTTCTCGAGGGATCACGAAACAGCGGAAGGGGCCGGCCGTCCGCCAGCGCTACCCGCGCGGGATCCGGCCGGACGATGTCCAACCCGTGGGTTGCCAGTCGCAGGTCTTCGAGCACGCGGCGATCGAAGGGGCCCATCCGATGCGCGAACGCATCCACTCGAAATCCGGGATGGAACTCCTCGGTCACCGTGGCGCCTCCGATGACGTCGCGCTGCTCGACGACCAGGACGGATAGCCCCGCGCGCGCCAGGTAGGCCGCGGCCGTGAGCCCGTTATGCCCCGCCCCGACCACGATCGCGTCGTACCGGGCGCTCATCGGCCGAGGTCCTTCAAGATCCGGAGCGCGCCGAGCCGGCCGGGCGCGCCGGAGATCCCGCCGCCGGGGTGGGTACCGGACCCGCACTGGTAATAACCCGCGATGGGGGTGCGGTACTGAGCCCAGGGCGCCGCGGGCCGGAGCGAGAACAGTTGGTGGAGCGAGAGCTCGCCGTGGAAGATGTTGCCCTCGGTCAGGCCCATCTCCCGCTCCATGTCAGCCGGGGTCAGTACCTGCCGGTGCAGAATGGCGCCCCTGAGGTTGGGCGCGTACTGCGACAGCGTGTCGATCACCGTGTCGCCAAAGGCTTCGCGGCGCGCGTCAGTCCACCCGCCGTTCAGCTGGTAGGGCGCGTACTGCACGAAAATGGACATCACGTGCTTGCCGGGAGGCGCCATCCCGGGATCAATCAGGGAGGGAATCACGATGTCCATGTACGGGCGGCGGCTGAAGGCGCCGTACTTGGCGTCGTCGTAGGCGCGCTCCAGATACTCCACGCTCGGGCTGATGGACATCGCGCCGCGCAGATGGGGCCCGATTCCCGGCAGGCAGGTGAAGCTGGGCAGCTCGCTCAATGCCAGATTCACCTTCCCGGAGGACCCGCGGATCCGGAAGCGGCGAATGTCCTCGATCAGCTCGCCGGGCAGGCTGGCCGGATCCACCAACTCCAGAAACGTGCGCTTGGGGTCCAGCGCCGACACCACCACCTTCGCCGCGATCTCCTCGCCGCTCTCCAGCACCACGCCCCGCGCGCGGCCTCCGCGCGTGAGCACGCGCGCCACGGGGGCGCCGGTCCGAATCGTGACCCCTCGCCGTTCTGCGGCGGTGGCAATCGCGTTGCTCACGGCGCCGGTCCCGCCGCGGGCGAAGCCCCAGGCGCGGAACACGCCGTCGATCTCGCCCATGTAATGGTGCAGCAGCACGTAGGCGGTCCCGGGCGAGCGGGGCCCCAGGAAGGTGCCGATGATCCCGCTGGCGGACATCGTCGCCCTGAGGGCCTCGGTCTCGAACCATTCTTCCAGATACTCCGCGGCACTCATGGTCATGAGCTTCACCAAGGCATGGAACCGATCGGCGCCCAGGCCGCGCACGTATCGCCCCAACCGGAGGAGCCCCGCGAGGTCGCTCGGAGCAAAGGAAGTGAGGTCCGGCGGCATCATGCCGAGCACCGGCTTTACCGCGAACGCCAGCTGGTGCATCAAGTGTCCGAACTCGTCGTACGCGTCCGCGTCGCGCGGCGAGTGCCGGTACAACTCCCGCCGGGTGAGGTCGTGGTCGGCCCACCGCACCAGGTAGTCGCCGCTGGGGAGCGGCGTGAAGGTGCTCTCCAGCGGCAGGATCTCGAGCCCGCACGCCGGGAGGTCGAGATCGCGGATGATCTCGGGCCGGAGCAGGCTCACCACGTAGGAGCACACGCAGTACTTGAATCCGGGGAACACTTCTTCCGTGACGGCGGCGCCGCCCACCAGACGGCGGCGTTCGAGCACCAGCACCTTCAGTCCGGCGCGCGCCAGGTACGCGGCGTTGACCAGCCCGTTGTGGCCGCCCCCGATCACGATCGCGTCGAACGCCGTGCGATTCACGCGCGCTTTCGCTCCGGGTTGAAGAACGGCAGCTCGCGTACGCGGGCCGGGGCGCGGCGGCGGCGGTGCTCCACGGTCACCTCCATCGCGAGGCTCGTCCCCGGCGCCGCGTGCGGGGCCTGGACGTGCGCCAGCGCGAGGTACTGCTTGAGGAGCGGCGACCAGCATCCGCTAGTGGCGTAGCCCACCTGCTCGTCGCCGGCGTACACCGGGACGCTGGTGCGCCAGGCGGTGGCCGGCAGCTCGACGGGCAGCCCCGCCTCGGCGTAGAGGCGCTCCAGCGCGTCCCATTCGATCTCCAGGCCCCGCAGCTGCCACGCCGCAGGGCGGGCGTGCTCCGCCCGGAGCGCACGGTGACCCACGAAGGAGTCCTTGTCGAGCCGCACGGTCCACCCGAGCCCCAGCTCGAACGGGGAGGACGTGCGCGCCTGGATCAGCGCCTTGCGGGCGGGAACGTAATCCACGTCAATGAGGATCAGACCGGCCTCGATCCGCGCCAGGTCCAGTGCCAGGATGCCGGCCGGGGTAAGGCCATAGCGACGCCCCTCCTCCATCAGGTGATCCCACATCCGCTCGGCGTGCCGAGCGTCGACCCACAACTCATAGCCCAGGTCGCCGGTGTAGCCGGTGCGGGTGATGGTGAGCGGCATGTCGCGCACTTGGGCCCTGGTGGCTCGAAAGAAGCGGAGGCCGTCGAGGTCAGCGTCCAGGGCACTTCGCAGGACGTCGCGCGCCGCGGGTCCCTGCACCGCCAGCGCCGCGGTGGCATCGGACACGTCCTGGATCCCAACGTCCAGTCCGAGGCTATTCTCGTGCAGCCACCGCAGGTTGGGCTCGGCCGCCGTGAGCCGGAAGAGGTCCTCCTCCAGTCGGGTCACGGTGCCGTCATCCAGGACCTTGCCCGCTTCGTCACACCAGGAGGTGTACATGACCTGCCCTACCGCGCATCGCCGGAGGTCTCGGGTGACGATGCGATCGAGGAGCCGCGCCGCGTCTCGCCCGCGCACCAGGTACTTGTAGAGGGGCGATACGTCCAGCAGGGCCGCGGCACTGCGGATGGCCCAGTACTCGTGGTCGTGGATCAGCTCGTACGAGCTGGCCACGACGTACCCCGCCCAGCGACGCCAGTTCTGCGCCTGGCACAGGGGCGCGGTGCGCGAGTGAAAGGGCGTGGTGCGAAGCATGCGCGCGACACAATGTACAGCCGGCCCGGGGTGGGCCGAAAGCCGCGCGAAGGTTGAATGTCCCACAAGGAATGTTGAAGCTTGACGTGTTGGTCTTTGACGTTGGTGTTCCCCGCAACGATATTCCCCAGCCATCATTCGCCGTTCGACATTCATCATTCAACATTCATCATTCGGCATTTGCCATGTTCGACATGTCGCTCATCCAGCGCGGCGCCCGGCTACGGCGATCGCCCTACTTTGAGGCGACGCTCCGTTCCGGCTGCCGGGGCTACACGGTCTACAACCACATGTTTCTGCCCATCGCGTACGACGATCTGGAGCAGGAATACCGGAAGCTCCTGAACGACGTGACCGTTTGGGACGTGGCCGTGGAGCGGCAAGTGGAGATCACCGGGCGGGACGCGTTCGCCTTCACCAACCTGCTCACGCCGCGAGACCTGACGCAATGCGGCGTGGGCCAGGGAAAGTACGTGGTGATCACGGCGGAGGACGGTGGCATCATCAATGACCCGGTGTTGCTACGCCTGGGCGAGAACCACTTCTGGCTGGCGCTGGCGGACAGCGACGTCCTGCTGTGGGCCAAGGGAGTGGCCTACCGATCCGGGCTGGACGTCACCATCCGGGAGCCGGATGTCTCACCCATGCAGATCCAAGGCCCCAAGTCCAAGCAGGTGGTGGAAAAGCTGTTCGGGCCACGGGTGCTGGACATGCCGTACTACCACTTCTTCGAGGCGAAGCTGGATGGGATCCCCGTCATCGTGACCCGGACCGGCTGGACCGGCGAGGTGGGCTACGAGATCTACCTGCGCGACGGGAGCCGCGGGGGCGAGCTGTGGGAGCGCGTGCTGGAGGCGGGCAAGCCGTTCGGCATCGCGCCCACCGGCCCCTCCGACATTCGCCGGATCGAGGCCGGGATCCTGAACTACGGGATCGACATGACGCTGGAGAACAACCCGTACGAGGTGGGGCTGGGCTGGCTGGTGGACCTCGACCAGGAGGCCGACTTCATCGGGAAAGACGCACTGCGCCGGATCAAGGCCAACGGGGTCGGGCGGAAGCTCGTGGGCGTCGAGATCGGCGGCCCCAAGCTCGATCTCAACCTGACCCGGTGGCCGGTGCGCCACGGGCGCCATACCATAGGCTTCATCACCTCGGCCGTCCACTCGCCACGGCTCAAGAAGAACATCGGGTACGCCAACGTACCCGTGGAGCACTCCGCACTCGGCACCAAGCTCGTAGCCGACGTCCCGCACGGCGAGGGCGCGCTGACGGTGGTGCGGAAGCCGTTCGTGGACCCGGAGAAGGAAATCCCGAAGAGCTGACGCGCTGTGAGATGTGAGAAATGAGATGTGAGACGGGCAACCCGGAGGCCGCGTCTCACTTCTCACGTCTCACTGCTCACGTCTCACCGCTTCAAATGCCGTTCCAGGTAATCGAACGTTGCCTGCCGGATCAGGAACGCGCTGGCCTGGTTGTACGCCGCGCCGTGCCGGCCCGGCGGGTAGATCCGGAGGTCCACGTCCACGCCGGCGTTGGTGGCGGCCGTCAGGAACTGCATCGTGTTCTGCGGGTGGACGTTGTCGTCCAGCATGGAGTGAATCACCAGCAGCCGGCCCTTGATCCGGCCGGCGTGCTTGATCGCCGAGGCTTCGTCGTATACCGACTCGTCCAGCAAGCCCATGTAGCGCTCGGCGTAGATGGTGTCGTACAGACGCCAGTCAGTCACCGGCGAGTTGGCGATCCCCACGGTGAAAATGTCGGGGTACATCTCCATGGTGTAGATCGTGGCGTACCCGCCGTAGCTGGTGCCCACGACCGCGACGCGGCTCCCGTCCACGTAGCGGAGCGTTCTCAGGTACCTGGCGGTCTCCGCGAAGTCATGGGCCTCCCAGTAACCGAGGCGTTTGTAGGAGAGCTTCATGAAGGCGCTGCCGTAGTTGTTCGACGCCCGGTTGTTCACGCCCACCACGATGTATCCCTGCTGCGCCAGCCACTGGTTCCACGCGTTGGTGCCGAACGTATGGTACACCTGCTGAGAGCCCGGCCCGCCGTAGATGGCAAACACCACCGGATAGCGGCGGGTCGAATCGAACGGCACCGGCCTGATCATGGAGGCGTCCAGCCGGACCGAGTCGGACGTGGCGAAGCTGAAGATCTCGGTCGGCGAATAGGCGTGCGTGGCGAGCCACTGAGAGACCCGCGTGTTGTCCTCGAAGGTGCGCAGCTTCTGCCTGTCCGTCGCCCACAGCTCCACCTGCCGCGGCTGGCTGAGAGAGGACCACCGGTCGAAGTAGTATCGGGTGTCGGGGGACATGTCGATGTCGTGCGTCCCTGGGGGCTGGCTGAGCCGCCGGGGCCGGCTGCCGTCGAACCTGACCGAGTGCATCTGCCGCTGGAGCGGTGACGTCTCGGTGGAGGTGTAGTAGATCGTCTGTGCCTTGGGATCGATGCCCTCGATCCGCGTCACACTCCACCGCCCGCGCGTCACCTGGTTGACCAGCTTGCCCGAATAGTCATAGCGGTAGATGTGCTGCCAGCCGTCACGATCCGAGATCCAGAAGAACTGATTGATGCCGGCGGGGAACGTCAGCATGTCCTGAACGCCGGCGTAGAAGTCGTACACGTCCAGCCACGTGCTGGAGTGCTCGGTCATCGCCAGCCGCTTGCCGCCGGTGTTGACGTCGAAGAAGAACAGCTTCATCTCGTTCTGGGGCCGGTTGAGCGTCACCATCGCCAGCGTATCCGGCCGGCCCACCCAGTAGAGGCGCGGGACGTAGTACTCGCCGCTTTCTCCCGGGTCGAGCCACTGGTTCCGGCCGCTCCGGACGTTCACCACGCCGATCCGGACCTCGGGGTTGGAGTCGCCGGGCTGGGGGATCCGGATCCGCCACCACTCCGGATGCCGTCCCTCGAAGTCGCTGAACTGCACCACCGGCTCGGCGCTCTCGTCCAGCTGCCAGTAGGCGATGAACCGGCTGTCCGGCGACCAGTTCCACGCCTGGGCCAGGCCGAACTCTTCCTCGTAGACCCAGTCGAAATGCCCGTGGTAGACGGTCTCGCTTGCATCCCGCGTGAGCCTGGTTTCGCGACCGGCGGCCATGTCGTACACGAACAGGTCGCCATCCCGCTCGTAGCCCAGCATGGCGCCGTCCGGCGACAGCTCGGCGGTGCGGGCGCCGCGGGCCGCCAGCGTGAGTGAACCATCGGCCAACCGATACACGTAGTAGTCCGCGATCCCGGAACGCCGATACAGCGGCTGGAAGCGGGTCTGGAACACCAGGTGCCTGGAATCCTCGGCCCACTGAAACGACTCGTACTCGAACGGCTCGCTGGTGCCCGGGAAGGTGAGCCCGCGCGCGGCGAACAGCAGGGTGTCCCGCCCCGTGCCGGGATCGTGGGCCCGGATCTCCTCGCCGCCGCCCTCTGCGGCAATGGTGAACGAGAATCGCTTCCCGCCCTCGATCCAGTCCACCTCTCGGGGGCCGGACCCGCCGGCCAGCGCCCCGGAGGCGCGCAACGCGTCCTGGAGGCTCGAGAATCTCGCTTTCTCCTGGGCAGGGCTCGGCGCCGGGAGAGCACCCAGCGTGGCCATCAAGAGGGCGATGGCGGCTTGGTACGGAAGCTTGGTTCGCATCGGTGCTTACCCGCTCGGTTAGTGACCTGAACCCAACACGAGGTGATAAGGATACGAAGCGGCCGCGCGGGGTGCCATCCGGCCGGATTGATACTCCCGTGCCGGGCCGTATCTTGGGCACGTTCGCGCCACCTCCCACTGGAGGATCGCCATGCCCGTCACCGTCCGCTGCCAGTGCGGCAGGACCTACGACCTGAAGGACGAATACGCCGGCAAACCGGTGAAATGCCCCGAGTGCGGCACCGTCAACGTGGCCCCGGCTGCCGGGGCCGGTGTTCCAACGCTGGGCGACCCGGCCTTCGACCGGGACAAGTTCCTGTTGCGACAGAAGGCTCTGGCGATCAAAGAGAAGTACTACGTCTGGGACGAGGCCGGTCAGGCGATCCTGTACGTCGAGCGACCGCGCTACGTGTTCCGCGGCCTCCTGGCAGCCTTCGGCGGGCTCGTGGCCGGCCTGGTAGTGCTGCTGGCCGTCGGGGCACTCGCTGGAGCGGTGGGCACCCAGGGCGCGGCGGATACCCTGCTCGCGTTCCTCGCGTTTGGGGGCTTCTTTGTGACCCTGGTGGCCGTAGCGGTGGCCCTGTCCCCCAAACGCCATGTGACCTTCTACCGGGACGACACCAAGCAGCAACGCGTGCTCGAGGTGCTCCAGGACCGCAAGCTCCAGCTCATCACCGCGACCTACACGATCCGCGACGCCACCGCGAAGGTGCTGGCCACGCTGCGGAAGAACTACCTCTACAATGTGTTCCGCAAGCGCTGGCGCTGCTTCGCGCCCGGCGGCACGCTCCTCTGCGTGGCCATGGAGGACTCCATCATTCTGTCCCTCCTCCGCCGGTTTCTGGGCCCCTTCTTTGGCCTGCTGCGCACCAACTTCATCATCCTTCGGGGCGGCGGCGACACCGTGATCGGCGAGTTCAACCGGAAGTTGACGCTGCTCGACCGCTACGTGCTGGACCTGACGCGCGACCCCAAGCGCCAGATCGATCGCCGCGTCGCGCTGGCCCTGGGCGTCATGCTGGATACCGGCGAGCGGCGCTGACCCGGGACGCCGGCTCACACATGCCCGGCACGGCTCCGCCTGATCCGGACCACCACGGCGAGATCCGGAGCCCGTCCGTCGAAGAGCCGATCCTGATCACGGACGCCATGCTCGCCCGCCCGCCGGCCCGGCCCAGCGGGCGGGTGGACTTCGAGCAGGGCATGTCGTACGCCCCGCGCGTGGCGTTGTTGCTGATGGTGGTCAACATCGCCGTGTTCGCGTGGGAACTGGGAGAAGGCGCGCTCGTCGGTCAGGACGCCATCATCGCAGCCGGCGCCCTCTCCCGGGAGCTGGTGTTGAGCGGGGAGGTGTGGCGTCTCTTCACGCCGATGTTCCTGCACGGCGGCCTCGATCACTTGATCGGCAACCTGATCGCGCTCTACATCCTCGGCATGGCCTGCGAGCACGCGCTGGGCGGCAAGCAGATGCTGGCGGTGTACCTGCTGAGCGGGGTCGCCGCATCGTTGCTCAGCGTGGCGCTCAGTCCGGGCCCTTCCGTGGGTGCCTCGGGGGCGATCTTCGGGCTCATGGCTGCGGTGATCGCGGTGCTCAGCCGGCACCAACACCGGTTCTATCTTCGGGACAAGCGGATCGGCGTCGTGCTGGCGGGCTGGGGCCTCTACACCATCGGGACCGGTCTGCTGAGCCCCTACGTGGACAACGCCGCGCACGCGGGCGGGTTCCTGGGCGGAGCGCTAATCGCACTCCGGCTCGAGCCCACGCTGGGCGCTCCGGGCCTGTCGCGGTCTCGACCACCCGGTTGAGCAACGCGGCTTCCGGAACGGCGCCCTTCATGCTCACGCCGCCGGGATCAGAACCGTCTCAACCGACTGTGAAGTGGCGGCCCGGACATCAGGTCGCTCAGATGAGCTCAATGTCATACGGTTGGAGCTGCGGATCGGCCGTACGCAAGCGCATCCGCTCCGCCTGGGGCGCTCGGGCTGGGCGTGCATCCACAACCAGCACTGCGTGTCCAGCAGTACTCTCACCGCTCGAACTCCGCGAGCAGGTCATCCGGCAGCGGGGCGTCGAAGTCGTCCGGCACGGAGAACGTGCCACAATCGCTCCCCAACACGCGGGGGCGACCGTCTTTGGCGGGCACCAGCCGAGCCACCGGACGCCCGGCCTTCGCGATCACGATCTCCTCGCCGGCCGCCACGCGGCGGAGCAGGCGCGAGAAGTGGTTCCGGCGTCGTGGACGTTCACGGTTTTCATGCGCCAAGCATAGACTCAGTCCAGGACCAAGTTAATAGGATACGAGCTACGGACCGGCAGACACACTGAGGATGGAGGCGACGCGCTGGAGCGTGCGATCCAGCGTCCAGAGCGGCGCCGAGGCTAGCAACGCGGAGGCGAGGAGGTGGGCGTCGACCCAGCCGATGCCGCTCCCCACCAGGCCCCGCCGCTCGACCAGTGCCAGCACCTCGTGGTGCGCGGCGATGGGCGCGTCGGGCAATCGGCTCAGGTGTGCCAGGACCTCGGCGCGGCGCCCAGGCAGCGTCCCACACGCCAGCTCACCAATGACGAACCGGTGTGCCAGGACCTGGTGGTCGCGGACCAGGGAAGACAGCCGGGCATTCGCCCGTCGGAAGTGGTCGATCCAGACCGAGCTGTCAACCAGAATCACGGTTGGTGGGCCCCACCCGCGGGCGCCGCCGCCGACCGGCCCGGGCGCCGGGCATCGTGCCACCCAGCGCGATGAGTCGGCGGGCGCTTTCGCGGGCGATCAGCGCTTCCAACCCCGCGTGGACCAGCGCCGTCTTCTCGTTGAGGCCGGTGAGCCGGGCCGCCTCGCCGAGAAGCTGGTCGTCGATGTTCAGTGTCGTTCTCATGCATCTAAGTATGGCTATTTGATGCATATTACTCAAGCCTGCCCGTTGGGGGACATGGGTTCCTCATGAATCGGGTGGAGCCCGTTTTTCGGCAACGTCTCAGCCCATCGCCCGATCCAGACTCCGGTACTGCACCGCCTCACTCACGTGCGCCGGCTCGATGCTCACGCTCTCGGCCAGGTCCGCGATGGTCCGCGCGATCTTCAAGACCCGGTGATACGCCCGGGCCGAGAGCTTCAGCCGCCCGATCGCCGTCTTCAAGAGAGCATCCGCCGAGTCGCTCACCTTGCAGAAGGTCCGCAGGTCTTTGGGCGTCATGTGCGCATTGGCAAACACCCCGCGCCGGTTGGCGAACCGCTCCAGCTGCACCTGCCGCGACCGGTTCACCCGTTCGCGAATCGCGGCGCTGGGCTCGCCGCTCCGCTC
>Ga0209619_10000073_pt1 | contig 52910 bp, 42 predicted proteins | sample Rifsed16ft3_FD_184011 | JGI IMG/M metagenome (GOLD analysis project Ga0209619, IMG submission 184011) | Soil microbial communities from Rifle, Colorado, USA - sediment 16ft 3 (version 2) | ecosystem: Environmental > Terrestrial > Deep subsurface > Rock core/Sediment | place: Rifle, Colorado... | reverse complement strand
AACGCCTGGACCGTCGCCTCGTCCTTCTCGGTCTTTCGGAACGTGGTGGGGAAGTCGCTCGGCTTGGGCAGCAGATCGAAGTTGAAGAAGCCCCCCAATTCGTCGTGCCGGAACTGGCTCGGCCTCAAGTAGGGGCCCTGCTCGAGCACGACCACGCTGAACCCCGCGGTCGACAACTCCTTGGCCAGCACGCCGCCCGCCGCGCCGGAGCCGATCACGACGAAGTCCACCTCGGTCCGGGTCTGGAACCGCGCGCCACCGGCAGGCGCCGCGCTACTCTTGGCGGGCATTGGCATCGTAGTAGCCGAAGGGTGGCTGGTGCGCGTGGCCGCCGTCGAACCCGATCAGCTTCCAGCCCATCCGATCCTGGTTCCCGCCGTACGAGGGATCGCCGAACATGCCTGCCACGGTGAGAAAGCGCACGGCTCCAAAGAACGGCGTGTGCTCCATGCCGCGCAGCACGTCCGTCTGCTGCTCGAAACTCAGCTCCGCGAAGCTCCGCACCGCCGGGTTCTTGGCCCGGGCCGCCTTCAGGAGATCCGGCAGCCCGCCGCGGATCGGCTGCAAGAACTGCCCACCGAACGTGCCGAGGGCCTGGTCCATGAAGTAGACGACGCCGGCCTCGCGGGCGCCGGGCGTGTCGTCGGTGGGGATGATCTGCGCGGCGACGGCCTCCAGCTCTTTGGCCTCTTCAGGAGTGAGGATCTCGAACGGAGCGCGCCGGGCCAGGGCGCGGCGGGCATGCGCCGCGGCGGCTTGGACCGCCGGCAGGTGGAACGCCAGCCAGGCGCCTCCGACCAGCGTACTCGAGCTCGCGACGAAGTCGCGGCGGGAGGAAAGATCGGTCATGCGGCTATTTCGGCGCGGTCCAGCAGTTGGTGGTCCGCCGCGTGTCCGCCAGGTGGACGATCTTCCATCCGTCCGGCCGCCGCACCAGCTCGAACACATCCACGCCGCAGTGACTGAACTGCTCGCCGCGATAGAACGCGTACTTGGTCCACACCGACGCCAGCCCACCGTCCACGCGGACCTCGGTATCCCAGATGCGTTCGTCCCACACGTCGGCGCGTGGGCGCCCCACGGCGGCCAGGAACTGCCCGATGTCCGCCAGGCTGACCCTGGGGTTTCCCGCCGAGTCCGTCGAGACGCCAACCAGCCGGGCGCTGGCATCGAATGCGGACCGCGCCATCGCGCTGTCGCCCGCCCGCATGCCGTCGAACACGCGGCGGACCACGGCGAGCACCTCTTGTTCGGGGGTCTGGGCGCGGAGCGAAGGCGCGGCGAGCACGCAGCACGCCGCCAGCCATGGGAGGGGTTTCATAGCGGGGGAGGATGGCCCCCACGCCCACCAACGTCAAGTCCGCGTTCGATCCTTCACAGCCCGAACCAGTACGTCAGCTTGACGATGAACACGTTCTCCGCGTCGGCCGACCACAGGGCCCGGAAATCGCGGCCCAGCGCCGCGGTGCCCGTGGTCACTTCATCTTCGCGGCCCTGCTGCCAGACCAGGAACAGCGTGGAGCCGGGCCGGTACTCCCAGCGCATCACGGCATTGACGCGGAGCGAGCGGACATTGAAGTCGCGCTCGCGGAAGGAAAAGTCGGGCTGCCCGTCGCGGTCGAAGTCCACGTAGCGCCGATCCGACGGGTCCTTGCAAGTCTGTCCGCCCGCGCAGGACCATCCGGTAATCCCGCTCACCGCCACGCCTTCGGTGAAGACCTCGAAGTCAAAGGACTCCGGCCGAGCGAGCTGCTTGTAGGTGAGGTAGTCGCCCGAGGACAGGAGCGGTTGCGCATAGAGCTGGAAGGTGAGCTTGGGGCTCAGCGTGACGTTGACCCTGGTGTCCATCACCAGCTCCTGGCGGCGGAGGTCCGCGAACAGGTAGCGTCGGCCGTAGGTGGGCGCGAACCCGGTTCCGGCGGTGGCGACGTACTGCGCCGGGTCCAGCTCCCGCGACCACTCGGGCGAAAGCTCCAGTTCCACGCTGGGCGAGGGCCTGAGCGACAGCTCGAGCCCCGCCTCCCATCCATAGCCGCCCCGCGCGCGATGCTCGTAGGCCACCGATGGCTCGAGTGAGAATGCCCGCCGCTGGTCGGTATTGAGCCGGAAGTCGATCCCGGTGGTCGCCGGGTCCAGCATCAGCGGGCCGCCGCGAGTCGCCACGCTGCTCTGCGAGGGAGGTGAATACTGGAGTTCGAGGTTGGCGCCCCAGAAATTCAGGAACTCGACGTCCGCCTCCAGGCTGAACTCGCCGCCCCGGTGAGCGCGCGTCCACGACGAGGTGGACCATACGTCATCCAGCGCCTCGTGCCGCCAATTCTGGAAGGTGAACAGCGACAGCTGGTAGTTCCGGAACAGCTTGCCCGGGGTGATCTGCTGGTATTCGATCCGGGCGCCGCCGTCGAGCCGCTCCCCGGCCGTGGAGAATCCCAGGTCATTGATCTCGAAGCCGGGGGTGATCTCCCCCAGCCAGACGGCGCCGGTCCAGTGCCGGGCGCTCCGCCGCTCGAACTGTAACCGCCACTCGCGGCCGGTCATGGAGGTTGCGGTCGAGTCCACGGCGTACCGGGTGGCGTCGGGCCGCTGGAAGTAGTGGTTGCTCGCGCGCTGGATGCGGAGCAACGCGTCGGGCGACCCCCGGACCAGGCTCCCGGCGGCGAAGCCCCACAGGGCCCAGTCCCGGGACCGCGCGCCGCCCCAGTTATGCTCGAAGTCCACGCCCGCGCTGTAGGCGTCGGACGGGAGGAAGCTCAAGCTGTCGGCGCTGGGGAGGTCGCGGACCAGGGCCGTGAGGATGGCACCGGCTTGAGACGCACCGTCCCGGAAGTCCTGCCGGACCCGCGCCACGCCGTACCCGCTGCGCGGCTCGACCGTGAATGCGTCCTCGCGCTGCTGGGCGGCGATGAACGAGCGGCCGGTTTCCCGGCTGGTCAGCGCCGCCAGAGCGCCAACGGACAGCCCCGATGAGGTTCGGCCCGTGAGCTTGGCGGCGCCGAGGATCGTGGTGGCGCTCGGGATGTGCTCGAAGTCGGCGTCGTCCGGGGGTGAGCCGTGAGGCTCCCGGCCCACTCGGCGGCTGTAGAACAAACGGTTGCTGCCGCCGGAGAGGCCAAAGTCGAAGACCTGGGCATCCTCCACGAAGAACGGGCGCCGCTCCTGAAAGAAGGTCTCGAACGCAGTCAAGTTGATGACCGCCGGGTCCACCTCGACCTGACCGAAGTCCGGCGCCAGCGTGGCGTCGAGGCTGAACGCGCTGCCGAGGCCGTACCGAAGATCCATGCCGGAGCGGGGCGTGAACTCGGCCCCGTTGAAGAACGGATCGCCCGGTTCCGATGGGGCCAGACGGGCGCTCGCGACGGCGTACGGCCGGAGCTCGATCCGTCGCGCGGCGTGGGGAAGCCGGAGCCCCTCCAACCGTCCGAAGAGACTCACCGTCCCGTGCCGCACCCGGGATTCCAGCGCGAAGTCGGTGACCTCGTCGTTCACCAGCCGGCGCCGGGTGAAATTGACTCCCCACGCCTGGACCGTATCCGCCGCCCGATACCGCAGCTGGGAGAGGGGAATCCTGAGCTCGGCGGTCCACCCCGACGAATCTCGCCGCGCCGAGGACTCCCACACGGCGTCCCACGCCTCGTCTTCGTCGGTGTCGTCGAACAGGTAGACGTCCCGTTGTACGCCGGCGGCGCTCACCCGGAAGCGGTAGCCGGTGCGCCGGTCGTTGTTGGGATCGAACGCCACCTCGAAGTAGTCATACGCGCCCCACTCGTCCCGTCGCACCAGCTGGGTGCCGATGCGCACAGGCTGCCGGTCGTGAAGCCGCGCGCTCACGTAGATCGCGCTCCCGTCGAACAAGACCCGGACTTCGGTGGATTCCTCGGGCGCGGCGCCTTCTACCGGTTCCCGTTGCACGAATTGCGTGACCGGCGGCGCGAGCGTCCAGGCCGCCTCGTCCAGCCGCCCGTCGATCGCTACGTCGCCGCGCAGTTCGACCGCGCGCGCGCCGGGTGCCACGCTGGCGCGCGGGGACAGCGAGTCTTGGAGGGGAACGACCGCCTGCAGAAGGACGCCCAGAGCGGGCAGGACGTATGGAGCGGACATCGTACGGTACTACGCGCGGCCGGCGCGCGATGTTGACGTCGTAACAGCCACCTCGCGCGGCGCCGCTCAGGGAACCGTCTTCACCGGCGCTTCGCCGCGAAGGTCCCGTTCGGTTGGTAGAAGACCACCTCGGTCACCGCTCCGGCCGGGGATCGCTTGAACTCCACGGTGTAGCCGCTCATGCCTTTGATCGAGAAGCTGGTCCCCTGGAGCGGGACCAGCGTGTAGGTCGGTTGTCCCGGAACGGTGAGGGTCAGGCTGGAGTCGCCCTGGAGCGCCACCGTGGCGACCGTGCCGCTGATCTCGTAGTCGCCCGCCAGCGGTTCCAGGAATGCACGGGTCGTCATGGTCGGGTCGGCGGCCCGGCTGAACCGGATGTCGCTCACGCTGGGCTCGAGCGGGATGCGCAGCTCGCTCACCAAGCCGTTGGCGTCGGTGGCAAAGCTCACCTTCTGCCCTTGCAGCGGGTTCAAGGGATCGTCCGGCAGCTCGAAGACGTCGTAATGGAAATGCGCCAGCGGGGCGGTGAGGCCGCTGAAGGACAGCGTCAGATGATCGCCGACCAGCGCCGCCCGGGCGTCCCCGTACGCCGGGTGGGTGTAGCGGCCGGCGTAGTCGGCCAGGGGGTGCGAGGGCTGAGTGCCCTCCTTCCGGTTGGCGTACCGCTTGGCCCGGGCGGAATCCGCCGAGGCCTTGGCCTTCTGCTGCTGCTCGCGGATGCGGCCGTTCCAGTCCACCGGGGCGAGCCTCAGGAGCCGGTCCAGGACCTGGTACGTCACGATCTGAGGCACCGGGTTCACCCCCGAGAGGTTGGTCAACACGATGACGCCGATCTTCTTCCTGGGTAGGAACGACAACAAGGAGATGAACCCGTCAATGCCGCCGCCATGTTGAGCCAGGATCTCGCCCCGGTAGCTGGAAAGCACCAGCCCCATGCCGTAGGTGCTGAACCCCATCTCGTCGAACTGGGGTGTCCCGGGCATCACCATCTGCGGCGTCTGGATCTGCTGCGCGAAGTTCTGGGACAGCAGTTGCCGGCCGGCGTAGCTGCCCCGGCTTGCATGGAACTGCACGTAGCGGATCATCTCTTCCACGCTGGAGTTGATCGAGCCCGCGGGCCCGATCGCGTCAATGTTGCGGAACGGGATCCGCTTGACACTGTCGCGCGCCAGCGCATAGGGCAGGGCATAGTCGTCCGTCTTCTGGCTTTCGGTAACCGAGAAGTTACTCCGAGTCATGCCCAGCGGCGTGAACAGACGCCGCCGCACCACTTCTTCCCAGCTGGTTCCTGCGAGCTGTCCCGCCAGGTAGCCCGCGGTCATGAACATGAGGTTCTGGTACTGCCAGGTGCTGCGGAACTCTTTGTTGGGCTCGAGGTAGCGCATCCGGTCGTAGAGCTGCTGCCGGGAGTAGCCCGTGGCGTACCAGAGCGCGTCGTGCCGCGGCAGCCCGGAGCGGTGGGTGACCAGGTCGCGGGCCGTCATGTGCTCGGTGGCGACCTGCTCGTGGAGGCGGAAGTCCGGGAGGTACTCGCGGACCGGCTTGTCCCAATCCAGCCGTCCGCTGTCGGCCAGCATGCCCAGCACCGAGGCGGTGAAGGACTTGGTGACGGAGCCGATGGCGAACAGGGTGCGCGGCGTGACCGGGAGCTGCTGCTCGAGGTTCCGGTAGCCATAGCCTTTGGACCAGATCACCTGCGTGTCGCGAACGATGGCGATGGCAAGACCCGGCAGCTTCCACTCGGTCATGACGCCGGCCACGAATTGGTCCAGCCCGCGCAATTCGGATGGCGCGGCTTGCCGCTGGGCGTTCGCGGTGACGGCCGGGGCGAGGAGCAGGGCCGCCAGCATCCAGGTGCGGGCCGAGAAGGCGGGCGCGAAGCTTCGGTGATACATGGCCAGCTCCTTGAGTGCGGAAGCCCGGCAGGGCTCGACAAAGTGTCCTAGGCTAGCCCGGCCTGCGCCGGGCGTCAACGACGGCACTATCTTGACACGTCCTCTCGACTCCGGAGGCTTGTCCCATGCGTTCGCCCGTTCGGCTGTGGCTGGCATCGACGCTCGCGATCTCGGCTCTGACGCTCGACGCGCGGTGCCAGGAACCGGTGACATGGAAGCCCGAGCTGGAGTTCTCGACCTTCTCCATCGCCGCGGTTGACCCCGCGACCGGCGAGGTCGGCGTGGCGGTGACGACCCGCGTCGCGTGCGTGGGTAACGGCGTCCCGTGGGTGCGCGCGGGCGTGGGCGCGGTGGCCACCCAGGCCAACACGCGCACCGAGTACGGCAACGAGCTGCTCGACTGGTTGGCGCAGGGGCTCACGGCTCCGCAGGCGCTGGGGCGGGCGGTCGCCGCGGACACGGGCGCCGCCCGGCGACAGGTCGGCGTGATCGGCCTCAAGGCGGGGGCGGGAAGTGCCCAGCACACCGGGGAGCGGACCAATCCCTGGGCCGGCCACCGCGCCGGAGCCAACTACGTGACCCAGGGCAATCTGCTGGTGGGGCCGGAGGTGCTGGCGGCCGTGGCCCAGAGCTTCGAGAGCACGGCAGCGAGCGATCGCCACCTGGCGGATCGCCTGATCGAAGCGCTCGCGGCCGGGCACGCGGCGGGCGGCGACGCCCGGAAGGGCCGCGCGCAGTCTGCGGCGGTGGTGGTGGCCGACCCTCGGCCGGGCCGCTCGCGGCGCAGCGACGGGATTACCGCCAACATCAACGTCTGCGAGCACCCCGATCCCGTGGCCGAGCTGCGCCGGATCTACGACACCATTTCCCAGACCCTGGGCTTCCGCACGCTGGAGCAATTCACCGGGGCCGACGTCTGGCAGCTCAAGGTCATCCTGCACGCGTTGGGCTACTTCCGATCTGGCGCCGCCCGCCTGGAGCAGGACCGCGAGGCGTTCCTCTACACCTCCGAAACCGTGGCTGCGATAGACGCGTTCCGGCAGGCGGAGGGGCTCTCCACCCCAGCCATGGGATCGCCGCCCGGGTTGGTGGACCGAGACACCGCGGCGAGGCTGTGGGCAGCGCTCGCGCGAGCGGGCAAGGCCGAGGCCGTGCGCCGCGAGCTCAAGGAGGTGACGGCGGTGCGGCGCTGAGCCGGGGTGTGCTCAGTCACTGCCACATCCGTGGGTTGACGACGTTGGCGAACTTGGACCCGAACCGGTACTGAAAGCCCACGAAGGTCTCGTAGCGATAGTCCGTGCCGAGTTGCCGCTGGCGAACCAGGATCTCCTCCGGGGTGAGGTCCCGCCTGGCCAGGTAGAGCTGGTCCTTGATGCGTGATACGCTCCCCTCGAAGCTGAACTCGAGCCCGCGAAAAATGCGCACGTCCAACTCCGCGGAAAAATTGATCCGGTGCCTGGCGAGGTGGTGCAGGAACTGGGTCGCCACCACCGAGGTCTCGACGCTTCCCCAGGGCTGCTGCACCTCCAGGTTGACGTCCAGCCGGTGCGCGGGGCGCACCTCGGTGAGCTTGTCGAAGATGGTGACGTCCTGGTAGTTGAACGATGTGGTCTCCACCGCGTACCGAAAGGTGAGCTGCCGCCGGGTGGATTCGCCGTACGGGTAGAGGTTGAACTCGACGGCGGGACCGCCGCGGATGGTGAGGTCGTTGTTCAGGAAGGTGGACGAGGTCTGGGAGCCCTGCAGGCCGAACGACCAGTGCCCTCCCAGGCTCCAGACCGCGCGCTGCTCGGCCGAAAAGTTGTGCGACGTGAACAGGCGCCAGTCCGCCGGCTCTCCTTCATCCGCCAGATCCTGCTCGCGCCGCTCGAACTCACCGAACACCTCGAACGACAGCTTCAGGTTGTCCGCCGTCCGGTTAGCCTCGAGCTGACCGTCGAACGACCGGTTCCGCTCGCGTTGCTCGCCGTCCAGCGACCCGCCGACGCCCACGGTGAACACCCAGAGGTTCCAGGGGTCGTCCGCGGCAGCGGCCTGTCGCTGGGCCTGCGTGCGGGCGGGCAGGGTGACGCGGAGCTCGCGCCCCAGTTCGGTCGCGGCGACGTAGCGCACCAGCCCCACGGTGACCGTTTGCACCTGCCCGTCGCGAGTTTCCGCGAAGGTGTCGGTGTTCTGGGAGACGTAGCGTAAGGTGTCGTTCCGGCCCGCGAACTCTCGGAGCCCGATGAAGGCGAAGGTGTACTCGCGCCCGCCGCCGCCGGTGCCCTGGGCGGTCCCGAGGATGTGCACCTGGGCGTCCTGCCGGTCCCGCACCCAGTCCACCAGCGTGATCTCACGCCGGAAGTGATCGAAATCGCAGTGGAAGGTCTGGCAGTCGAGAAACACGCGGATCAGCGGGCTCAGAACCGGAGGCTCCTGTGCTCCGAGGTTCTGGGCGGCAGCGAAGGGGGCGAGGCCAAGGAGGCAGGTCAGGGTGGTGATTGATTTCACCGGGTCCTCCACGGATCACGTGCGAAGGGCACGCCAGGTGTTGGGAATTCAGCAGCCGCTGGGTACTACGCACCGGGCGAACCGGGCGTTGGGGTGACGGTGGTGCGGCGCGGCTCAGAATTCGTTGAAGCCGATGTTGGGCATGCGGGAGTTCACCACGTTCGCGAACTTGGAGCCAAAGCGGTAGCTGAGGCGGAAGAACGTGAAGTAGCGGAAGTCCGTGCCCAGCTGACGGCGGCGGATCAGAATCTCCTCGTCGGTGAGGCCGGCTCGTGACAGGTAGAGCTGGTCCTTGATGCGCTCCACCTCGCCGTTCAGGCTGAGATTGAGTCCGCGAAACACCCGAAACTCGATTCCGCCTGAAAGGGTCAAGCGGTACTTGCCGAGGTCGTGGAGAAACTGGACGGCGCTTGCTTGAGTCTCCACCTGGCCCCAGGGCTGTTGCGCGCTGAGCACCACGTCCAGTCGATGGGCCGGTAGAGTCTCCTTGGTCTTGAAAAAAATAGTCTCTTGCTCGTAGTCGAACCCGGCCAGTTGAGGATTGTACCGGATCGCGAGCTGCCGGCGAGTAGACTGGTCGTAGGGGTAGAGGTTGTACTCCAGGACCGGTCCCGCCTTGATCGCGAAGTCCTGGTTGTAGTAGGTGGAGGAGTTCTGGGCGCTGTACAAACCGAAAGACCAGTGCGGGCTCAGACTCCACGCGACGAGATCGCTTCCGGAAAACGAGTGCGTCACATTGACGTACGGACCTGTGCTCAGCTCCTGCGAGCTTCGGTTATAGCTGCCGGAAAGTCGCAGGTTGATCTTGATGTTCTGGGCGGTGCGATTCGCGGTGACGCTGCCGTTGAGATAGGTGAAGGCCTGCTGCTGCTCGCCGAAGGCGTTGCCGCTGAAGTTCAACGTGAAGACCCAGAGGTTCCACGGATCCCGAACTTCTCCTACGGGGGCCTCAGCAGCGGCCTGATAGGTGATGCGTAGGCGCTCCCGTGCCTGCGTCTGCGCCACGAACCGCATCAGCCCCACCTTGATCGTCTGCAGCTGGCCGTCTCGGATTTCCGTTTGGGTATCAGTGTTGCGCGAGACATAGCGTAGCGTGTCGGCACGACCTGCGAACTGACGGAGCCCGATGAATGCGAAGGTCAACTCGCGGCCTCCACCGCCGGTCGGTTGAGAGGTGCCCAGGATGTGCACGTGCGCATCCTGTCGGTCACGCACCCAGTTCACGAACACAATCTCGCGCCGGATGTGGTCGAAGTCGCAGTAGAAGTTCTGGCAGTCGAGGAATACGTCGAGGGCTTCGAGCGCGGCCTGCTGCTGGCCCGGGGCCCGCGTCGCAAGACCCAGCGAACTGGCCGCTACGAAGGCGAGGAGGGTGATAGGTCGGTTCACGGGCTGTCTCCCAGCGATTCTGTGTAAAAGGTTAGATGACCCTTCGCCCTGGCGCGTTGCAGATTGGCCGGTCGTCACTTGACGGCCCATCCTGCGATGTGTGGCGACACCACCGGGACCGGCACCGGGAAGTGATCGCACACCACCTGGGCGAACCCGGCCAGCTCGATCACGCGCCACGTCTCGCGGTCGGGCTGGCACCCGTCGCCCAGCAGGCTCCACACCGGCCGCATGGCGCGTTGCAGCCGACGGCGCCAGGTGCCCCGCGGCGCCGCTACGTGCTCCACGAAGACGAAGCGTCCCCCGGGGCGGAGGACGCGCAGCACTTCCACCAGCGCGGCCTGCTGGTCCCGGACGGAGCAGAGCACCAGCGTGCTCACCACCGCGTCTACCGCTGCGTCTGGGACGTCGAGCCGCTCCGCGGTGCCTTCCCGGATCTCGATGTCCCGGTCCAGGCGTTCCGCCTCACGGCGCAGGTACTTATGCATGTGCGGGTTGGGCTCGACCCCCAGCAACCGGACCGTCCGCTGGTAGTAGCCGAGGTTCGCTCCGGTCCCCGGCCCGATCTCGAGCACCGTGCCCGCCAGTTGTCCCAGGAGCCCCCGCTTGCGCTGCTCGACCAGGCGCTCGTGCGCCGCGCCGCCTTTCGACAGGCCCCAGGCGAAGAGGCGCTGGCAAGACACTCAGCGTGGCGCCTCGATACGCGCCCGCGCTGCGCCGGCGGGTTGGTCCGTAGTGAACAGCGTCAAGACGTAGCGTCCCTCGCTCAGCGCGGCAACGTCCGCGCCGGTGAGTGGTATGGCGCCGGAGACCGCAGTCGCTCCCGGACCGGCCAGCCGATAGACCACGGGACCGGGGCCCGCCGAGTCCGGGCGCTGGAGAACGACGGCGGACACGCGATCCGCCGGAACCCCGGTGACCCGGACGTCATAGCGCAGCTCGTACCGCGACCGGTCGAGCACCAGCCTGCCCTCGGCGCGGACCCCCGGCGTGGCGCCTGCGCTGGTCGCGGTGACGGTGAACACCGTGGTCTCCGGCGCGCGGCCGTTCACCAGCGCCGGCGTGGTGATGGGCGGCTTGCGCCGCGGTCCCGACTGCTCGAACGCGTACGCCAGGGCCACCAGGCGCGCGTCCGACCACGACGGGCCCAGCAGCTCCAGACCGACGGGCAGTCCGCCCCGCGTGAATCCCGCGGGCACCGAGATAGCCGGCAGGCCGGTGGCGGCGCTCAGCTGGCAAGTGGAGCCGGGCTGGGGGTCGCCGATCAGGGCCGGTTCCTGGCGCATCGTGGGATAGACCAGCCCGTCCAGGCGGAGGCTGTCCAGCAACCGCGAGATGCGGGCGCTGACCACGCGCTGCTTGGCCAGCACCGCGCGATGGGCGTCGCTGTCGCGCGCCGATACCGTGTCCACCCGCCGGAGCCGGGCGTCGAGCGAAGCATGGTACAGTCCCTGCGCCACGATCTCGCTCAGCGAGCGCACCGGGGCCGCTGGGCGGTGCGCCAGGTAGTCCAGCAGATCGAATTTGGTTTCGAGATCAATAGCGCGTGAACCGGCGAGCAAACTGTCGAAGTCGGGAATCGTGACGTCCACGGCCTCGGCGCCTGAAGTTTTCATCGAGTCGATCGCGGCGCGGATCACCCGAGCCACGTCGTCGTCGGTGTCGGTGAAGTAGTTCCGCAGGACCCCCAGCCGGGCGCCTTGCAGCGCTTTAGGGTCGAGCGCGCTCACGAACCGAGGTGCTGGGCGATCGCCCAGTCTCCGAGTCACCGTGTCGGCCGGATCGGGTCCCACCGTGGCGTCCAGCGCGATCGCCAGGTCCGTGACGGTGCGGGCCAGCGGCCCCGCGATGTCCTGCGTGTGGGAGAGCGGAATGATCCCGCTCCGGCTCACCAGGCCCTGCGTGGGGCGCAGACCCACCAGGCTGCTGTACGCCGCCGGGATGCGAATGGAGCCGCAGGTGTCGGTTCCCCAGCCCACGGCGGCGAAGCTTGCGGCAATGGCTACCCCGGTGCCACCGCTCGAGCCTCCGGGGCAGCGCCGAGGATCGTATGCATTGCGGGTCTGCCCGCCGAGTGAGCTGATGGTGGTGATACCCGCGGCCAGCTCGTGCATGTTGGCCTTGCCGAGGATGACGGCGCCCGCCGCGCGCAGGCGTTTCACCACGAATCCGTCTTCCGGCGGCACCGCGCTGGCCAGCGCGATGGAGCCGCCGCTGGTGGCAAGATCCGCGGTGTCGAAATTGTCTTTGAGGATCACCGGGATCCCGTGCAGCGGTCCGCGCGGGCCCCTGGCGCGGCGTTCGGCATCCAGCGCCGCCGCTTCATCGCGCGCTCTGGGATTCAACCGGATCATGGTGTTGAGGGCGGGACCCTGCTGGTCGTAGGCTCGAATCCGGGCGAGGTAGGCGTCTACCAGCTGGACCGCCGTTACGGCGCCGCGAGCCATAGCGGCCTGGAGGTCGGGGATGGTGGCCTCATGGACCTCGGGCGGGAGGCCGGCGGGGCCGGCCTGGCCGCGCGCCGGCGCCTGCCCCGCCAAGGACGCGAAGGCGACCAGCGCGGCGAGTCTCATGGCGCCCTCCGCCACTCGAGCGTCAACGGGGAGGTGCTCGGAACCGTCTCGAGGTTGGCCGCCGCGACCTGGCCGCGATACGCAGCCACGTCTTCGGCCAGGATCCGGTTGAACGGCGCCAGCGCCGCCTGGAGCGTTTGCTCGGCCTGTTCGAGATACATCATCTGGGCCCCGGTGGGGGCGTCCCACGAGGATCCCAGCGCACCTAGCACGTCGCCCATCCGAGACAGGACGTTGTTGCCGCCGCCGATGAATCCCTGTATGTCGCGCCGTCCGGTGAACCGCTCCTCGACGCTGGTGAGCTTCTTCTTGAGACTGTCGCCGGCGGCCCGGAGCGCCTTGGAGGCGGCGTCGTCCTTCGAGGCGAGCTGTTCGTTCACCCGATCCACCGCCTTCTTCGCGTCGCGCAAGCGATTGACCGCCTCGGTGGCGACCTCCAAGCGCTGGCCGGCGCGCAACATGGCATTGAGCTTGGCGCGGCGGTCGGCCTCGCTGATGGTGAAGCGCGGATCGGGGGTTACGACCACGCTGGCGCTCGCCGTGCTCCCCTGCCACGTGACCCGCACCGTGTACGTCCCGGGGAAGGCGTCCGGGCCCGAAGGCACCTCGTCAGGCGGCGGCTGTTCTTGCTCCTCGCTCCGAGGCGTGCGGAACCCGTTGCGGGTGAGACTCCACGCCGTGCGGTTGAACCCGGTCTGCGCGGGGCCTTTGAACGTCCGGATCACGGTGTCACCGGCGAGCACGTCAATGGTGACCTTGGCCGAGTCGCTGCCGTCCTTGATCAAGTAGCTCAGCAGCGCCCCGTAAGGCCGGTTCTTGCCCAGGAACATGGCGTCGCCCGTGAACCGAGGTCCCGGGACCTGCCGTTCCAGATACTGGATCGCCGGCGGAATCTCGAAGAGGTGAAGCGGCTTGTTGGTGATCGCGGGATCCACCACGAGTGCGCGGAGCGGCCGCACATCGTCCAGGATCCATGCCCCGCGCCCGTGCGTGCCGATCACCAGATCATGCTCGCGCGGGTGCACCACCAGGCCCTGCACCGGAACCCGCGGCACGCCGCGCCACAGGGTCCAGCTCCGGCCGCCATTGAGTGAGAGGTACAGTCCGAACTCGGAGCCCAGGTACAGCAGATTCGGGTTGACCGGATCCTGCACCACCGTGTGGAGGAAATACTGGATGTCCGGGGTCACCAGGCTGGTCCAGGTCCTCCCGAGATCCGTGGTCTTGAACAGGTACGGCTGGTGGTTGCCGCGGCGGTGGTCGTCGAACACCACGAACGCCGTGGCGCTGTCGAACCTGGACGGCTCGATGTGCGGCACCCAGGTGGCGGCCGGTACGCCGCGGATGCGGGGTGACGTGTTGTCCCACGACCTGCCGCCGTCCCGGGTCAGCTGCACGTTGCCGTCGTCGGTACCGACCCAGATCACGCCCCGCCTCACCGGACTGGGTGCGATCTGGAGGATAGTGGTGTGGAACTCGGCGCCCGAGACGTCGTAGGTGAGCCCGCCCGACTCCTTGTGCTGCTTGGTGGAGTCCCCAGTGGTGAGATCGGGGCTGATGGTGGTCCACGTCTCGCCCATGTCCGTGCTCCGGTGCACGAACTGACTACCCAGGTAGATGGCCCCGTCGAGCGGATCGAACGACAGACCGGGGTTCCAGTTGAACCGCAGCTCGACGCTGGTGTCCGGTGGGGCCGGCTTAATGACTTTCCGCTCGCCGGTGACCCGGTCGAACCGGGTGATGTCGCCGTTCTGGGTAGAAGTGAAGCCGAAGCGGGCGTTCTTGGGGTCCGGGAAGGTGGACATGCCGTCGCCGAACGCCACTTCGTCCCAGTCGTAGGTTCGGATTCCGCCGTTGTGCCACGGGGCGGCCGGTGCCGTGAACGAGCCGTTGTCCTGGAGGCCGCCGTATACCTGGTATGGCGTCTCCATGCCGACCGCGATGTGGTAGAACTGCGAGAACGGCAAGTTCTCGAGGAACCGCCAGGTGGCTCCGTTGTCGCGCGAGAGGTACACACCGCCGTCGTTGCCGTCCCAGATCACTTTGCCGGCGGGCGCCACCCAGAAGGCGTGATGGTCCACGTGGACCTGGTCGAAGCCCAAGAGGGTCCGGAAGTTCTTGCCGCCGTCCTCGCTCACCTTGACGGGACTCTCCACGATCCAGACGTGATTCTCGTTGGTCGGATGTACGCGGATCTGGCCGTAGTAGAACGGCCGGCCGTTGATGCCGCGAGTCTTGTTGACCGTGGTCCAGGTGTCGCCGCCATCAGTGGAGCGCAGGACCACGCTCTGCTTCGCCTCGACCAGGGCGTAGACTACGTCCGGGTTGCCGCGGGCAAAATCCAGTCCGATACGGCCCAGCTCGCCCTCGGGCAATCCCTCCGCGGTGCCCAGCTTCTTCCAGGTCTCGCCGCCGTCGTACGTGGTGTAGAGCCCGCTGCCGGGCCCGCCGGAGGTGAAGAACCAGGGCCAGCGGCGGTGCTCCCACATGGCCGCGATCAGGTGCTGGGGATTGGACGGGTCCATTACCAGGTCGCCGGCGCCGGTGCGCGGGTTCAGGTAAAGGATCTTGCGCCAGGACTTGCCGCCGTCGGTGGACTTATAGACGCCGCGGTCTTCGGTGTCGGCCCAGGTGGTGCCCAGCGCGCCGACGTAGACCACGTTGGCGTCCTTGGGATCCAGCAGGATGGCGTCGATCGCCCCGGTATTCTCCAGCCCCATTCGGGACCAGGTCTTGCCCGCATCGAGCGACTTATAGACTCCGGTTCCCACTCCAGCCGAGTTCCGGCGGTTGCGCTCGCCGGTGCCGATCCAGACCAGGTCCGGGGTGGGCTGGTAGATGGCGATCGCGCCGATGGACGCGGCCGGGAGCGAATCGGTAAGCGGCGTCCAGGTGACGCCGCCGTTCGCCGACTTCCACAGGCCGCCGGTAGCGGCGCCGACGTACACGATGTCGGGATCCGCCTCCACGGCATCGATGGCGCCCACCCGCCCGCTCATCCCCGTCGGGCCGATGCTCCGGGCTTCCATGCGCTTGAAGAAGGTCGAATCCAGCTGCGCCGCGGCGGGTGCCGCGATCAGGGCGGTGAGGGCGGTCGCGAGCAACAGAGCGGTGGTGCGAGACATGCGTCCTCCGGGCGATCTACGGGTTACCGGGGTGATCTGCGGCCTCAAAACGACCGCAGCGTATCGGTCACCGCAAGGTCGCGGGCTCGGCATGGGCGGGTGGGTTCCGGCGGGTGCTCAGTGCGGGGCGCGCTGCACGCCCGGGTGTGATGAGGCTCAGGCGATGAGAACCCCGGTGGGTCCCTCCGGTCGCTAGCAGCACCGGCGGACCGGCGCCACAGAAGGCCAGCATCCCGCGCCACGGCTCTCCGTGGCGCCGAGACCGCCGGTACTGACGCTCCCTCTGGGACCCACCGGGGTTCTCATCGCCATCAGCGCCCACGACTTTGCGGGCACCGCCCTAGCGAGCCCGCGCGTCCGGGGGTAACATCTGCCGTTCCTGCTGGTTTCCACGACTCACCCGCTTGCTCTGCTCGGAGTCCCGACGATGTCCCGAACCAACACTCTGGTTGCCCTCGCCGCGTGCGCGCTGCTCACGCGCGGCGCACTGGCGCAGCAGTACGATCCCAAACTGTACGACGCGCTCCAATGGCGAAACATCGGCCCCGACCGCGGGGGACGGTCCATCGCGGTGGCGGGCAGCCGGGCGCGGCCCATGGAGTACTACTTCGGCGCCACCGGCGGCGGCGTGTGGAAGACCACCGACGGTGGGCAGAACTGGCGTCCGGTGACGGACGGCCAGATCAAGAGCTCGTCCGTGGGTGCGTTGGCCGTGTGCGAGGCGAACCCGGACGTGGTCTACGTGGGGATGGGAGAGACCGAGCTCCGCGGCAACATCATGCAGGGCGACGGGGTCTACAAGTCGATCGACGCCGGGAAGACCTGGAAACACACGGGGCTCAAGGAGACCCAGTCCATCGCCCGCGTCCGGGTCCACCCCACCGACTGCAACATGGTGTGGGTCGCCGCCCTCGGCGTCCACTCGGCGCCCAGCCCGGACCGCGGCGTGTTCAAGTCCACCAACGGCGGCGAGACCTGGCGCAAGGTGCTGTTCCGCGACCCGCAGACCGGCGCCGTGGACCTGACCGTGGACCCCAACAACCCGGCCGTGATGTACGCGGCGCTGTGGGAGGCGTGGCGTAAGTCGTGGGGCATGTCCTCCGGGGGTCCGGGGAGCGGGCTCTTCAAGAGCACGGACTTCGGCGAGACCTGGACCGAGATCAGCCGCCGGCCGGGCCTGCCGCAGACCGGCGTGTTTGGGAAGATGGGCGTCGCCATCTCGCCCCCGGCCCCGTGGCGGGTGTATGCCGTCATCGAGCACGACTCGGGCGGCGTGTTCCGCTCGGATGACGCCGGCGCCACCTGGACCAGGGTCAACGACGAACGGCGGCTCCGGCAGCGGGCCTTCTACTACACCCGGATCTATGCCGACCCGCGAAACGCGGACGTCATGTACGTGCTCAACACCGGGTTCTATCGCTCCCGCGACGCGGGCAAGACCTACCAGGGAATCCGGGTGCCGCACGGCGATAACCACGACCTCTGGATCGCGCCGAACGATCCCAACCGGATGATCAACGCCAACGACGGCGGCGCCAACGTGTCGTTCAATGGCGGAGAGTCGTGGACCGAGCAAGACTTCCCCACGGCGCAGTTCTACCGGGTCATCACATCGCACCACCAGCCGTACCTGGTGTGCGGCGCCCAGCAGGACAACAGCACCGCGTGCGTGACCCACAAGGGATGGAACCACCTGGGCGAGCAGGGCTTCGGCTCCGGTTCGCTGTTCTACCCGGTCGGCGGCGGGGAGAGCGGTCACATCGCGAACGACCGCAGCAATCCCAGCGTCTTTTACTCCGGATCCTACGGCGGCCTGCTCACCCGCTTCGACTACAGCACCGGTCAGGAACGGGTCATCAACGTGTGGCCCGAGAACCCCATGGGCCACTCGTCGTCCGACATCCGCGAGCGGTTCCAATGGACCTTCCCGATCGTGTTCTCGCATCACGACCCCAAGGTGCTGTACGTGAGCAGCCAGCACGTCTTCAAGTCCACCAACGAGGGGCAGAGCTGGGAGCGGATCAGCCCGGACCTCACTCGGCACGATCCCACCACCATGGGTGCCTCGGGCGGGCCCATCACCAAGGACCAGACCGGCGTGGAGACTTACGCCGAGGTGTTTGCGCTGGCGCCGGACTACCATGACGGGAACGTCGTCTGGGCCGGGTCGGACGACGGACTGGTGCACGTGACCCGGGACGGAGGCAAGACCTGGCAGAACATCACGCCCAAGGACGCTCCGGCCTTCGTCCGGATCAATACGATCGAGGCGTCGCCCACGACGGCCGGCAAGGCCTACGTGGCAGGGATCCGCTACCTGGTGGACAACGACCGGCATCCCTACGTGTGGCGCACCACGGATTACGGCGTTACCTGGACCAAGATCGTGACTGGGATTCCGGACGACGATTTCGTGCGGGCCGTCCGCGAGGACCCCAAGCGGCCAGGGCTTCTGTACGCCGGCTCCGAGCACACCGTGTACGTCTCGTGGAACGACGGGGCCAACTGGCAGCGGCTGACCCAGAACCTGCCGGACGCCCAGGTGAGCGATCTCCGGGTGACGGAGAACGACCTGGTCATCAGCACGCACGGGCGGGCCTTCTGGATCATGTACGACATCGGGCCGCTGCGGCAGATGGGCCCCCAGGTGGCGGCAGCGAATGCCTACCTGTTCGACCCCTCCGATCCGGTCCGCGGCGTGGACGACGCGGTGCAGGTCGTCTACCACCTCAAGACCGACGCCGACTCGGTGAAGCTCGAATTCCTGGACGGCAGCGGTAACCTGATTCAGACGTTCACCGGCAAGAAGACCGACCCGGAGCGCCCGGCGCCGGCCGGGGAGTTCGGGTTCTTCGGGGGCGGCCCCCCGCAGCCGCCCAAGGCCTTGGCGGGGTCCCAGAGGTTCACCTGGAACCTGCGCTATCCCGGGTACACCGAGTTCGAAGGCCGGATCTTCTGGGCCGCTGGGAACGCGGGCCCGGTCGCGGCGCCGGGGCGCTATCAAGTACGCCTGCGGGTGGGAGACGTGACCCAGACGCAGGATTTCGAGGTCACGATCGATCCGCGCCTGGCGGGGAAGGTGACCGTGGCGCAGCTCCGGGAGCAGTTCGACTTCGCCATCAAGATCCGCGACCGGGTGAGCGACGCCAACGAGGCCGTGATCCGGGTACGCAACATCAAGTCGCAGGTGGACGATCGGCTGAAGCAGACCAGCGACCTCGCTATCGGACGCCTCGGCGGTACCGTGAAGACCAAGTTGAGCGCGCCGGAAGAGGACATCTACCAGGTCCGGAACCGGAGCAACCAGGACCCACTCAACTACCCCATCAAGCTCAACAACAAGCTGGCGGCGTTGGCGGGGGTGGTGGGGAGCGCGGACGCGCCGCCCACGGCGCAGGCCTACGATGTGTTCCGCCATCTCGACACACTGCTCCTGAAGCAGCTCGATGTGGTGGAGGCCGTCATCGGGGCGGACGTGGCGCAGCTCAACCAGTTGCTGCGGAACAACAACTTGCCGCCCATCGACACGTCGAAGCCGAAGCGGGAGACAACGGTGGCGGCGCCGCCGGTGCCGGAGGAGCGGTAAGGCGAGTGCGTGAGGAGTAAGGGGTGAGGGGGCCACCCCTTACCCCTCACCCCTTACGCAGGTGCGTAGCCGCGGTCACCCCCCTCACCCCTTACCCCTCACGCAGTTAGAATTGTGGAATATGAGTGCAACCTCGACGACTCCCCGCGCGGTTTCGGACGACGCTATCTACGAGGTGGTCGACCGGTTGTTCCGGGAGGAGATCAACCCCATGGTGGCGCGTCACGGCGGCAAGGTCGAGCTGTTGGACGTGCAAGACGCCACCGTGGTGGTCCGCATGATGGGCGGGTGCCAGGGGTGCGGCATGGCCACGGTGACCCTGCGGCAGGGCATCGAGACGGCGCTGCGCCAGGCGATTCCGGTGATCCGGGGGATCCAGGACATCACCGACCACGCCTCGGGGAAGAATCCCTACTATGCGCAGGGCGCAACCGATGGCAAAAGCGCGGTAACGAGATAACGGCGTTTTGTTTCTCTTACGCCGCCACCCGTTTCACCGTCTCGATCAACTCCTTCACTTCATACGGCTTCTGCAGATACGGCCGCCCGGTCGCGTCCAGGAACTGACGCACGGCCGGGTCGTGGGCGATAGCGCTCACGAAGATCACGCGCTTGGCAAGCTCGGGGTCGCGCTCCAGCAGCGCCTCATAGAAGCCGCCGCCGGGCAAGTACGGAAGCCTGAGGTCGCACACGATGGCGTCGAAGCGCCGCTGCGACGCGATCTCCAACGCGCGGAGGCCGTCGTCCGCCTCGGTCACGGTGAAGCCCGCCTCCACGAGAACCTTTCGCATGCCGGCTCTGGTGTCGGAGTCGTCTTCAACCAGCAGGACGTTCAGGGGTTGCCTCGAGTTCCGGTCGCGACGGGAGGATAATGTACTCCACCGTCGGCGCATGGCCAGTCTCGGGTTCGCTGGTCGGCCGGAACGGCTTGCTTTACAGTGAATTCAGGAACTTGAACAAATAGAGCTGTTCCCCCAGCCGCAGTCGCTCGAGCCAGTCGCCAAGCCGACGACTCTCTTTGAACGTCGCGCTTGACCCCCCCTTTTCTGCCGGGTAAGTTGCCGTCGCCTCGTCCCGTTCGCGGGCAGCTCCCACGCCCTGGTGGTGAAACTGGTAGACACGCTGTCTTGAGGGGGCAGTGCCGCAAGGCGTCCCGGTTCGAATCCGGGCCAGGGCATCCCGCCATGCCGTAGCTTCACGCCGGCGTAGCTCAGCGGTAGAGCACCGGTTTCGTAAACCGGGGGTCGTGGGTTCAATCCCCACCGCCGGCTTCCAGCCTCTTGTGCCAACCCATCCGGCGCGCGGTCCGGCGCCGGTGATGGTTGGGACACCGCGCTTCACACCTTTGGATTTCCTGCAGTACCGTTTCCCGCAGGGTCACCGACCTCGAATCAGGTTTGCGATCGAGCTCTGCTTCGGTTCTCCGCGGCAGTGTGGGTGCGGAATTGCGCCAGCCCGTCCGTAGGCGACCTTCAGTGATGCCCGTCACCGCTCCACCGGCCAGGGTAGGTTTGGTTAGGAGCGCGGGGTGCGCGGGGGTTGCCGCGAAAGGCCAACGCGCTAGGTTCTTGGACGCCCGTAAGCCCTAGAACGAGTTTTCGTGAGGGAGTCCCTGAATGGACTATCAGGACTTCAGGTTCGAGCAGTTCAACCGTGAGCGGCGCAAGTTCGCCGGACGCCGCATCGGCCTGGACCGCCGCACCATCCGTGACCGACGCACCGTGGTACGCCGGCTCCTGAGCGGCATGGTCAGGCCGGACCGCCGACGCGGCACGGAACGCCGCAGCAGCGGCGAGCGGCGGGTAGGTGAGCGGCGTGGCCTGGAGGACCGCCGCAACTCGGCCTGGCGGGTGCTCGAGGGCCAGTAGAAGGGCGGGGAAGGGGGAGGAGGGCTCGACCGACGCGTCTTGCCCTTCCCCCCTCAGTCCCGCAACGCCCGGCCCTTCACGGTCCGGGTCGCTTTCCCCACGATGTCGGTTCGCGGGATGAATCCCAGGAACCGGCTGTCCGGCCAGCCCAGCATGTCCCGCGTGTCCGACAGCAGCACCACGGAGTCGGGCGGCACCACCCACGGTCCCCACGTGTGCAGATCCTCGGTTCGCGCCAGCGGGGATCGGCGAGCGGCCGGGGCGATGATCTGGAAGCGCCACGGTTGCGGTGTGCCATTCACCACGATTGCGCCCTCGCGCATGGCGATCGTGTCACCCGGCAACCCCGCCAGGCGCCGGAGCACGTGGAACACCCCGTCCTCATCCTCGTAGCGGAACACGACCAGATCGCCGCGCGCCAAGTCGCCTGGCGGGTTCCACACCAGGAAGTACTCGCCCGCCCGGACCGCGGGCTCCATCGACGGACCGGTCATGTAGTAGATGCCGGGCCAGCGCGTGCCCGCACGCGTGGTCCAGGCCAGCGTGACACCCGCCACGAGCAGCGCCAGCCAGAACACCGGGCGGGCGCGGGAGACCCGGGTCAGAAGAGATCCTCGAGCGCCTCGCGGAGGGCGGGGAAGCGGAACCGGTAGCCCGCCGCGAGCGCACGGGCCGGCACCACTCGCTGCAGGTGGAGCAACATATCCGCTGCCTCACCCAGCGCGAGGCGCAAGCCAACGGCAGGCATGCGGAACAGGACGGGCCGCCGGAACACGAGGCCGAGCGTGTCCGCGAACCCATCCACCGTGACGGGGTTGGGTGCGGTGACGTTGACGGGGCCGGTGAGCGAAGCGTCGATCGCGAGTAGCGCCAGTCCCACCAGGTCCGCGAGGTGGATCCAGGACCACCACTGTGTGCCCTTCCCCCAGCTCCCGCCCAATCCCAGGCGGAACAGCGGAACCAGCGGTGCCATGGCCGGCGCGTCGCTCGCCAGGACCAGGCCGGTACGGAACAGCACCACCCGCGTGACGTCCCCGGCCTCCCGTGCGGCCCGCTCCCACGCGACGGCGAGGTCCGCCAAGAAATCGCGGCCCGCGGGCGCACTTTCGTCCAGGATTTCGTCACCCCGGGCGCCATAGAAGCCGATGGCCGACCCGCTCACGAGGACCCCAGGTCTGGGGCTGGCGGCGCGAATGGCGCCGACCACCTGTCGGGTGGTCTCCACGCGGCTGGCCAGGAGTTGCGCCTTTCGCCTGCCGGTCCAGCGATAGAGCGGGTGGACCATTCGCTCGCCCGCGAGATTGACCACGGCATCCATGCCGGCCACGGCTCGCTGCCATTCGCCGGGTCGGGTCGGGTCCGCCTGGACGATGGTGACTCGCGGATCGCCCCACGGGTTACGGCCGGAGCGGGACACCACAGTGCACTGGTCGCCGCGGTCGAGCATGGCACGGACGAGATGCCGGCCGACAAAACCGGTGGCTCCGGTAAGAAAGACGTGCATCCAGGTGGTGAACGTACTGCGTAAGGGGTGAGGGGTAAGGGGTACCCCTCACCCCTTACCCCTCACGCAGTTCTTCCCCGCCTCAAAAGCCGGGCGTAAACGAGAACTGCCAGTACCCGCGTTTCAGCGGCCGGTTGAACGGGTGAACCCGGTCGATCTCCACGATGGCGAAACCCATGAGATTCAGCCGGAGCCCGGCTCCCGCGCTGGAGACCACACAGCCGGTGAATACGCTGAGCTGGCCGGCGTCGCACAGCACCCGGTCTCGCATGGTCCAGGCCACGCCGGCGTCGTAGAAGCCGACCAGGTCGATCGGCAACACACCGAAGAGGTTGGGGCCTAGCCCCAAGAGGCCCATCGGCGGGAACCGCACCTCCACGTTCCCCACCAGGAGCTTGCTGCCGGTCAGCCGATCGAACGACGGACACGAGCTGGTGGCCGACGGCTGGCACTCATCGAACGTGAAGGAATTGAGATCGTAGCCCCGCACCATCCCGGAATACCCCAGGAACAGGGGTGCCAGCCGATTGTCTTCGACGCTGCCCTCCGGGCCGTAGCGCCCGTAGTGCATGAGCCGGCCGGCCAGCGTGAACGGCTTGACCGGCATCACGTACCGGCGGTAGTCAGCCAGGACCGACGCATAGGTGAGAGACCCCGCCGTGGGGGTGATCTCGAACCGGTATCGCTGGCCCAGGATCGGGCTGGTCCAGCCGAACAAGGCGTTATCGTAGACCAGTGCCGCCGTGGCGGAGCCCAGGTGCAGCCCGCCCACCGTCGGCAGGTCCTGGCGGACGTCGAGCAGGGTGGTACCCGTGTAGTACGACGTGACGAGGGTCCGGAGCTCCGCGTCGAAGGTCACGTTCTGGTAGGCCGCGCCGAACTCCAGCCGCTGGACCCGGTTGAAGGGATAGGCCCCGAGCAACGAAGCGTTCCGGTTGATCTGGCGGTAGCGCAGCAGTTGCTCGAAGACGGCGAGCTCGCCTCCCGTGGTGTCGAGGTACTGCCCGAAGCGCCCCGCCACGTACGGGATCTGCTGGAGGGCCGCGCCCCAGTTGAGTCGGCGCGACAAGTTGGTGTAGCCCACCAGCGCCGAGACGTCGCGCAGGGAGCCGTTGACCTGGAGCGCGGTGGCCAGGTTGTGGCCGCCCAGCATGTCGCTCCAGAACAGGGAAGCGCCGCCGCCGATGAACGTGCCGAAGCGGTCCGAGCCGAACACCAGATACGGCTCGCTCACGTAATCGAGGGAGAAGCGCGGCGTATAATCGCGGGTGGCGAAATCGTCGCCCGACGGCAAACCGAAGTTCGGATTGTCCAGCATCGCCACGACTTCGGGTTGCTCGCGGGTCGCCGGCGGAAGCGCGGCCGGGTTGCCGTTCCCGTTGGCGGCCGTCAGGGCGCGCCCCCTCAACCCGCCGGCGTCGTCCAGCCGATACACCTGGTAGTCGCCGCGCTGGTATGCGGTGAAGACCAGGCGGTTGGCCTGGGCGGCGGTTGAAAACGCCGGGCTCAACCCGGTGATGCCGGTGACCCCCGTGTACAGGTTGGTGACCTGGGTGATCTCCTGGGTCGCGAGCGCGATCCGGTAGATGTTCGAGATGCCGGACTGGTCCGAGAGGAAGAAGAGACTCTGCCCGTCCGGGGCCCACTGCGGGTTGATGGCCTTCCCGCGGTCGAACGTCGGGACTCGCCGAGAGGTTCCCGCCACGGGGTCCAGCAGGGCCACCTCGTAGCGGCCGTGCTCGAGGGTCGCCAGGTCGGCACTGAAGCGATCGGTCACGTAGGCGATGTGGGATCCGTCCGGCGACCAGGCGGGCTGGAGATCGGCGAACGCGTCTTGGGTGAGCCGGCGCAGGCTGTCGGCCGCGAGATCGTATAGGAATAGGTCCGAGAAACCGGCCACGTTGGCGGAGAACGCCAGGTAGCGGCCGTCGGGCGACCAGGTGGGGTTGACGATCTCTCCCAGCTGGGGCAGGGGAACCTCGCGCACCACCTTCCCGGTTTCGACGTCGAACACCGACACCAGCGGCTTGCCCCCGCTCACGGCGCCTACGGCGAAGCGGCTACCGTCCGCACTCCAGGCCCCCGCCGAGTTGATGAACTGGAGGCTCTCGAAGTGCGGGTCCAGGGCGCTCTCGGTGAGTTTCCGCTCGACCCTCCCGGTTTCCGCGTCGGCCAGGTAGATGTCGATGGAGAACAGCCCGCGCTCCGACATGAACACGACCTTCCGGCCGTCCGGGCTCAAGGCCGGAGCGACGTTCAGGCCGCCGCTGCCCCTGGCCTTGCTCAGCAGCTCCACGCCGTAGGTCGAGGGTGTCGAGTCGGTGTGCGCGATCAGGGGATCGAACGCCGCGTGCAGGGCGGTGTGCCAGCCGTCCGAGATGGAGTCCACCGGAAGGTCCACCACCCGCTGGATCGCGGTCACCGCGTCCCGCGTGCGGCGGCTGGCCTTGAGGATCCGGCCCACCGCATCGTCACCCCAGCGCCCGGCGATGTAGGCCCAGAGCGACTGCCCCCAGCGATAGGGGAAGTAGCGGCCGTTATCGAGCCTGGTGATGCCCGGCAGCTTGCCGCGCGCGGCGTCGCGCATCCACATGGCGGTATGCGGATCCACCGGACCCACCGAGAGGTACTCCGCCATGCCCTCGATGAACCACAGCGGCAGCCGGACGGCGACGGGCACATTGCTGGCGCTCACCCTCCCGGGATCGCCGGTAATGTCGAACTGGAACGCGTGGGCCAGCTCGTGGCCCAGCACGTGATCGGTCTCTTCCAGCGGCCCCGCGAGCGGGAGGACCACTCGGCGCTTGAACAGCTCGGTCACGCCGCCGGTGCTCTCCCCGATGTCCCCCAGAATGGCGTTGGTCTGCTCGAAGTGCGGGTGGCTGGCGTAGACGATGATCGGCTGCCGGCGGTGCAGCTCATGATCCAGGAGCCGCGAAAGCCGGGCGTACCAGCGTTCGGCCATGCGGCCGACCGTGACCGCCGCCTCGCGTTCCTCGGGATAGAAGTAGATGTCGAAGTGCTGGGTGCGCAGGACGTCGAACTGGAAGTCCTCGTATTGGACCTTATTCCGGCCGAAGTACTGCGCGTGGGCGGCCGGAGTGGCGAGCCCCAGCGCGAGGGCGCCGGCGGCGAGCAGCCAGGCACGGACCAGGGCGGACTTGAGGATCATGTCCCCCTTTCTAAACACGCGGGTGGATTCAGTTCCGTATCACAGATCACGTCTTACTTCTCACCGTGTTTCTCACGGCTATCTTGCCGGTCTTCATGAACCGAGACGGCTTCCGTCCCGCCTGGTGGCTACCCGGCCCGCACGCTCAAACGCTGGGAGCGCGCTGGCTGCGGTCCCGGAACGGCGAAAACGCCCTCCGCCGCGAACGCATCCCGCTGCCGGACGGGGATTTTCTCGATCTCGACTTTTCGGACGTCGATCCTCGCTTGCCGCTGGTGGTCGTGTTGCACGGCCTGGAGGGGTCGGCCCGCTCCACCTACGCGCTGCAAATGTACCGCGCGCTTCGGGCGCGCGATATCCAGGCGGTGGGGCTCAACTTCCGCTCGTGTAGCGGGGAGCTGAACCAGTCATCGCGTCTGTACCATTCCGGTGAGACCGGCGACCTGGCCTATGTACTGAGCCTGCTGCGCCGGCGGTTTCCCGCGCGGGTGATCGGTGCCGTGGGGTTTTCGCTGGGCGGGAACGTGCTGCTCAAATATCTCGGAGAGGTTCTCCCGCCCCTCCGGCCCGTTGTCAAAGCCGCCGTCGCGATCTCCGTCCCCTTCGACCTCGCGGCCGGAGCCCGGTGGCTCGAGCGCGGGTTCTCACGCGCGTATCGGCGCTACCTCGTGAGGAAGCTCCAGCGCAAGACGCGCGCCAAGGCGGCGCTGCTCCGCCACCGCATCTCCGTGGAGCGGGTACTCGCGGCCCGCACGTTCGTGGAGTTCGACGACGCGGCTACCGCGCCCCTCCACGGCTTCAGGGACGCCCAGGACTACTACGCCAGGTCCAGCTGTGCGCAGTACCTGGGCGCGATCCGCGTGCCCACCCTCTTGATTCACTCCGCGGACGATCCCTTCCTGCCCCCCGAGGCCATCCCGCGCGCCGCGGTGGTGGGGAACTCGATGCTCCGCGCGGAGTTCACCGAGACCGGTGGGCACGTGGGCTTCGTCTCCGGACCGCCCTGGGCGCCGGTGTTGTGGGCAGAGCAGAGAGCGGCCGGATTCCTCGCTGAGCAATTGAGCCGTGAGACGTGAGAGGTGAGAAATGAGAAGGACTTCTCACTCCTCACGTCTCACATCTCACCGCATTACATTGCCGCCCACACCAGGACGGAGGCTCCAGGATGCCAACCAGCACCGCGAGCGCCACATGGAACGGCAAGCTTAAGGACGGCAACGGCCACTACGCCGCCGGGTCCGGGGCGTTCAAGGGCGACTACACGTTCGCCACGCGATTCGAGGGGAAGAGCGGCACCAATCCGGAAGAGCTGATCGCCGCCGCGCACGCGGCATGTTTCAGCATGGCGCTCTCGGCGGGCTTGGAGCGCGCCGGCACGCCCGCCACCAAGATCACCACCAAGGCCTCGTGTACCCTCGAGACCGTGGGTGGAGGCTCCAAGATCACGAAGATGCGCCTCGAGACTAGGGGAACGGTGCCCGGCATTGACCAGGCGGCGTTCCTGAAGGCCGCCGAGACGGCCAAGGATGGGTGCCCCGTCTCGGGAGCGCTCAAGGGGAACGTGGCCTTCGAGCTGGACGCGCGCCTCGAGACGTGACCGAACCGGTCGTCCCCGAGCGCATTCACCGAAGCGATCGGGAGATCACAATCGCGTGGGACGCAACTCACGTGAGCACCTACCCGGCCCGGATGCTGCGCCTGGCGTGCCATTGCGCCACCTGTCGGGATGAATTCACGGGCCGGGAGCTGCTCGACCCCGGCGCCGTGCCGGAAGACATCCGCCCGGCGCAGGTGTCCGTCGTAGGGAACTACGCGATCAAGATTCGCTGGAGCGACGGGCACGATACGGGGATTTATACCTACGAATATCTGCTGAGCTTGTGTCCGTGCGAGCGGTGCAGGGCGGATAGTAGAGATAGTAAGGATAGTAGGGATAGCGGGTGAATCTCACTATCCCTACTATCCCTACTATCCCTACTGTTAGTCCGTGGACCCCATCTGCCACACCCTAGTCGGTGCGGCGCTTGCCGAGGCCGGGCTCAAGCGGCGAACCCGGTTCGGCACGGCGACGTTGTTGATTGGCGCCAACCTGCCCGACGTCGATATACTGTCCTACGCCTTCGGCGGCGGGCTCATCGCGCTGTCGTTCCGTCGGGGGTGGACCCACGGCGTGCTCGCCCTCGCCGTCCTGCCGCTCCTGTTCACGGGACTGGTGCTGCTCTGGAGCCGGGCGTTTGGAGGGCGGGGACAAGCACGCCACGCGCCTCCCGTGCGCACCGGCCAGGTGGCGCTGCTGGCGGCGGTCTCGATTCTCACCCACCCGCTACTCGATTTCATGAATACGTATGGGATGCGCTGGCTCATGCCCTTCGTGAACCGGTGGTATTACGCCGATGCGCTGTTCATCGTGGAGCCGTGGATCTGGGCGGTGCTGGTGATGGGGATTGTCCTCACGAGGCGGGGGAAGCGAGAAGGGGGAACGGGGGAGCATCGGTCTCCCTGGTGGAGCCTGACGCCCGCCACGGCAGCGTTGTTGGTTGTTGCCGCCTACGCGGTTGTGATGCTGGGCGCGTCACAGGTCGCTCGCCGCGAGATCACGCGCGAGCTTGCGGCGCAGGGGCGCGCCCCGGTTCGGGTCATGGTGTCGCCGGTTCCGGTGAATCCCTTGCGGCGATTGGTGGTGATCGAGGACGCGGACCGGTACGGTTTTGGGACGGTCAACTGGCTCCGGCGAACGGCCTTTGCGATCGAGCCGTACGAGGTTGCCAAGAACGCGATGGCGCCCGAAGCCGTGGCCGCTGGCCAAACGCCCGAGGGACGCGCGTTCCTGAGGTGGGCGCGGTTTCCGTTCTTTGTGGTGGAGGCTTCCCGATCCAATCCCGTGGTCCACATCGTGGACGCGCGCTACACCGTGGATCCCGATGCGGGGTTCGGGGCCGTGACGATCGCCCTGCCGCGGCGCTAGCAGGTGCGGGGCCGCGCTATTTGGCGGCAGCAGACATGCTGGCGCGTCCCACCAGAAAGAACGCGACGGTGAACAGCGCGTAAGCGTCTTTAGGCACCACGGTGCGTCGCGTTGATTGCCACGATCCCGAGCGTACCTTGTACGGTGTCACCGGAACCAGTGGGAGCAGCCAATGCCGGTGACGGACCGATTGCTCCAGAAGCTCCAGGAGACGTTGGGGGAAGGACCGACGCGTGACCTGGTGGTGTGGGTCAACGAGGCGGCGATCGTGAACCGAAGCGAGGTTCGCGAGCTCGCCGATCTCTATCTCAGCCGGTTCGACGAGCGGCTGGAGCGGCGCTTCGCCGAACAGGACACCAAGCTGGAGCGTCGCTTCGCGGAACTGGGCGCAAAGGTGGAGCACCGATTGACCGAACAGGACGTCACGCTGGAGCGCCGGCTGGTCGGGATCGAGCACCAACTGACCGTGGGGTTCGCGGCTGTTCGGGTCGAGATGGCCGACCGGCTGTCAGCACAGTATCGCGACCTCCTGCGGTGGCTCTTCATCTTCTGGGCCGGGACGATCATCCCGTTGGCCGGCCTCATGATCGCCCTGATCAAGCTCTAACAGGCGGCAGGGGCGGCAGGGGAGTTCGACTTCCACTCCTCTGCCGCCCCTGCGGCCTCTCCGGCCCCTGCCGCCTTCTTAGAGCGCCCCGATCCGAATCTGGTGCCACGGCTGCGGGTGCAGCCGGTTGTGACGGGAGATGCCCTCGCGAGCGGCGAGCACACCGCTCACCACGGTGCGCTGAAACGCCTCCGGAAGCTCTGTGGCGCCCCGCTGGAGTGTGACCGAGGCCTGGAAGTCGTTGAGATAGCACCGCCGGTCTGACGGCGTACCGTCGGGACGCACAAACCGGCGGTTGTGCTCGATCTGGAGGTCCAGCCGGACGGTATCGTGGTAGCGGAACAACTGCGCCACCACCGACCCGTGGCCTACACCGTCGGGGAACTCCAGCGGGACTTCGGCCCGAAGGCCGGCGTCGCCTAACTCGCTGGTGATCGCCTCGCTCGGGGACAGGCGCTGGAGCAGCGCCTCCACGAGCGGCCCGATCGTCTCGATGGTGCGATCGAGCTCCTGACGAAGTAACGATGTCCCGGACTCGAGGCAGCCTGTCATAGTGCCTCCAATCTAACGCTCACCCATCCTTCAACGCCAGAATCGTGCCACCCGCGGCCCGGAGAGGCCGACTCCGGGAACCCCTTGCCCTAGAAGGGGATACCCACCGCGCGTGAGATTGATCACCCGCGCCGGCACTGCCAGCCGGGAGAGGACAGTGGCGTCCTCTGGGGCAAGCAGCGCAACCTCCTGCAGTGGCGTGATCGTGATCCCCCTCACGTGGCGGACCTTGCCGGAGGGGTGCGAACGGCGTAGCTTGAGACCACAAACGGACCAGCCAGACATAGGGCGCAAGCCCCGCGGTGGAGTTCTCAGCGCCTTTCCCGACCGCGTTACAGCCCAGGACTGAAGGCGCTATTTTTATTCCCCTCATGCCGCTTACCGACGCGCTGGGCCGCCCCCTCTCCAGCCTGCGAGTGTCAGTCACCGACCGCTGCAACATCCGGTGCCGCTACTGCATGCCCGAGGACGAGTACGTCTGGCTGCCCCGGGGCTCCATCCTGACGTTCGAAGAAATCGATCGCCTGGCCGGTATCTTCAGCGGCCTGGGGCTCAGGAAGGTACGGTTGACGGGCGGAGAGCCCCTCCTGCGCCAACAGCTGGAGCATCTCATCGCCGTGCTCAGCCGGCGGCCCGGCCTCGAGGACCTGGCCCTCACCACCAACGGCGTCCTGCTGGCCCGCTCCGCGGAGCGGCTTCGCGCGGCCGGCCTCCGGCGGGTCACCGTGAGCCTGGACACGCTGCGGCCCGATCGGTTCACCGCGTTGACCCGCAGCGCGCGGCATGCCGACGTGCTGGCAGGGATCCACGCCGCGCTTGCGGCGGGCTTCGCCAGCGTCAAGCTCAACAGCGTGGTGATCCGGGGGTTCAACGACGACGAGATCACCGATCTCCTGGAGTTTGGCCGTTCGTGCGGAGTCGAGGTCCGATTCATCGAATACATGGACGTAGGCGGCGCCACGCAGTGGAGCCTGGAGGAGGTGGTGTCCCGGCGCGCGATCCTGGCGACGCTGGAGCGGCGCTACGGAGAGGTTCGCGCGATCGTGGAGCATCCGCGATCGAGCGCGCCCGCCGAGCGGTTTGCCTTGCCGGACGGGACCACGTTCGGTATCATCGCCTCGACCACCGAGCCGTTCTGCCGCACCTGTGATCGGGGCCGGCTCACCGCCGACGGCATGTGGTTCCTCTGCCTGTACGCCGAGAGCGGGGTGGACTTACGCGAGATGCTGCGCTCCGGCAGCACGGATCAGGCGATCGCGTCCCGCATCGCCGAAGCCTGGCGGGGGCGCGCTGACCGCGGCGCGGAAGAGCGGCTGTCGGCACCTCGGCGAGGGGCGCTGTATCAGATCGCCTCGCTGCGAGCCGATCCGCATCGGGAGATGCACACGAGGGGAGGCTGAGATGCAACGGAGCGTGCTGGCCCTCGGTCTGGCGGGGTTGGCGGCGGCCTGCAGTCACGGTCCCCCGGCTGACTTTGCACCCAATCCCGCCATCGTCGCGCGTATAACTCAGATCCGCATCAATGCGGCGCCGCGCACGGTCTGCCCCGGCGGCCAAATCCAGGCCGACTATGAGGCGGTGCTGAACGACGGCTCTACGGTCCTGTTCGAACGGCGATACGACAAAGACCGTCCGCCACGGCTGCACGTCGTCTTCCTTCGTCGCACCAGCCCCGAGGCGATCCCGCAGGAAGACGGCGACTGGACCACCAACCGCGACCCCCTGGCGAGCGCCATGAACGGGTTCCGGCTCACCGCGTTTCTCATCGCCAAACCCTCGATCAACGCATCCGCGGCGGTTCAACCGGAATACAGCTGCGTCCCGCACGCCTTCAGCTTCACCGGCGCCGCCGGTGAGCCGGGGACGCCGGGACAGGACGGCCCCGACATCACGGTGCGCCTGCGCATCCTGCGCTCGCCGTTTTACGAGCGCCTCCTGGTGGCCGCGGTGGAGGTGGGGCAGGCGCCCCCGTTCTTCGTGCTGGCCGACGCGGACCGCGTGCCGCCGTCGGACTGGCTCATCGGGGAGTCGCGGGGCGGTCGAGGGGGGCGGGGCACCGACGGAACGCCCGGCCAGGCTGGTGCCGCCGGGGCTCCCGGGTGCCCGGGGGGCGCCGGAGCCCCCGGTGGGCCTGGTGGCAACGGCGGTCCGGCCGCGGCGGGCGGTCGGGGTGGCCGGATCACGGTGATCGGTCCCCAGAACGAGCCGTTTCTCATTGGCCTGGTTGACGGGCAAAGCGTGGGTGGGGAAGGAGGCCCCGGCGGGCGGGGTGGAAAAGGCGGCGCGGGAGGCAAGGGCGGCGAAGCTCGCCTGCCCGAGGGCTCGCCGGCGGATCGGCGCTGCGAGGCGGGGAGGCCCGGGGCCAACGGCGCCGACGGCGCAGCCGGCCCCCAAGGCCCCTACGGCGTGCCGGGGCCGCGGGCGCAGACGCTCACGCTCCCGGCGGCGGAGGTGTTTGGGCCCACCGCGCAGTGGACCCCGCAGCTGGCGGCGCTGCTGGACTACACCGAGAGGAATCGGAGGCGGAATGAGTAGGGTGGGCGCGCCGTCACCGGCACGCACCGGGCGGTTAAAGATTTCCTACATGCCGCTTCACGGGCGCCGCGCCGTCGAGTAGCAATTCCTTACCAACCCACGATCCAGGGCTCAGGAGTCTCAGTGATCATATCGGTTCCCAAGGAAACCGCGCCCGGCGAGCGCCGTGTGGCGTTGGTCCCGGAGTCGTGCAAGAAGCTGATTCAGGGGGGCTACGCCGTGGCCATCGAAGCCGGGGCGGGTGCCGGTGCCTATTTCCCAGATGACGCCTATCGTGAGGTAGGTGTTACGGTAGAGAGCGACCCCGCCGCGCTACTGGGTCGGGCGGATTTCGTGGTGCGCGTGAACCCGCCGCCCGTGAGCGGCGGGGGCGGACGGCACGAGGTGGAGTGGATGCGGCAGGGCGCCTTCCTGCTCGGGTCGCTCATGCCGCTGCGCCACCTCGCCGTGGTGCGCGCTCTCGCGGCGCGCGGAATCACCGCGTTCTCGACGGACGCGATCCCGCGGACCACCCGCGCCCAGCCCATGGACACACTGTCCTCGCAGGCGAACATCGCCGGGTATCGCGGCGTGCTGCTCGCCGCGGCCGAGCTGCCCAAGTACTTCCCGATGCTGATGACGGCGGCGGGGATGGTGCCGCCGGCCAAGGTGTTCGTGGTCGGCGCGGCCGTCGCGGGGCTGCAGGCGATCGCCACCGCCCGGCGCCTCGGCGCCAACGTCAGCGCCACCGACGTGCGGCCGGAAGTGAAGGAGCAGATCGAGAGCGTCGGCGCCAAGTACGTGGGCATCGAACTCAAGGAGAGCGCGGCGGCGGGCGGTGGCTACGCCAAGGAGCTGTCGGAGGAGGACCAGCGTCGCCAGCGCGAGCTGCTCGCGGAGCAGTGCGCGGCGGTGGACGTGGTGATCACGACGGCGCTGATCGGCGGCGTCTTCGCCCCCAAGCTGATCACGGGCGACATGGTCCGACGCATGCGGCCCGGCTCCATCATCGTGGATCTCGCGGCCGACGGCGGCGGCAACTGCGAGCTGTCCCGTCCCGGGGAGACCGTCGTCGAGCACGGCGTGAAGATCATGGCGCCGCTCAACCTCCCGTCGGCCCTGCCCACGCACGCCAGCACCCTGTTCTCCCGGAACGTGACGGCGTTCCTGCAGGCGTTCACCAAGGACCAGGCGTTCCAGCTGGATCTGGCGGACGACATCCAGCAGGGAGCCCTCATCACCCACGCGGGCCAGGTGGTGCACGCCCGCACCAAGGACGCGCTCGCCAAGGCGTGAGCGAAAGGAGTAGGAGCAGGATGGCTCGACGATCGATCACCGCGCTGGGCGCGCCGCTGTTGGCCTGGACGCTGCTCGTGGCCCTGCCGGCGGGGACCCGCGCCCAGGAGGCGGGCCAGGCGGCGCACGCGGAGCAGCCGTTCGACTACTGGTCCATGGTGTTCGTGTTCCTGCTGGCGACGTTCATCGGGATCGGCGTGGTTCGCCGCGTGTCGCGGCTGCTGCATACGCCGTTGATGTCCATCACCAACGCGATCTCCGCCATCGCCGTGGTGGGCTCGATCATCGTGACCGGGTCCGACTATCCGCCCACGATCCGCTTCATGGGCGCCATCGCGTTGTTTGCCTCCATGACCAACATCGTGAGCGGGTTTCTCATCACGGACCGCATGCTCAAGATGTTCAAGACGAAGCGCGAGGGAGAGCAGCAATAATGGGCTCCCTGGTCCAGCTGACCTACCTCGTCGCGGCCGCGCTGTTCGTCTTTGCGTTGCATTGGATGAACGACCCCAAGACGGCGCGCCGCGGCGTGTATTCCGGCGTCGCTGCCATGCTGCTCGCGGTGGTGGCGACCTGGGTCCAACCGGTGGTGGTGCACCACGGATGGATCATCCTGGCTATCATCGCGGGATTCATCGTCGGCATCCCGCTGTCGCTGGTGCCGCTCACGGCGGTCCCGCAACGGACCGCCTTGTCCCACGCCTTCGGCGGTCTCGCCGCGGGGCTGGTGGGCACCGCCAAGTACTACTTGTGGTACGGAGAAGGGCCGGAGAACCTGACCGCGTTCCGCATGACGGCGATCATCGCGGAAATCATTCTGGGGTACCTCACCTTCACCGGCAGCCTCATGGCCGCCGGCAAGCTCCAGGAGGTGAAGTGGATCCCGCAGCGGCCGGTGACGTACCGCGGCCAGAATGTGATGAACATCGGGCTCCTGGTGGTGGCGGCCGTTATCGGGGTGTGGCTTATCATCAACCCCACCGACGTGCTGGCGCCCAAGATGTTCCCGGCGGTCATCGGGCTGGCCTTGCTCTTTGGAGTGTTGCTGGTCATCCCGATCGGCGGTGCCGACATGCCGACGGTCATCTCGATCCTCAACTCTTACGCCGGACTGTCCGCGGTGGCGATGGGCTTTGTCCTGGACAACAAGCTGCTCATCACCGCGGGCGCGCTCGACGGGTCGAGCGGTCTCATTCTGTCCATCATCATGTGCCGGGCGATGAACCGCTCGTTCGTGAACGTCCTGTTCGGCGCATTCGGGCAGGTGCAGACCGCCAAGCAGCTGGAACCGGGGAAGGTCTACAAGCCAGAAACCATAGAGGGCGCGGCGCAAGTGCTGGAGCAGGCCAACCTGGTGGTGATCATCCCGGGGTACGGCATGGCCGTGGCGCAGGCGCAGCACAAGGTCCGCGAGCTGTACGACCAGCTCAAGAAACGCGGCATCACGGTGAAGTTCGCCATTCACCCCGTGGCGGGCCGTATGCCGGGCCACATGAATGTGCTGTTAGCCGAGGCCGACATTCCGTATACGGATCTGGTGGAGATGGGCGACGTCAACCCCGACATGCCGCAGTGCGACGTGGCGCTGGTGGTAGGGGCCAACGACGTGGTGAACCCGGTGGCGCGCTATGACAAGACCAGTCCCATCTACGGCATGCCCATCGTTGATGCGGACAAGGCGAAGACCGTGTACGCCATCAAGCGCAGCACCAGGCCGGGCTTCGCCGGCATCGACAACGAGCTGTATTTCCAGGACCGGACGTGGATGCTGTTCGGGGATGCGAAGAAGGTGATCGGCGACCTGGTCAAGCAGCTGAGCGATACCGGCGGCATCCACTAGCCGCGCGGCGCCTCGGGCGCCGCCACGGCGAGGCCCCGTTGTATGGCGAGGTGCAGCACCAGCCAGACGGGCGCCAGGAACGTGGGGAGCAGCACCAGCGGATAGAGGCTGAAGAAGTATCCCGTCGAAGGTGCGGAGGTAACCGGCGCCGCCATCGTGAAAAGGGCGAGGGCGGCGCCGATCGCGTTCCACAGCCGCGCCACGGCAACCCGGGACTGGCCCGCCCGTAGCAGGCGCCCGACCGACGGGGCGGCAAGGCCCACCACGAGGTCTCCCCCGCCAATCGGCAGCGCCAGCCACGCCGGCAGCGCTTCGCTCGCCCAGGCCAGCAGCACCACGACCGCAACCACGCGGATGACCTGCACGGTCACGAGATCGGCAGGGGACGGGCTGGCGGATTGCCCCAATCCGGGGAGCCGGAGCCCCGCCGCCAGCGGCACCAGCATGACCGCCATTTCCCCGAGGCGCCCGGAGCCGCGGGTGCCCTCGAACACCCCCGCCCGAGCCAGTTCCCACACGATCAGGAACCAACCCAGCCCCACGGCGGCCCATGCCATGGCGGGCCAGGTCCCGCGACGCGTAGCGACGTTGGCCACGGCGAACAGGATGACACCCAGACAGGCTGCCACGACGGCGGCCTCGACCAACGGATACAGGCTGCTCACGTTAGCGACTCGCCCGCCCGTAGCGGCCGACCAGCTGCACCTCCTCGAGCACGTGGCCTCGGGTGGCGTCCAGCAGCACGGCCTTGGTGGCGCCGGGTGGCAGCTTGAGCTCGGCGTCGAGCGCGTAGAGGGTGAACCCGTAGCGGTGGGCGGGGCCTGGTGGGGGACAGGGTCCGTTCCAGCCCGATCGGCGAAAGTCGTTGACCCCCTGGGTCGCCGTCACCGGCTTGGTGAGCCGGGCCTCGCGGGGGACGCCGCCGGGCAGCCCGGTGACGGACGGAGGCAGCCCGTACAGCACCCAGTGCACGAACGTGTGACCGGGCGCGTCGGGATCGTCCACCACCAGCGCGAGCTGCTTGGCGGCAGGGGGCACGCCGCTCCAGATCAATGGCGGGGACTGATCGGCGCCGTCGCAGGTGTGGGCGCGCGGGATGGGGCCGTCGTTGGAAAACGCCGGGCTGGTGAGTGTCAGCATGTTCAGTCCTCCTCCCGCGGGCGGCCCCGGAGCTTCTTGGCCACGCCGCGTCGCCGTTTGCCGGCCAGGCGCCGTTCTTTGACGGCGCGCGGGACCTTGGTGGGCTTCCGGGCTTTGGGCTCGTGCAGTGCGCGGTCCACCAGGGTCTGGAGTCGCCGGGCGGCGGCGAGCCGGTTCTGGAGCTGGCTCCGGCGTTCGGCCGCCACGACCCGCAGCACCCCGGCGGTGTCGATGCGCGCGGCTAAGCGCTCCACGATACGCTGCCGGCTGGTTTCGTCGAGGCTCGGGCTCTGCGCCACGTTCCAGAGGACCTCGATCCGAGTCGAGGCCTTGTTGACGTGCTGCCCGCCCGGGCCGCCGGCCCGGCTGGCGCGAAATTCGAGCTCGGCCTCGGGGACGACGTAGCGCACGCTGACAACATACCGCGGCTCGTGCAAGTTCGCTGTCGGTCCGCCAGGGCGTTGGCGGGTCCCGCCGGGCGCTAGCGGTGCGGGGTGGATTCGACGCTTGGGCGCAATTGGGCAGGAGCGATGAGAACCCCGGTGGGTCCCAGAGGGAGCGTCAGTACCGGCGGCCCCGGCTCAGGGCGTTGTAGGGCGCGATAGCGGCGTCGTCGGTGCCGGGCCGCCGGTACTGCTAGCGACCGGAGGGACCTACCGGGGTTGTCATCGCCTGAGATCTCCATGGCGCCCCGCGCGCCGTGACCACGCCCGCACCGACGCGCCCTTTGGGACCCGCCAACGCCCTGGCGGACAGACAGCGCGCGCCACCGCGGGCACTAGCGCCGCAGCCGGGCCCTCCGTCACCTTTCTCCACCTGTGACGGACCACTCGGCCTCTGACCTCGCGGTCGTCCTGTCGGGCGGTGGCGCCCGGGCCGCCTACCAGGTGGGCGTGCTGGCCGCGGTCGCGGAGCGACTGCCGGACCTCACGATCCCCATCATCACCGGCGTGTCGGCCGGCTCGCTCAACGCGACCTACCTGGCCGCGCATCGCGGCTCGCTGGCGCTGGCGGTCAAGGGGCTCCAGGGCGAATGGTTGCGGCTCACGTCCGATCAAGTGTACCGGCTCCCGGCCACTGGGGTCGCCAAGACCACGATGCGCACGGTCGTGAGGCTCCTGCGCCTGCGCCGGGACACCGCCGTGCATGGCCTGCTCGATACGCGGCCGCTGGCGCGGTTTCTCACCCAGGTGGTGGATTTTGAGGGCATTGACCATAACATCGCCTCCGACCGGCTCAAGGCGGTGGCCCTGAGCGCCACGTCGTACGACACTGGGGCCACGATCACCTTCGTCCACGGCGCGACGGACGTGCCGCTGTGGGAGCGGGCGCAGCGGGTGGCCGTGCGCAGCCGGATCTCCGCACCGCACGTGATGGCGTCGTGCGCGATCCCGATCATCTTCCCGGCGGTCAAACTGGACGGCGGCTTCTACGGCGACGGCAGCGTGCGCCAGACCGCGCCACTGGCACCGGCCATCCACCTGGGGGCGCGGCGGGTGCTGGCCGTGGGGATGCGCGGGCGCACCATGATCGCCAGCGACCTGTTGGCCGCCACGGGGGAGTACCCGACGGCCGCCCAGGTCACCGGCCTGCTGCTCCACTCGGTGTTCCTCGACGCGCTGGACGCCGACGTCGAGCGCCTCGAGCGCATCAACCGGCTCATCGACTCCCATGCGCCGGGATCGGCGTTGCCCGACGGTCTGCGGCCGGTCAGGCTGTGCCAGATCCGGCCGTCCCGGGACCTGGGCGCTATGGCCCGCGGATTGGTCCCGCGATTGCCAATGCTCATGGACTTCATCATCAAAAGCATGGGCGGCAAAGAGGAGCGCGGCGCAGACTTCCTGAGCTACCTGCTGTTCGAGCCGGAGTACACCGGGCTGTTGATGGAGCTGGGGCACGAAGACGCGATGGCGCAATGGCCGCGGCTGGAAGGCCTACTCGCGGCTGAATGAGGGCGTTATCCGTTGTCCGTGAAGCACTGTCCAACCCCTCCAATCCGATCCCCTTGACGCCACCTTGACGCCGCCCCCGCACACTGGGTGCGACCCAAATAGAGAAGACCGCTGTGAAGCTCGATCACGAGCGGGTGGTCATGAGCGGGGTTTCGTCGGGCGTCGGCGCGGCGCTGAACACGCTGCGGGCGCTCCACCAGGCGCTGCGCGGGCGCCGGGTCCGGTCACTGCTCACGGGGACCGGCGTTGCGGCGGCTGCGTTGCTGGTATTGGTGCTGGTGGCGGCCTACCGGAGCCTCGCCAGCGGCGTGCTGACGTACGCGGGCCAGCCCTCCATTGATTTGTGGGTCGCGCCCGCGGGCACCGACAACCTGATCCGCTCGTCAGCGCTCATCGGACGGGAGGCGGTGGCCCGGGTCAGGGAGATGCCGGGTGTGGACCGGGCCGACCCCATCCTGCGCGGCTTCGTGACGATCGAGCCGGCACACGCCTCGCGCCGCGCGCCCGCGCCGCGGCTCACCGTGCTGGCCGTGGGCTATCGCGCGCCGGCGGGGCTGGCTGGCCCACCCGCCATCGCGGCGGGGCGCGCTCCAGAGACGGGTCATGAGATAGCCCTGGACCGTGCCGCCGCTTTTCGGCTTGGCGTTGGCCTCAAGGATACGGTCCACGTTGGCGGGGTGCCGATGCGCCTGGTGGGACTCACCCGCGGGACCAACCTGATCGCGACCCAGTTCCTGTTCTTGACGCTCGGTGCGGCACGACGTGCCCAGGGTTTATCGGGTGTCGCCTCGTTCGTCGCCATCCACGTCGCGGCCGGCAGCGACCCGGCTGCCGTCGCACGGGCCCTCCAGGCAGGGGGCGCGGGACTGGCCGTGTTCAGCCGCAGGGAGTTCGTCGCCAACAACCTGCGCGAGGCGACGGCAGGGATCGTGCCGGTGCTCGCGGTGCTCGCCGGGCTCGGCGTCGCCGTCGCCGCGGTGCTGGTGGTGCTCTTGGTGCAGGGGTTGGTGGAGGAGCGGCGCGGCGAGATCGCCGTGTGCCTTGCGCTGGGCTCCGGGACCCGGCAAGTCGGCGGGGCCCTCATGGCCCGCGCGCTGATGCTGGTGTTGGCCGGCGCCGCCGGCGGCACCGTATTGGCGCATCTGCTGCAGCGGATCCTGGACCGCCTGCTGCCGACCGTCGAGCTGGTGTTCGGCCTCCCCGATCACGCAGCCGTGCTCGCGATCTTCTCCGTGGCCGGCACCCTGGCGGCGGGGATCCCGGTGCTGCGGCTTGGCCGGGTGGACCCGCTGGAGGCGTTCCGGCAATGAGCGCCCTGGAGCTTAAGGGCGTCTCCAAGACGCGGGGGCACGGGGCGCACGCGGTGGCCGCGCTCCGCGACGTATGGCTTGCCGTCGCTCCGGGCGAGGTGGTGCTGCTCGACGGGCCCAGCGGCTCGGGGAAAACCACACTGCTGGCGGTCGCGGCCGGCCTCCTCCGCGCGGACGAAGGCGATGTCTGGCTGGCGGGGATGCGCCTCGATGGAGCGCCCCCGGCCGTTGTCCGCCGTCACCGGTCCAGGACCGTCGGCTTGGTCTTCCAGCGCGCGAGCCTGATGCCGGGCCTGACCGCACGGGAGAACGTGCTGCTGATGGCCGCGCTCGCGGGTCGGCCGCGACCGGAGGCGGAGCGGGAGACGGCCCGTCTGCTGGAGGAGGCAGGCCTGGCGCACAGGGCAGACCACCGGCCGGCGGAAATGTCGGGCGGTGAGGAGCAGCGGGTTGCGGTGGCGCGGGCTCTGGTGCACCGGCCCGCGCTGGTCCTGGCGGACGAACCGACCGCGAGCTTGGACGGCGCCTCAGGCCGACTGGTGGCCGAGCAGCTTCGCGCGTTGGCGGCGGCGCGGGGGGCGGCTGTGGTTATCGCCACCCATGACCAGCGCCTGACACCGGTGGCGACGCGCCGCGTGCACCTGGCTGACGGGCGTCTGGTGGAGAGCCCGTGATGGGCGCCGGCGGCTGCTTCTTCAAGACGCTCAACTACGCGTCGGTGAACGAGGACTGGCGCACCGAGGCCGAGGCGCTCCGTCCCGGCCCCGAGGACACGGTGCTCTGCGTGACCGGCAGCGGCGATCGGCCGCTCGACCTGCTGGCGCTCGGGCCCCGGCGGGTCGTGGCGATCGACGTGAATCCCGCGCAGAACCACCTCCTGGCCCTCAAGGTCGCGGCGATGCGCCGCTACGGATACGGCGAGTTCGCGGCCTTCGTCGGTCTGGCGCCCGCGGACCCGCGCTGGCGGCGGCACGCGTTGCTCGCCCTCGCCGGCGATCTCGATCCCGCCGCCCGCGGGTTCTGGGCCGCCCGCCTGCAAATGATCGAGATGGGCGTGATCTACCAGGGACGGTGGGAGCGGTTCTACCGATGGGCCGCCGCCCTCGCGCGGCGGGTCCGGCCGCGCGCCATCCCGCGCCTCTTCGAGTTCGACGATCTGGAGGCGCAGCGGCGCTTCCTCCGGGACGGCTGGGATGGCCCGCTCTGGCGGCTCCTCTTCCAGGCCGTCTGCAGCCGGGTCGTCTCGCGCTTGGTGTTGCGCGACCCCGCCTACTACGCGCACCGGGCCGTCCCCGCAGGTCGGTGGCTCTACCAGCGGATGACTGGACTCCTGGAGCGCTGTCTGGCCAGGGACAGCTTCATGGTCAGCCTGGTGCTTCGCGGCCGGCTCTCGCCGTTCGATCTGCCGCCCTACCTCGAGCCGGCGGGGTACCAGACGATCCGTGCCCGGCTCGATCGCCTGAGCGCCGTGACCGCGGGTCTCATCGGGTTCACCGCAGAGCAGGCGGGCGGGTTCTCGCGGTTCTCGCTGTCGGACGTCCCGTCGTTCCTCTCGGCGCGTGAGTTCGAGGGCCTCTTGGAGTGGGTGGCACACAGCGCCGCCCCGCGGGCAAGAGTGGTGATCCGGCAGTTCCTGACGCGCTACGATGTGCCGCTGGGGTTGGCGGAGGCATTCAGGAGAGACCGTGACCTGGAGCGCCGCCTAGCGGCGGAGGACCGTGCGTTCGCCTACGATTTCCTCATCGCGGAGGTGGACGGTGCCTGAGGCCGACGGATTGGTCCTGGGCAGGTACCGCCCGGAGGAGAGCGGCGACGCGCTCGCGCTGGAACGGCTGTGCCCGCAGGGGACGTCCTATCGGCTGTCGTTCCGGCGGCCCACGTTCCACCGGCGGGCGGAAACGTACGACGAATGGCGGATCGTCACCGCGCGCCTCGAGGGGTCGCTCGTGGGCCTGGTGGCCGGGGCGATCAAGCCGGTCGAGCTCTGGGGCGAGGCCATGCGCGCCGCCTTCTTCTTCGATCTGCGGGTGCACCCCGCGGTCCGCGGGCGAGGCGTGGCCCGCCGGCTGATCGCGGAGATCCGCGCCTGGGCCAGGGCGCGCGCCGGCCTCGCATACACTTACGCCATGGCGGACAACCGCTCGGCTGCCGCGCTGGTCCGGCTCTTCGGCGGGGTGGATGTTGGTGGGTACGCGTACCTGGTCTACCCCACCTACCGCCGGTGGCCGGCTTCACCCGCCGTGGCAGCGGCGACCTTCGAGGAGGTGCACGGCGCCATGAAGCAGGCGTCCGGCCCCTTCGACCTGTACGCGCGACCGGAGTGGCGGCCGGGCGATGGCGGCTACGCCGGCTCCTGGTTGGTGGGGCGGGGGGAGGGGTTGGCCGGGTGCTCCGCGTGGAGCCACCGGGAGGTGCTGGCCGAGGTGGTGGAATCGGCCCCCCTAGGCGTCCGCCTGGCCGATCGCCTCACCCGTGCCTGGCCGCTCCGGCTGGCGCCCTGGCCGCACCTGCCCCGTCCCGGCGAGCGACTTCGTTCCTGGTACCTCTTCGACTTCTTCGCCACCCAAGCCGCGCTGGCCAGGATGCTGATGCGGCACGTGACCGCGCAGGCGCGCGAGCGGGGCATAGACTACTTGTACGTCGTTCATGGTCCCAGAGACGACTGGATCCACGCCCTGCGGGCCGACGTGCCGCGTCTCTTCGCCCCGATTCTCCCCTACCGCCTCTGGGCCGACCTGCCTCCCCACCTGTCGCGCCCGCTCGACCGCCTCTACGTGGACGTACGCGATCTCTGAGAATCAGGCTCTTCGCTGGGTCATCGTAGCGCGTGGAGCACCACCAGGCCCGAATCGTCTTTATCTCAGAAGCTGGCGTAGCACGTACGGCAGTATCCCCCCGTGCCGGTAGTACTCCAGCTCGATCGGCGTGTCGAGCCGGACGCGGGCCTCAAACGCTGCCGTCGTGCCGTCCTGTCGTTTTGCCGTCACCCGGACGGTGCCGCCGGGCCTGAGTCCCTGGGCGATCCCCGTGATGGCGAAGCTTTCCCGACCGGTCAGGCCCAGGGACACTGCGCTTTGCCCCTCCGGGAACTGGAGCGGCAATACGCCCATGCCGATCAGGTTGCTTCGGTGAATCCTCTCGTAGCTTTCGGCGATCGCTGCCTTGACGCCCTGGAGCGCCGGCCCTTTGGCGGCCCAGTCGCGCGAGCTTCCGGTGCCGTACTCCTTCCCGGCCAACACGATGAGTGGGACGCCTTCCTTCCCGTACCGCGCGGCGACGTCATAGATGCTGGCGACGTCACCCGAAGGGAGATGGACCGACCAGTTGCCCTCCTTCGGCTCTACCAGCTGGTTCTTGATGCGGATGTTGCCAAAGGTGCCGCGCATCATGACCTCATGGTGCCCGCGGCGGGAGCCGAAGGTGTTGAAGTCCACCGGTTTGACGCCGTGCTCCATGAGCCAGCGGCCGGCGGGGCTGTCCTTTGGTATGGCACCGGCCGGAGAGATGTGGTCGGTAGTCACGGAATCGCCCAGCCATGCCAGCACCCGCGCGCCCGTGATGTCGGCCAAGGCCGCCGGCGTTTGCGGGAGGTCCTGGAAGTAGGGCGGTTCCGCCACGTAGGTGGACTGGGGATCCCACGCGAAGCGCCCGCCCGCGGCCTCGGGGACCGGGAGCTTCTTCCAGACGTCATCACCCTCGAACACCCTGGCGTACTCCTGGCGGAACATCTGGGGTTGGAGCGCGGACGCCATGGCATCCCGGATCTTCTCCGGGCTGGGCCAGATGTCCTTGAGCGTGACGGGCCGCCCTTGGGCATCAGTTCCCAGGGGCTCGCGCGTGAGGTCGATGTCGATGCGCCCCGCGAGCGCGTAGGCCACCACCAGCATGGGTGACGCGAGGTAATTGGCGCGCACCAGCGGGTGAATCCGGGCCTCAAAGTTCCGGTTGCCCGACAGCACGGCCACCGTGACCAGGTTGTACTCCTGGATCGCCGTGGCGATGGGCTCAGCCAGCGGGCCGGAATTGCCGATGCAGGTGGTGCAGCCGTACCCCACCACGTGGAAGCCCAGCGCCTCGAGGTCCTGCATCAGCCCGGACTTGGTGAGATAGTCGGTCACCACCTTCGAGCCGGGCGCCATACTGGTCTTGACCCACGGTTTCCGGGTGAGGCCCCGCTGGACCGCGTTTTGCGCCAGGAGCCCGGCGCCGATCATGACGGATGGATTGGAGGTGTTGGTGCAGCTGGTGATCGCCGCGATCACCACCGAGCCGTCGCTCAGCTGGAAGCGGCTGCCCTGGTACTCGCACTCGGCTGTGACGGCGACGTCCGGCGCCGTAACGACGGCCGTCGCAGGGGACCGGCCGCCTTCGCCGGCCCAGTTGGCCCCGTCCTTCTCGCCCACGGCGCGCCGAGCGTTGGGCAGCAGATTGGGCAACACCTGGCGGAACGACGGCTTCACCTCGGCCAACGGCACGCGGTCCTGGGGGCGCCTGGGGCCGGCCAGCGAGGGCACTACCTCGCCCAGCTCGAGGTCGATGACGTGGGTGTAGGATGGCTCGGGAGCCCCGGGCTCGTGGAACAACTGCTGGGCCTTACAGTATCGGTCCACCCGCTGCACCAGCTCGTTGGGCCGGCCCGTGCGCTCCAGATACCGCAGCGTCTCGGCGTCCACCGGAAAGAAGCCCATGGTGGCGCCGTACTCCGGAGCCATGTTGGCGATGGTGGCTCGGTCGGCCAGGCCCAGAGTGGACAGCCCGGAGCCAAAGAACTCGACGAACTTGTCCACCACGCCACGCTTCCGCAGGATCTGCGTGGCGGTGAGCACGAGATCGGTGGCGGTGGCTCCGTCCGGAAGCCGGCCCGAGAGCCGCATGCCCACGACCTCGGGGAGCTGCATGAAATAGGGTTGACCCAGCATGACCGCTTCCGCCTCGATCCCCCCCACGCCCCAGCCCATCACCCCCAGCCCGTTGATCATGGTGGTGTGCGAGTCGGTCCCCACCAGAGAATCTGGGAACGCCACCGTCGTCCCGTCCCGCTCCTCCACCATCACCACGTGCGCCAGGTACTCCAGGTTCACCTGATGCACGATCCCGGTGCCCGGCGGAACCACGCTGAAGTTGCGGAACGCCTTCTGCGCCCACCGCAACAGGGCGTAGCGCTCGCCATTCCGCTCCATCTCGCGCTCCACGTTGAGCCGGAAGGCCATGCTGGTACCGAAGAAGTCCACCTGGACCGAGTGATCGATCACCAGGTCCGTCCGCACCAGCGGGTTGATGCGGTCCGGGTTCCCGCCCAGCCGGACCATGGCGTCGCGCATGGCCGCCAGGTCCACCACCGCGGGTACGCCGGTGAAGTCCTGGAGAATGACGCGTCCCGGCATGAACGGCACTTCTCGGCCGCGGTCGGGCTTGGGCTTCCACCCGGCGACGTAGGCCACGTCGTCTTCCGTGACCACGTCGTTGCCGGCGTGGCGCAGCACGTTTTCCAGCAGGATGCGGATGGAGAAGGGCAGCTTCGCCAGGTTCGCCACGCCCTGCTGCTCGAGCGCGGCCAGGCGGAAGATGGTGGCGTTGCCTTCGGGGATTCTGAGCGTGTCTCGGGAGCCGAAGGGATTGGTCGTCATGGCGAGAAAGCTAACGCCCACGGCGAGGGTAACCCAGGGTCTTGGACAGGTGCGGCGCTTCCGACGATGCGGCGGTCAGCGCGACCGCGCGATGAGAGCGGGATGCCCCTTCCTTGTGCGGTCCTCCGGCTGGTGGCAGCTTCAGCGAGGACCTCCGGGCCCTAAACCTGGAGCGCGCAGGCATTATCCTCGAAAGGCGGCGAGTCACCATGCGGGATACGCGGAAGTCTTCGAGAAGACAGTTCCTGGAGGAGCTGGCCCAGGGATCATTGGCCGCTGGAGCGTTTCCCTACGTCCTGACACGGAGATCCTCCGGGAAACGCGTGGTCCTGGAGCGGGAACCTCAGCCGGATCGAAGCCGGAAACTCGCCGCAAACGACACGATCCGGCTGGGCGTGATCGGGACGGGGATCATCGGCTTCTACAACATCAACGCGGCGCTGACCGTTCCGGGGGTCGAGCTGGCTGCGGTGTGCGACCTGTACGATGGCAGGCTGACGCGGGCAAGGGAGGTGTTCGGGGAGGGAATCGCCGCAACTCGGGACTATCGGGAGGTCCTGGCCAGGGATGACATCGACGTGGTGCTGGTCGCCACGCCGGATCACTGGCATGACGTCATCAGCATCGATGCCATGAAGGCGGGGAAGGCCGTCTATTGCGAGAAGCCCATGGTGCAGGAAGTGGCTGAGGGGCATCGCGTGATACAGGCCGAGAAGCAGTACCGGGCGAAGTTCCAGGTGGGCAGTCAGGGTGTCAGCTCGATCGTCATGAAAAAGGCGCAGGATCTGTATCGAGCCGGCGAGATCGGGGATCTGATCCTGGTGGAAGCGGTGAATGACCGGCATTCATCGCTGGGCGCCTGGCAATACTCCATTCCCCCCGACGCATCACCGGAAACGGTCGATTTTGACACCTTCCTCGGAGACACCCCCAAGGTGCCCTTCGATCCGGTTCGGTTCTTCCGGTGGCGCAACTACCGGGCGTATGGAACCGGCATCGCGGGGGATCTGTTCGTGCACCTGTTCTCCTGGCTGCACTGGGTCATCGGCTCCGACGGACCGACCCGGATCTACGGTTCCGGGGGATTGCGGTACTGGAAGGATGGCAGGGACGTGCCGGACGTCTTGACGTGCGTTGTGAACTATCCGCAGGCGGCGACCCATCCGCCCTTCAATCTGCAGATCCGGGTCAACTTCGTGGCCGGCGGGGCGGAGCCGAACTCGTTGACGCTGGTCGGCACGGAGGGGGCACTGGTGTTCGAAGGGGATTCGTTGACGTTGAGCCGCACGCCGTTTCCCGCCAGGCCAGGCTATGGAGGGTACGACTCCCTGTCGACGTTCCCGAAGGAGGTCCAGGATGAGTTCGTGCGGCGGTACCAACTCGAGTACTATGACGTGCCCCGCGACATCAACGAGCCCGGTGGAATCGTCTATACCCCTCCGGAGGGGTATGACGACCGCGCGGATCACTGGGCCAATCTGATCGCGGCGGTGCGGGATGGGAAACCCATCGTCGAGGACGCCACGTACGGCCTGAAGGCGGCCGGGCCTTCGCTCGCAGCCAATGTCAGCCATTTCGAGAACAGGGTGGTCGCCTGGGATCCCCAGAAGCTGCAGTACGCCTAGGGGCGAGGGTGGCGCCGCCGTCCGACTGGTGGTGCGTTGCGCGCCCGGCGCGAGCGCGTGGTAGGTGGGGCGCCTCAACGGTGCTCAACAGACCGCAGAAAACGACTCACCGTGTCCGCGAAAGCCTCTGGAGCGTCGATAGTGGTTAGGTGGGCACTGCCGGGAATGACCGAGAACTCCGCTGCGGGCGTCAGGCTCTGGTAGTAGGCCACCGTTTGCGGTCTCGCCTCGTCAAACTCACCCGCAGTGTAAAGAACCGGAAGCTGCAACTCTCCGAGGCGAGACGTGCGATCGTAGGTGCGAAGGGTGCCCGTGGCCGTGAACTCGCTCGGCCCCCACATGTAGCTGTAGACTTGGGCTCCGAAGTGCGCAAACGTAGTGTCGACCTCAGGTCCGCCCCGGCGCGTCAGAAACCGAGCGTAAAAGGCTTGCATCGCGGCCTGATAGGGGGGTGCCGAGTACGTACCGGCTGCCTCATGCGTACGAATGGCCTCTTGGATCGAGTCGGGTAGCGTCGCAATCAACGTGTCAGCGTCCTGTTCCCACAGCGCGGTGCTGAGGGCCGGACTCGCAAGAATGAGACTCCTGACGCCGGCTGCCCCGGCGAGGACATAGTCGGTGGCGAGCATCGAGCCCCAGGAGTGTCCCAGCAGATGGATCTCTCGGAGGCCGAGATGTCCTCGGAGTGAGTCGAGCTCCGCCATGAACCGCTCGATTCGCCATAGGGTCGTATCCGTCGGCTGGTCCGAGCGTCCGGCCCCGAGTTGGTCATAGAAGACGACGGGACGTTCCGTCCCAAGCCGCGCGAGCGAGGCCAGGTAGTGGCTGGGTGCCCCCGGTCCGCCGTGGAGGACCACGAGCGGGGTCCCAGACCCGTCGCCCACGACTCGATACCACACCCGTCCTCCCGGAACGGCGGCGTAGCCCTCACCCGGCGTCAGGCTCTGCGTTTCACAGCCGACCAAGGCCGTCCCAAGACTCAGAGCGAGGAGGGAGCGAAACAGGATCATCCGGACCTCCCGATGGCAGGCGCGCTGCGGGCAACTGCCAGATCCGCAGCACCAGTCTTCAGACGTAGCACGTGCGGCGGCATAGATCCTGGTCGGGTCGATGTTGTAGGCCGTCTCCCGTGAACCCCTCTTCGTCGGTAACGCTCAACTCCCAATGGTCAAATGCCGTTACCGCGGCTTGTCGAGCCGATACATCACGGCGTGCGGCACGCCGTCTGCGTCGCGCGATCGCCCCAAGACGTAGTCAGTACCGATCTCGAGCGGAACAAAGCGCGGGGGCATCGCGACGTCGCCGAGCCAACGGCCGCCGGCGTCGAACACGCTCCACCTGCTCGGGACGGTCGGCAGGCCGGCCAGACACCAACAGCCGGGCGCACCCGTGAGGTCCGGCTCACGCACCCAGATCTCTCCCATCGGCGTCGCGAGGATCGCGGAATAGGCGGGGAGGAATTCAGGATAGGTCGCCTCTCGCATCTCCTTCCGCTCGGCTTCGCGTTCGGGGCCGGTCTTCTTGCTCCACATCTGCATCCAGCCGTCGACATAGGCGTCGAGGTCGCGGCCGGTCAACGGACGCGGCGTCCACGCGCGGCGAATGATCCGCTCCAGCGTCCAGTCGGAGTTGTAGACGCGGATCGCATACTGGTCGCTGAAGCCCAGGTAGATCGCGCGTCCGGATGACGCGTGCGGCGCCTCTGGCCCGAAGTCGAGGGGCGATGGATTCCTCGCTCCGGCGACGAAGACCACGACCGGAGCCTTTCCCAGGGGACGCAACACGGCGCCGGCTCGGTCGACCAGAAAGAGCGACGAAGAATCGACCCACCGCCGCGCGCCGGCTGGCCCGCGCTGGCCCTGGGGATAGTCCATCACGACGGCAGTTCCGTTGTCGAATCGTCCCAGTGCCATCACGATCGGGATCTGGAGGACGCCTTCCGGGAAGGGTCCGAATTGCACGTTCCGAACGAAAGCCCCGCTCGGCGCGAAGATCATCGCCATACGGGGCATCTCGACCGCGATCGAATCCCCCGCGAGTCTGGTGATCGTGCCGAAGTCCCTGAACTCCCCTGGGCCCTGTCCCTTACCGCCGACCGAGTTGAGGTGGCGCCCAGACGCGTTGTAGAACCTGAGCTGGAGCGTCGACTGGTCGGCGACGACGACGCGACCGTCTGACAGCCTCGTGGCGCCCGCGATGTGACCGAGCTCATGGTCCGCGGCCGTGCCTCCTCCGAGGTCCAGGGTCGGCTTCTCCGAGAGCCGCCATTCGCGGCCGGGGCTCCAAGCGGGTTTGGCGTTGTCGATGATAGGTATGCCGGCGCTGTCGCGCGTCGCCTGCGCCGCAACAGACGAGGCCGCGCAACAGAGAACCAGTGCGAGACGAAGGTGCCGCGTTCGGATCGTCGTCATGATGTCTCTTCTCAGGTGGAGGGGCGCCTAGCGATGTTCCGTGGTCTCGGGCCATCGGTTCGTAGAAGAAAGATCACCGCTGGCTAACGCTCAGGCTGAGCGGCCGGCTCTGCCGGTCCGCTCCAGCCTGTTGTTCGGCGCCTGCTGAGCCAAATCGGAGGTCAGGCGGTTGGCCTGATGTTCTGATTCATGCGAAAGAGATTCGTCGGGTCGTACTTGTTCTTCAGGCTGACCAGCCGCTCGTAATTCGTGCCGTAGGCGGCTGGCGCAAAGCGCGCCTCCTCCTCCCCAAATCCGGGCATGTTGACGTAGAGCTTGCCCGTGGCGTAGGGCTCCATGTCGGCACAGAACCGGCGGGTCCAAGCGATGTGCCCATCTGACTCCTGGGGGTCGGTCCAACCCGAGGTGATCTCCAGCATGAAAGGCGCGTCGCGGAGGCCGAAGGCCGTTGCGTCACCAGGAACACGGTTCATCGCACCTCCCAGGTGCCAGAGTATGGGCATTGCATGTGGATCCGGGTTGGAAACCGCATGCGCGACGACCGTGTCGATCGCGGCATTGCCGAGATCGCGTAGATACACGGATTTCATGTAATACCGCTGGACCGCCTTCGGGAAGAATGGGTCGAAGCCGCTCTGGTGCGCCGCAAACGGTATCTTGCCACTCAGATCCGCCACCGGCGGACTGAACTTCCGCAGAGGCTCCGTAATGCGTTCGCCGTCGGCGGCGGGACCGCAGTAAACGCCCGCCAGAACGATCACGTGCTTGTTGTGCGCGGCTGGCGGAAGAGCCGGCGCCGCAGGTACAGACCAGAAAAAGGCCGCGGCGCTCAATTCCTCGGGTGCGGTCGCCATGAAGTCCCGAAAATATCGAAGCGCGTCGCGACCTTGATCGGCCGGGTACATCGTCACAGAAGCCATGATGATCGGGCCAACTGGGTGGAGGCGGAACTCGAAGGATGTGACGACACCGAAGTTTCCACCGCCGCCGCGGATCGCCCAGAAGAGGTCGCTGTTCTCGGTCGGACTGGCGGTGAGGAACCGTCCATCGGCCGTGACGACGTCGGCCGATAGAAGGTTGTCGCAGCTGAGACCGTGCTTCCGCCTGAGCCAGCCGAGCCCTCCGCCCAGAGTCAAACCCGCGACGCCTGTTGTGGACACGACTCCGCCCGGCGTGGCCAGGCCAAAGACCTGCGTCTCATGATCCAGTTCACCCCAGGTGACGCCGCCTTGAACGCGTGCAGTCCGTCTGTCCAGGTCCACCTGCACCCCCTTCATCCGGGATAGATCAATGACGATGCCGCCGTCGCACACGGCATTCCCCGCCGCGTTGTGGCCTCCACCGCGCACCGACACGAGAAGATTGTTGGCGCGCGCAAAGTTCACCGCGTGGATCACGTCGGCAGGCCCGCTGCAGCGCACGATCAGCGCGGGCCGCCTATCGATCATGCCGTTCCAGACCAGGCGCGCTTCGTCGTAGCCGGGATCATCGGGCCGGATCGAGTCGCCGCGCAGCCTTGTCCTGAGTTCCGCGACAGCGGCTTCCCCGATCTCCACAGGGACTGATGGCGCTGGCATCATTCGGCTCCTTCCGTGGGAGTCACGGTCATTCAGCGGGCGATGGACTTGGCTGCTCCTGCCTTACCGCCTGTCATCAACCTCTCAGGTTGCCGCGATCGTGGAAGCACCTCCTAGGGTCGCAGCCCCCGGCCGGTTGGTCGGCTGCCGGTGCGCCGAACGCCCGCGGTGAGCGGCGGCCGCGATCTACCTCATCGGGCGGTTGCGGCACGCCTTCTGCGCGGCCGCCCGCTCGAACGCGTTGTTAGACGCCTCGTCGCTTCAGACATCCTCAGCAAGGAGCGCAGAGCCTCATTGACCGCCGCGGAACTGCGAAACGACCTCGCAACGTCAGGGTCGAGAACAACAACGTTGGCTCCCCCCTTGAGAAGGCGGCGGTAGTATTTGCCACGGATCGCCGTCGCGTAGTCAAAGTCGAACTCCGGCCGCATCTCATCCGCTCGAGTTCGTTCTCTAGCCTTCATGACGCCTCCCCTCGCGCGCTGTGGCACGGCGGGCGCTGATCAGGCGCAGGGCGCCTTTTCGCTCAGTATGACATACAATCAGAAGCCGCCCCCGCGAGGAGTAGCCAACAGTTATAAACCTGCGTTCGCCGAGAGAATGGTCCGGGTCGTCAAAAGTCGCCGCCAGAGGATCGTAGAAGACCGTCACCGCCTCCTCAAAGGATACGCCGTGCTTCTTGAGGTTTTCTGCCGCCTTCTCGGAGCGCCACTCGAAGCGCATCGCAACGATCCTGAGCGCTGTCTCCGCTCACGGCGTCTAACGCTATCTATCTTGAACTTCGTTATACGAGTGCGTAGTTCCGTATATCCTGACCACGGCAGTTCGTCGGGGCTGCGTGGGCCCTGACTTTCCGTATGGTTGGCACACAGGTCGTGGCTGGCTCGCCGTGATATACCGCGAGGCGCTGCAAGATAGCGCCGGCGCGTTCGCAGCGATATCAATATCCGTCATGACAGGAACATCCGATCTGCGGGACTCCGGACCCCTGCCGGTCCCCGGTTGAGGACGTGGGTGTAGATCATGGTGGTGCTGACGTCCTGGTGGCCGAGCAGCTCCTGGACGGTGCGGATGTCGTGGCTCTCCTCCAACAGGTGAGTGGCGAACGAGTGGCGGAAGGTGTGGCACGTGGCCGGCTTCGCAATCCCGGCGCCGCGGACCGCATCCTTTACAGCCCGCTGGAGCACGGATTCGTGGAGATGGTGGCGGCGCCGCTGACCGGTGAGGCGGTCCACGTAGAAGCGGGTCGCCGGGAACACCCATTGCCATCCCCAATCCCGCCCGGCGTTCGGGTACTTACGCGTCAGCGCGCCCGGCAGCTCGACCCAGCCGGCGCCCTGCCGGAGGTCGGCCTGGTGCTGTTCGCGTACGCGCTCGATCTGGGCGGCCAGGGCGGCCTTGACCGCGGCCGGCAGCATCGTCACCCGATCCTTGTGACCCTTGCCGTCGCGGATCACGATCTGGTTCGTCGCGAAGTCGACGTCCTTCACGCGCAGGCGACAGCACTCCAGCAGGCGAAGTCCCGCACCGTACAGGAGGATGGCCATGAGCCGTGGGACACCGTCGAGCCGCTGGAGGACGGCGCGCACTTCGTCGCGCGTGAGCACGACGGGCAGGTACTGAGGCCGCTTGGCCCGGACGACGTCGTCCAGCCACGGCAGTTCGACGCCGAGCACCTCGCGATACAGGAACAGCAGGGCGCTCAGGGCCTGGTTCTGGGTGGAGGCCGCGACCTGGTCGCGGACGGCGAGAGATGTCAGGAACGCGGTGACCTCGGCCGCGCCCATCTTAGCC